>R03__coassemble_72_pt1 | contig 62444 bp, 55 predicted proteins | sample R03__metabat2_high_PE_033 | metagenome-assembled genome bin R03 | reverse complement strand
ATCATTTCTCCGACAAGTCCCCCGATATCTACAACCCCTTCAGTGTGCTCACGGCGATGGCGGACACCAAACTCGGAAACTATTGGTTCGCCACCGGCACGCCGACTTTCCTGCTCAAACAGCTCGACCACTTCGATGTCGATATGTCGGATGTCGACGGACAGAGATGCCACTCTTCGGACTTCGACCAGCCGACGGAGAATATGCAGACAATCTATCCGCTTCTGTATCAGAGTGGTTATCTTACCATCAAGGATTATGACCGCTCTTCCGAGATGTATGTCCTCGGCATCCCCAACGCTGAGGTGAGGGTCGGTCTGATGAGCAACATCCTCCCTCTGAAGACCGGCAAGAACAGTGTCCAAAACTCCAATATGGCAGCGGACCTCAAGCTTGCCCTGTGCAGTGACGATATCGACAAGGCGATGGGAGTCCTCAAGGCATATTATGCCGGCATCCCCTATGACGAATTCTGGGGCGGAGGCAAGAGCCTCAAGGATATGACCTCCAAGGAGAGACTTCTTCTCCAGCAGGACTCATACAATCAAGGATTATCTTGCCGTGGAGGCGCAATGACAAGGGAAGACTTTGCAGGATTTCTCAAGAGGTGGATGCTGGTGATCGGGATGGTCGCCGGCGCGGGCTTGTATCTGGTCTATCACGCGATTCCGGCCCTGCACCCGGCGGGCCCCTTCCTCCTCAAATTCTGCAAGACCATCCAGCCCTGGCTGCTGTTTGTAATGCTTTTCCTGAGCTTCTGCAAGATTGAGCCCGCCCAGATGCGCCCCCACCGCTGGCAGGCCTCTCTGCTGCTTGTGCAGGGAGGACTGTTCGCCGCGCTGGTCCTGGTCATCCTCTGGGCACTGCACTCCGACTCCGCCTTTGCCGCGGCGCTGCTTGGCAAGAGAGTGATGCTGGAGGCCTTGATGCTCTGCCTGATATGTCCCACTGCCACGGCCTGCGCTGTGGTCACCGGCAAGCTGGGCGGAGACATGGCCGGCGCGGTGACCTACACCGTGTTCATAAATCTTCTTGTGGCGGTGGCAGTGCCGCTTCTCGTGCCCTTGATCTACCCCGCCGGGATGGATTTCGCCTCCGCTTTTGCGCGGATACTCTCCAAGGTGTTCCCGCTGCTGATTATGCCCTGCGTGTGCGCGTGGCTGGTGCGCTGGCTGCTTCCCGGAGCGCACAGATTCCTGCTGAAGTACACCCACTTGTCCTTTTATATCTGGTCCTTCGCCCTCACCCTCGCCATCCTTATGAGCACTAGGTCGATAGTGCAGTATGACGGCAGCCTGCTGGTGCTGCTGGAGATTGCCGCCGCTTCGCTTGCCGCCTGCATCTTCCAGTTCTGGGCGGGCAAGAAAATAGGGGAACGCTACGGCTGCAAGATCACTGCGGGCCAGTCCTTGGGCCAGAAGAACACCGTTTTCGCCATCTGGCTCGGCTACACCTTCCTCAATCCGATAGTGTCCGTCGCCGGCGGCTTCTACAGCGTCTGGCACAATCTCTACAACACCTGGCAGCTCAACCACCACCACCGCCGCCGCTGACAATTTGTCACTGGAACATATTTTGAACTCCCTGTCCTGCAAAGATATATTATCAGAAAATTGTTATGGCAACACAAAAATTGAAAGGACAGATCGGAGTGACCACCGAAAACATCTTTCCGGTGATCAAGCAATTCCTGTACAGCGACAAGGAGATATTTCTGCGTGAACTCGTGGCCAACGCCGTGGATGCCACCCGCAAGCTCCAGAGGCTCGCAAGCGGCGGAGAATTCACCGCGGAGCTGGGCGAGGTGAAGGTGGAGGTGGCTCTCGACGAGGAGAAGAAGACACTGAAGATCATCGACTCCGGCATCGGTATGACCGGGGACGAGGTGGACCGCTATATCAACCAGATTGCCTTCTCGAGCGCCGGAGAATTCCTGGAGAAATACAAGGACCAGAACATCATAGGCCATTTCGGCCTCGGATTCTATTCCGCCTTCATGGTGGCCTCCAAGGTGACCATCGAGACCCTCAGCTACAAGGAGGGCGCCAAGGCTGTGAAGTGGAGCTGCGACGGATCTCCCGAATACACCATGTCCGAGGGCAAGAAGGCCTCCCGCGGCACCGTCGTCACCCTGCATCTGGACGAAGAGTCCGCAGCGGAATTCGGCAACAAAGCCAAGATATCCCTGCTTCTGGGCAAATATTGCAAATTCATGCCGGTGCCCGTCATCTTCGACGACAAGGCAATCAACGACGTGGACCCCATCTGGACCAAGGCGCCGTCGGAGTTGCAGGACGAGGATTATCTGAAGTTCTACAAGGCTCTCTATCCTATGGACGAGGACCCGATGTTCTGGATTCACCTCAACGTGGACTATCCATTCACCCTCACCGGCGTGCTCTATTTCCCCAAGATCAAGGAGAGAATGGCCATAGACAAGAACAAGATTCAGCTCTACTGCAACCAGATGTTCGTGACCGACCACGTGGACAACATCGTGCCGGACTTCCTGACCCTGCTGCACGGCGTGATAGACTCCCCGGACATTCCTCTGAACGTGAGCCGCAGCTATCTGCAGAGCGACGCCAACGTGAAGAAAATAAGCGGCTACATCACAAAGAAGGTGGCCGACCGTCTGGAAGAGATTTTCAAGGAGCAGAGGGAGCAGCTGGAGAGCAAGTGGGACAATATCAAGCTCTTCATCGAGTACGGTATGCTTTCGGACGAGAAGTTCTGCGAGAGGGCCCTCAAGTTTGCCCTGCTCAAGAACACCGACGGCAAGTACTTCAGCCTCGAGGACTACCGCAAGGCCATCGAAGGCGAGCAGACCGACAAAGACGGCAACGTGGTGTATCTGTATGCCAGCAACACCGAGGCCCAGTACGGCAAGATTGCCGCGGCGAAGGCTCTTGGATATGACGTCCTGCTGATGGATTGCGAGCTCGATAGCCATTTCGTGGGCCTTCTGGAGCAGAAGACGGAGAAGACCCGCTTTGCCCGCGTGGACTCCGACGTGGTGGGCAATCTCATCCCCAAGGGCGAACAGATCAAGCCCGAGATGTCCGAGGACGACAAGAAGGCCCTTTCCGACCTGCTCAAATCCGTCCTTCCCGAGGGCAACGAATATCAGGTGGAGCCGGAGAATCTCGGCGAGCAGGCAGCTCCAGTCATCATCACCCAGAGCGAATTCATGCGCCGCTGGAGGGAGATGAGCGCAATGGGCGGAGGTATGAATTTCTACGGTTCTATGCCCGAGTCCTACGACATAAAGGTCAATATGGAAAACCCTCTGATCGCCCGCATCTGGGGCGACCGCGAGGGTACTTCCGAGCTGCTCCGTCAGGTTGTGGACCTGGCCTTGCTGGGTAACGGCATGCTCAAGGGCAAGGCTCTCGCGGACTTCATAGCCCGCAGCGAAAAGCTTATTTGTACAGGAAACGCTTAATGCTCATCTTGGGCGTCTTCTCGAAAGGCTCCAGCACGACTTCCACCTTGGCTATCTGGCTGTAAGGTGGAAGTTGTCTGTTGGAGGCCAGACGAGCCTTCTCGGGGATGTCGGAAATGCTTTCCTCGTCCAGATTGTCCCGCTTTATTGCGTCTTTGTCCAGATATACCAGCGCCACGACCTTCCCGTTGCGGTCCACCACGACGGACTCGGCTATGTAGTTCTGGCTGTTGATGATGGCTTCCACCTCTTCGGGATAGATGTTCTGCCCGTTGGCGGACAGAATCATGCTCTTGCTGCGCCCCTTGATGAAGATGTTGCCGTCTTTGTCCATAATGCCGAGGTCTCCCGTGCGGAGCCATCCGTCTTCGGTAAAGGCCATCGCGTTGGCCTCTTCGTTCTTGTAGTAGCCTATGCAGATGTTGGGACCCTTGGCCTGGATTTCGCCTGCGATGTGCTGCGGGTCTTCGGAGTCGATTCTCACCTGATGACACGGCTTGCCGCAGGACCCGGGAACGAACTGCTCCCACCATTCCCAGCCCAGAAGCGGACAAGCTTCCGTCATCCCGTAACCCACCATATACGGCAGGCTGATGCGCTTGAAGCACTTCTCTACTTCCGGATTGAGGGCCGCGCCTCCCATAATGAATATCCGGACTTTGCCGCCGAACGCCTCTATCAGCTTGCCGCTCACCTTGCGTCCCACCGCCTTCCCGAGAACGGGGGTGGCGAGGATTGCCTTCATATACCATTTGCCGACAACGCTCTTGAGGGAGGATTTGTAGATTTTCTCCATCACCAGAGGGACGGTCACGACCATATAGGGCCTTACTTCCTTCATTGCCTTCAGCAGCAGGGAAGGGGAGGGCGTCTTGCCCAGAAAATGGACCGAACAGCCCGAGCAGCAAGGGTAGAGGAACTCTATGGCGAGCCCGTACATATGTGCGAGCGGCAGCATCGAGACAATGTTGTCTTCGGGGGAGTTGGACACGTGCTGCTGGCTGAATTCCACCGTGGAGGACATGTTGCCGTAGGTCAGCATCACTCCCTTGGGCGCGCTGGTGGTGCCGGAGGTGTAGTTGATTATCGCCAGGTCGCTGTCGTTCCCGGTGGGCAGAGCCACGTTTTCCCTCGCGTATCCGAGCGGGTAGCGCGCGTTGAAATTGGCGGTTATGCCCTCGAAGGCTCCTTTGACAGATTCGTCGGCGGCATACAGGAGGGTGAAATCGTTGCAGTCAATCACCATCTTCACGCCCGGCATGCTTTCCGCTCCGGTCTTGCCCCAGATTTCCTTGTCGGTGAAGAGGGCCACGCTGCCGGAGTGGGTGACCAGGCTGGCCACGTTGGCGGGAAGGAAGTCGCTCAGCAGAGGGACCGCTACCGCTTCGTATGTATTTATGGACAGGAACGAGACTGCCCATCGTGCCGAATTCCTTGCGCAGATGGCAATCTTGTCACCCTTGCGGATTCCGGCGTTTTCAAAGAGAATATGAAATTTGGCGATGTTCTCGGCAAGAGCGCCGTAGCTGAACTTTTCGCCTCGGAAATTGCAGACTGCGTCTTTGTCCCAGTGCTGCTTGATTGTCTTTTCGAGTTTTGAGAAATAATGTTCCATGCCGCAAAATTATTTTCCCGCCCGTCATCTTGCAAGAATTATTTTCGGTTTGTGGCGAATTTGGACTATATTTGGGGCGAAATCTTTTTATCTGGGGTGAATTGAGTATGAAAAGCAAGCCTATCGTAGCCCTCATATATGACTTTGACGGCACCCTGTCTCCTGGCAACATGCAGGAGTTCGGCTTCATTCAGGCAGTGGGCAAGACAGCCCGCGAGTTCTGGACTATGAGCGATGACATCGCCAAAGGCCAGGATGCCTCGAACGTCCTTGCCTATATGAAGCTGATGTTCGATGAGGCGCGAAGCAGCGGCATAGCCCTGCGCCGGGAGGAGTTCATGAAATTCGGAGGCCACATCGAACTTTTCGAAGGCGTGAAGGAGTGGTTCTCTCTTGTGAACAGATATGGCAGCGCACACGGCGTCAAGGTGGAGCATTACATCAACTCCAGCGGTCTCAAGGAGATTATAGAAGGCAGCGAAATAGCCCACGAGTTCAAGCACATTTTCGCCGGGTCTTTCATATACGACGGCAAGGGCGAGGCGGAGTGGCCGGGCATCGCCGTGGACTATACGGCCAAGACCCAGTTCCTCTTCAAGATTTCCAAAGGCATATTCAGCGCGCGCGACAACAAGCAGGTCAACGCCTCCACTTCCGACGAGCAGAAGCGCATACCCTTTCCTCATATGATTTATTTCGGGGACGGGGAGACGGACGTGCCCTGCATGAAGATTGTGCGCATGTTCGGCGGACATTCCATCGCCGTCTTCGACCCTTCTTCGGACAAGAAGAGGGCCAGCGCCCTGAAGCTCAAGCGGCAGGGACGCGTGGACTTCGCCACCCCGGCAACGTACACCGCCACCTCGCGCACCTTCGAGCTTGTATGCGCCATCATCGACAAGATTCATGCGGATTATGTGCTCCGCAAACTTTCCAAGTAACATGAAACGCACCATTATAATCACCGGCGGAGCCGGATTCATCGGGAGCCACGTCGTGAGGCTCTTTGTTAACAAATATCCCGAGTACAATATCATCAATCTTGATAAGTTGACCTATGCTGGCAACCTTGCCAACCTGAGGGACATCGAGAACAAGCCGAACTACAAGTTTGTCAGGATGGACATCTGTGACTTTGAGGGTGTCTATAAACTGATGCAGGACGAGAAGGTGGATGGTATTATTCATCTTGCTGCCGAGAGCCACGTGGACCGCTCCATCAAGGATCCCTTCACCTTTGCCCAAACGAACGTGATGGGAACGCTGTCGCTGCTTCAGGCTGCAAAACTCTATTGGGAGAGCCTGCCGGAGAAGTTTGAAGGAAAACGTTTCTATCATATCTCAACTGATGAGGTGTATGGTGCACTTCAGATGACTCATCCCGAAGGCATTGAGCCGCCTTTCACTACAAAGGCATCCAGCGGAGAGCATCATCTGGCTTATGGCGAGAAGTTCTTCACGGAGGACCTGAAGTATCAGCCGCATAGCCCATACAGCGCAGCGAAGGCGAGTTCCGACCATTTCGTGAGAGCTTTCCACGACACCTACGGCCTGCCTACCATCGTGACGAATTGCTCCAATAACTACGGCCCTTATCAGTTTCCTGAGAAATTGATACCGCTCTTCATCAACAACATCCGTCATCGCAAGCCGCTGCCGGTTTATGGCAAGGGAGAGAATGTTCGTGACTGGTTGTATGTGGTTGATCACGCAAGGGCTATTGACATCATCTTCCACGAAGGCAAGATTGCCGAGACCTATAACATCGGCGGTTTCAACGAGTGGAAGAACATCGATATTATCAAGGTCCTGATTAAGACCGTGGACAGGCTCCTTGGCCGTAAGGAGGGTGAGGATATGGATCTGATTACTTACGTTACCGACAGAGCAGGTCACGACCTTCGTTACGCCATCGATTCTTCCAAACTTCAGAAGGAACTTGGCTGGGAGCCTTCGCTCCAGTTTGAAGAGGGCATCGAGAAGACCGTGAAATGGTATCTCGAAAACCAAGAGTGGATGGATAACGTGACGAGCGGAGACTATATGAAGTATTACGACGACATGTACAGCGGGCGGTAATCCTCACAGACTTTGCGGTAGCTTTCCAGATTGCCTATGTCGTAACGGCGACCGGGCATCAGCATCGCGTGCACGCTTGTCACCCCGGAGAGCCAGGCTATGAAAGAGCCGGGAGCATCCGTCCCGCAACCGGCCTTGATGCCTTGTGATACCTTGCGCGCGTCCTCCTTTGTATAATAATAGAAAGGCGGGCAGCACCAGTGGCTTTTGGGCTCGGCAGGCTTTTCTTCCATGGAAAGTATGCGGTCATCGGAGTCTATCTCCACCACGCCGCACTTGTGCAGGCGAGCCTCGTCGTCCTCCCGGTAGCGCATTATGCCGCTCGTGCCCTTTGCACGCACATAGTCCACAAACTCCAGGAGGCTGAAATCCAGAACGTTGTCTCCGGCAATCACCAGCATGTCGTCGTCCAGCCCCAGAGTCTCTATCGCGTACTGGATGTCGCACACGGCCCCCAGACGGGTCTCGTTGGTGGAAGTGCCGTCGTCCACAACGCTTATTTTCTCCTTGCGTCCCCCGGCCCACCGCCGGAAATGGGAGGCGAACTTGTGGTTGGAAATCACCACGAACTCGTCCACGCTCTCCGCTCTGGATATGTCGTCCACGAGGTGGTCGAGGATGGGTTTCCCTGCCACTTCAAGCAGAGGCTTCGGGAAATTTTCGGTCAGCGGATACAACCTGGTTGCATAGCCGGCTGCAAGAATCAAGCATTTCATATTGTCACGCCATCGGCGCTGTGGCAGATTTTCGCCGTGTATCTATCTTCCAGGGCAGGGAAAACTTTGAGGTACCGGCCTCTGACCTCGCGCAGAACCCTCTCCTCGAACGCCGGGTCTATCAGCGCCATACAGCATCCCTTGAATCCTGCTCCGCTGAAGCGGCCGCCGTAGATGCCGTCTGTGCGCGTCATTATCTCGTAGAGGGTCTTGAGCTCGGGTGAGCCGGTCTGCCAGTTGTCTATGGAGGACTCTCCGGACTCGAACGACAGGCGGCCATACAGCTCTATGTCCCCGGCCCGGAATGCCTCCGCTCCTTTCTCCACCCTCTCGAACTCCGTGTACCAGTGTTCGGCGCGCAGTCTCCAGCTTTCGGGAAGCTTGCCTTTGTGCCTCTCGAAGACTTCCCGGGGTACCTCTCTGAGGTTCGTTTCCTTGAATTTGCCGTATTCCATCCCTTCGAACGCCTTGAGGGCGTAGGCCGCGCTGCGGGCTTCGTCCACTCTCATATTGAACGCGCTTGAGGCAAGGCTGCGCTCCACTCCGCTGAAGAAGACGGCGATCTCGAACGGCTTCATCCGCGGGTGCTGCGGGATCAGCTCGTAGCTGTTGTCCCGACAGTCCAGATACAGGAGCTTGTCTTTGCGCGAATAGACCTCGCAGCTCTGGTCCAGAATGCCGCAATTCACGCCCACATAATTGTTCTCGGCTTCTTTCGCTATTTCTATCGTCTCGAGGGGGGACAGGGAGATCCCGTTGACTTTGGCCAGAGCGCGCAACATCGCGATGCACACGGCGGCTGAGGAGGACAGGCCTCCTATGGGCAGGGACCCCTCTATCACGCCCACAAGGCCTATGTTGAGGGGATATCGCGCTCCGAGCTCGGAGGTGACCCCGCGCAGGTAGTCGGCCCAGTCGTTCTGCTTGCTTTCCGGCACGCCGCGCACGTGCCACTGCGCTCTCTTGTCGAACTGCAGCGAGCACAGCTCCACCACCCCGTTCATCTTGGTGCGGTAGGCGATGCGGATGCCTTTGTCTATCGCAAAGCCCGTGACCTTGCCGAGATTATGGTCGCTGTGGGCGCCTATCGGACATATTCTGTACGGGCAGAAAGCAATGCCTTCCGGCTCGCCTTTGTAGATTTCAATGAATTTCTGTTCGCAGAGCATCGCGCGGTCAATATATTTGTGCAAATATACGAATTTATTATATTTGCACCCATGAAAATTTCTTCCCGGGCACAAAACATGCCTTCGTCTCCTATCAGGAAGCTGGCGAAATATGCCGATGCTGCAAAGCGTCAGGGCATCCACGTATATCATCTCAACATCGGTCAGCCGGACATCCGCACTCCCGAGTGCGCTCTCGAGGCGGTCAGGCATCTGGACCGCGATATCCTCGAGTACAGTCCTTCTCAGGGCTACAAAGCCCTTCGCACCAAGATGGTGGGTTATTACGCCAACTATGGCATAGACCTCAGCCCGGACGAGATAATCATCACCTCCGGCGGGTCTGAAGCCGTGATGTTCGCCTATATGGCCTGTCTGGATCCCGGAGACGAAATCATCGTGACAGACCCTTCGTATGCCAACTATATGGCCTTTGCCATAAGCTGCGGCGCGGTCGTGAAGTCGGTCAAGACTTCAATCGATGACGGCTTCAGGCTTCCTCCCGTGGAGAAGTTCGAGGAGCAGATTACTCCCCGCACCAAGGCCATTCTCATCTGCAATCCCAACAACCCCACCGGCTATCTGTACACCAAGCAGGAGATGCGTCAGATTCGCGACCTGGTGAAAAAATATGACCTCTATCTCTTCTCGGACGAGGTCTATCGCGAGTTTATCTACACGAAGGCCCCGTACATTTCCGCCTGCCATCTGGAGGGGATCGAGAACAATGTCATCCTGATAGATTCGGTGTCCAAGCGCTACTCCGAGTGCGGCATCCGCATCGGTGCGCTCATCACCAAGAACAAGGACGTGCGCAGTGCCGTGATGAAATTCTGTCAGGCACGCCTGAGCCCGCCTCTTGTGGGGCAGGTGATTGCAGAGGCGTCTTTGGGCACGCCCCAGGAGTATATGGACGAAGTCTATGAAGAGTATCTGACCCGGCGCAATTTCCTTGTGGACTCTCTCAACAAGATTCCCGGTGTCTATTCACCCACCCCTATGGGCGCTTTCTATACAATGGTAAGACTCCCGGTGGACGATGCCGAGAAGTTCTGTATGTGGTGTCTGACAGATTTCTCCTACGAAGGGCAGACGATAATGTTGGCTCCCGGAGCCGGTTTCTACACCGACCCCGAGGACGGGAAGAATGAAGTCCGTATGGCTTACGTGCTCAACAAGGAAGACCTTGCGAAGGCCCTTATTGTCCTGCGCAAGGCTCTTGAAGCTTATTGTAGCCGTCCATCCGAAGTTTGACGGCCTTGAGGTATTCCGGAGAGGTGCCGCAGCATCCTCCCACATAATCTGCATAAGGGAAAGCCTGCTCGAAAGCTTCCGAGAATGTCTCGGGAGTGCAGGCGTTGGACGTGGTGCCGTCGGAGGAGGTGATGGGGATGCCGGCGTTGGGCTTGAAGAGGATCGGAAGCCTGCTCTTCGCGGCGAATTCCTTCAGGATGGGCAGGGCCTTGTCCGGGCCGAGCGAGCAGTTGACTCCGAGCGCCGCCACGCCCATCGGCTCCAGCGCGGCCACGATGTCGTCCACTCCGTTGCCCATTATCGTCCTGCCGAATTCGGTAAAGGACATTGACGCAAACACGGGCACCCCGAATTTGAGCGCCTCCTCGACCCCTATCTTGAGCATGTCCAGATCCATGAAGGTCATAAGCTCTATTATGTCCGGCTCTCCGGCCATGCCTGCCTCCAGAATCTCCCTGTAGGCTTCGTGGCACTCTTCCGCGCTCAACTCTCCCCAGGGCTCAAGCATCGTGGACAGCGGGCCGAAGGCGAGCGCTATGCTGACGTCTTCGTACTTGCCCGGCTCCTCGGCCTGCTTCTCGCGCAGGGCCTGCCGCGCGATGCGCGCTCCCGCCGCCACAACCTCCAGCGGGTCCATCTTCGAGCTGGCTTCGACGGCCGGCCTGTTGGCCCCGAAAGTGTTTGTGAGGATAATTTTCGCTCCCACTTCGATGAAGTCCTTTTCCAGCCGCTTCACGAGGTCGGGTTTCACCAGATTGTATGTCCAGACGGGGTTTCTGTCGTCGGAGCGCTCCCACAGGCTCGTGCCCACGGCTCCGTCGAGAAGTGTGACTTTTCTGCTCATTTTCTATTGTTTTTGCATTTTTCGATTTCCAGCGCGGCCCAGATCAGGGGCGCTATCCCTTTGGGGTCGTTGTCCCGTACAGGCTCGCTCAGATAATAGGCGTAGTCTCCGGCTCTGTTCTGCTTGCCTCCCAGCCCGGCCACGGAGCAGCACCGGCTCAGGGTCACAAGGCCGTCCTCCTCCTCCGTGCTCACGAAGGTCTTTAGCAGATTCTGCCAGCAACTCAGGCCATAGTCTTTCAGACCGGGGTCCAGCAGTCCTGTGCGCACGCCCTTGAGCACTGCATAAGTGAACATCGCGCTCCCGGTGGCTTCCAGATAGTTGCCTTCGCGCCCCGGGCAGTCCATCACCTGATACCACATCCCAGATTCGGGGTCGGCCCAGCGGGGGAGGGCATCCACGATCCCCCGGAATATCTCCAGCACTTCGGCTCGTCCGGGAGTGCCTTCGCTCACGCTGTCAAACACATCCACGAGAGCCATGCAGTACCATCCGAGGGCCCTGCACCAGCAGTGCGCAGACTGGCCCGAGACCGGATCGCACCAGAACATCCCGCGGGTGGAGTCGTAGGCGTGGCGGTAGAGCCCTGTCGCGGGGTCAAAAGTCACGCGGGCGGCAGTAAGGAACTGGTTCATGGACTCTTCGCTTGCCTGCACGAGATCTTCGGGAGTGCCGAAGGCGGCCGCATACTCCACGAGAAAGGGCTCCGCCATATACAGGCCGTCCAGCCATATCTGGCCGGGGTACACGGCCTTGTGCCAGTACCCTCCTTCGGCGGTGCGGGGCTGGGTGCGCAGCTGCTCGCGCACAAGGCGCATCGCGTCCATGTATTTCTGCTTGCCCGTGGCCTTGTACAGGGGTATGAGCGTTCTTGCGGGGCAGACGTGGTCGAGGGTGTATTTGTCCTGTCTGTAGCCAAGAGGTGTCCCCGAGGAGTCTATGATTTCGTCATACCAGGCCTCGGCGTAGGCTGCGACATCTCCCAGGTCATAGACTTGCGCCACGTCCAGAAAGGCCTTGAGCTCCAGACCGGCACAATAGTTCCATTTGAGTTTTCCGCCGGCGAAATCGAGCCATTTGCCGTCCGGACACCGCGCAATCTCCGAACGCACTACCTGCTCGGAAAACGACGGGCCGCCGGATGATGTGCAGGCGGACATCGAGAGCGCGAGGACCGCCGCTGCGATTGTTGCAAGTGATTTTATGGGGGAGAAGGCCATTGTGAGTTTTTTTTCTTAATTTTGCGATTCCACATACAAATTTAAGAAAGCTTTCGGTATTTTGAAACTTTTTCTGATAGACGGCCACGCCCTCATCTTCAAGATGTACTATGCCTTTCTGGGCAGGCCGATGGTCAACGGCAAAGGTGAGGACACTTCAATCCTGTTCGGCTTCACCAAGTATCTGCTCGAGCTCCTCGAGCGGGAGAAGCCCACGCACGTCGCCGTGAGCTTCGATCCCCCCGGAGGCACGTTCCGAAGCGAGATGTACCCCGCCTACAAGGCCAATCGCGCCGAGACTCCCTCTCTGGTGATAGAAGCCCTGCAGCCGCTGTGCGAAATCGTGCAGTCTATGGGCATCCCCGTGCTTATGATTCCGGGATTCGAAGCGGACGATGTGATAGGGTCGGCCGCCAAGCGTTTCCGCTCCGAGGACACTGACGTGTATATGGTCACTCCCGACAAGGACTACGGCCAGCTCATAGAATCCCACATATTCCAGTACCGTCCCGGCAAGGCCGGAGCGGAGAGCGAGGTGCTCGGAGTGGAGCAGGTGTGCGCCAAGTGGGGCATCGACTCTCCCGCGCAGGTCATAGACATCCTTGCCATATGCGGAGACACGGCCGACAATGTGCCCGGAGTGGCGGGCGTGGGGCCTGTGGGAGCTTCGAAGCTTCTGCGCATGTACGGGTCTGTGGACGGGATATATGCCCACGCCGACTCCCTGAGCCCTGCGATGCGCTCGAAGTTCGAGGCCGCCCGGGACCATATAGCCCTTTCCCGGGAGCTTGTGACTATCAAGACCGACATTCCGCTGGATGTCACCCTGCCCCGGATGGAGCTCCGTGGGATAAACACCCCTGCCGCAAGGGCTCTGATGGACCGGCACCAGATGCCTTCGCTGAGGCGTCTTCTGGAGCGTTTCCCCTCTTCGGAAGGCCCCGCACCCTCTTCGGCGCCCGAAGAGAAGGCGGCCGCGACCGGCGTCCCCGCATACGAAAAAGTGACTCCCGAGGCGTTTGTGCAGGCAAAGCCGGCGCGCATTGCCGTCTGCCTGTATGACGGCATCCTGTATGCCGCCGCCTCCGGCACAGTCTCAAGCGGTCCCGCCGCCGCATTCGGCCGCCTGCTGGAGAATCCTGCCGTCGTCAAGGCGGGCTCCTCCCTCAAGCGTCTTATGAACGACCTTGCGCAGGAAGGCATCGCCCTTGCGGGGCGTCTGGAAGATGCCGAGCTCATGCATTATCTGCTCAATCCCGAGCGGAGTCACGACGCCGCCTCGCTTGTGAAGTCATATTTGGGCATCGATCTGGAATCCTGCGGCCCGGAAGACGCTGCGGGAGAGCTTTCGCTTTTCGAAGTGGCGGACACTTCGGACGGAGCCGACCGCTGTCTGGAAGCCGCCGCCCTGCTTGAGACGGCCTCCCGACTAAAGGACGAGCTCAAGGGGACGGAAGACCTGTGGCGGCTTTATGACAGCGTTGAGGAGCCTCTTGTGGGCGTGCTTTCGCGCATGGAGCTCTATGGCGTGCGCATCGACCCCTCGTCCTTGAAAGAGTTCGCGGATGCTCTGCGCCTGCGTCTGGCGGAGCACGAGGCCGAGGTCCGCCGCCTGTGCGCCGCTCCTTCCCTGAACGTGGCCTCTCCCAAGCAGATAGGAGAAGCGCTCTTTGAAAAGCTTCGTCTGGAGCCCAAGGCGCGCAAACCCCGCTCCGGATCCTGGCCCACCGACGAGCAGACCTTGCAGGGTCTTCGCGAAAAGTCCCCCGAGCAGGCCGGCCCTGTCGTGGACGCCATCCTTGAATATAGGGGCACGCGCAAGCTGCTCAGCACATACATCGACCCGCTCCCGGCGTGCATACGCTCCGACGGACGTGTCCATACCACCTTCAATCAGGCCCTCACCAGCACCGGCAGGCTGTCCAGCAGCAACCCCAATCTGCAGAATATCCCCGTGCGCACCGAGCAGGGACGCGAGATACGCAAGGCGTTCGTGCCTTCGGAGAGCGGTAGCGTGATGATGAGCGCCGATTATTCCCAGATAGAGCTGCGCATAATGGCCCACCTGTGCGGCGATGCCCACCTGTGTGAGGCTTTCCGCAGCGGAGCGGACGTGCACTCGATGACCGCCTCCCGGATATTCGGTGTGCCGCTGGACGAAGTGACAGCGGACCGCAGGCGCGTGGCCAAAACCGCCAACTTCGGCATAATGTACGGCATCTCACCCTTCGGGCTCGCGCAGAATCTCGGCTGTTCCGCTTCGGAGGCCAAGAGCATAATAGACGACTACTTCGCGTCTTTCCCCAGCATACGCCTCTGGATAGAATCCACTCTCGCTTTTGCCCGGCAGAACGGTTACGTGCAGACGATTTTCGGCCGCAGGCGCTATGTGGGCGACGTCGTGAGCTCCAACGGCAACTTGCGGGCCGTGGCGGAGCGCAATGCAGTCAACGCCCCCATACAGGGTAGCAGCGCGGACATAATCAAGATGGCGATGATCGGAGTGGACCGCTGTCTGCGCGAGCGGGGGCTCGACTCCCGTATGGTGCTGCAGATACACGACGAACTGCTGCTTGAAGTGCCCCGGCGCGAGATTGAGACGGTGCGCGGCATCCTCGTGAAGCAGATGGAGGGGGTCGTGAAGCTCGATGTTCCACTCACAGTAGAATGTAACTATGGCAACACTTGGCTCGAAGCCCATTGACGAACTTGTGCGTCTGGCGATAATAGGTGACGGCGCGGCTTTCACGCAGCTGTGGGACACGCATATATCCTCCTTGAGGGGTTATCTCAAGAAGATGAGCAGGCAGCTCGACGACTTCTATGTGGACGACATCTGCTCCCGCAGTTTCGAGAAGGCGTTCCGCCAGATACGCAGTTTTGACCCTTCCCGCAGCCAATTCTCCACCTGGCTCAAGGTCATCGCCCACAACACCGCGCTGGACGTGATGGAATCCGAAGCAAGGGCCCAGGGAGGCTGCGTGCGCCTTGACGAGGACGAGAGGCAGGCCGCGGCGATAGAGAATATCGGGGACGATGTCGCCACGGTGCTCGAGAACATCATCAGCGAAGAGGACAGCGCGAGGACGGAGAATCTGGTGGAGGGGCTTCCGGACCTGTACAGGGAAGTGGCCCGTCTGCGCCTTATCAACGGCTACAAATACAATGAGATTGCCGAGGAGACCGGTCTGGAACTGAATACCGTCAGGACTCGCCTGCGGCGTGCCAAGGCCATTATGGAAAAAATGAAAACCCAAGATAATGCAAACTAAAAAATCATTCAAGTACTGGCAGTGGAGGACCATCATTGTCTCGATGCTGGTCTATTCCATCTTCTATTTCGTACGCAAGAACTTCTCTATCGCAATGCCCGGTCTGACGGCCGAGTACGGCATTTCCAACACGAGCTTCGGCATCATCATCGGCATCGGGTCACTCATCTACGGGGCCAGCCGCTTCGTCAACGGCTTCATCGTGGAGAGAGTGAGCACCAAGGCTTTCATGGCCTTCGGACTCCTTCTGTGCGCCATCGCCAATTTCTGCTTCGGCTTCGGGGCCGACTTGAGCTACCTCGTCACCGGCGTGCACGAGGGCCCGCAGTTTGTCAATATGCTTATTCTCGCGATGGGCGTCACCATCGTGCTCAACCAGTATTTCCAGGGTATGGGCTTTCCTCCCTGCGCGAGAATGCTTCCGCAGTGGATTGCTCCCGGCGAACTGGCCACCAAGATGAGCATCTGGAACACTTCCCACTCCGTGGGCGCTTCCGCGGCTGTAATCGTCTGCGGCCTGATAATGACCAATATGGGCGCCGACATGACCGGAGACTCTTCTGTCGTGGCCCGGGTGGCGGCGAATCTGTCCGCAAGCGTCAAGGGGTGGGACCTGCTGCCCGAATCCGAGCAGGCGGCCCGTGTGCTCTCGTATGTGAGTCACTACGGCGCCTGGAAATGGTGCTTCTTCATCCCCGGAATTGTGGCTGTCGGCGGTGCCATACTGTGCTTCTTTGCCCTGAAGGACACTCCCCAGAGCGTAGGCCTGCCGGAGATTGAGGGCACCCACACCGGCAAGGAGGAGACCAAGGGCCGCAAGGGTGCCCACGGCGCTTTCCTGCGCCATATGGTGTTCCGCAACAAATGGGTCTGGATGCTCGCGATTGTCAATGTCTTCGTTTACGTGCTGCGTATGGGCGTGCTCGACTGGGGCCCGAAGTTCCTGACGGAAGACCGCGGGATGAACATCAAGGATGCCGCCTGGAGCGTTGCTCTGTTCGAGCTCACCGCAATAGTCGGCACCATATTCGGCGGCTGGGCTTCTGACAAGTTCTTCAAGGGCAAGTCCCACCGCTATTGCGTCTTTGCAATGTTTGGCGCCACCCTGTTCCTCGCGCTTTTCGCGCTTGTGGACCTGCCTCCCGTCATATCCGCAATAGTGCTTGCGCTGAGCGGCTTCTGCATCTACGGCCCTCAGGCCCTCATCGGCATAGGGGCCGCCAATCATTCCACCAAGGAGGCCTCCGCCACAGCCAACGGCCTGACCGGCATATGCGGATACGTGGGCTCCGCCCTGTCCGCATTCGGAGTCGGCTTCCTCGCCGACCACTTTGGCTGGAAGTGGGTGTTCGTGGCATTCGTCGCAGTGGGCATTGTGGGTACGGCCATATTCACTGCGATGTGGAAGGCTCCCCGCGACGGCTATGACAGGGCACGTGAATTCACGTCTTCAATTTCTGAAAGCGATGGACAGCAGTCTTAAGGAGCGCCTGAGGGCCATACGCCACGTCGCCCTCGATATGGATGGCACGATTTATCTCGGCAGCACGCTTTTCCCCTGCACTCTGCCCTTTCTGGACAAGCTGGACAGGATGGGGATAGGATATTCCTTCCTGACCAACAATCCCACCAAGTCGCTGGACGATTATGTGGGCAAGCTTCACTCTCTGGGCGTCCCCTGCACCGCAGGACAGATGTACAGCACCGCCACGGCGGCCATAGACTATATAAAAACCCGTTTCCCTTCAGCGCGCAGGCTCTTCCTGCTCGGCACTCCTTCTATGGTGAGCCAGTTCGAGCAGGCCGGATTCATATCCTGCGCCGACAGTCCGGAAGACGTGCCGGACATCGTCGTGGCAGCCTTCGATATGACCCTGCAGTATTCCCGGCTGTGTCGCACTGCGTGGTGGATTTCGCGCGGAATCCCCTATATCGCCACCAATCCGGACTGGGTGTGTCCCACCGACCAGCAGACCATTCTGGTGGACTGCGGGTCCATCTGCGCCTGTCTGGAAGGCGCCACAGGCCGCAAGCCGGACGTGGTCATAGGCAAACCCAATCCGGATATCCTTCTGGGTGTGTTGGGCCGTCGCGGCCTGCGTCCCGAGCAGGCTGCAATGGTGGGAGACAGGCTCTACACCGACGTCAAGACCGCGCTCAACGCCGGAGCCTGCGGCGTGCTGGTACTCTCCGGCGAGTCCACGATGCAGACTGTGGCCGAGTCCGACGTGGTTCCCACGCTGATTTGCCGCGACATAGAGGAGTTCGGCTGCCTGTTGGAGGAGGCAAGGGGATGATAATGACGATTATTTTAAAGAAAAATTTGTAATTGAAATCGGAAAAGATTACCTTTGCCCTCCCAAATCTGAATAATTAAAACTGAAGATATGAAAAGGACATTCCAACCATCCAATCGCAAGCGTGTCAACAAGCACGGATTCCGTGAGCGTATGAGCACTCCCAACGGACGCCGCGTTCTCGCCGCCCGCCGTGCTCACGGCCGCAAGAAACTCACCGTCTCTTCTGAGGACAGGTACTAGTTTTGCTTCGGGCAAGACAGGAAAGCCGGCGCAGAAAGCCGGCTTTTTCTATGTCCGGAGGCGGATGTTTTGCTGTAAAAATATTATATTTGTATGTTTATGGCAGGAGAAAACAATTTTTCACGTCTGGAGCTGGATTTGAGGGCCTGCAGGAGCAATTATGCCTATTTCCGCTCCCTGCTGCGCCCGGACACGAAGCTGCTCGTGCTCGTCAAGGCCAACGCCTACGGTCACGGTGCCGTGGAATTCGCCTCGATGATGCAGGCGGAAGGGGCGGATTATCTGGCGGTGGCTCTGCCCACGGAAGGAGTGGAGCTCCGCTCTGCCGGCATATCGCTTCCCATTCTTGTCCTCACCGCCGGCACCGACTGTTTCCCGGAAATCATAGAAAATCGTCTGGAGCCCGGCATCCCCAATCTCTGCGCCCTGCAGACTCTCTGCGCGGAATTGGGACGCCGCCGCATCAAGGGCTATCCCGTGCATATAAAGCTCGACACGGGGATGCACCGCCTGGGTTTCGTGCCGCAGGAGCTGCCCGCTCTTTTCGAATTCCTTGCCTGCCACGATGAAGTCCGCGTCAAGAGCGTGTATTCGCATCTTGCCGTGGCGGAAGATCCTTCGGAGGATGAGTTCACCCTCTCGCAGATAGACCTTTTTACGCGTGGGGCGCACTCCCTCGGCGCCTCGCTGGGCTACAAACCTATGTGGCACATACTCAATTCCGCCGGCATAGAGAGGTTCCCCGCATATCAGTTCGACATGGTCCGTCTGGGCATAGGAATCTACGGCGTTAGCGCCCTCCCCGGTGTGAGGCTGTCTCCGGTCGCGAGCCTAAAGGTAAAGGTCCTGCAGGTCAAGACGCTCTCTGAAGGTACCATAGGCTACGGACGCCACGGCAAAGTGGCTCCTGGAGGTACCGTCATCGCCACGATTCCCGCGGGATACGCCGACGGTCTGGACAGGCACCTTGGCCGTGGCGCCGCGAGCTTCAGCGTCGCGGGCCGCCGTGCGCCCACAATAGGCAATATCTGTATGGATATGTGTATGCTGGACGTGACCGGTCTGGATGTGAAAGTTGGGGACACCGTGACCATTTTCGGTGCCGATCCCACCGTGGAAGAGCTCGCCTCCATCCTGGACACCATCCCTTATGAAATACTCACTTCCGTTCCCAGAAGAATAGAAAGAACCATTATAAAATGAAAAGAATTCTTACAATCGCCCTTGCCCTTGCAAGCGTGGCCGCAATGGCACAGAACAAAGGAGCCATCACCCCCGAAATGCTTTCGGAAATCCGCGGAGCCTATCAGGGAAGCGCGTCCGACAAGGCCGTCCGCAACGCCCTCAACACCACCGCTCTGAACACTCTCGCCCTCAATGCGGAAAACTCCGCGACCCCGGACACGCATTTTTCCGACCGCGTGCCCACCAAGGGCATCACCAACCAGAAGCAGAGCGGACGCTGCTGGCTCTTCACCGGGCTCAACGTCCTGAGGGCCGCGGCAATCTCCAAGTATGACCTCGGCGAGTTCCAGTTCTCGCAGAGCTACTGCTTCTTCTGGGACCAGCTCGAGAAGTGCAACCTCTTCCTGCAGGCTGTCATAGACACCCGTGACAAGGATTTCGACGACCGCGAGGTGGACTGGCTCTTCGCCCATCCCTTGAGTGACGGAGGCACTTTCACCGGGGTCGCCAATCTTGTGACCAAGTACGGTCTGGTGCCTGCAGACGTGATGCCGGAGAGCTTCATTGCCAACAGTACTTCCCAGTTCTGCGGCCAGCTCAAGACGCTCCTCAGGCAGGACGGACTGCGCCTGCGCTCCCTTAAGAAGGGCCACGAGCAGGAGAAGACCGCGATGCTCAAGGAAATCTACCGCCTTTTGTGCCTTGCCTACGGCAATCCTCCGACCGAGTTCGAGTGGAAGGGCCGCACCGTCACTCCCGTGCAGTTCTATCAGGAACTTCTGGGCTATGACCTCGAACACAATTATGTGATGCTGATGAATGACCCCAGCCGCGAATACGGCAAGGTGTACGAAATCCAGTATGACCGCCATACCTATGAAGGACAGAACTGGCTCTATGTCAATCTGCCTGTGGACCGCATCAAAGAGATGGCAATCGCTTCCATCAGAGGAGGCGACGCGATGTATTTCTCCTGCGACGTGGGCAAATTCCTGCTGCGCGACAAGGGCGTGTGCGACATTGCCAATTTTGACTACGAGAGTCTTCTCGGTGTCGAGTTCACTATGGACAAGAAGGAGCGCATTCTCACCCACGCCAGCGTATCAAGCCACGCGATGACGCTCGTTGGAGTGGATATCAAGGATGGAAAGACTCAGAAATGGCTGGTGGAGAACAGCTGGGGCAAGACCGGATGGGACGGCAATGTCATCATGACGGACGAGTGGTTCAACGAGTATATGTTCCGTCTGGTGGTGGACCGCAAATATGTCCCCGCCGACGTTTTGAAGATGCTTGAGTGCAAGCCCGTGATGCTTCCCGCCTGGGATCCGATGTTTTCCGAGGAAGACTAGTCCCGGACACACCTGACCGACGCCAGGAATGAATCCTTGTCGGCGCCGCCGCAGAAAATGATATTCTGGTCATCGAAGATCTGACGGTAGATTCCTTGGTCTCCGCTCTCGTCCGATGTCCAGAATACTGCGTAGTAGGAATAGCCCGCGAAGCTGTAGCTGCCGTTCCAGACGGCATAACCTGCGGGAATCACGGCAAGTCCGGAGGCGTTGGAGATGTTCACTGTGGGCCAGTATTCCCACATTTTGATGTCATTGAAATAAACGTCCGCCATCAGAGCGCCTGCGGCTCCTTCTATGTCAATAAAAGGTGTCAGAGGGTCTGCTGTCTGACCTCCGTACTCTCCGGCGAGAGCGGTCCATTCGCTGTCCGAGGGAAGATGCCATCCTTCGGGGCAGGCTTGCAGCGCTTCATTCCAGGTGTAGAAGTTGCCGAGCAGGTTGACCATAGCGTTCTCTTCCATGAAAGGGACTCCGAGGCCTTCGAATTTGAGATTCTGCCCCATCCAGGCCTTCCCGTCGGCGGGATGTGTCACCCAGTATGTCTTGTTGTCGCGCGGGTCGGTGAATTGGGTGTCCGTGAGGGAACGGCGGATGCCGGTGAGGCTTTTGTTGTCGCTCACGACATAGAAGGTCACCGTGCTTGAGGAGGTGTAGTAGTCGGTGGCGTATCCGGTGATGCTGGCGCTGAAGGAGTCCAGAGAATCCGGGGCCGTGATGGTGAAGTACTTGCTCTTCACGTTCCCGTCCGTGTCGATGAGAGTGTCCACCGTGCCGTGGATGTCCGTGAAATTGTAGGCTATCTTGGTGTAATCGCCGTCACGGTTGAGGGTGGATATCGAATCTATGCAGAAGGTCTTGGAATATCCTTCCTGCACGTAGGAGGGGAAAGTTATCTTGATGGTGCCGCTGAGGTATGATTTTGTCGTCTCTTCCTCTTCACTGCAGGCGTTGAGGCTTGCCAGAGCAAGCAGCGAGGCGGCAGAAAGCGCCGCAAATCTCCAAAAATTCTTCATTATCCTATAATATATTTTGCAAATATGCGCATTTTGCGCGAAAATTCTATTAATTTTGTGCAAATACTTTGCCGGAATGAAACTCCTTTTCCGCTTGCTTCTTTTTTGTGTGCCGATATGTGCTGCATTTTCTTGCGGCAGGGGGGATTATGCCGTTTTCAGCGGCTATGCCCAAGGGGGGACATACACCGTGAAGGTCAATATGAAAGGGGTGCAGGCATCCCGTGGCGAAGTCGCAGAGGCAATAGCGGCAATACTTGAAGAGGTGGACACCACCTTGTCCGGCTACAACCGCTCTTCTCTCCTGAGCCGTTTCAACGCCGGGGAGAGCGTGGAGAAAAGTCCGCTTTTCCTCCGTGCGGAAGAACTCTCCGAGCATTACCGCCAGCTCACGGACGGAGCGTTCGATGCCGGCGCCGCCCCCTTGTTCGACCTCTGGGGCTTCGGATTCCGGAGCGGTGATTTTCCCTCCGAGCGGGACGTGCGGGAGGCAATGGACCGTTGTGCGCAGAGGAAAACGTTGAACTTCAATGCTATAGCACAAGGGCTTACCTGCGACTTGATAGCTTCGTATCTCAAGGGTGCGGGCGTGAATGATATGCTTGTGGACATAGGCGAGATATGGTGTTGCGGCCTCAATCCGCGCGGCGAGGGCTGGGCCATCGGTATCGATACGCCGGAAGACGGCAATGACACGCCGGGAGCGTCCCTTTCAGGGGTCTGGCGCAGCGACGGCGGGGCCTGCGGGGTCGTGACCAGCGGGAATTACCGTAAATATTATATAAAGGACGGGGTGAAGTATGCCCACACCATAGACCCCCGCACGGGGTATCCGGTGCAACATTCCCTGCTGAGCGCCACTGTGGTCGCGCCCACGGCGGCGGAAGCGGACGCTCTGGCCACTTTCTTTATGGTGGTGGGGGAGGACTGTGCGCGGGAGTGGGTGCTCTCCCACGAGGACATCGAGGCCTGCCTCATCTCTTCCGGCGGCAAATGGACGTCCCCGGGTTTTTTGATTTCCGAATAATTTATCATTTTTGCATTATGATTGAATGGTGGAACACACTTGAACTCTCGATGAAGATTCTCTGGGCCGTGACTCTTTCCTCCTCCGTGATTTTCATCATACAGACAGTGCTTACTTTCCTCGGTGCCGACGGCAGCTCCGATTTCGACGTCGATGCCGGCGGCGCGGATTCTCCCGACTCCGCCGCCGAGCCGGGCACCGGGATGGGGCTTCTGACCTTCAGAAATCTGGTTGATTTCTTCCTCGGTTTCGGCTGGACGGCGATACTTCTCCACCCCGAGGTGAAGTCCACGGGAGTCCTGCTGCTTATATCCTCGTTTGTGGGTGCGGCGCTTGTGGCTCTTGTGATGCTGCTTTTCAAGTGGCTCGGCTCGATGCAGCAGTCCGGCAACATCGATGTCTTCAAGCAGGCCGTGGGCTGTCAGGGGGCCGTCTATCTCACCATCCCCGCAGAGCGGTCCGGAGCGGGTAAGGTGCAGATTTCTATAGGTGGCTGCGTGCGTGAATATTCCGCCGTCACGGACGGGCCGCAGCTTGTCACCGGGACCCGTATAAGGGTCGTGGAGGTCGTGGACGCCCTCACTCTGCTGGTGGAAGGACTTGATCGTCAATAATAAACAAAAGACAACAATATGGAACTTTATGTGATTCTCGTCATCGTGTTCGTGCTTTTTGTCACGTTCGCGGCCATTCTCAAACGCTACAAGCGCTGCCCTTCGGACAAGATTCTCGTCATCTATGGAAAGACAGGCAAGAATGCTTCCGCCAAATGTATCCACGGAGGCGCGTCATTCATCTGGCCCGTGTTCCAGAGCTATTCTTTCCTTGACCTCACACCCATTTCCATCGAGTGCAACCTGACCAACGCCCTCTCCAAACAGAACATACGCGTCGACGTCCCCTGCCGTTTCACGGTGGGTATCAGCACCGAGCCCGAGAACATGACCAACGCGGCCGAGCGTCTGCTCGGACTGAGCATCGACGATATCCGTGGCATCGCCACCGATATCCTCTTCGGCCAGCTGCGTCTTGTCATCGCCACGATGGACATCGAGGAGATCAACGCCGACCGTGACAAGTTCCTCGCCAACGTGTCCACCAACGTGGAGGCGGAGCTCCGCAAGATAGGCCTCAAGCTCATCAACGTCAACGTGACCGACATCCGTGACGAGTCCGGCTACATAGAGGCTCTCGGAAAAGAAGCCGCCGCTAAGGCCATCAACGATGCCAAGAAGAGCGTCGCCGAGCAGAACCGCTACGGCGAAATCGGAAAGGCCGAAGCCGACAGGGACAAGGATATCCGCATCGCCGAGACATCCCGAGACACCCGTATCAACACCGCTGATGCCAATGCGAAGGCGGTCGAAGGCGAGAACAACTCCTTGATTGCAATAGCCAAATCCGACGCAACCCGCCGCGAGAAGCAGGCCGAAGCCGAGCGTCTCGCCGTGGCGGCAGAGAAGGTGCAGGCCGCAAAGGCGCTCGAGGAGGCCTATAAGAGCGAGCGCGACGCCGAAATTGCCCGCGCCGAGAGGGAGAAGGCCACCCAGCAGGCCAACATAGTCGTGGCCGCCCAGATAGAGAAGGAGAAGGCCATCATAGCGGCCGAGGCGGAAGCGGAGCAGATACGTCGCAAGGCAAAGGGTGAGGCTGATGCCATCTTCGCGAAGATGGATGCTCAGGCACGCGGTACCCTCGAAATCCTCGCCAAGCAGGCGGAAGGCTTCGGCCAGCTCGTGCAGGCCGCCGGAGGTGACGCGCAGCAGGCCATCACGATGCTCATTACCGACAAACTCCCCGAACTAGTCAAGACTCAGGTCGAGGCCGTGAAGGGCATCAATATAGACAAGGTTACAGTCTGGGATTCTGGCAAGTCGGAGAACGGGAAGACCGCCACTGCCAACTTTGTGTCCGGTCTGATGGGCTCCGTCCCCCCTCTTGAGGAGCTCTTCAAGATGGCCGGAATGAGTCTTCCCGCTTATCTGAAGGGATCGCAGAGCGTGCCGGAAGACAAGCAGGAGACAGAGGAGCAGGACAAACAATAAAAGAAGAATATGCCAGAAAACGAAAATTTCGCCGGCCTGGACTACAACACGGCCAGAGAGTCGCTCAAGATGCCCGAATACGGGCGCAATGTCCTCAAGATGGTGGAGCAGCTCAAGCAGATAGAAGACAAGGAGAAACGCAGCGAGCAGGCACGCGCCGTCATCAAGGTGATGGAGTTGCTCAATCCCGGTGTGCGCTCTCAGGAGAAGTATGAGCAGAAGCTCTGGGACCACCTCTATATGATTGCAGGCTTTGATCTTGATGTGGACGCTCCGTATCCCGCGCCCCAGGAAGCGCAGTTCACCACCCGCCCTGTCCCCCTTCCGATGAAGGGAGACAAGATCAAGGCCGCCCATTATGGCCGTAACATCGAGAAAATCATAGACCTTTTGTGCGAGGAGCCCGATTCTGAGGTCAAGACTGAACTGATACGCTCGCTTGCCATCTATATGCGCCAGCAGTATCTTATCTGGAACAAGGACAGCGTTGCTGACGAGACTATTTTTGCCGACCTTGAGAGGCTCTCCGGCCACCGGCTCAAGGTTCCTGAAACCCTGACGCTCGGAGCCGTGTCTTCCGGAGCGAGTTTCTCGCGTCCGGGCACCGGCATCTCCCAGCAGGGACAGGGCAAGAGCCGCAATCGTCATGGCAGAGGCAAGAAAGGAAAAAGATGAAGCTGCTTTCCATTTGGAGAAACTGGGATGAAGACGAGCGCGCCACTGCGATGCGCATCGTCGGTTTGGGTATCGCTGTTCTGACGGTGTTCGTCTTCGTCTCCTGTCTGTCGTATCTTTTCAGCTGGCGCGCGGACATGAGCCTTGCGACGGCTCCCGACAGGATGAGTCCCGAGGTTGCCGTGGCCAATGTCTCGGGCAAGCTCGGCTTCGAGACCGGCAGATTGCTCGTCTCGGAACTGTTCGGGCTGGGAAGTTTCGCTCTGGTGGTCATTCTGGCCGCCCTGAGTCTCAGGCTCCTGTCCAGCCGGTGGGCTCTGCCGCTTGTGCGTACCACAGTGGTGGCGCTGCTGGGCGCATTCGTGTCCTCTGTCGCTCTCTCTTGGGCGGGGTCTATGACCGGCCTTGAGGGGGCGTTTGGCTGCGGCCTTGGAGGCAGGTGCGGAGCTTTCGTGTGCAGATGGGCCGTGAATCTTTGCGGTGTGGGCGTTGCGGGACTCCTGATACTTCTGACCATTGTCATCTTTCTGGCATTCAGCTCGCGCCGTTTTGTGGGCTGGATTGCTTCCATCGGGCGCAGGCGTCCTGATCCCGAGCCGGAAATTTCCGAAGTTCCTGCTCCTGAGCCCGAATCTGAGGAAGCCGCCGTGTCTGATCCAGAGCCGGAACTCGAGGCCGAGCCCGATTTCGTTCCCGAGCCGGTTGCCGATGCGGCCGCACCTGCCCGGGACCCCGCTCCCGAGAGCGCGGAAGGAAGCTTTACCATAGAGACGGACGACACGCTCGAAGTGCAGGTCACCAAACCTCTTGAGCCCATAGACAATCGTCTGGACCCTCCCGACGGCCTTCCCAAGTACAAATTCCCTTCAATTGACCTGCTGGAGTCCTATGCCTCGTCGCGCCACGATGTCTCCACGGAAGAGCTGACGGTCAACAACAACAAGATACGTGCGACCCTGGCCAACTACAAGATTCAGGTGGTGGATGTCAAGGCCATAATAGGCCCTACGGTGACCCTCTACAAAGTCTATCCCGCTCCCGGTGTGCAGATTGCACAGATCAAGAGGTTGCAGGAGGACATAGCCGTGTCCCTGAACGCCAGAGGCGTCAGGGTGATAACCCTGTCCGATTCCGTGGGAATCGAAGTCGCCAACGCCACTTCCTCCATAGTTGCCCTCAAGTCCCTGCTCAACGACAAGTCCTACCGTGAGAGCAAGGCCGACCTCCCTGTCGCAATAGGTTACACCATCACCCAGAAGGTGAAGGTGTTCGATCTGGCGGACGCTCCGCACCTTCTTGTTGCAGGCGCTACAAAGCAGGGTAAGTCCGTGGGCCTCAACGTTATAGTGAGTTCGCTGCTGTATTCCCGCCACCCTTCCGAGCTGAAGTTTGTCTTCATAGACCCCAAGATGGTGGAATTTTCCGCATATGGCGACCTTATCAGCCATTATCTTGCCGTGCTCCCGGATGCCGAGTCCGAGGAGGCGGAGAAGTCCGAGGCCATTGTGAAGAAACCCAAGGATGCCGAGAAGATCCTGCGGTCCCTGTGCATAGAGATGGACGAGAGGTACGAGCTTCTCGCAAAGGCCGGAGCCAACAACATCAAGAGCTACAACGAGAAATACAAAAACCGCAAGGTCAATCCCAAGAACGGCCACAGATTCCTTCCGTATCTTGTGGTGGTCGTGGACGAGTATGCAGACCTGACGATGACCACCGGAGCCTCTCCGGAGGCCCGCGCCGCATCTCGCAGCATAACCAACTCCATCATCCGCCTTGCCCAGAAGGGAAGGGCCGCCGGCCTGCACGTGATTCTCGCCACCCAGCGTCCTTCCGTGGATGTCATCTCCGGCATCATCAAGAGCAATTTCCCTATGCGCATAGCCTTCAGGGTGGCTTCCCGTACGGATTCAATGACCATTCTCGATGCTCCCGGGGCGGAGAAACTCATAGGAAAGGGCGATATGCTCTTCTCTGCCGGCATTGATACCGAGCGTATCCAGTGTGGATACATCAGCGCCGAGGAGATTGAGGCGATTACCGGCTTCATCGGCTCCCAGAAGGGAGTGGATAAGTGCTATGGCACTCCTTATTATCTGCCTTCCGCAGAAGAGGCCGCCGCATCCGAGGGAGGATCCGGGGGAGGATCCGACATGGGGGACATCGACGAGCGTTTCGAAGAGGCCGCGCGTCTGGTCGTCACGACCCAGAAAGCCTCCACGTCATACCTGCAGACACGTCTGGGTATGGGATTCGCCAAAGCTGCAAGAGTGATGTCCCAGCTTGAGGAGGCGGGCATAGTGGGTGCTCAGGACGGCGCAAAACCCCGTCAGGTGCTTGTGCCGGACACTCTCTCGCTGGAGGCCATACTTTCGGATGTATTGAAATGAAAAGGCTGATTCTTCCCCTGCTGCTATCTGTCTGCCTGCCGGCTGCCGTCCGTGCGCAGAGCCCCGAAGAAGTCCTCCATCTGCTGGACAGCTGCAGGGTGAGTGCTTCCTACAGTTTTCTTTATAACGATCTGCGGTGTTCCGGCTCCGTGGTTGCCCAGAAGCCTTTCTACAAGGTCAGTACGGGCGGGATGGAGATATACTGCGACGGACATTGCCGCTGGACCGTGGACAGGAAGGAGAAGGAAGTGTACGTGGAGGCGGCGGAAGGGGAGCAGACCCTGCGCAAGTATATGGATAGATTGAAGGATGTCCGCCTGTATGACGTGAAGACCGCGGCGCCGGATGCCGATGTCGCCATGTTCCGCTTTGACGTGTCTTCTCTGGGCCCGGACTGGGTGGTCACGGACCTCAGGTGAGCTCACATCCCGGCAATCACGCCCAGACAGAATTCCAGACATCGTGCTATCGCGTCCGTGGCTGTGTCCACGGGCGCGAATTGTATCCCGAGCGCGTGAAGCGTGATGCAGGTCACGCCGCTTATGATCAGCAGTTCGGAGACCGGAAGGGCGATGAGGTTGGTGAGCAGGAAGTGCACGGGGAAAGTGTGGAAATGGACCCACACGACGGGTGCCGTGAACAGTTGGCAGCTGAGTGTGAGCGCCGCGGAATTCCAGATTCTGCGCATCACATCCAACTTCCCTCCCTGCTGCGGGTACCACTCTTTGAGGGGGGGATACAGCAGGAATATGCCGGTCATTGCAAGGTACGAGAGCTGGAATCCCACGGAGTCCAGTACCATCGGGTCGGAGGCCAGCTGCAGCAGAAGAGCCGTGCAGAGTATGCGCACAGGGTCTCTCCGGCGGCCGGGTGAATGGCGCGAGATTTCCCTGAGCAGGATGAACAGGAAGGCTCTCACGATGGAGGGGGATGCCCCCGTCATGATGGCGTAAAAGCCGCACGCGGCCACGCACAGCGCGCTTCTTGCCGCCCCTGCCGTGCGGGAATTGCCGAGAAGGCCGAGAATCCTGCTCAAAAGGGCGTAGATTACTCCCAGATGCAGGCCCGACAGGGCGAGTATGTGCGAGGCTCCGCTCTTGCGGAAAACGCCCACCGTCTGCGCACTCAGACCCCCACGCTGTCCCGTCAGCACCGCTTTCAGGAGCGCAGCCGTACTGCTGTGCGGGAAAGGGATGTCTTCCAGCAGGCGGGTCAGTTTGTGCAGAGCGGCCGCGGCGAAGTCCCGGTCGGAGAGCGCGGAGACGGGGCAGGCAATCATCGCCGAGCACCGGCACATCACTCCGAGCGAGAAATACAGCAGGGGCGCGACGGCTCTGCGCCTGCCGCTGCGGCAGAGCAAGGCCAACAAAAAGACAGAGGCGCCGCAGCTTGCCGCCGCTCCCCAGTATAACGATTCGCCGCCCCACGGCGTCACCGCCGCTGCCGCCACTCCTGAAACAAAGGGTATTGAAATCGCCACGATATCTTTCGCCTCTGCCATTTCAAACCAGAATTGTTCACAAAACTAATAAATAATTGCTAATTTTGCAGACTGTTCGGCTCGAATAATCAAATTCAAAAAAAATGATAGTACTAGTTATCAATTGCGGAAGCTCCTCCATCAAGTATCAGCTGCTTGATATGAAGAGCGACAATGATTACAGCCTCAAGGCTAAAGGTATAGTGGAGAAGATCGGTCTCCCGGATGCAAACATCGTCCACAAGCCCTGCGGCAAGGATAATATGACCAAGCAGGTCCCCATCCCCGACCACAAGGTGGGCATGCAGCTCGTGCTTGAAGCTCTGGTGGATCCGGTCTGCGGGGTCCTCTCCGGCTTCGGCGACATCGATGCCGTGGGGCATCGCATCGTGCAGGGTGCCGATTTCTTCGACAAGAGCACTCTCGTGGACGAGGACGTGATGGACAAAATCGCTTTCTGCGCCGATTTCGCCCCTCTGCACAATCCTGCCCATATTCTGGGTATACGCGCCACCCAGCACGTGCTGCCCGGTGTGCCTCAGGTGGTCACTTTCGACACTGCTTTCCATCAGACCATGGAGCCGCACGCTTATATGTACGCCCTTCCTTATGAGTACTACAGCAAGTATCGCGTGCGCCGTTACGGTGCCCACGGCACTTCCCACCAGTTCGTCTCCCGCGAAGGGGCGGCTTTTGCAGGCGTGGATCTGAACAATTCCAAAATCATCACCTGCCACATAGGCAACGGAAGCTCCGTCACTGCCATCCGCAACGGCAAGGTGGTGGACACCTCTATGGGCTTCACCCCGCTCGAGGGAATGATAATGGGCACCCGCTGCGGCACCATCGACGCCAACATCGTCCCCTATATCATGAAGAAGGAGAATCTCTCGCCTGATGAGATGACCTCCGTGATGAACAAGAAGAGCGGCTTCCTCGGCCTCAGCGGCAAGACTTCCGACTGCCGGGACATGTGCGACCTTGCCGCGGCGGGTGACGAAAAGGCCGCCGTCGTGCTCAAGAAGCTCACGATGGACATAGTGAAGCTCATCGGGTCTTTCACCGCCGAGATGGACGGTGTGGACCTCATTATCTTCACCGCAGGCATCGCCGAGAACCAGCCGTGGCTGCGTCGCGACATCTGCCGCAACCTCACTTTCCTCGGTGTCAGGATTGACGAGCAGCTCAACGACAGCATCCCTCACGCCAGCGAGAACGTGATGCTTTCCCTCCCCGGGTCCGGTGTCAAGGTGGCGCTCATCCCCACCAACGAAGAGCTTGTCATAGCACGTGACACAATGCACATCGCGCTCGAACTCAAGAAAAACGACTAAATCTCAATAACGACACACACACACTTATGGCACTCATTGACCAGATTATCGCGCGCGCCCGGTCCTGCAGGCAGCGCATAGTTCTCCCCGAATCCCTTGAGGAGCGCACCATCACCGCGGCCGACAAGGCCATTGCCGACGGCCTTGCCGACATAATCCTTATCGGAAGCAGGGACGAGATTCTTGCAAAGGCGGACAGCCTTGGCCTTAAGAACATCTCCAAGGCCACCATCATCGATCCTGCAACTTCCGAGAAGACGGCCCGGTATGCAAATCTCCTGTATGAACTTCGCAAGAACAAGGGTATGACTCCCGAGCAGGCCGCTTCCCAGGTGCTGAATCCCCTGTATTTCGGCTGTCTTATCATCAAGAGCGGAGACGCGGACGGACAGATCAGCGGCGCTCTCTCCACCACCGGCGAGACCCTGCGCCCCGCGCTCCAGATCATCAAGTGTGCTCCCGGCATAAGCTGCGTGAGCGGCGCCATGCTCTTGATTACCAAGACTCCCCAGTACGGAGAGGACGGAGTGCTGGTGATGGGTGACGTCGCGGTGACTCCTGTCCCCGATGCCTCCCAGCTCGCCCAGATAGCCGTCTGCACTGCCCGCACAGCAAAGAGCGTGGCCGGATTCGCGGAGCCGCGCGTGGCCATGCTTTCTTTCTCCACCAAAGGCTCCGCAAAGCATGAGGCTGTGGACAAGGTGGTTGAGGCCACTCGTCTTGCCAAGGAACTTGACCCCTCCCTCAAGATAGAGGGTGAGCTTCAAGCGGATGCCGCTCTTGTGCCTTCGGTGGGCGCAAAGAAGGCTCCCGGCTCCGAAATCGCCGGCAAGGCCAACGTGCTCGTCGCTCCTTGTCTGGAGGTCGGCAATATCGGCTACAAGCTTGTGCAGCGTCTTGGAGAGGCTGATGCCATCGGACCCATCCTTCAAGGTATCGCCCGTCCCGTCAACGACCTCAGCCGTGGCTGCTCGGTGGACGATATCTACAAGATGGTTGCCATCACCTCTTGTCAGGCTATGGACGCGAAGCAGTAGCGTTGAATTTCTTGAACAGCCTGATGATGAAGGCTGCTGACACCGCTACCGACAGGAGGTCTGATATCGGGAAACTGATCCACACTCCCGTCTCCGGAGTAAGCCACCCTTTGCTCTGGAAGAGTCGCGGCAGCAGATAAATCACCGGGAGCAGAAACAGAAGCTGACGGCTCAGGGACAGGAAAATGGATTCCTTCACCCTGCCGAGGCTCTGGAAGAAATTGGAGCTCACCATTCCGAATCCCACAAGCGCGAAGCCTGCATTCATTACTCTCAGGCCTTTGCAGGCAAAGCCGCGCAGGGTCTCGTCATTGGTGAACAGCCCCACTGCGAATCCGGGCGCGAACTCGGAGATGAGGAAGCATACCGTGGTCACGAGCACCTCCCATTTGGCCGTGAGTATGAATATCTCCTTGACCCTGTCATATTGGCGTGCCCCGTAGTTGTAGCCGGCTATGGGCTGGAGCCCCTGATTGAAGCCCATGCAGATCATTGCGAAGAGCATCGTGAAGCGGTTCACTATGCCGTAGGCTCCTATGGCCATGTCCCCTCCGTAGCGACGCAGCTGCTGGTTCACAAAGAGTGCCACAAGGCAGGAGGCGCAGTTCATCAGGAACGGGCCTACGCCTATTGCCAGCGACTGTCTTGCAACCCCGGGGTCAAGCTGGAAGAGAGGCTTGGGGAAGTGCAGGAAGCGGTTTTTGTCTGCGAGGAACCTGAGTGTGTAGACAAGAGCCAGAATCTGGCAGAGAATGGTTGCGAGAGCGGCGCCCTTGATGCCAAGCCCGAAGACGAAGATGAACACGGGGTCCAGTATCGCGTTGGAGATGACGGTGAAGAGGGTGAGCCCCATGGCTGTTCTGGGATGTCCCGAGCAGCGTATCACTCCGTTGAAGCCGTGCAGCAGATGGGAGAAGACGTTTCCCAGAAGGATAATCACCATATAGTCTCTGGCGTATGGGAGAGTGGTGTCGCTCGCACCGAAAAAGCGCAGTATGGGATTCAGGAAGGGAAGCGTGACGATGGAGAACAGGAGACCTAATATGACGTTGAGGCTCAAGACGTTGGAGAGTACTTTGCGGGCTTTGTCATAGTCCTTTTGCCCGAGAAGTATGGAGATGAGCGTCATCCCTCCCACGCCCACCAGCGTGCCCAAGGCGATGGAGAGGTTCATCAGAGGGAATGTCACCGCAAGTCCGCTGATCGCTGCGGCACCCACACCGGGGATGTGCCCGATGTAGATGCTGTCCACCATATTGTACAAAGAAGCCGCGGTCTGGGCTATTATGCCCGGGACCGCGTACATCTTCAGGAGTTTCCCTATCTTCAGGGTCCCCAGTTCAGTGGGGGCCGCACTCGGGGCCGCCATCAGTCTTCGTCTGTCAGATAAAGGTCAAACTGCAGCGGGCTGTAGGAGGGAATGGTGTTTCCTGACCCGGAATACGAATATCCGTATTGGGAATGGAATATCGTCGTACCCGCTTCATATGGCTTCATATAGAAAAGGGCGAACTTGAATCCGCTGATTATGTCGGTCTCGCTGCTTGTCATCGTGAGGTCGTCGTAGGTGTCGCCCCAGTTGATGAGCGTGGGACCGTAAGTGGTGCCGCTGTCGTAGATTCCGTAGAATTTGGCCGTGTCCGCGATGTTGGTGTCGAACACCACGCCGTCAAGGCGTCTTCCCACATAGTTCAGATACACTTTCGCGCTGGCGTCGAAGGTGCTGTCCGGATACGGGCTTGTCTTTTTGCGGACGTAGTACTGGGCGTATCTCTTCGTGGAATCGAAGACGCTCATCGTGTCGTAGGTCTCCACCTGAGGGTAGTGCACTTTCATGAAGCGGACCAGCGAGTCCGTCTCCCACACCGTCACGTCGTCGAAGGCTTCCACCACCTTGAATTCGTAGATTCCATTGGTGCCGCTCTCGTTGTCGAGATATTCCTTGGCCGTGTCGTAACGGCTGGAGTTGAGCAGCCATCCGGGGACTATGGCCTTGGTGTAGACTCCCACGTGCTTGCCGTATATCAGCTCTTCTATGCCTGCATACAGGGCATCGTCCTCGCGGTCCCATATTTCCGGGTTGTAGCAGTAGGAGGGGTCATATTCTCCCAGCTGCTGGCAGAGAATCTTGTCCGTGGTGCCGCTGACCTGATTGTCGAGGGTGCGCACCGTGTACGAACAACGGATGTAGTCGTAGCTGTCCAACAAGTCGCCATCGCCGTCTTTCTGCTCGATTATATAGGAGCCTAGCGCCGTGGGGGTGGCATCGGGATAATAAGTGGTGACGTAAGCCTCGAGATATTTCTTGTTGGCGTCATTAAGGCCGTAAACCGGACTTTTGGCGCAGCCTGCAAGGCCGAGAGCTATTACGGCCCCCGTGAGGAGGAGAGAGTCTTTCTTAATCATTTCCATTATTTTGTGGCGGCACGCTTTTACGCATAAATCGTGCCGTGACGTCTTCTATGTATTCTTTTGCTTTTTCGGGGGCGGCGATGTCCGCAGGCCAGAACAGCTTGCCTCCGGAAGCCTGCTCGTGGCCCCCGCCGTGGAAGTGCTCGCGCGCCAGAAGATTGGCCGACACACCTCTTTTCGAGCGGATGGACACCCTGAAGTGCCCTCCGTCTTCCTTGAGCAGTATGCTCATCTTCACGCGCCCTATCGTTAGAGGCTCGTTCACGAATCCTTCCGTTTCGCCTTCTTTGAGGCAGAAGCGGTCCGCCGTCTCTTTGTCTATTATCATATAGGCCACTCCGTCTTCCGTGATGCGCATCTCCTTGTCCAGAAGGAATCCGAGGGCGCGGAGACGGTTCTCCCTGTGCGTGCGGAATATTCTGTCTATTATGTCGTCCCTGTCCACTCCGGCCTCCAGAAGCATCGACGCCATCCGGAGAGTTGAGGGGAACACGGAATTGGCGAAATTATTGGTGTCCGTGGTCATCCCGGCCATAAGGGACCTTGCGCAGCGCGGAGGCAGGCTCCGGGCGTCTTCCTCTGTCCCCTGAACGCTCAGCATAAGCCAGAAAAGCAGTTCGCAGGCAGAAGAGACGGCAGTTTCGCTGAACACAAGGCTGAAGTCGGCTGCGGCGGGATTGAGGTGGTGGTCTATGAGCACCTTCACGGCCTTGCTCGAGCTCAGAGTGTCCGCGAGGCTCTCCGTCCTGTTGAATCCGCTTATGTCAAGACATACAATCAGATCCGCCCCTTCCACAAGAGCTTTTGCCTGCAGCGGGGAATCCACCGCGTCAGTGATGCCTTCCGGGGCGAGAAACGAGAGGGTCTCCGTCATCGGAGACGGCAGGCATATCGAGACGTCTGCGCATCCGCGGCTCTTCAGCCAGCTCTCCAGAGCGGTGGCCGAGCCGAGAGCGTCGCCGTCGGGGTGGAAATGGGTCACGATGCATATTTTGCGTGCCTGCTTGCAAAGGCCGGCGAACATCGCGCTCTTTTGAGGCGTTATGGTAGGAATGACAGACATTTTTTTTCTGGCGCAAATTTAATAAGAATATTGCATTTGATAAATGATTTTTCTAACTTTGTCGGGATTTGGAAATAAAATAAATCGATATAAAATGAAAAAGCTTTGGAAAGTTATCATTGAGATTGTGCTCTTCGTGGCGATTGTGGGCCTCGTGTATGCAATCTACAGCAGCATTATGCAGCCTGTCAACTTCAATAAGGAGAAGGCACAGCGTGAGGCCGTGGCCATCCAGCGCCTCAAGGACATCCGTACCCTTCAGGTTGCCTTCAAGGGTGTCAACGGCAAGTTCGCCGGCACCGTTGATTCTCTCAAGCTCTTCTACGAGACCGGCAAGATGAAGATTATCATGCAGATCGGCTCCGAGGATGACTCCCTCGCCGTAGCGCACACCGCAGCCATCAAGAAGAAGCTCGGCAAGAAGGTCACTCCCGAGCAGCTCTTCGAACTTTATGAGAAGGGAGACAAGAACCTCGTATTCGCCATCGAGCACGAAAGTCCCGTCAAGGAGAACGTGTTTGTGGACCGCACCGACGTTTGCATCGACTCTCTGAAGTACATTCCTTTCTCCGGCGGCGCCGAGGTCTTGATGGAGGCCACTTCCAGGATGGTGTCCGGTGTGAACGTTCCTCTGTTTGAGGCCAAGATGCCTTACAAGGAGCTTCTCAAGGGGATGGACAACCAGCTCCGTATCAATCTCGACGCCGAGCGCCGTGACCAGAACAAGTACGAAGGCCTTCAGGTCGGTTCCGTCACCGCTCCCAACAACAACGCAGGTAACTGGGAGTAGTGGAGATTTCCCTGCTTTCGCCCAAGTGCACGCTTGTCCCGTCGAATTTCTACGACCCGGAGCGTGTCTCTGACTCCCTTGCCGAGGTTGTCAGCCTTGAGCTTGAGGACGAGGTGGAGGCGGTGGAGATTCCGCAATATGATGCAGTGCTGCTGTATGCGGCGAATGCATCCACAGAGAGGAGCATAGTTTCCGAGACAGAAGATTCAGGCGGGGAATCCGTTCCCCGGCCTGAATTGTTTTATGTGCTCAGGTCTTTGGAGAACTGCAAAGAATACAACAAGATTCTCTGCTCCTGGCGCGGCGGATATCTGTATTTGGCCATAGCGCAGGGCAAGACTCTTCTTCTTGCCAATGTCTTCAAGGCCGGGGATTTTGTCACTGCGGAGTATTTCATATTCCTGTCGATGAAGAAACTTCAGCTCAATCCCGAGATTTCCACAATCTGTTTCAGACATCCTCTCGAGTCGGAGGACGAGATGTCCTTGTACCGCTATTTCAAGGCGGTGGAGACGTTATGAGAATAATAGGCGGGACACTCAAGGGAAGGACCATCTTCCCCCCTTCGGGCTATGCCGCACGTCCCACGACGGATTATGCCAAGGAAGGGCTTTTCAATATTCTGGACAACGAATACGAATTCGCCGACCTCAACGTGCTTGACTTGTTCTCCGGCACTGGAGCCATAGCCTATGAGTTCGCCTCCAGAGGTGCGGCGATGGTTTACAGCGTGGATATGAACAGGGACAACGCGCGCTTTGTCCGCAGCGAGGCGGCGCGTCTTGGTCTTGGCAATGTCACAGCCGTGCACGATAACGTGTTTGATTTCCTTCCCGTCTGCACCCGGAAATTCGACTTGATTTTTGCCGACCCTCCTTATGCCCTTGAGGGTTTGGATACCATTCCGGACAAGGTCCTTTCCCGCGACCTGCTCCATCCCGACTGCTATTTCATCCTCGAGCACGGGCGTGAGCACGATTTCAAGGGCCATCCGCGCTTCGTCAAGGAACGCTGCTACGGCAGGGTGCATTTCAGCTTTTTCAAATAGGGGGAGTCAAAGCCCCTTTGCCTTGCCTTCGTCCCAGATTTTGTCCATCTGGGCAAGTGTGAGGTCGGTGAGGCGTATGCCTTTTTTCAGCGTGTTTTCTTCGAGATAGGTGAAGCGGCGCCGGAATTTGTCGCAGCTGCCGCTCAGGGCTGCTTCCGGGTCTATCCCGTATAGCCTCGAGGCGTTTATCGCGGCGAAAAGAAGGTCGCCGAATTCTTCCTTCATATGTGTCGGGTCGTCTTCTTCGCAGGCTTCCCTTGCTTCCTCGAGTTCTTCTTCCACCTTGGGCCACACGTCCCGGGCCTTCTCCCAGTCGAAGCCGCAGCCGCGCGCCTTTTCCTGCATCGACAGGGCTTTGAGCACCGAGGGCATAGCGTCCGGTATGCCGCTCAGGACAGTCTTGTTGCCGTCCTTCTCCTTGGCCTTGACCAGTTCCCAATTGTCTGCAATCTGTTTTGCGCTGGGGGCCTGCCCTTCCGGGACGAGGGTGCCGTCGGGGTTGAAGACGTGAGGGTGCCGGAAAACCATCTTGGAGCATATCATGTTCAAGGAATCGGCGATGTCGAAGAGGCCCTGCTCCTGCGCTATGCGGGCATAGAACACCATATGGTAGAGAATGTCTCCTATCTCCTTTGCAATGCCTCGGGGCTTGGCTTTGAGCACCTCGTCGCTGAGTTCGTACACTTCCTCTTCTGTCATGGGGCGTATGCTTTCCATTGTCTGCTCCGCATTCCAGGGGCAGCGCTCGCGCAGCGCATCCATTATGTCCAGCAGGCGGCCGAAAGCTTCCAATTTTTCTTCTCTTGTGTGCATATGCTTGATTTCTGAGGCGTAAATATAAATAAAAATACATAATTTTGCACTCTTATGGAAATCTGGCAGGAACGTACGTCAATGCTGCTCGGCGAGCAGGCTCTTCGGACCCTGGGTGATTCCACGGTGACGGTCGTGGGCGTCGGCGGGGTGGGCGCGATGGCTGCCGAGATGCTGGTCCGGGCGGGTTTGGGGCACATTGTGCTTGTGGACCCGGACGCCGTGTCGGAGAGCAATCTCAACAGGCAGCTCCCTGCCCTGCACTCCACTCTGGGACGGCTCAAGGCAGAGGTGCTCCGAGACCGTTTTCTGGACATAAATCCGAGTCTGGACATACGCGTGGAGGCTCTGTTCGTCTCGGAAGACAACATCCCCTCCGTGGTGGGCAAGCCCGATTATGTGGTGGACGCGATAGACACTTTGAGCCCGAAGACGGCCCTCGCTCAGTATTGTCTATCGGCCGGCATCCCTCTTGTCAGTTCGATGGGAAGCGGGGCCAAGAAAGATGCCACCGCAGTGAGAATCAGCGACATTTCCGAGACCTTCGAGTGCCCTCTTGCCCGGATGATGCGCAAGCGTCTGCACAAACTGGGCGTCAGAGGTGGATTCCTTGCCGTCTTTTCTCCGGAAGTGCCGGACAAGGAAGGGATGGTGATTGAAGAAACCCGCAACAAGAAGTCACAGGTGGGCACGCTGTCATATCTTCCTGCGGTATTCGGATGCGTCTGCGCCCAAGCCGTGATATGCGGCATCACCGCCTTCGGAGCGAAAAAATAATAATTTTTGCAAAAAATATTAAATTTGCAGGATAACATCGAAAACAATATATGGCAGACACTACTTTATTGGAGAAAGTCCTATCCCTGCAGGGGAAATTCCAGTCGCTTCAGGACCAGCTCTCGAGTCCCGAGGCCATGGCTGACATGAAGAAGTTTGTCCAGCTCAACAAGGACTACAAGGAGCTTGAGCCCATAATCAAGGCCGGACTTGAGTATAAGAAAATCATGGACAACATAGCCTCGGCCAAGGAAGTCCTTGCCACGGAGAAGGACGAGGACCTGCGCGATATGGCAAAGGAGGAGATTTCCGAGTTGGAGGCCGGGATTCCGGACATCGAGCAGAATATCAAGCTTCTGCTCATCCCGGCCGATCCCGATGACTCGAAAAACGCGATGGTGGAAATCCGCGGAGGCACCGGAGGCGACGAGGCCGCCATCTTTGCCGGAGACCTCTTCAGAATGTACCAGCATTTCGCGGAGGCGCGCGGCTGGAAGCTGGAGGTGACCGATCAGGCTCCCGGCACGTCCGGAGGTTACAAACAGATAGTCTTCAAGCTTTCGTCATCCTCGGAAGGAGTCTATGGCGTGATGAAATACGAGTCGGGAGTGCATCGCGTGCAGCGTGTCCCCCAGACGGAGACCCAGGGACGCATCCAGACCTCGGCGGCATCCGTGGCGGTGTTCCCGGAAGCCGGCGAGTTCGACGTGGACCTCAGCTGGGATGACATCAGGCTCGATCTTTTCTGCTCTTCGGGCCCGGGAGGCCAGGGAGTGAACACCACCTACTCCGCCGTGCGACTGACCCATATCCCTTCCGGACTTGTGGTCCAGTGCCAGGAGGAGCGCAGCCAGCTCAAGAACAAGGACCGCGCGTTCGAGGAGTTGCGCACGCGTCTGTACAATCTCGAGCACCAGAAATATCTCGATGGCATAGCCGCCAAGCGCAAGACGATGGTCAGTACCGGAGACCGTTCTGCTAAGATACGCACCTACAATTATCCTCAGGGGCGTGTCACGGACCACCGTATCAACTGGAGTATGTACAATCTTCCTGTCTTTATGGACGGCGATATCTCCGAGTGCATCGAGCAGCTTCAGATTGCGGAGAACGCCGAGCGTCTCAAGGAGGCGGGTGACTGAAGCTTATGATTGGAGAAAGTATGAACAAAAGAGTCGTAGTGACCGGTCTGGGAGTGATTTCCTGCATCGGGAATGATGTCGCGACATTCTGGCAGAACCTCAAGGACGGGGTCTGCGGCATAGACCGTATCACCGAGTTCCCTTCCGACGACCTTCCCGTCAAGGTTGCCGGCAAAATCAGAAATTTCAACCCGGAGGATTACGGCATCGAGAAGCCCGTTGTGCGCAAGCACGACCCCTTCACCATCTACGGCCTTGCCGCCGCATCTCAGGCAATGAAAGATTCTGGTCTGGCGGCCGGTGTGAACGTGGACCCCTGGCGTCTGAGCACTTACGTGGGGTCGGGATGCGGAGGATTCACCACCATCTCCCGCGAGCTGGCCAAGATGATAGAGGACCCGAGCGGGAAGTGGGTGTCCCCGATGTTCATCCCTTCGATGATAAGCAATATGGCCGGAGGTCAGATTTCCATCAAATTCGGCGCCCAGGGCTCCTGCATAGACATCGTGACCGCGTGCGCCACCTCCACTCATTCCATAGGGGAGGCCATGCGCGCCATCAGGCACGGCTATGCCGATGCCATTATCGCCGGAGGGTCTGAATGCTGCACCATTCCCATAGGACTTGCCGGATTTGCCAACGCGAAGGCCCTCAGCCGCATCACTGACCCCAAGGCAGCCTGCAGGCCGTTCGACCTCAACAGGTCCGGCTTCGTGATGGCGGACGGCGCTGCGGTGATGATACTTGAAGAATATGAGCATGCTCGCAGACGCGATGCCCGCATTTATGCGGAAGTCGTGGGCTATGGCAGTACCAGCGATGCCTATCACACCACCGCCCCCCGCCCGGACGGCACCACTCAGGCCGAATGCATAAGGCTTGCGCTGCAGGAAGCCGGGTTCGACGAGGCGAAGGACTGTGTCTATATCAACGCTCACGGCACCGGCACGAAAATCGGTGACATTGCGGAGACTCTGGCCTACAAGAATGCTTTCGGCGAATATGCCCCCAAGTGTCATATAAGCAGCACGAAGTCCATGCACGGGCACATGTTCGGGGCCACCGGAGCCGCCGAGGCCCTGGCGACCGTGCTCGCCCTGCGCGAAGGCGTCATCCCGCCCACTCTCAATCTGGACACGCCGGATCCCGAGTGCGATTTGGACTTCACGCCCCTCAGGGCTGTCAAGGCCCCTGTCACGCTCGGCCTCTCCGACAGCTTCGGCTTCGGCGGCCACAATGCCTGCATTGCCTTCAGACTGCCCGGATAGAACAAGAGAGCACGCGCGATGTTTTCCTTCTTTGACCCGCTTCCGAGGTATCTTCTGGGCAAATATCAGCTCACGGCGACCGTTGTGTTCACGGCGCTGTTTTCGCTGATGTTCATGGTCGTCAGCATCCCGTTCTCGCACAATGCCTGGTTCAGCCTTTCGGAGGGCGAAGCTTTTCTGGTTATCCTTGCCTTCTTTGCCATCTCCGTGCTTGTGGTCAGCGTCAGCCGCCGCCTGCTGTACAATTACGGTCGCTTCCGTGAACTCCTGTGCCTGCACTATGTGCTTTGGTGCGTGGCTGAAATTGCCGTCGTCAGCGCGCTCTACACGTTCTTCAGCATAGAGGCGGAGAGAAGCGGCATAATCAAGGTCGAGAATATGCGGGGATATGTGGTCTTCTTGAGCGCGCTGGTCTATGTGGCCGTATCTCTGGGAGTGCCGTATCTGGTATCCGCCCTGTATTTCGCTCTCGAAGACAAGAACAATACCATACGCCTGATGAACTACGGCTCCGTCGTCAGCGACGCACCCGTGCCGGCCCGTGACGAGAAACGCATCACCCTGTTCGACAATTCCGGAGTGCTGAAGTTCAGCATCAGCTCGGAGAATCTCTATTATATCGAGTCCGACGACAACTATGTGCAGGTGTGGTATATGGACAGTTCCGGCGGGATGAAGCAGTATATGCTCCGCTGCCGCCTCAAGACGATAGAAGAAAGTTTCAACGACAGTGACCTCGTGCGCTGCCACCGCAAATATGTGATAAACATCTCGAAAGTCAGGGTCCTCACTTGTGAGAAGGACGGCTATCAGGTGGATTTCGACGTGGAATCGGTGGCTCCCATCCCTGTGTCCAAAACCTACGAGCAGGCCGTGCTTGCCCGTTTTAATTCAAGATAAAAATATGTGGCAGAGAATCCAGACACTCTATCTTGCGCTTTCCACGGCGCTCCTTTTCTCTATGTTCTTCTGTGACAAGGCGGGGGAGATTCCCTATACCGCCTATTGGCCCTATGTGGTGCTCCTTGTCATAATCATGCTCCTCAACATCCTTGCGCTGACCACGTTCAAGATAAGGATATTCCAGGTCCGGACCACGGTGCTCTCCGCCCTTGTCACCCTTGCCCTGCAGATATGGCTTGCGGTGGATTTCGTCACCACGGGCGGCGAACCCCTCTTCCACTTGAGCGCCGTGTTCCCTGTTGTCGCGGTCATCCTCGACGCTCTGGCCGCAAGGGGCATATGGGCCGACGAGCTTATGGTACGCAGCGCTTCCCGCCTGCGCTCCTCGAAACGTAAAAGTCGCAAAAACTGAAAAATATGAGAATAGCAGAATCCGAACTTATCATCAACTCCGACGGATCCGTGTTCCATCTGCACATCCGTCCCGAACAGCTTGCAGACAACGTGATTCTTGTCGGAGACCCCGGCAGAGTACAGATGTTTCCGCCCTTGATGGACGAGGTGGAAGCCCGGGGGGAGAGCCGCGAGTTCGTGTGGATGACCGGCAGTCGCAACGGCAAGCGCCTCACCGTCTTGTCCACCGGCATAGGGTGTGACAACATAGACATTGTGATGACCGAGCTCGACGCTCTCGCAAATGTCGATTTCGAGACCCGCGAGCCGCGCGCGGAGCACAGGACTCTCAGAATCCTGCGCATCGGCACTTGCGGCGCTATCCAGAGCGACGTGCCTCTGGGCTCATTCATTTTCTCGCACATATCCATAGGCTGCGACGGACTTCTCAACTGGTACTCGGATCGAGACAGGATTGCCCTTCCCGATTTCGAGCAGGCTTTCAAGGATCACGTGGGATGGGATCCCCGTCTGCCGGACCCTTATTTCGTGCGCGCCTCCTCCTCGTTGGTCTCTCTCTTCGAGGGCAAGACCGTGAGGGGAATGACCGTATCCGCTCCGGGTTTCTACGGCCCCCAGGGCAGAGTCGTGCGTCAAGGACTTGCAATGCCCGACATGCTGGAGAAATTCGAAAGCTTCAGCTACAAGGGATGGAGGGTGACCAATTTCGAGATGGAAAGCTCGGCCATTGCCGGAATCGCCGCGAAACTCGGCCACGAGGCCGGTACCATATGCTGCGCCATCGCGCACAGGTATCTCAAGGATGTAAATACGGACTACAAGGCCAGGGTGCGTGAGCTTGTGGAGATGGCGGTGGACACGCTGACTTCCTAGCTCGGCAGGTCCGGACTCTTGACTCTGAACCGGAGAGCGGACCGTTTGATTTCCCTCTCCATAGCGTCAGCAATGTCTTCCGCGCTGGGAGTGCCGCGCTTCCCGCCGGACTTCTGTCGCGCTTGAGCGTTTGCGGCATCGATAATTTCCTCTATCTTTTCTTCTCCGGCCCCGGCGTCAAGCAGCAGTGCGGCCGCGGCGCACCCCTTCTGCCGGCAGATGGCAAGCAGCAGGTGTGTCGTACGCGTCTGTGTCTCATTTCTGCGCAGAGATTCGTATATTGCCAGATTCAGCGTCCTGCGCGCCTCGGGGGTGATTCTCACCGCTTCGCATTCGGAGTAGGGGATGATGTCCCCGTTCCATATCCGGGCATCAATCAAGCGCTTCAAATCCGCCGTATCCACGCCGAGAGACTCCAGCAGGGTGCAGGCTCCGTTGGCCGCGTGGCGTAGAATTCCCAGGCAGAGATGGTCTGTCCCGATGCCACGGTGGCCGGTGCGCATCGCCTCGTCGCGAGCGTATCCGAGCACAGCCTGCAGGTCTTTTGAAAGATGGATGTCCATGGTGCTAATTCGGGACAAAAATAGCAATTTAATCGAATATATTTATTATATTTGCGTGTTTATAAAGAATAGGATTTTTTGTGATTTATGGATAACGAAACAAACAAGGGAGAGGACATCCAGGAAGTGCAGCACGGGTATATCGAGCCCGTGGAGATAGACCACGAGATGCGTTCCGCGTACATTGACTATTCAATGTCAGTGATTGTGTCCCGCGCACTGCCCGATGTCAGGGACGGCTTGAAGCCTGTCCAGAGGAGAGTGCTCTTCGGTATGGACGGTCTGGGATTGAGTTACGGCGGACAGACCAAGAAATCCGCCCGTATTGTGGGTGAAGTGCTGGGTAAGTTCCACCCGCACGGCGACTCCAGCGTCTATGATGCAATGGCCCGTCTCGCGCAGAATTGGAACCAGCGCTACCCGCTTGTCTGGGGCCAGGGCAACTTCGGCAGCATGGACGGCGACCCGGTGGCCGCAATGCGATACACCGAGGCAAAGCTTGCGAAAATCACCGAGGACGTGCTCGGGGATCTCGACAAGGATACTGTGGATATGACCCTGAACTTCGATGATTCCCTCGAAGAACCCACCGTCCTGCCCACCAAGCTTCCCCTGCTGCTTCTCAACGGCTCTGCCGGCATCGCCGTCGGTATGGCCACCAATATGGCTCCCCATAATCTCGGGGAATGCTGTGATGCCATCTGTGCGTTGATAGACAATCCCGACATCACCACCGAGGAGCTTATGGAGCACATAAAGGGCCCCGATTTCCCCACTGGAGGCATCATAATGGGCCGTCAGGGCATCATTGATGCATACACAACGGGTCGCGGCAAGGTTTCCGTCAGGGCAAAGACCGAGATAGAGGAGTCCGACAACGGGCGTCAGACAATCGTCGTGTCGGAAATTCCCTATATGGTCAACAAGGCCGAGATGCTCTCGCGCATCAGCGAGATGATCCGCGACAAGAAGATAGAAGGTATAAGCGAAATCCGCGAGCTCACCAACCGCGAAGGCATCCGCATCGAATTCCTTGTGAAGAAGGATGCCAACGCCAACGTCGTGCTCAACACCCTGTTCAAGTATACGGCCCTCCAGAGCAGCTTCGCAATCAACAACGTCGCTCTCGTGGGAGGTCGTCCGCGCACGCTTCCGCTCAAGGAGATCCTGCAGAACTTCGTCGCTTTCCGCCACGAGGTGGTGATAAGGCGCACGCGGTTCGAGCTTGACAAGGCCCTCAAGAGAGCCCATATACTCGAAGGCCTGCTCAAGGCGATAGACATAATAGACGAGGTCATCGCCACCATCAGGGCCTCCCGCAGCGTGGATGAGGCGAGGGAGCAGCTGGTGTCCAAGTACGGATTTTCCGACCTTCAGGCCGCCGCCATCGTGGAGATGCGTCTGCGCCAGCTCACGGGACTTGAGAAGGCCAAGCTCCAGGCGGAGTATGACGAGCTGGAAAAATTCATCGCCCGATGCCGTGAGATTCTCGGAAGCGAACAGGAGCAGTTCGGGGTCATCAAGGCCGAGACTCTGGAGATGAAAGCCAGATACGGAGACGCCCGCCGCACGCAGATCACCCTCTCCGACGATGAATTCAACCCCGAGGACTTCTATGCCGATGAGGATGTCGTCATCACCATCTCCCATCTGGGCTACATCAAGCGCACCCAGCTTGCCGAGTTCCGCACGCAGAGGCGCGCCGGAATGGGCAAGAAGGCCAGCGCCACCCGCGAGGAGGACTTCATAGAGCATATATACGTCGCGAATATGCACAGCACGATGCTTTTCTTCACAGACAAGGGTATGTGCTACCGTCTCAAGGTCTATGAGCTGCCGGAGGGCAACCGCACGTCCAAGGGGCGCGCTGTCCAGAACCTGCTTTCCATAAGCCCGGACGACTGCATACGCACCTACCTCAACGTGGCGTCCATCGAGGATCCGGAATTCACCTCATCTCATTATGTCTCCCTCATTACCAAGAAGGGAATCATCAAGAAGACCGGCCTTGCGGAATATTCCAACAAGCGCAGCCGCAACAAGGGCATAATCGCCATCAACATACGCGAAGGGGACGAGCTCCTCGACGCTTTGCTCACCGACGGCAGTCACGAGATAATGGTGGCCGCACGCGGAGGCAGGTGCTGCCGCTTCGAGGAGAGCGAGGCGAGGGCGGTCGGGCGCAATTCTTCGGGCGTGCGCGCCATCAACATCGATGATGACGACGAGGTGATAGGAGCCAATTCGTGCAATCCAGCCAGCCCCGATGCCGCCGCCCGTACCATATTGGTGGTCAGCGAGAACGGCTTCGGCAAGAGGTCCGACCCCCAGGAGTACAGGCTCACCAGCCGCGGCGCCAAGGGCGTGAAGACCATTAACATCACGGACAAGACAGGTCCGCTTGTCGCCATAAAGAGCGTGACGGAGGAAAATGACCTTATGATCATCACCAAGTCCGGACTCACCATCCGCCTGAGGATGGACCAGATCAGGGTGGCCGGTCGCGCCACACAGGGCGTGAAGCTCATCACCCTGCGCGAAGGTGACAGCATAGCCGCTGTTTGCCCCGTCGCCAAGGCCGAGGAGGAGGAAGAAGGAGAAAACACAGAAGAAACAACAATAACAACAGATTGATTATGAAAAAATTAATGATCATTTTGGCTTTAGTGGCCATGGCCCTTCCTATGGGCGCCCAGACAAAGAGCCTCTCTGCGGCCAAGTCTGCTGTGGACGCTGCACAGAAAGCAGCTGATGATGAGAAGAAAGCTACCAAGGTGGCAACCTGGATGAAGCTCGGTCAGGCACTGTCCGATGCATACAACGCTCCCCGCGGGGAAGCTTGGGTCGGCGCTTCCAAGCAGGAGCTCGAACTTATTCTGGGCTCCCAGAAGCCTGTCAAGACCGAGACTGTCGAGCTTGGCGGAGCGACCTTGACGAAGGATGTGTTCCCCACCCATAACTATTATTATTCCGAGAACGGTACCCTTGCCATGATAGAGGCCACCGAAGAAGCTGTGCCCGATGCTCTCGAGAGGGCTGCCGCCGCTTATGCAAAGGCTGCCGAGCTCGATGTCAAGGAACAGAAGAAGGAGGATATCACCAACGCGATGAATGCCGTTGTGAAGAACCTCTCCGACGAAGCCTACAACGCCTACACCTTCGGCGATTTTGCAAAGGCTTCCGCATATTTCGAGAAGTCCGCCGATGCTTCTTCCCTCATCGCTTACATCAAGTACAACACCGAGGCTCTCTACAATGCCGCTTTCACCGCAAATATGATTGGCGAGTTCGACCGCGCCAAGGCCCTCTTCCAGAAGTGTATCGACAACGGCTATGACGGAGACAAGGGCGAGGCCTATGCCAAGATTGCGGAAATCGCCGTCAAGCAGGGCAATGATGCCGAGTCCAAGGATGTCCTCGAGGCCGGTTTCCTGAAATATCCCGACAGCCAGAGTATCCTCATCGGTCTTATCAACTATTATCTGACCTCCAACGGAAGCACTGACCGTCTGTTCGAGCTTCTCGCCGGTGCCAAGAAGAATGAGCCCAACAACGCTTCCCTGTACTACGTGGAAGGCAATATCCACAAGCAGCTCGGCCAGATAGACGAGGCTCTCGCCGCCTATGACCAGTGCTCCGCGATCAACCCTTCCTATGAGTTCGGCTACATCGCAAAGGGACAGTACTACTATGAGAAGGCAATCGAGCTTCAGGAGGCCGCCAACAACGAGATGGACGACGCGAAGTGGAATGAACTCGTGAAGCAGTTCGAGGCTTCTTTGAAAGCCTGTGTTGAGCCTTTCGAGAAGGCCTATGAGATTTCAACCGCCGAGGACATCAAGACCACTGTGGCCGAGTACCTGAAGAACGCCTGTTTCCGTTTCCGCGACGATCCCGAATTCGCCGCCAAGTACGAGAAGTATTCGAAGTAGGGGTCTCTATCTTATACCGGTTGCGGCCTTGACTCTCTCTAGCGTCGCGACCATGTTGTCATAATCTGAAGGAGTGAGCCAGTCGCCTCTGCGGCCGGCCCACTTTTTTACCGGTATGGTGGCATAGCTGCTCTCCAGAAGCATACCGGGGAGCGTGCACCAGAGGAATTCCAGCTCCGGCTCAAGCATTTTCTTGACGCCCGTGGTCCTGTCGGAGACAAAAGTGAGAGTGACGGCGAGGGCAAGACGGGAATTTGTGATGCTCATGTTTGACACAGCATTGCCAAGGGAGTATATCACCGGCACCCCTTTGATGTGCGTGGTGTCCTGCACAACGTGCGGGTGGCCGCCCACAATTATGTCCGCCCCTTGCTCCACGAGCCACTGCGCCCATTGTCTTTGGGTGGAGGAAGGCCGCAGGTGATATTCCTCTCCCCAGTGGGGCAGCGCGATAATGAAATCGGCTTCCGAGGCGCGCCGCATTGCCCCGGCCACCTCGCCGGTGTCCGCCACATTCACGCTCGGGGGGCCGCTCACGAGGCCGTTGTTGGTGCCGTAGGTGAAATTGACCAGAGCTATGCTGACCCCTCGGCGGCGGAGTATCAGCGGGTATGTCTCCAGAAGCTCCGAGGAGCTCCGTGCCGTGCCGGTGAAACGCGTGTCGAGCGAGTCGCGGACGCTGTCATAGATGTCCAGAGTGCGGCTCATCCCCTGAAGACCCCTGTCGGAGATGTGGTTGTTGGCCGTGAGAAACACGTCTGTGCCGCATTGCGAGGCGAGAGTCCAGACGATGTCTTCCGGCGCGCTGAAGCTCGGGTAGCCGGAATATGGCTGACCTGCCAGAGTGAATTCCATGTTGGCGATGCTGAAGTCTGCCTCCCTCATCTGAGGGGCCAACTCGCGGAAAAATGTGCTGTAGTCCCGTCCGAACTGCGTGGAGTGCATCATCACGTCTCCTATGATGTGGACGGTGACTGTGTCCGGATTGGTCTTTACAGGGGTGGGGTATGGGACGCTCCACTCCCCGAATTGGGCGAAAACCTGAGGGGTGGATATTGCCAAATGCAGAAATATGATGGCAAGCAGCTTTCTCATCGCTGCTGCAAATATAAAACTTTTATTAAATTTGCAAATTATGAGAGCTTTCAAATTCCTATGTACTTTTGCCGCTCTGCTGATGATTCTCAGCGGATGTGACGCGATGCGCAAACTCGCCGGACGCCCCACTTCTGAAGAGCTCAAGGCTTTGAAGGCCATCAAGCTCGCAGAGGCTGAAATGGCGCGTAAGATTTCAGAGGAGGTCAAGGATACCGTCGTCGTGATTCAGACTCCGGCCGTCCCGTCCGCCGGCGTCGGACGCTATAGGGTCGTGCTCGGAGTTTTCAGAGACGCCTCCAATGCTTCAAATCTTGTCTCAAAGGCCCGGAAAGCCGGATTCGATGCCGTGGTGCAGACCACTTCTTCAGGAGCCTCAATAGTGTATGTGGAGGCCGGAGACAGCAAAAGCGAGGCCGAAAACGTGCTCAAGCGTGTGAAGGCCCAGCCGTTCTGCCCTTCGGACGCGTCAATAAGCGAAAAGAAGAAATGAGAAAGATTCTTGTCTTGGCCGCGCTGCTGCTCCAGTGCGTGATGGCGAAAGGACAGTTCCGCGACCCCGAACTGGCCGCTCTCGATCGCAGTGAGACCGCAGGCGCGTTCGAAGAACAGGTGCAGTACCTCTCTTCCGCCGCTATGGAAGGCCGTGGTGCCGGGTCGCAGGGCGAGAAGGAGGCGGCGGAGTATGTCTGCGGCCAGCTTGAAGCCTACGGAGTGGATCTTCTCTTCGGGCCGGAAGGAGACCCCTTCGGCATCAAGCGGGAGAGCGGTGACACGCTGACTTCGCGCAATGTGGTCGGCTTCATAAAGGGTTATGACCCCGATTTGAACGAGCGCTATATAGTCATAGGGGCCCGTCTGGACAACCTCGGAGCCACGGTCTGCAACGTCAATGGAGATCCCCGCACCACCATTTGTTACGGCGCCAACGGAAATGCCTCCGGCCTTTCGATGCTCGTGGAACTTGCGCGTATGCTCTCCACGGGCAGCGTCCTTCTTAAGCGCTCCGTCGTGCTCGTCGCGTTCGGATCTTCGCTCGAGGGTGGGGCGGGAGCATGGTATTTCCTGCATCGCTCCTTCGGTGGCACGAAGAACATCGACGCGATGATCAATCTCGATATGGTCGGGATTCCTTCCGGCGGTTTCTATGCCTACACGGCGTCCAACAGGGACATGAACAGGATTCTGGAATCCGTGGGGGAGACGCTGCAGCCCATAAAGCCGGAGATTGTGACCAAGGAGCCCGTGAATTCGGACCACCGCATCTTCTATGATGCCCAGATTCCTTCCGTGCTGTTCACCACCGGAATGTATCCGGAATACAACTCCTCCAGGGACACTGCCGACATCCTCGAATATGAGGAAATGGAACGGGTGCTGGAGTATCTGTACAATTTCACGGTGGTTCTCGCCGGGAGCAACAAGCCGGAATTCCGCCCTTCCGACCAGACAAAGCGCAAGCACGTTGGCGACAGGGAAGTGGTGCCTTATTTCGAATGTGACACAAAGCCCAGTTTCCTCGGGTCCACGGATCCCACGGTCTTTCTCAGGAAGTGGGTTTATACATATTTGAGGTATCCCCGCCACGCTCAGGAAAACGGTATTCAGGGTACCGTGCTCGTGGATTTTGTCATAGACACCAAGGGTAAGGTGCGTGACGTGCAGGTTCTTCGCGGAGCGTCTCCCGAACTGGATGCCGAGGCGGTGAGGGTGATAGAAGCGTCCCCGGACTGGAAACCGGGGAAGGTGCGAGGAGAGAAGGTGAAGTCGGAGATGTCTCTGTATGTGGAATTCAGGCTGCAACGAAAGAAAGAAAGGTTATAGACACACACTATGGAATACGATTTCAAGTCAATCGAAAAGAAATGGCAGGACCGCTGGGCCGCCGACAAGACCTACAAAGCCGAGGCGGACAGCGCCAAACCCAAGTATTATGTGCTCGATATGTTCCCGTACCCGAGCGGTGCGGGGCTTCACGTCGGGCATCCGCTAGGATACATCGCGAGCGATATTTTCGCGCGCTACAAGCGCCTCAAAGGCTTCAACGTGCTTCATCCTATGGGATATGACGCCTTCGGCCTGCCCGCCGAACAATATGCCATACAGACCGGTCAGCATCCGGAAGTGACGACGAGCCGCAACATTGCGCGGTACCGTGAGCAGCTGGATCGCATCGGGTTCTCCTTCGACTGGGACCGTGAGGTACGTACCTGTGACCCCGGTTACTACAAATGGACTCAGTGGGCTTTCCTGAAGATGTTCGACAGCTGGTACGATCCGCAGCAGGACAAGGCCCGCCCCATTTCGGAGCTTGTTGAGCGCTTGCGCACGAGAGGATGGGAGGACGTGAGTGCCGAACGGTGGAACTCCGCTTCCGAGAAGGAGAAGTCCGACATCCTTATGCGCTGGCGCATCGCCTATCAAGGCGAGACTTCGGTGAACTGGTGCGAGGGTCTGGGCACCGTGCTCGCGAACGACGAGGTCAAAGACGGCCTGAGCGTGCGTGGAGGATTCCCCGTGGAGCAGAAAAAAATGAAGCAGTGGCAGCTGCGTGTGAGTGCTTATGCTTCACGCCTGCTGGACAGTCTGGAGACTCTGGACTGGTCCGACTCCCTGAAAGAGATGCAGCGCAACTGGATAGGCAAGTCGGAAGGCACGGAAGTGGTGTTCAATACGGTATGTGACGGGCGCGAAATGCCGATAACCATATTCACCACGCGCGTTGACACCATCTTCGGCGTCACCTTTATGGTGCTTGCCCCGGAGAGCGAACTTGTGGAGAGCCTCACCTCCGCAGACAGGAAGGAGGAGGTGGCCGCATATCTGAAGGAAGTGGGCCGCAAGACCGAGCGCGAGCGCATGGCCGAGACCAAGGCCGTGACAGGCGTGTTCAGCGGCTCCTACGGCATCAATCCCCTCACCGGAGAGAAGATTCCCGTCTGGATCAGCGAGTATGTCCTTGCGGGCTACGGCACCGGAGCGATAATGGCGGTGCCTGCTCACGACAGCCGTGACTATGCTTTCGCAAAGAAATTCAATCTGCCGATTGTGCCCATCATCGAGGGCTGCGATGTCTCCGAGGAGAGTTTCGATGCTAAGGAGGGACGGATGTGCAACTCCGGATTCCTGAACGGAATGGATGTAAAGGACGCGATAGAGGCAGGGAAGGACTATGCCGAAGCACACGGCCTGGGTCGCAGGAAAACGAATTTCCGCCTTCGCGATGCCATATTCAGCCGCCAGCGCTACTGGGGCGAGCCGTTCCCCATATACTACAAGGACGGCATCCCCTGCCCTGTGGACGAGAAGGACCTTCCGTTGCTGCTGCCCGAGATTGATTCCTATAAGCCCACCGGGGAGCCGCCTCTTGCCCGCGCGAAGGACTGGACATACAAGGGCTATCCTCTCGAGACCAGCACTATGCCAGGATTTGCAGGGTCCAGCGCCTATTATCTCCGCTATATGGACCCGCACAACGATGAGGCGCTTGTGTGTCCCGCCGTTGACGAATACTGGAGATCGGTGGACCTGTATGTCGGAGGTACCGAGCACGCCACGGGACACTTGATTTATTCCCGCTTCTGGGACAAGTTCCTGTATGATTTGGGCTATGTGTGCGAGGACGAGCCGTTCCGCAAGCTCGTGAACCAGGGAATGATTCAGGGACGGTCCAACTTTGTGTACAGAATCGTGGGTACCAACAAGTTTGTCTCCCTCGGCCTCAAGGACGCCTATCAGACCACGGAAATTCACGTGGATGTCAACATAGTGCACAATGACAAGCTGGACATAGAGGCCTTCAAGGCCTGGAGGCCGGAGTTCGCCGATGCCGAGTTTGTGCTGGAAGACGGCGAATACGTCTGCGGATGGGCCGTAGAGAAGATGAGCAAGAGTATGTTCAACGTCGTGAATCCGGACCTTGTTTGTGATACTTACGGGGCCGACACGCTGCGCCTGTACGAGATGTTCCTCGGACCGGTGGAGCAGAGCAAGCCCTGGGATACCAAAGGAATCGACGGTGTGCACCGTTTCCTGAAAAAATTCTGGCGTCTCTTCTACGACAAAGACACGTGGATTGTCACCGACGAGGCTGCGACCCCCTCTGAGCTCAAGGCCCTTCACAAACTGATAGGCAAGGAGCAGGAGGACATAGAGCATTTCTCCTACAATACGACCGTCTCCGCTTTTATGATTGCGCTTTCGGAGCTTGCCGGATGCAGCAAGCGTGAAATTCTGGAGCCTTTGGTGGTGCTTCTCAGCCCCTTTGCTCCCCATATGGCGGAAGAGCTCTGGCAGGCCCTCGGCCACAACGAGTCGGTGTGTCATGCCGTTTTCCCCGAGTACCGTCCCGAGCTTGCGGCCGAGGATTCGGTCACATATCCGGTCCAGTTCAACGGCAAGATGCGTTTCACGCTGCAGATGCCGCGCAGCTCTTCCCCCGATGAGGTTGAGGCGCAGGTGCGCTCTCACGCCCAGACTCCCAAATATGTGGGAGAGCAGAAGATAGTCAAGGTCATCGTCGTGCCCGGAAGGATAGTCAACGTGGTGGTGAAGTGATGGGAAGGTCGGCAAAGGCCATAATGATGTTGCGGGACTATGCCGTCCTCACGCTGGCGTGTCTTGTGTTCGCTATGGCGTGGGAGTGCTTCATGATTCCCAATGGAATGTCGGCAGGAGGGGTGATGGGTCTGTGCACCGTCATAGAATATGCCACGGCCGGCATCCTCAGGGCGCAGTATGTGTACTTCACTCTCAATGCGATGCTCATCATCGTGGCGGTTCTGGCAATGGGGATAGGCTTCGGATTCAAGACAATCTATTGCATCGTGGTGTCTTCGCTTATGATGCAGTTACTGGATATGCTTCCCGCCCTTCACTGCATTCAGGGCCAGTTTTTCTATGTGCAGGAGAGGGTGCTGATCCCTGTGATAGCGGGCGTGTTGGAGGCTGTCGGCATCGGCCTTGTGCTCCGCTACGGGGGGAGCACAGGAGGCACGGATATCATTGCGCTGATGGTCAACAAATACTGGCCTGTGTCGTTGAGCAAGGCATTCATGATTTCCGACCTCATCGTAGTGTGCCTGCTTCTGCTTCTGCCGGACAAGACGTTTACCGATATGGTCTATGGTCTGGAAGAGATTGTGACTTTCTCGCTTATGATAGATATGGTAGTTGGAGGCAAGAGGTCATTCTACCAGCTTCTTGTCTTCTCCGAACGCTATGACAGCATCGCGGACCATATAATCAATGAGATGGACCGGGGTGTCACAGTCCTTGAGGCGCAGGGGTGGTACAGCAAGAGAGACAGGCACGTGCTGCTCATTCTCATCAGCCAGAAGCAGCTTCCTGCGCTTTCCAGGGTCATAAAGGAAATCGATTCGAGGGCCTTCATGTCCGTGTCTCCTGCCAGCAACGTATATGGAGAAGGCTTTGACGAAATCAAGACCGGTGTGAGTTTGAAAATGAATAAAAAAACTGAATGACAATATGTTACGAGTTCTGAAGGAGTATGGCTTGATTAGCCTCGGACTTTTGTTTTTCGTCCTCGGGTGGAGCATCTTTCTGGTGCCCAACAATCTGGTCGGCGGCGGGGTGACCGGTCTCGCGTCCATAGTGCAGTATGCCACCCACGGAGTCATCAAGCTGGGCTACACCTATTTTGTCCTCAATACTTTATTGCTTATAACTGCGCTGTTCATCCTCGGCAAGGGATTCGGAGGCAAGACGGTCTATGCAATCATCTTTGCTTCCGTGGGGCTCAACCTCGCCCAGCAGTTCATTCCGGCAGAGATTTGCCAGACTCTTGCGGTGGACAACGGCAAGCTTATGAGCACAATCATCGGAGGTATCAGCGTGGGAGTGGGTATCGGTATCTGTATGTCACAAGGCGGAAGCACGGGCGGCACGGACATAATAGCATTGATAGTCAATAAATATCGCAATGTCTCTCCGGGCAAGATGATTCTGTGGATCGATGCAGGAATCATCATGTCTTCTTTCTTTGTCCCCTCATACACTCCGGATGGCGCGCTGATGCCCTGGACCGAGAAACTGACGACGGTGATCTACGGTTTCATTATGGTGGTGATATCCAGCACGGTGCTTGACCTGTACCTGGCGGGATCCAAACAGTCCGTGCAGATTTTCATTTTCTCCAAGAAATATTCCCAGATAGCGGATGTCATCACGCACGACTTTCATCGCGGCGTCACCGTGCTCGACGGCAAGGGATGGTACACCAAGCAGAGCACCGAAGTGCTTATGGTGCTCACCCGCAAGTCGGACCTCAACATGCTTCTCAAGTGCGTGAAGTCCATCGACCCTGATGCCTTCCTCTCTGTTGCATCTGTTACCGGTGTGTATGGGAAGGGCTTTGAAACCTTCAAAATGGGCCACGCAAAGAAAAATGATTGACAAGAATCGTATATTTTCGATTCGACCCCCCGACAAACCCCCGTCCGAGCTGCTTCTCGGACGGATTTTTTATAATATTTGCGGCTATGAAAAAACACTTCACATATCATTTCCTCATAAGAATGAATGCTGTCGCGATGGTCCTGCTGTTTCTGTCCGCATCTCTGTGCCCGGGAAGCAGAGCCGGAGTCGCGGCTTGTCTGGGAGCCGGATTCGCCGGAGCTTGCGTGGTTCTCTCAATCTCGCCCTTGCCCCGGGAACGCTCAAGGGAGCCGCTGGCCTGCGGTGTCATCCTTCTGCTGGCCTCCGCCCTGATTCTTTTCCTGCATCTGGAGTTCCGTCTGATTTTTGTCTTTCAGGCGCTCTGTCTTCTGGGAGCTCTGGCGGTGAGGACGGCGCTGAAGTTCAGCCAGGTGAACAAGTTGTTCTCTCCCGCCGGAGTCTGGACGGAAGTGGAGGAGTATGCAAAACTCTTCTATATGGTGGTCGCGCTTTTCGTGTGCACTCTCTCCTGCGCTTTGTACGATTGTGCTCCATTTGTCTCTCTTGCGCCGGCCGCCGGCGCCGCAGGGCTTATGTATGTGAGGGTCTGGACCGGGAAGACAATGCTTCTGAGCAGGGAGAAGGAGAATCGGATAAAGGATCTTATGCGTATAACGCTGCGCTCTTCTCTGACCAGCGACAACGAGCAGGAGCTCTCGAGACTCAAGAAGCTCTATGACAGGTGTGTGGAGCAGGTTGTGGGGAATCAGAAATTCCTTGACCCCAACCTTTCGCTCGCAGAACTGTCCATGTGTCTGTACTGCAACCGGCAGCATCTGTCCCGCTGCGTGAACGTCTTCTCCGGCAGGAACTTCAAGCAGTTCCTGAATTTCCACCGGGTCAATTATTCCGTTGACCTGATGCGCCGTGACAGAAGGCTCAAGGTGGCGGAACTCGCAATAATGTCGGGCTTCAACAACACCGTGTCCTACACGATGGCCTTCAAGTCTTTTATGGGGACTACTCCTACCGAATATCTGAGACAACTCCCTTCCAGCTTGCGGGAGGAGGAGCGGTGACTGTGATTTCCTCCTTGCGCACCGGGTGGATGAAGGTGATGCTGTGGGCGTGCAGGCATATGCCCCCGTCGGGGTTGGAGCGCGGGGCTCCGTACTTGAGGTCTCCTTTGATGCAGCAGCCCATATGGCTGAGCTGGCAGCGTATCTGGTGATGCCGCCCGGTGAGCAGTTCCACTTCCACGAGATGATACCTTTGCGTGCTGAGAAGATATTTGTAGTTGAGTTTGGCAAGCTTGGCTCCTTCGGCTTTTCTCGGAGCGTCCGGCCCGGAGTGGATGACATAGGATTTGTTCTGCTTTTCGTTGCGCACCAACCAGTCTTCCAGATGGCCTTCCGAAGGGGTCGGGCAGGAGCAGCACAGCGCCCAGTAAGTCTTGTGTATCTGAGCGTCACGGAACATTGCCGAAAGCCTCTCGAGAGCCTTCCCGGTCTTTGCCAGAATGCAGATGCCGCTCACGGGCCTGTCCAGACGGTGCGGGATGCCCATAAACACTTTTCCTGGCTTGGAGTCGCGTTCTGCCACGAAAGCCTTGTATCTCTCGGCCAGGCTCTCGTCTCCTGTCTTGTCTCCCTGCGTTATCTCGCCCACCTTCTTGTTTACAATCAGAAGGTGGTTGTCCTCATAGAGTATGCGGGACTCGAGGTCCGCCATTTCTTCGCTTGTCAGTGGTCTATATTCCATAGGTGCAAATATAGTATTTTTTGACAAAATGTCACTGGCATAGGATTGGTATTTGGGAGGGTTAAAAAAAGTATAATTATGGGAAAAATCATCGGAATCGACCTTGGCACCACCAATTCCTGTGTGTCAGTAATGGAAGGCAACCAGCCTACTGTAATCATCAATGACGAAGGCTCCCGCACGACCCCTTCTGTAATCTCTTTCAAGGACGGCGAGCGCAAAGTCGGCGGAGCCGCAAAGCGTATGGCCATCACCAACCCCAACAACACTATTTTCTCCATCAAGAGATTTATGGGCGAGACCTACGATCAGGTGGGCACGGAGGCTTCGCGCGTGCCTTATAAAGTGGTGCGCGGCGAGAACAATACTCCCCGTGTGGATATCAACGGCAAGCTTTACAGCCCTCAGGAGCTCTCGGCTGTGATTCTTCAGAAAATGAAGAAGACTGCGGAGGACTATCTGCGTCAGGAAGTCACGGAGGCCGTCATCACCGTGCCTGCATACTTCTCCGACAGCCAGCGTCAGGCCACCAAGGAAGCCGGTAAGATTGCCGGGCTCGATGTCAAGCGCATCATCAATGAGCCCACTGCGGCCGCTCTGGCTTATGGCCTCGACAAGAAGAACAAGAATATGAAAGTCGCTGTCTATGACCTTGGCGGCGGTACCTTCGATATCTCCATCCTCGAGCTCGGAGACGGAGTGTTTGAAGTGAAGTCCACCAATGGCGACACCCATCTCGGAGGAGACGACTTCGACCAGACCATCATCGACTGGCTCGCAAGCGAGTTCGCTTCCGAGAACGGAGGCATGGACCTCAAGAAGGACCCTATGGCTCTTCAGAGACTCAAGGAAGCTGCTGAAAAGGCGAAGATCGAGCTCTCCAGCGCAGCCGTGGCGGAGATTAATCTCCCGTATATCACTGCAGTCGACGGCATGCCCAAGCATCTTGTCAAGAGCTTGAGCCGCGCCAAGTTCGAGGCCCTGTGCGACAATCTCTTCCAGCGCAGCATCGAGCCTTGCCGCAAGGCCCTTCAGGATGCTCATTTGAGCACTTCGGACATTGACGAGGTCCTTCTTGTCGGAGGCTCCACCCGTATCCCCAAGATTCAGGAGCTGGTGAAGAGCTTCTTCGGCAAGGAGCCCAACAAGAGCGTCAATCCCGACGAGGTCGTGGCCATCGGAGCTTCCATCCAGGGCGGCGTGCTTGCAGGTGATGTGAAGGATGTCCTTCTGCTCGACGTGACCCCCCTCAGCCTCGGTATCGAGACGCTCGGCGGCGTGATGACCAAGCTTATCGAGAGCAACACCACCATCCCTGTGCACAAGGAGCAGGTCTTCTCCACCGCTGCCGACAACCAGCCTTCGGTGGAAATCCGCGTCCTTCAGGGAGAGCGCCCTATGGCCAAGGACAACAAGCAGATCGGCGTGTTCCATCTCGACGGCATCGCGCCCGCTCCCCGTGGAATACCTCAGATTGAGGTGAGCTTCGACATAGACACCAACGGTATTCTCAGCGTGTCCGCAAAAGACAAGAGCACGGGCAAGGAGCAGCACATCCGCATCGAGGCGTCCAGTGGTTTGAGTGACGAGGAAATCCAGAGGATGAGGGATGAGGCCAAGGCCAATGAGGAGGCTGACAAGGCGGAGAAGGAGAGGGTTGACAAAATCAACAATGCCGACGCGATGGTCTTCCAGACCGAGAAGAACCTCAAGGAGTACGGTGACAAGATTCCTGCCGACAAGAAAGGCGCCATCGAGTCCGCCTGCTCGGCTCTGAAGGCTGCTGTGGAGTCCAAGGACATTGCCGCCATCGACAAGAGCAACGCTGACCTCGAGGCGGCCTGGCACGCCGCTTCCGAGGATATGGCCAAGGCCGCGCAAGCCGGTCAGGCCGGCCCTCAGAGCGGTCCCCAGCCTGATTACGGTCAGAGCGGCTCCGACCAGCCGGACGAGCAGTAGAAAGACTTATAATCAAGAATTTTGATAGCCGTGCGTCATCTCGCAGCCATTATACTAGCCGTTGCATCGGCGCTCTCGATTGCTTCCTGCTCGGGGTGCAATTCCCGGGATGACGCAGTCGCCGCCACAGCTCCCCAAGCCATACTTCCCGTTCCCACTCCAGAGCAGCTGGAGTGGCACGGTCTGGGGATGTACGCCTTCGTGCATTTCGGGCTCAACACTTTCAATGATCTGGAATGGGGGTTCGGCGACACTCCGGCCTCCACCTTCAATCCCGAGTGTCTGGACTGCGAGCAATGGGCCTCGCTCTTCGAGGAAATCGGGATGAAGGGGGTGGTGCTGACGGCCAAGCACCACGACGGCTTCTGCCTCTGGCCCACGGCCACCACGCCCTACAACATCAGCAATTCTCCCTACAAGGGCGGCAGGGGAGATGTAGTGCGTGAGCTGTCCGAGGCTTGCGCCCGGCATGGTTTGAAGTTCGGCGTCTACCTCTCGCCCTGGGACCGCAACAATGCAGAGTACGGCCGCCCCGCATACGTCGACAGCGTCTATCATCGCCAGATGGAAGAGCTCGTGACAGGATACGGGCCGCTGTTCGAGTTCTGGTTTGACGGGGCCAACGGCGGAGACGGTTATTATGGCGGTGCGCGGGAGAAACGCTCCATAGTGGCACGCGAATATTATGACTACCAGTGGTGTCGCGATCTGATAAAGTCTCACCACCCCAAGGCGATGATATTCGGCGGCACGGTGCCCGACATACGATGGATAGGCAACGAGAGAGGCTGGGGAGGCGCCACCCAGTGGAGTATATACGACAGCGAGATTGAGAGAGGAGTGCCCAACTATCGCGGCAGCCAGTGGGGAGATGAGAACGCTCCCAAATGGCTGGGCGCCGAGGTGGATGTCTCTATCCGCCCCGGCTGGTTCTACCATTCCAGTGAGGACCGTCAGGTGAAGAGCCTGCGCAGTATGGTGGACATCTACTACAACAGCGTCGGGCACAACGCCAATCTCATACTGAATTTTCCCGTTGCGCTCTCCGGCCGCGTGCATCCTCTGGATTCCGCCAGAGCCGTGGAGTGGGCCCGCGTGATACGAGAGGATTTCGAGACCGAACTGTTGCATTCCGCAAAGGCCACCTCGCCTTCATCCAGGGGTCGCCGTTACTCGGCCGCAAAGGTTCTGGACGAGTCTTACGATACTTTTTGGGCGCTGCCCGACGGAGAGGTGGCGGGTGAGGTGAACTTCAGCTTCCGTGACAGCGTGAGCCTTAACCGCTTTCTTCTGCAGGAGTACGTCCCTCTCGGCCAGAGGGTGCGCTCGTTTGCGCTCGAGTCATTGCAGGACGGCGAATGGATAGGCGTCGAGTCGGTTGATTCGCTCACGACCATAGGTTACCGACGCATTGTGCGTTTCAAGACGGAGCGCGCCCGGCAGTGGCGTCTTCGCATACTCGACGCCCGCGGCCCGGTGTGTCTGAGCACGGTCAGGGCCTATCTTGCGCCGCCCATCTCGTCTTCTGCTGTGGACTGAAGCCACGCAACGAAGAAAGTGCCGGAAAGATCAAGTCACGGAGCATTACGCACGGGAACAAATACTTGAGGAAAACTCTTATTGAATGCTCTTGGGCATCCAGCAAGACGCAAGGATGCTTCTACAACAAGTTCAGCTACATCCGGACAGTTGTTCGCAGAAAAAACAAAATGAAAGTACAGGTTGCGATAGCCCGAAAGATGCTTTCGGCAATCTGGTTCATACTTCACGACAATGTCCCGTACAGGGACTTCACTCCTGATATTACTCCGGCTGAGTAATCGGTCGGTCTAATATATACCGCATATTGTAAGGTCAATATATTTGTGGTGGTTCGACCCCGTTGGCAAACTGACTCACGCTTTATGCGGCCTAGGACGCCCGTTTGAGAGTCTCAACTCGAAGAGGAAATTGTTTTATTATCTATCCGGAATCTGCCACCTCGCCAAGCCCGTGGCAAGGGCTCCCCGTGCGTCCATCCCAACGCGACGTCCGCTCGCTAACTTCAGATAGATGTGACCAATTGATTTATAGAGGAAATATAGAAAAATTCGCGATAGCATATCCTTTTGTGTCAATATTTCCGCGTAAAGGATGCGATATCCGCATAATGATGCTCTTAATCCGATAAAACAAGTTGTTAAGGAATAAGTATCGCACACTACGCGAGTCGCCGAGGCAGAAAAATCCCCGGCTCGGTGGCGGATTTGTTCTATTTTTGGCTATCTCTTTATAAAAATAGCCTCAAATAGCCAGAAATAATTGATCCAACGTTATGGATTTCCAGACTTTTTCCATAGCGATTGCGTTCTGTTTGAGACCGCAGTGTGAACTTCCACTTACCAAGCTTTTTGACTGCGTCGGCACAGAGAAAGTACACATGCAGACCCTATGTGGAATAGCGCATTATGATTACAGATTGCGACGTGCTTATTCATACGAACAGGCATTCAACATTATGCGAGGATTGCGTCTTTCGTATCATGAAGCTCAGGAAATGTATCGCAGGGTGGTCTTTAATGTAGTCGTGAGAAATCAGGACGATCACACCAAGAACATCTCCTTCCTGATGGACAAACAAGGCAAATGGAGATTGTCACCCGCTTATGATATGGGCTACGCCTACAATCCGGATGGGGCTTGGACATCTGCGCATCAGATGTCGGTCAATGGCAAATTTGATGATATATCCAGAGCGGACTTATTGGAATTGGCTGCCCGCAACAACATCCGTAGCGCTTCGCAGATCATCGATGAGGTACGCGATACCTATGCTCTCTGGCAGAAGATTGCCAAATAGTGTGAAGTGCCTCAGACAATGATTGATCACCTTACCACCAACTTCAAGGGGAACGGTTATTGGCATCGAAGACGGGAGCAAATCAGGCAAAAAGATCTTTGATCGTCAAGACTTTCTGGAATCTGTCGCTGTAAGAATTTCTCTTCAAGCCATATGTGGTGACCAGGACGGAAACAATGCTCCGTTTGTGCGCAGTAAACTTAGAGACATTTTCTATTCTGGACAATATGGTTTTGGCATAAGCGGAATCAACGGCAAAGTCTTCTTTTGAGAATTTTATCTCGCAAAGGTCGATTACCCGGTCTGCCCGGTCGATGACAAGATCTATCTGCGACTTGCCGCCACTCTCGGGATTCACTATCCAGGAAGACTCGCTCGTGTCCACACCTGAAATACCGAGCGCCTGTTTTATTTGCGGAATGTGGCTGAATACGACTTGCTCGAACGCAAGCCCAAGCCAATTGTTCATTGCCGACGAGTTGAAGTTGTTCTGCCAGTACCCACTGCGCCCTTCGTTCCCTTTGCCACGATGGTAACGCCAGAATTGTTTGCGTTGATGGAGCAAACCTTGTCTTCCGAGTCTGTGATGACGAACCTGGTGTAGGTGCCTGCGGGAAGGGCGATGAAGAAGTCTTTGCCGCCCTCTATGCTCTGCGCGGTCTCGCAGGTGAGGGTGTAGGTGGTCTCACTGCCACCCGTAG
>R03__coassemble_71_pt1 | contig 62547 bp, 71 predicted proteins | sample R03__metabat2_high_PE_033 | metagenome-assembled genome bin R03 | reverse complement strand
ACCCAAGCCCGTAGTCATTCATCGGGTTGCCCTTCCCAAATTCAGGCGTTTCAACAATCAGTGTAGATCCGTGAAAAAGTTCCATAGCTCACGTTATAATGTTAGTGCAAAGATAAGAAGAGTTTTCGTACTTTTGCGCAAGCAGGCAACAAAATACGATAATATTACTATATTTGTCCTTGTCGCCGCATGGTGACCAAATAAGAGATTTTTATCATGAAATTTCCGTTGAAGCCAATCGCGCTGTCAGCAGCGATATTATGCACATACATATGCGGCGCCCAAAGTCAGGAGATGCTCCGGCAGTTCCAATCCCCGGACATCCAGTACCGCCCAAGGGTATGGTGGCACTGGATGGACGGCAACGTGTCTGTCGAGGGCATCCGCAAGGATTTGCTATGGATGGCGGAAGCCGGGGTGGGCGGAGTGCAGGTATTCGACGCCGGCATGGACGCAGACAGGATTGTCGCGAAAAGGGTTAGCTTCGGCTCGCCGGAGTGGAAGGAGGCTTTCGGCGCTGCGGTACGCATAGCCGACTCACTCGGACTCGAATTTGCAATTACCCCTGCCGGCGGCTGGAGCGATACCGGCGCTCCGTGGGTCACGCCGGAGGACGCAATGAAAACCCTCAACTGGAAGGAGATGGACGTGCAAGGAGGAAAGCGCATCCGCACAAGACTCCCCGAGCCAAATGTGATATGCGGCAAATATCTGACCCATAGCTTCTTCTCCGTTCACAAAACAGAATACGACTTCTACCGCGACATAGCGGTGATAGCCGTGCGTATCCCGGAGTGGGACAGGCCTTTCGCCGAGCTCGGAGCCGCGATAAGCACAAGCGACGGGAGTGACGGAGGCGCACTTGCCGACGGTGATCTGAATGGGGTCTGCAAGGTGGTTCCCGGCGCAGACGGCCACGCCTGGGTGCAATACAGTTTTCCGCAGCCGACCACGATAAGAGCCTTCTTCTATGCCCGTAAAGATGACTGGCAGAGCAAGCCCGGCAGACACTGGGAGGTGAGCGACGACGGCATCATCTTCAAGAGAGTGCCCACCGGAATGCCCAAGTGCAACATTCCGTTCGTCACCATAGACATCCCACCCACCACCGGCAGGCATTTCAGATTCGTGTGCGACAACGAAGGTGAAGCCTTGGACTACACCGAGCTCATACCATACACCGCCGCGAAAGTAAACAATGCCACGGAAAAAGCCGGATTCTTCACAGCCATAGATTTGCGTGACGCCTGTCCCACACCAGACTACCCCGACGCCACTGCCCCCGAAGACGTGCTCGACATAAGCGACAAATACAGGGACGGTGTGCTCAACTGGAAGGCACCTAAGGGCAGATGGAGGATCTACCGCTTCGGCTACACTGTCAGAGGTCGCCAGAACAACCCTGCCAGCCCCGAAGCCCGCGGGCTGGAAATCGACAAGCTTGATCCGGATGTCACAAGCCGATACTACAGGCACTATCTGAGCCTGATGGACGAGGCCAGCGGATATCAGATGGGCAAAGCGGTGACCCACCTTATGATGGACAGTTTCGAGGCCGGCTGCCAGACCTGGACTGCAAATATGCCCGCAGAATTCAGAACGCGCCGCGGCTACGACCTCACAAAATGGCTGCCGGCGCTTGCCGGGCACATAATCTGGAGCGCCGACCGCACGGAACGCTTCCTGCAGGACTGGCGGCAGACCCTCGGGGAAATGCTTGTGGACTACCACTACGATGCGGTGGATTCCATCCTCAAGGAGTATGGTCTGCAACGCTATACCGAATTTCACGAGTCCGGCAGAGGCTTCCCGGTGGACGGGATGGAAGTCAAACGCAACGCCGACATCCCGATGGGCGCCGTCTGGCTCTATCCCGACAGTCTCACCCACACCAGATATAAGGCAGATATCCGCGAATCGGCTTCAGTGGCGCACATCCGAGGGCGGAATCTCGTGGCGGCGGAATCCTTCACTGTCAACGGAGACCTCACCGGCGAGCAGGGCTGCTCCCTGCAATGGGATGCGTTCCCCTCCAGAATGAAGGGGGCGGCCGACATAGCGATGGCGAGCGGTCTGAACACTTTCGTAATACATTGCTCCGTGCATCAGCCGTCCGACGAGAAGGTACCGGGGCTCACTCTCGGCAAATACGGTTCCTGGTTCCAACGCCACAACACCTGGTCCGGGGAGGCCAGACCTTGGATGGACTACCTCGCACGCAGCAGCTACCTGCTGCGACAGGGGAAGTTCCGCGCCGACATAGCATATTTCTTCAGCGAAACGACCAACCTGAGCGACCGCTTCCAGCTGGAAACGCCCCCGGTGCCGGAAGGATATGCGTTCGACTACGTCAATGCATCGATGTTGGACTCCGTGTCCCGGCACTACAATGCCCTGATGATAGATTCTGAAGTGAAAGGGATCAGCATCAAGGCTTTGCGCAGCATCAAAGCCCTTGCAGACTGTGGAGTGATAGTGGCGGGAGAGGCTCCCACAACATACCTTGGTCTCGAAGATCACCGCGCCGAATTCGAAAGCCTCGTGGCATCTGTCTGGGGCAGCGGCAGGGGGAATGTGGTACCAGCCGACAGACTTCCGGCAGCGCTGCTTGCAACCGGCTGCCCTCCCGATGTAGTGATGAGTGCCGGGCTCTCGTTTGTGCACAGGTCGCTGGAGGATGCCGAACTATACTACATAGTCAATCCCGGTCCCAAGACAGAAGGCCTCGTCGTAAGTTTCAACATCTACGGCCGCAAGCCCACACTGATGGATCCGGAGACGGGCGAGACAAAGGAAGTGGACTACAAGATGAGCAACGGAAGGACCTGCGTCGCGCTGGATATGGACGTGCGCGATGCAGTGTTCATACTGTTCGATGCGCAGACGGACGTCTTGGAACAAGCGCTCCCCCGGAGAGAAGAGAGAGCCGACATAGCGCTGGACGGATCCTGGACCATTGAGCTCGGCAGAGGAAAGGTGCTCGATAGCCCTCTGTTCGACCTGTCCTGCAGTGATGATAACGAAGTGAAATATTTCTCGGGAACTGCCGGCTATACGATAGATTTCAGCTTAGACACCATCCGGGAAGGTGCTGAATACATCCTCGAACTCGGGAAGGTGCACAGCATCGCCAGAGTATTCGTGAACGGGCATGACTGCGGCCTCGCTTGGACGGAGCCTTTCGCGCTGGATGTCACGCCGGCTGTGAAAGAAGGGAAGAACAAAATTGAAGTGCGCGTCACCAACGGCTGGTACAACCGTCTGGCAGGCGATGCCGCAGGGGCCGAAAACAGAGGGACAGCCACCTGGACCAGTCCCTACAAGATTCCCTCAGATGCCCCTCTGCATCCTGCCGGCTTGACAGGTCCCGTGAGGTTGGTCGTCAGGGAGGGAGCTTAGATATCCCTCTCCTGGAACAGGAACTCGGTATTTCCTATCCTGAAGCTGCGACCGTGATAGAGGCGGACCTTGTCTCCGTCTCGGAGAGTGTGCCGGCCCAGCTTGACACCATTGTCCACGGCGAAGAGATACAGAGCATCCCCCAGTCTCTTGATTTCAGCCTGCCGGGGGCCTATGCCGGGAGCGATGTCCCAGGACATCTCCAGAGAGCAATCGACAGACTTACCTATCGAGACGACCGCGTCGGAATCAGACGAGAACCACTTGTACAGGGCAATGTCCATCTCCTTCACGGCACCGCTCAAATGCAGGAAGTACTTTTCCGAGCGGGGAGCCGACTGGGCCACTCCCAAGGCAACCCCCACCGTGAATATGCAGAATGTCAGCAACAGGTAAGGCCTGTAGTCAAGGGACAGTTTCACGGACATAAAGGTCCACACGAGCATCGATGCCACACCTACGGCCGCAACGAGCAGAAGCGACTTCGGCCTTATCTGGTAATTGGTACGCCAGGTGCAGCAGAATGCGACGCTGACAGCCGACAGGGTCCAGGGCATCCAGTCCAGCAGGGCTGAGCTCCCCTCCAATGTGACGGAGACATATGCCAGAGCAGTGAGCATGAATGCGAGGAAAGAAACTGCGCCGGCGACAAGCGAGCGTGCAAGAGCCTCGAGCACGCGGACGCGGATATCGCGTTTCCTCACCGTGATTGTGCATAGACACATACCCAGAATCGCGGACATTATGAGTCCGAAAACCGGCAGGATGAAGCCGCCCTGCACAAGGCCTTCAGAGCCGCCGCTCATGTCCGACAAGCGGTCATAATTGAAAGAAGACTCGGCCAGCATATAGGTGACCCATCCTATAATGGCGGCGATAATGGCGGCAACAATCCACTTGGAATAGAAAGGGGCGTTGCGCGGGTCGAGGAGATTAGCGCTGTTGTAGTAGTGGGATCCTTCGCGGCAGTTGCGCCCGTGCTCCGGACAGTGATACTCGTTCTCCTGCCAGCAACTCAAGTGCATTGTGTGCTTGCACTTTGCAACAACCTTCTCTCCTTCGCTGAAGGGCGCTTTGCAGTAGTAGCAGATATCACCAAGCATCACGTCGTCCACACTCATATTATGGGCGTAATCAACCACATACTTGCGCTTGAAAACCCTATACCGGACGGCAGGGACGGCAATCTGCAAGACAAGGTAAATCAGAATCAAGAATGTCAGGGCGAAAATCAGCCCTCTGGCCACCAGCACCGGCCGCGGCGTGGCATTCACGACAACAGGCCTGAAATAAGTGCCGAGCCTGATTTCGGTGGAACCGGAAGCTATCAGAGTTTCCCCGTGATAACAGTCTATCTTCAGAGTGTTTCTGGAGCCCGAATACATCTTCCTGTCCGGATTGGTGAATTCAAAGCGGTAGTCGGAATATTTGATATGCAGCCTGGAGAATATGTCATCCTCCATCTTCACCCAGTCAAAGCCCTCGTAGCTTGCCCCGCCGGTATTTGCACATACGCTTCTGAGGAAGATTTCGGCATCATTGACACCTTCCGCAGAATCGTTTGTCATATCCACATAGAACATCATATGGGAGCTCTTTGTGCGCAGGGACTTCGCCAGCAGTTCGGACTTCAAGCTGAAATAATTGTCTTCGACTCCAAACGGCTCTTCGTTGAACACCTTGCCGTCCGAGAGAACCATAACGATACGCTTGGAGACATCGGAGAAGGCCCCGCTCTCGTCCGTGATAAGCTCAAGAGCGGAAAGGATTGAAGAATAAAGGCTCTTCGTGCCCGACTGCGTGCTCTTGAAGTATTTTGCAAGCACATATTCGGAAGGCGCCATCACACCGCTCACCCTGTGGTCGCCGGTGATGAAAGAGACAAAGAGATTGTCGGCAGTGAAGAGTGTGGACATCTCCCTGACTGCATCGCGCTCTCTGTCCACATCCTCTTGGGACAGAGTGAGATCCACCAGAACAAGCATCTTCAGATTCAGAGACACCACCTGACTTGCACCGGTGCTTGTCACCTTTGTGAGCACCGGCTGGGAAGCAGAGAAAAGCGGTCTGTCCAGATAGTCATATTCCCGGGCCACGATGGTCACGTCGCAAGAGTCGGAGAGACTGTGCCCGCCTATGCTCTTGAGCACTCTGGTATCAACCGTGAAGTGCTTGCAGGCCTTGTCGAAGGTCAGCCCGGTCACCTGAAGGCTGCCCTTGTCCGGTTTTTTTGTGGACGAGAGAAGTTTTTCCAGATAATCATCCTCGTCCGCACATGAGAGCAAGAGCGGTACAACTGACAGTAGAATCAATATTCGGCGAAGAAGTTTCATCTCAAAGTGTAGTTGTTGATTGTAAATCATATTGTCGGCAGGTCATCGTCCTTGCCCTTAAGGTTTTCGAGCATCTTGCGGGCGTTTTCGCGCAGTTGCTTGGCGGCCTGCAGCTTGCTCCGTACCATAGAAATGAACATAAGTATGACAGCCACGGTGGCGAGGCCGAGCAGATAATCCTTAACCCTCTGTATAAGGGGCTTATAGGCGGCCTGCTGGATTTTCTCGGAGATGCACCCGAGAGCGATGTATTTCTCCTCGAGCCTCTCCATCTCCTTTTTCTTCTCCGGCAGAAGTTCCACTGCGGAGGCGGCCTCATCATATCTCTTCTGTATCTCTTCGAAGCATATTTTCTCCTTTCCCTTCAGCTTCTCCAACTCCCCGGCAAGCCGCGGGCTTGCGGAAAGGGCCAAGGACTGGTTGTACAGAGAAGTGTAGAGGCTGTCCCGGCTCCCCAGAAACTCCATAGCGGCATCGAAGGCAAGGACGGCATCAAGGCGCTGCTTGAACACCTCCATTCCGGCGGAGAGGCTCTCATCCGCCATCCCGTAGTCGGACACCGCCTGCATCAGGTCATCGTGGTCGGCGATGAAATTCTGATAGGACTGATAATAAGTCTCCCACCTCAGATGCAAAGAATTGTAGCTCCTCAGCAGGTCTTGATACACTTCCGGCGAAGCTTTCTGCACAGTGGCACAGAGAGATTCCATCTCCTGCGTGAAACTCTGTATTTTCTCTTTGACAGAAAGCGCAAGACGCATCTCCTCCACGCTGTCGTCCCCGGCACCCTGCGAGAACAGATCAGGGGAGGGCGCAAGGCACAGCAACACCGCTGAAGCAATGGAGAATATGTATCTGCAGGCGTTTGTCATTTCGCTGTCTTTCGGCAGTAATCCACCGCCTTTCTGAAAATGGCCCAGGCACGCTTCTGCGAGTCGTCAACAAGTCCGTTCTGCCGGACTATCTCTTCAGTGGCACCGATGAGGTCTTCATTGTCAGACACCAGATCGCGGCGTTCCACGGGATCGGAGGAGAGCAGGTAGCGGGACACATTGTCATCTATGATGCGCACATTCTTGAGAATAACGGCAGGGTCAACTCCCGCAAGTTGGGGGGTATAGACACATTTCAGAGTGCACAGGGAGTCCACGAGCGAATTATACGCGTCCCAAGTGCTCTTCAATGCGGGACAATCGAATTCGGCGTCATTGCGCGGGAACTGGCTCCTCACCGCATCCTGGAGCTGCAGGAAAAGATCCGCCGTCTCCCGGGAATCGGCGACGCCCCCCTTGGACGTGGTCTTCAGGGTCTCATAATTCTTGACAAGATTCTCCAGCGTGACACCTGCGAGCTCCATCTGCTCTTCCCTGCCGAAACAGGGGTCTTTGACCAGCGTGATGTTGTAGCGGGTCTGAAGGTCCCTTCCGCAGAGTATCTTCCCGTCTTCCAAGAGGAAAATATCCCTCAGAGTCACCTTGACGACACCTTCCGGAGAGAGCACGTCGAACACCTGCTCGATGTAGTCATTCTCCATCTTGTACTCGGAAGGCTGGCTCTGCAGGCCTTCATACTCTATCCAGCCCTTGAAAACATGCTCGCTGCGCGGCGCCTTGATTGAGCGCATCAACTCCGGGCTGAAACGATATTTGACCGCCGGGTCATAGCTGAGCACATAGGGGAATTTCTCCGGCATCACACGGCCGAAGAAATTTCTCAGGGAGCCCAGACGGGCCCGGTCACGGAACACGAACAGGGATCTATAAGATATCACACTGACCGTCAACGAATTTGCCGCTTGATCATACTGAATCTTCACGGTGATGTCCATATCTCTCGAGTCCGCCTTGAGAGCTATGTGGTCCGTATAGGCCTCCCCCTGCTTCACGGCAATGTCCCGGACAGTCTGGGCACCGAGCAGGTGCGAGGCCGCCGGAAGCATCGCCGCAACAAGGAAAAAAGCTTTTACTGCTGCTTTCATAAATCAAAATATATCCATTCATTGGGCTCCCCTCTGCGAATCACCCAGGCCGCGACCTGCTGGTCTTCCGGATAAGGGGGTTCGTTGAGAGCGTGATATCTGCGGTATCTCAGATAATCCTCCACTCTCTCCACGCCCCAGACAAGGGAGCTGAAACTGTCATATCTGTTGAGACAGACGTGCCCGGCCATAGGGCCGAACCATCTGATATTGGGGTGCCAGGGATGCGGGACCGGGGCCCCGACCGCATCGCGGACCAAAAAGCGGAAATCCGCAGGGGCGTCCACGCAGGGGTATTCTTCCGGGAGGTCTATCACCATCCGGAAGCGCTCCGCAAAAACCGGCCTGTTCTCCACGCCGGGCTTCAGGAGCGACTCCACATCCTCCACAGAGCAGATGCTTCTGATGCGGAACTCCACCTCATACCTCTCGGGAGCTCCCTCCGGGCTGAAAAGCACCGGACGGCAGAAGACATCGTCCCGGCCTTCCAGCCGGGCGCGCAGCATCTCCCACTCCGCAAAAAGTCGCCTTTCTCTCCCTTTCATCGTCCTCCCACTATACTCTAACCAGGGAACGGGTCCGGGATGAGGAACACCGTGTCGCCGTGCTTCACGTTGTAGTCCACCAACTTCTGGTCAGCCTTCCCGATACGGGGCCTCATAACGCGCACGCGCTTGTCGTCGGGGTCTTCCTTGGCAAAAAAATACTCCAGCGGAGCTCCCGTCTCGTCCACGGACGGAAAGTCAAAAATAAGCTTGCCGTCCTGCCCGGTGGCGTGACGCAGGTTTTCCATCAGAGCGGAAAGCGGCGCATCGGGATTGGCGACACGGAACTTCACTTTCCTGTTGAGATACACTATATTCAGAAAGAAATCATCCATATGTTTCTTTATTGTTTGTTTTCTGCAAAACTGATTTCCACGCGGACAGGATACACTCCTGCGCTGCGACTGAAGAGCATCTTCTCCATCCTTTTGGCGACATCGAACCCGTCACCTCCGAGGCTTCTGCGCACAAAGCTGTTGTCCTTCAGAATTATGGACACGTTGATAAGATAGCCGCAGCCGCGCTCTGAAGGGACAGACCTGCGCACATTGATGCGCTCCAGCATCGTCCGGCTGATTCCGTACCTGACACCGAGCTCTGTCGTACAGAAAAGCCGGATATCTGCCGGAGTGACGATTCTTCCTCCTGTGGCGAGGTAATAGGTGGCCATCTCCGGATAATCCACAACCTCTATCTCATCCCTTCCTGCAGAAGGAGGGGCGATGACTACGGTTTTCTGGGCGCTGATTCCTGCAGGAGTCCCGAATCGGGAGCCCTCGCCAAGCAAGGAGTTGAGCGCGGCGCCCTCGGTCGTGATGTATGACACGTCTAGATCGACGTTGCTCTTGCGGCCCACGGGACCCTGCTTGAGCAGGAGATAGGTGCCGCTTGAGCGGGGAGCGTCCCCGGAAGCTTCTCGCAACATCTTCTCCAGCAGCGAATTCAAAGTCTGCATCACACTGCGGCCGTCTTCGGAATGTATGTCCTGGAATGCGTAAAAGTCCGAGGAGAATTTCGCCAGAAGGCTGCTCAGGAGCTTGATCAGCGAACTGCGGTTGAAACGATCTGCGGCCACTTTTCTCACTTGCACGAGGCAGTTGTGATAAATCTGGTCCACGGAAGGTCGCACCATCTGGAGGAACTGACACCCCTCGCCTCCGATACGCACCACCGGACTGAGGGTGGAGATATGCACCGTGTTCTGTCTGGCATTGACAAGCAGCACAGGATTAAGCACTATCCGCTGCTTGTCCAGCACATAATCGGACTTGATTCCCTCGAACTCGAACTCGAGATTGAGCGAGCTCCGCTCGCCATAACCGTACTTGTGAGGTTCGTGCTCTTCAATGACGAAAATTTTCAAATCCTGAGTGTTGAACAGATCCATCACGGCCACGGAATTGTCATAAGCCTGACTTCTGTTGTAGAGCATCGTGTCCAATGAGAAAACGTCGCTGTAGGCTTGATTGGCCTGCTCCCAGGGCTTGGAGAGAGGTAGATTCTCCCCTTCAACCGAAATCTTCAAATCAGAGAATGCCGAGTCCTTGAGAGCAAAGCAGAATCCGCTCAGATTTCCTATCTCGGAAGAGAACTCGAGAGTGACGTTCCACCTCCTGCCGTCAATCCTCTTCACGGCAGTCACTCCTGCGTTGAAAACCGTGGTCTTGAGCAGCGGCAGGAATGTGGATCCGGTCTGTTCCAGAATGAACGGCGTGTCCGAATTCAGCGCCACCTGCCCCACGTTGTCGGCAGGAAAGGCCGACACAGGCACAACGGCCGGCACGGCGTGCCCGGCTCTGTAGGGGAGGACCGCCTTTGTGAATTCTTCTATCACGTCAGACTTGAACCTCTCTATCTCAGCATCCAACTCACCTGCCTGACAGGCCAGCGCCATCATAAGCAGCCGGAACACCGGGTCGTCCTCGAGACCCTCCAGATAATCGCTCTGATCGCTCTGGCGCCAGATTTCAGTGACGGTTCTGGACAGGTCTTCCGCCTTCTGTCTTGTCTCGAAAGATGTTTTGTTCATCTCAAGTCAGTTTTTCAATTCCAGATGAAAAATTTCGTATAATATTGATAGCTCTCCCCCGTCGCTTTGATGATACCGCTGACGGTTATGTGGATAGCGCGTTCTTCCCGGATATAGGTCATAGCCACCCTGACATCGCCAAGGCGGCGCTCCTCCAGCAGCACAGCATCCTTGAGATTGGCGGCAAAAGTGTTGATATTGCGCGAGTTGCCTGAGATTTTCTTTTTGTCATCTTCCTCGGACACATTGCAGACCACCCCTTCGCGCTCATCTATCATCTCAAACTTGAAGTTCGTGAACACGAAGCCATAGAGCGGATCGGCGAGCGAACTGTACAGGGGCGTGCTTATGAGCATTGACAGATTCTCGTCTATCGCATCCTTGATGCTCTCGTGACGCGCAAAGCGTCCTTTCCTTATACTGAGCGGCAGGGCAAGACTTTCCATATTCTCTTAAATCACAGGGGTATATTCCTCGAGGGCGGGCGCAGGAACAAACAAGGCGGCATAGAGCGCGTCGTACAGAGAGCCGTAGAGTTTTCCTTCCAGAGATGCGGACAACTCCGCGTCAAGCTCGTCGTGGAGGACTCGTCTGAACTCCCCGCTTATATAATCTTTCAGGGCATCGGATATCTTCTCCTCAAGCTCGCTCTTGAGCGATTCATACTTCAGGCGCACGCCCTCCTCGACCTGCGGGGCAAGCGCGTCGTATATCTCACTGCGAAGCTGCTCCTTGAGGGCATCAAAATCTATGGACCTGTCCTCGAGCACAATGCCGTCCAGTACCGTGGCGGCAGACTTCAAATACCCTTCGAGCCACTGCAGCCAAAGTTGCACGTCATACACGGACGCCTGCGGAATCGGCTCCGTATCTGAAGCGCAATTGGGCGTTGTCACATAATAGTTGACGCTCTGCGCGATTTCCGAGGTAATCTGCAGGAATTCATCCAGCCGCGCATCCTTCTTTATGTTTCTTGCCATAAAAAGGGACCATAGCAGCGCGCGCTTCACCTCGCCGCCCTCTTCCAGATTGGGATGGGAGCTGAGCGTCTCCAGAGCGGTCACAAGAGAGGCGACGGCATCAGACAAACGCGCGTCCACAGAGAGTCTCATACAGGGCGGGATATAGTCCGGGTCCAGCGAGATGGCGCCGTCCAGGACAGTAAAGCGCATCAGAGGCAGCTCGTCACTATCCTCCAGTTCGGAAAAGGAACGGACGGAATACGAATACTTCGGCCTTGTCATAGGCACTCCCTCCCTCTCGAACTCCACGCTCTGCCCGGAGAAACCGACGCACAGATAATGCTTCCCGACCTCGAGGCTTCCGATCTCAATTGCCCCGTCCTCGTCCACGTCAATCAGGCGGCCGGAGGGCAGAATGGCCATGCAGCCGCAGATTCTGAATTCGAACTTTTTCTTGACAAAAGACCCTTCGCAGCTGAACCCCGCATTGGGCAGGATGCCCAGACGGGATCCGAACACCGAGCGTATGAGGGCCGTGTCCCTGAGCGCCGACTCGGCGGACAGATTTTTCAGAGTCTCGGCCGTAATCTCCATCCCCGGCTTCCAGTTTATTTTAGAATTGATATCCATAAAGAAGACAGCAATTAATCAATTACAATGTTGTAGTCCAGCACAATGCCCTGCTCGGTACCGAAATGCCCTCCCCTCTGCTTGATGCCGAACCGACACATCACGTCCACCGGCACGAACCATTCCAGAAGGAAATTGCAGAAAGGCTTTATCTCCTCCGCTTTCGCGCGGTAAAGGGCGGCATCAAGTCCGGGAATGAGCAGGTTGTACTGTACCATAGGCAGGAAGGTCTCCGTGGTGTCGGTAGCGCTGTAGCGGCCCTGCTTCATCTCCACAGGGCAATCGAGCACATTCTCCATCAAAGCGCGGACGAAACCCATATTGCCCCGGATTTCCCTGATGCGCGGCAGGAGCCAGACAGCCTTGCGGATATAGGCATCCGTGTCCGGGGAGAGCCTGATTCCAAAGAAATGCTCCAGCACGAAATCCATTCTGGAATCCGACAGGTCGGAAATCTGCTTCTCCAGTTTCAACGAACGCCGGAAGAAGAAAGTGTCCAAGGGCAGCAGAGCTTCGCGCAGCACCTGCACGCGATTGTGCACCGCCTCGCCGCGCCCTTTGACATCCTGCACCTTCAGCTCCTCTTCCGTCGTGAGCATCCCCTGCGGCAGGAGCTTGAGCAGACCGTCACGTGCAAGATTGGCCACTCCGCCCTCCTCGTCCACAGAAAGCAGGTCGCTGCTGTAGTTGCGATAGAAAGTGCCCTTCAAGCGCGCGATCCACTCGTCCCCCTTCTCCGGATACAGACAAGCGAGAAGCATCTCGGCGCTTACCTCTTCTATGTTGGGTTTGAAATCCATCAGTCAATTTCAAAATAATAAGTGTCTGAGCCGGCCCGCACCTTGAGCACGTCCCTGCGGGGAATCCCCAGCTCGCGCAAAGTCAGAGCGGGATACGGGAAGGCGGCATCGACGCTGCAGTATTCGTTCTGCCACAAGTCCGAGAGCGGGAACCCGCCCAGATATGGATGAGCCTCCACAAAGGAAGCCACTTTGCGTCCCGGGAGCATCACCTCCACCACCTCCTTCTCCCTGCCGCCGGACTTCGGCTCCACCCTGTCCACGAAGCAGTCATCGTGCAGGAAGAATGATACATTGCTCTCTGAGAGGCGGGAGCGCAGGTAGTCGAGGACTTCCCCGGCCGTGCTGCAGACGCCCAGCGGCGCCTTCTCCACAGGGCCCCAGAGTTCGTGCACCGGGCAGTCTTCGTCCCAGGCCCGAAAATCAGCCGTACGCGCCGTCATATGCGCGCCGTCATAGTAGAAAATCCTCCCGAGAAGGGAGGTGCAGTCTTCTGATTCCCCTTCCAGCAGCTTGAAGGCCTCCTGCACCTGCACCGCACCCACAACGGAGGCGGCAACTCCCGTGGTGGGCACGTGCCCCGCGGCCTCGCTCCTGCGTATGCATCCGGAGCAGGGGGCGCGTCTTGCAAGCTCGCGCAAGCCCTCCGGCCCCAGATTGCAGGCATAGCAGTTGCGCTGCGGCGCGAACACCCTCGCAGTCCCCTCAAGGCCGTGGATGCCTCCGTCCACCCAGCTCACGCCAGCCCTCATACAGAGGCGGTTGATACTGTATCTTGCCTGCCGGCTGTCCACGCATCCTATCACGACATCGGACTCCCTGAAGATGCCCAGTCCCACGTCAAAAGCCGCATCGCCGCATATTGCCGTTATCTCCATCCCCGGATTCAGCTCCCGCAGGCGCTCCGAGACGGCTTCAACCTTGGGCCTGGAATCCGCCGCGTCCTGCAGGCGGAAAAGCACCGAGCGGTTGAGATTCGAGGGCTCCACCACGTCGAAGTCAACCACGGTCAGATGCTCCGCTCCCGCAAGCGCGAGGCCTTTGAGGACCTCGTTGCCCAGAGCGCCGCAGCCCATCACAAGAAAACGCGCGTCCGCTATATGCCGCTGGGAGAAAGAAAGCACTTCGGGAGGGGGGGGGTTATAAACGATGCCAGCAGAAAAAGCGCACTTCGTAAATGTCGGAGTTGTAGAATTTTTGCAATTCTCCATTGTTGAAGTACAACGTGACACCAGCCGTGTCGGACATGAGAATCTGTCCCTTCTTCTCGGCGTCCCATTTGCGCCAGCCCTGCTGGGATTTCCCGGTCTTGGCAGCAATGGGATTGATTCTGTCCAGCAGGCCCTTTCCGGCATTTATGGCCGACTCCTTGAGGCTCTGCCAGCGTCCCTTCTTGACATCGCTGAAGACAGAACCGACATATTTCTTCCACGCATCGTCATCATCCTTCGATTGGTAAGCGAACTGCTCATTATATTCACAACCGGCCGCAGGTTTACTGACACCTTTGATTTTCAAAGGACTCTCTGCCAATTTGAGAAGCTCTACAGCAAGAAGTCGTCTGGTACCTTTGACCACATTGGGATTTTTTTCCATGAATTTAGGTATAGAGTTTTTTATAACTGATTGAAGGGACTCCATACCGTCACTGAATTTGTATCTAGACATATACTCTTCGGGGGCCTTTTCATCCAATTCGAAAGTGATATCATTATTTTCACTTACAACGTACTTGCAATGCAGAGACTTTCTTGCCTCCCTGAGCATTTTAACAAAACCGTTCGCCTTCTCCACCAGGGTTGCAAGAGCCGGACTGTCATAGGCAATATTATACAAGTCCATTGCTATGTCAGACTCTATTTCTCCCAAAGACGCACGCGAGATACCGGTCGCCATTTCCTTGAAGGCTTCAGAATATTTTATGCCTTCTCCGTCCTCTCCTTCCGCCGCTTTATACTCCTTGAATTCGCCGTCAGAATTTCCGTCATCGACTATATTTTTCAACGTCAAGCCGTCCAGTACAAGCTGCAAATCGTTTTTCGCGTCGTCAAGATATGTGAAATCATCAATCCAGGCATCATTGATTTTATTGAGGGTATCCATGACTGTCTTGATGTCATATGCAAGCGTATTGACAAGCCCGTCTATAGACAGAAGCGCCTGCAGGAGCTCCGCCACTTTCCCTCTGCTCTCTTGATCGACTACGGTCCCCTTCGGAATCACGAAGCCCGTGCACGGGACTCCGGCGGCGGCGCCGCCGGCCTGAAGCGTGAGGTAACGCCCGCTCTTGAGACTGAGGGTACCCTCGGCGGGGCGGATGAAAATCTCGATGATATTTCTCAAGTATTCCAGACCGATGAATTTCTCTTCATATTTCATCAAGAAGTCAGCAGCTCCTCCCAGAACGGCATCGGCCATCCATCTGAACGACAGGTCCTCCTCATATGTGCCGGAGTAGATGCTGATATTGTTCTGCGCCTCGATGGAGACGTTCTTGCCGCTTATCTTGATGTCACCGTTGGGGGCGTTGATGCTTATGCCGGTGAAGGCATTGATGCCCACGGTACCGAAGGGGCTGTTGACCGTTATGGACTTGTCCGAGGAGCTCATCTTGAGCGAATACAAGCCGTAGTAGTCGGTGAATTCCGTGGACCCGTAATATCTTTTCCTGTCATCATCGCTCACCGACGGCAGCCCCGGCAACAAGGTGCCTATGCCCTGCGTAATGAGCCCGAGCAGATTGAAGGAAGGATCCTCGTCCGTCATCTTGAGCATCTGCCCGTTCTCGGACGAAATCATCACGGAGCTGTTGGGGGAGATATGGCGGCCTTTGAAGTCCTGCTGCTTCACCGTAGGCAGGAACCCGGACACATAAGGCATCTCGACATTGCCGTTCTCGAAGTCAATCAGCACGTTGTCGCCCACAGCAGGCTTGAAGGAAGCCGAAGCCCCTTTGGAATTGGCCAGAGGGACAGCGACTCTTATCCAGGGAGACTGGTCCGTGTCTTTCTTCTGCCAGCAGAAGCGCACACGCACCCTCCCGAGAGTCTTGGGGTCGTCGATATCAGAGACAAAGGCCTTCTGGGATCCCACCCGGCGCACAGGCTCCACGATGCAGGGTGGCACCGGCAGGAAATAATTCTTCTTGTCCACGCCTGTCTTCTGCACCATAGGTGCGGCCACGACATTTATCGGCTGGCAGATACGGCTGCCTCCCTTGTCCATTATCACCTCGAAGGAGCCCTTGACCTCTATGACCACATACTTGACGTCCGCCCCCTCAAAGGACAGCACGTCACCTATCTTCACCTCCTTTCCTATGTTGGAGGTGATCTGGAGCTCCATGAGACCGCGAGTGCTGTCAAGCTCCAGCTCGCGGACAAGAGAGTTGAATCTGGCCCCTATGTTTATGTTGCCCTCCTGCAGTTCGCTCTTGCCTTCCGGGCCGCTGTAGAGGCTCAGCGTTTCCTCCTTGGAATCCTTGAAATACTTGTTGTTGTATTTGCTGTTGATATCGTTGGCGATGCCTCTGGAAGTGAAGAGCAGCTGCTGCGCGATGCCCACGACGCTTGAGAAGAGCCCGGCGCCCATAGTGTTGGTGAACAGGGTGCCGAGCAGCTCCGGCAGGCCGCTTCCCACATACTTGATTTCGTCCCCCCAGGAGGCGAAGGAATCCTTCTTGACGGTCTCGATGTACTCGTCTCCCGGGAGCTCCCCCGCCCTGACAAAGCTCTTGGTAGGGAGCTGGTCGTCCTTGTTGAGATAATTGTTGTAGGAGTATTCGGACAGGGAATCGCTGTCATCTGTCTTCTTCGCGCACAGGGAGACCTTGTCAAAATCCTTCTCGCTGACTTTGTTCTCTGTGAGCTTGGCCCCAAGATTGAGACTGCCGTCCTCATAGTACAGGAATTCGCCGTAACGGCCGGCCGTCCTCGCAAGAAAGCTGTAAAATGTCTCGTTGTACTGCACAAGATAAGGAATCGTGAATTCCTTTTTCACGACCTGATCCCCGTTCGCTTCGCTGTATTTGAGGATACGCATCGAGTCCGTGTCCACCTTGAGCGGGGCGGAAGGCATAAGGAGCTTGACCTCGGAAGGAAGAATATCCTCGCCCAGTTTGCGTGCGGTGTAGGTCTTGCTATACTCTATGGTGTCCAGAGCCTTGTCGGGGCTGCAGATGACCAGTTCCAGATACAGCTTGCGGCCTCTGGCGCTGTCGTACCGCGGACTGGCTTCATACACTATATAATCTTCAGCGACATCATACACGCTGCCGAGCGCATCGTATGAAGTCCCTTCCTTGCCCTCCTTTTCCAGAATTTCCACGACATCGAGATTCACCTTTGCGTTGGAGAAAAGTTTTGCCAGAGCGAAAATTTTGCTCTTGAGGTCGCTCGAAAACTCAAGCGTGGCGTGGATGCAGTTCGGCTTGTAGAGCTGCTTGGTGTAGTCCAGCCGGGACAGGTTGGCCCAGCCGTAGTCCACGCTCTTGTCATCGTCTGTCTTGTAGGACAGATGCGTGTCGGCATTGTTGATAAAGGATCTTTCCAGATTCACGCTCTTCCCGTCGACCTTCTCTTCCATTGCCTTGGTGCAGGCCTTGTCCGTATAGAAGGACACCGTGAGCCTGTAACCGTTGAATGTTCTTTCTGCCATAGCTCTAATTGTCCAATGTCATCTTCAATATGCTGTCCAGTCCCTTCGCATCCTGCTCTTCCTTCTTCTGCTCCTCCTCCTTGGCGGCTTCTTCGCCGAGAGCGGCGTAAGCCTCCTCTATCTCCTTGATTTTGTTCTCTTTGTATTTGTCCGCATTCTGTCTGAAAGAATCATATGTCTTCTTAAGCTCCTCCTTGGTCTCATCCTGAGTCTCCGCAGGAAGGGCCATCGAGACCTTCGCCGCCTCCACCACGGCCACGTTGTAGTCCATCTCCATCCTCTTGCAGCAATCTTCGTGGAGAGCGTTCACCATATCCGTCAGCGCGTCTTTGCGGTCCTCATCCACCGGAGGTATGGAAAGCGATATGACCTTGCCGGGCTTCTCCCCGCCGTCGGGGTCGTCGATGATATCCTGCTTCATCTCCGGGTGCTCCTTGAGCATTGCCGCACATATATACGGGATGAGCGTCTTGTCGAGAGGATAAAGATATATGTGCATTTTGTCCGGGATGGCGGCGTGCGCCACCTTCTCTATCTCATATTCGTTCCCGTCGATGACAACGGTGGCAGACAGGAGCGAAACCGGCTCGGCCTTGGTACAGAGGTTCATATACCTGTATCCGAGCAACACGCAGTAGCCCATAAGCCTCTTCTCGAGGTTTTTGACAATTTCCAGAATTTGAAAAGTCATACTCTTTTACTCTATTTGCCGGTGGCCATCGAAGCCTGTCCGGGGAATGTTACAGAAATCTGTCCGCCGTAGGCGCACATACATTTGCCGTTGTCCAGCAGCGCCGGCATAGCACACACCTTCACCTGCGCCGCGGGCGCCCAGGGAGCTGTTATGACAGGGATGCAGGGCATAGGGGTCAGCACGCCCATAGCCGCTGCGGTGGCGGAGGCCACTGTGGGGTTGGCCATAGACTGGCACATTCCGAACGGCTTGATGTTCATCATAGGCGCAAAGTCCATTATATTGGCCATAGGCATATTCTGGTTTGTGGGCCGCAGACCCACCACCGTGAGCGGCGAGGGTGCCATCCCGAAACTGCACTTGAGCAGCGCGCCGTTGGTGACAAATTTACCCATAGTACTCTACTTTTTGCCCTCTTCGGCCTTGGGCGCAGCCTCCTCGGCAATCTTTGCCGAGAGCTTCGCGGAAGAGGGGGCTCCGGGCACGGCGATGCCATCGGAAATATTTGTTGACTTGAAGGACTTGGAAGCCTCCAGATTGTCGGCGGTGAGCTTCGTGGCCTTCACGTCGGCCTTGAATTCGGCCTTGCCGTTGACGGTGGTGTCTCCATAGAACTCCGTCTTGCCGCCTCCCGCAGACACGTTGCCGCCGGTGAGCTGCACCACGGCCTTGTCCTGCTGGAGTTCAGCGGTGGTCTTGGCGATGATGCCTATCTGCTCGGAGGCAATCTGTACGCTCTTACTCTTGTCCTTGTCTTTCTCAAGAGCGCCGGCGTACATCTTCTCGGACACCAGAGTCATCGTGCTCCCTGCCGCAAGGGACTTTTGCGCGCGGCTCTCCTTGTCCACATCCATGGACTTGATACCTATTGCCTTGGCGTTCAAATCTATGCTGCCCGTTGCCTTGCCTTCAGTATCGGTGGCGCTCACGGATACCTTCTCGGCCCGGATGGAAAGGCATCCGCCCTTGGCAAGAGCCTTTTCCGTTATTTTTTTGTCCTTGAGCTCGTAATCCACGGAACTCAGGCTTATGTCCTTGGACACTATGCTCACGGTGCCCGTCGCCGGGAAATCCGCATTCTTCCCGCTGGCCTTCGAGTCCGAAGTCGCTATGGACACCGTCTGGGCCTGCACGCCCACCTTGCCGTCCTTGATGAGGGCCCCTTTGCCGTCCGTCGCAGACACATTGAGGTTTCTGGCCCTCACATACACTCCGGACGAAGGCGTTTCACGTATGTTGCCGTCCCCGTCCACGCAGGACACGTTGATGGTCTCGGAAGTCATATTGATGGACGCTCCGGTGTGCGTCTTCTTGTAGCCCGACTTGGCGCCAGAGAGCTTCTTGTCCGTTGCTTCAAGAGCGGAAATCGACCTGTTGACCTCCGCGAGGGAGGCGAGATTGTGGAGATAGGTGGTCATTGCGCTGTAAAGCGACATCACCAGATGCTCGTATCTGGTCTGGATGTCCTGCAGGGCGCCGATGTTGCCGGAAACCTTGTCCATATCCTCGTTCTTGCCTTCGGTCTCATCGAGAGTCTTCTGGATGTCGGAAATGATTTTGGTGACCGCGCTCTTTCCGTTCGAGGTGGCCTGCTTGAGAGCTGTCTGCTCCTTCTTAAGGTCTTCCTTGCGGGAGGAAATCCGTTTGCTGCGGCCTTCGTTCTCCAGAGACGCATCCACCGTGATGCCGCTGTCGGCGTGGATGAGCACGCCGCCGGCTCCCGGAGAAGCGGGAACACCGGAGAAAATCTTCTCTTCATTGTCGGCCTCAAGGACAATGCTGCGCGCCTGGTTCACTATCTCCGAATTGTTCCTGACCACATTCTCACAGCCGTCCATCCCCGGATCCACGGCGATATTGCGTATGCTGGACGCCCTGCTGGTGATGGACCCGCCAATCTCGTTGCCGGAGCGTCCCACACCTTCGAGGTTCACGTCATTTCCTCTGATGATAATCTTGGAAAACGACCCATTGCCCCACAGGTCACCGCTCTTGTCCACGTTTCCGATGACAATCTCCGGGGCGGAGATGACAATGCGGCTCTCGTCGCGGATGTATCTTCCCGCGCTGATTGAATTGAAGATGTCTGTCTTCATCGCCTGCACCTCTTCCTTCTGCCGGCGGACTTCCTCGATGTCCTTTTCCAGACTGTCGTGCAGTTTCTCTATGGCCTTCTGCCACTCCTTGAATATATAATCCATAGTTATTTCTTCACTTTCATACGGACTTCCACGTCCGTGAGGATGCCCGTCTTGGGCTTTCTGACCTTCTTGCGGGCATCCCGGTATCCTTCCTTTTTCAGAACCACCTTGCAGAGGGTGATGTCTGCGGGCAGGCCGCCTGCTATGCAGGGCGTCTGTCCCATAAGTTTCCCGTTCACATAGACCTCCGCCCCGATGACATTGGAATGTACATTGAGGGCGGCATAGCAGGTTTCGGCTGCGGCGAACTCGACGCTGACTGCGGCCTCATCGTTTATCCACAGGGGTCTTGTCGCGGACTCGACACCGTCCTTCCTAGTGCCGAGAGCATAGAAGCCCTCGGGCAGAGTGCCGCTCCAGGATCCGAAGCCGACCCTTTCGCGGTTGATGAGTATTTCCGTGTCGGCAGAGGGAGCGGTGATGGTAACGGGAGCGGCTATCACAATCTTCCACTGCTCGTCTGCGGGGACCTCGCGCATCCGGGCGGACATTCCCCATCGGCGCTCCTGCCATAGAATCTTCCCGTCCCGGTCCCGGTCCAGTTCCACGACCTTCTTCCCGGAAGCGTCGACGGTGATGTCGGCATCATAATAAAAAATCTTGTCCCAGATCACCGTGAGTCTGTGCTCGCCCGGAGTTATGCGCCCGGTGGTCAACGGGCCGCAACCGACAAGCGCCCTGTCCAGATACACTTCCGCATCCGGAGATCCGGGCCTGACTGTCAGATAGCTGTAGAACGGCTGCAGGCTGACTGAGATTTCTTCCCTGCGGGAGCCCGACATCGGGAGAGAATCGGAGACGGGGGTGTGAAAAGGGGCTTCGACGGTGTACCTGTGAACTCCGGGGGGCAGGAAGAACTGCGCCTTCCCGCCGCGAACCAGCGCGACGGTGGAATCCACATGGACCACGGCGTCAGGAGGCGAAACGGTCAGCACAAGCCACTGCCCTGCCGCCACTTCCTCGCGGGAGACCTTCAGAGCCGGCGCGCACGAGGCGATCAGCGCCGCTGCAAGCAGAATGCGGGTCCGGCAAGACACGTCAGTCATTATTGCGGATGAGGCACAGTGACTTGTTGGATTCCGTGCCCAGATAGGTTATGGACGAGACGAGGATGTCAAAAGCTATCTGCATCTGCTGCGCCTGTCCCTGAGAGGACGCGACGTGGGTTTCCGTGACGTCCACCACATAACCGTACACCACCATCCCGGCATCATAATCCTTCAGCCTTCTGGAGGAGTCGAAGCTTGCGGAGAACAATATGGTGAAAGGATACCTGCTGTCCTGCCCGAGACGCTCCAGAAGAATCTTTCCGGCATCGGCGGAAGTGACCTTGACCGAAGTCTTGAGGACAACTGAAAGGGTGGAGCCGAAAGGTGTGCCGTGCTCGTCGCGGGACCTCTCGCACTTGTACTCGAAATGCTGTATGGTATAGCAGTCATCGCGAGAGAAGGGGGCGACAGAGGACGTTACGTCGTCTGTGCAGAGAACGGCTTTGAGCTGATTTGAAATCACTTCTCCCATATGCTAATCCTCCACATTCTTGAATTCGACGGAATCTATCGTCACCTTTTCGGCCACAATCTCGAGGATGAGCATCCTGCGGGCGGAAGCTCCGATGTCGTAGTTCTCCGCCAAGGACAGGCAGCTGGCATCCTCAAAGCGGATTTCCTTGATTGTGTCTCCCGCTTCGGACGGGAAAGTCATATTGAAGACCAGTCGTCCGCTCTGCACGGAGGCATCGGCGTACCATTCAAACAGGTTGAGGTCATCCTTGGAGGGAGCGGCCACCCTCACGGTTATCTTGTCGCAACGCGCGTTGCCATCCGGTCGAAACTGGTTGTGGCAACGCGTGAAGTGACAATTGCATTCGGAGACAAGGTACTCTCTGGAATACAAGCGGGCGCCATTGTCTCCAAACTGAAGCGAAGCGAGCATTATTTCCAGGGATTGGTGAACTGTACAGGACCGTTCTTGAGTTCCTGACACACGATGGTGAGCTCTTCGAAGTGCTCTTCACCGTCCTCCCACTTCTCAACATAGTGCACGCAGTAGCAGCCCTTGCCTTCGAACTCCTTCATGGTGGAACCGTCGATGGTGTTGTAGAAAGTCACCTTGATGTCACGAGGGTCATTGGGAGCGAGCATCCACTGGAGGAGCTGGTTGTTACCGTCATTCATCGCCTTGACGCGAATCAGGATGCGGCCTCCGCGGGGGATGCCTGCAATCTGGCCTTCGCGGTCGATGGCCTGATCAAACTTGTAGTCAACATATATGACTTCACGGGTCTCGAAGTCCTTCACTGAGAGCTGGACCGGTGTTACATTCTCTGCCATATTCTTTTAATATTAATTGTTCAACGTTTCAATGATTAAGCCCAATCGTTCTCGTAGGTCACGGAGTCGAACTCTATCTTCTTGCAGGAGATGACAATCTCCTCGATGTGACCTTTCTTGTCCTCCCATCTCTCCTCATAGCAGACACAGTAACCGTTGGTGAACTTGATCTTCTTCATATCCTTTCCGGTCTTGGTCTCCAGAAAAGTGATGGTACCGTTCTTGGGAAGGTTGCGCTCCACCATCCAGGCGAGCAGATCGGGGGTGCCGTCGTTGAGTGCCTTGACACGCACGGTAATCTGTCCTCCGCGGGGAATTCCGGACATCTGTCCTTCCACGTCAGTAGCCTGATCGAACTCGTATGAGACCATCATGACCTCACGTTCTTTGTAACCGTCGATCTCGATTTTTACAGGTGTTTTTGCCATTTTGATTGTTAATTAAATAGTTGGTTGAAATTATTTCTTTATGCAACGTCAGCAGCCTTGTCCTTCTTGTCGGCGGAGACCTTGATGATGAAGTTCTTCGCGGAATAGAAAGGAGTGAGACTGATGTCGCAGGTGATTCGCTTGGTCACAGGGTCCTGAACGGGCTCCTTGATCTCGTAGTTCTGGAAAAGGTTGCCGTAGCCCTTGTAATCGTTCAGGAAAGCCTGAATCTTGGCCTTGAGGTTCTTGGGGGAGTTATACGGATCCCAGTTCTCGAGAGCCACCTCGTGGACATAGTTCATAAGCACCTTCTTGACCCAGTCGAACACGCGGACGATAGGATACTCCTTCATCGCAGTGAGGTCGCCGTTGTAGAGAGTGGTGTTGTTGAACGCCATCACGCGTCCCTCGGAATACACCATAGGGATTACCTGATTGTCCATCAAGGAAGCAATCTCGGACTTGAGAAGGTCAAGCTTGACGCCCTTGACTCCGTCGAGCGTACCGTACTTCTTGCCGCCCGCTCCTTGAGCCATGTTGGCGCTCTCGTCATAGAGCTTGCCACAGAGGGCTCCGGAAGGATAGACATAGAATGCGGGGGACTCCGCTTCGTCTTCGGACATCTTCTCGGATTCGCGCCCGACAATCCAGTTGGCGGTCATCACCACGTTCATAAGCTCGGCGTCGCTGTCCTTGTATCCTTCGGTGTTGGCCTGCAGGTCGTCAAAGGAGAATTCGTCGGCGTGGTCGGTGAGCAGGAGGACCTTGTACTTGTAGGCAATCTTCGCCCACTGAAGGAGGGTCGGCTTGTCCGTGAACACGTTGCCGGGGACGCAGACGAGGCTGTAGCAGTCTTTGAGACTGAGACGGTCGAATCCGTTGCGGAGGATATCCTCAACCTCGCCGGCAAATCCGGAATCGGGGTCGGCGATGTCATCCTTGAACACGTTGATTACGCGAAGATTCTTGACCTTGTCCGTGTTGGCGGACTTGAAGAACGCGTCGAGAGAGCGATAGGAACGCTCGAGGTCTCTGGTCGCATAGAGAGCATCGGTGATGCCCTGCTTGAGGACTGCGGTGTACTTCTCCTCCTTGGCCTTGCAGGAATCCGCAAATTCGGAAGCCGTGCCGAGACCTTCGCCGAGAATCTCTATCCACCCTTTGAGGTCGTTTGCGAGAGCCTCCCTCTTGTCCTTGAAACGCTTGTCCGTGAGGAACACGCTCTTGGCGGCCTTGTGGGCAGGGTTCATATTGTCCGCATCGGGAAGGAATCCGCGCACGGCATTGAATCCGCCGAAAGCGGAGAGCAGTTTGGAAGTGTCCTGCACCTTGGCCTGCTCCTGACCGGCAGCCTGTTGTGCGGCTGCGCTCATCTTCATTTCTGTATCTGCCATATTGTTACCTGTTTTAGATTATTTTCCAGATTCGATTTCGGCGAGCATCGCTTCAAGCATTTCCTTGAGCTCGGCCCTTGACCCTTCGTCCTTGAGGATGTCACGGAGTTTGCGGTTCTGCTCAATGCTTTTGCGGATCTTCGCGCTGGTGTCGATTTTCTGCTTCACGCCGGAGAGGAATTCGCTGTTCTCCACCAGACGGCCCTTGCCGCCGCCTGCCTCGAAGTCGCGGAGTTCGCCGAACTTGAGGGTCTCGCTCACGCTGCCGCCTTCCTCGTCGGTGAAATCCACGTTCACCTTCGGCTTGAAGTGCGCGAAAGCGTCTCCTATGTTCTGGATATCCTCCACGAATTCCGGATTACCGGGCTCGGCATCGGAGGTGAACTGGTCGATCATCAACGTCTTGTTGCTGTCGATGGGGGAGACTTTGGCATTGGACTGCTCGTCCGGTGCCATTGAGATAAAGTTCTCTTTCATTGCCATAATGATTGTGGTATTTAGTGTTTAACATTGAATTTCAGTTCTCCGTCCTCTCCGACGCCGAGCACCACGGTGTCGCCGCTCACCGCCTGCCCGGATATTATCATGCGGGAGAGAGGATTGCGGAGTTCCTTGCGGATGATGCCTATGACGGGGCGGGCGCCGTACTGGGGATTGTAGCCCATCAGAGCTATCTTGCGCTTCGTGTCTTCGTCCATCTCGAGTTTGATGTCCTGCTCTTCGAGGAGCTTGAGAAGGCCCTTGAGATGGATTTCGAATATGCGGGTGACTGTCTTCTCGGTGATGGGAGAGAAGGGCACGATCTCCGTCAGACGGCCGAGGAACTCGGGGCGGAAGTAATCCTGCATTATCTCCATCAGGTCGTTGTTCTGCGGCACCTTGCCGGCATCAAACTGGTCCACCACGAACTTGCTTCCGATATTGGAAGTGAAGAGTATGAGGGCGTTGGAGAAATCTCCCACGCGGCCCAGACGGTCATGGAGCTTCCCTTCGTCCAGGATCTGGAGGAAGAGGTCGAACACCGACTTGTGGGCCTTCTCTATCTCGTCGAAGAGCACCACGCTATAGGGGTTCTGGCGTATCTTGTTGACCAGAAGACCGCCTTCTTCGTATCCCACGTATCCCGGAGGCGCGCCATAGAGCAGAGCCACGGAATGCTCTTCCTTGAACTCGGACATATCGAAGCGGATGAGCGCGGACTCGTCGCCGAAAAGAAATTCCGCGAGAGCCTTCGAGAGCTCGGTCTTGCCGGTGCCGGTGGGCCCGAGGAAGAAGAACGAGCCCATGGGCTGCCCCTTCTTGTTGAGTCCGGAGCGGGCCTCGAACACGGCGTCCAGCACTTTCTTCACGGCGTGATCCTGCCCCACAACCCTGCGCTTAAGAGCCTCCTCGCCGCCGAGCAGGCGGTCTCTCTCCTGAGTCTTCACCTTTCCGAGAGGGACTCCTGTCTTCTCCGCCACCACGGCGCAGAGGTCGGACTCGTCCAGAGCCGTCCGCCTGTCGGCCTCTGCGGCCTTGTCGTTGAGGGTCTTGAGATGGGCCATCGCACGGTCTATGAGGTCGAAGGCCGAATCCGGCAGGGACCTCTCGTTGAGGTAGCGCTTGGACAGACGGACAGACTCCGTCATCACGTCCTCGGCTATCGTGAGCTTGTGGAACTCTTCGTATGCGGGAAGCGCCCCGCGGAGAATCTCCAGCGTATGGTCCGCGTCAGGCTCCTCGACGGTGAATTTCTCGAGCTTGTTGAGCATTTCCTTGTCCAGCTCGATATTCTTGGTGTAACCTTCTATGGAAGATGTGGCGAGCAGGCGCAGGTCGCCGCTCCCGAGCTCCTGCTTGAGGATTGCGGCGGCGCCGAACAGACTGCCCTGCTTGTCGAAAATCTTGTCCAGAGACTCGATGAGCAGGATTGCATTCTTGCAGGACTCCACCTCGCTCACAAGCTTCTTGAAGCGGTCTTCCACCTCGCCACGGTACTGGGCGTCGGAAGAGATGGCGGTGAGGTCGAGTTCATAGAGCTGCGCGCCTTGCAGGAAAGCAGGCACAGTCCCCTGCGCAAGATGCGCCACAAATGCGTTCAAGAGCGAGGTTTTGCCCACTCCGGCTTCTCCTGTGACGAGGAGATTGGCCTTGGTCTTGCGCCCGAGAATCTCGCATATCATCGAGATTTCGTCCTCGAAGCCCACGACCACGGGTGCCTCTGCCGCATTGTAGAGCGAGACCCTGTCCTTGCAATATTTCTTTATGAAACCCGCAGCAGGAGCGGAGGAGGAGGGCGACGCCTCATACGCGGGGGTTGCGGCGACGGCGCCGACTCCGGCCTTGTCACAAATCTCCGCAGGACTTAAGGGGAGGGTTTTGAGCTGCTCGAAGGTGAATCCCACGCCCGGAGTCACCAGAGAGGCGAGCACACAGAGGGAGTCGCACTCGTCTTTGCCGAATTTGAGACGGTAGTTTTCCGCTTCCTCGAGCACTGCCTCAGACTCTTCGGAATAATCGAGGTCCCGCATCGGGCGGGCGGATTTGGGGGACAACTGCATCTGGACATCGGCCCAGTCCTGCATATAGAAATAGTCCTTGTCCAGAACACTTTCTATGTAGCCCACTAGACCCAGTTCCTTGTGGAGGACGGCCTTGAAGAGATGCGAAGGGTAAATCGCATCGCTGCAATGGTCTTCCGCAAAAGAGTTTGAGATTCTTTTGAGGAGTTCGCTTGTTTTTTCCATTTGGTTCAGTATTGGTTAACAGCTTCGCTTTGGCCTGTCACAAGAAAAGGATGGCCATTGCGCACTACGTGCATATAATCACAAAGATATGATTATTTTCCGAAAAATGATACTAAAGAAGTATTTTTTATGATCGCGGTCACAGAAATATTCGCTCGATTATTTTCTTCGAAAAAAGCTGTAAAATCATTACCTTGGCAGAAAATATATCGATGGTAAGCAAAAAAAATAAAAGCGTGATTGTCATCGGAGCCGGAATGGCCGGCCTGACGGCCGGTATATATGCTCTGAAAGATGGTTACGCAGTGACGCTGCTCGAGAGGGCGGTCAGGGCCGGAGGTGTCCAGGGTGGATGGGAACGTGGAGGTTATCATTTCGAGGGGTCTCTTCACTGGCTCTTCGGATGCGGCAAGACAAGAATGCCCATCAAGAGCATCTATAGAGACACCCGTATGCTCTCGGACAATAATCCGGTCCATTTCGGCGACCCTGTGTACGGCTATGTAGGCGAGGGTAAAGACGTGAGGCTTGTCCGCGGAACCCGTGCCCTGAAAAAAGAGCTGCTCGCCGCCTCGCCTGAAGACGGCAAGGCTATCCGACGTCTCATCCGTGACATACGCTTCTACTTTCTCCCGCACCGTCTGCTGAGGCTTCTCAAAACTTCCACCGGAGATTATCTTGCAAGATTCAGCGGCCGGTCGGTAAATTGTCTCCTTTCCGACATAGTTCATCCGTCACACAATGCGCTTGCGCTCATTTATACGCTCAGCAAGTTCGTCACGTTCGATGCAGGTTATCCTCAGGGCGGTTCGACGCGTATGGTGGACAATATGCGGGCGCGCTTCGAGCAGATGGGCGGAGCACTACGAACCGGCTGTGAGGCGCTAGAAGTGCTGCTGGAGGGGCACGGGCCGGAACGGAAGGTGTCGGGGGTCAGGACCTCTCTGGACATCATGGCCGCCGACAGCGTCATCGTTGCGTGCGACACGGTCAAAGCCGTTGACAAACTCTTCTCTAAACCTCTGGAGACGCAGTGGGCCCGCAGGCTTCGTCTCGAAACCGAAAGCGAGCAGTGCATCCTGGTATGTCTAGGTGTAAGGGCAGATCTCTCCGCACGACCCGAAGCTATGCATTGCGACCTGAAAAACGAAATCAGCATTGCCGGAGAAAAACTCTCCTGCCTGACGGTCTATAATTATGCTTTCTGCCCCGGATATGCCCCTGAAGGTTGCACTGCGATGACAGTCCTGATTCACAGCCAGTCATATAAGTGGTGGGAAAAGGCAAGAGAAGAGGGCCGTTATGACGAGGAGAAGCAGCGGGTGATCGATGAGGTGACCAAGGCGCTTAGTGATGTCCTTCCGGAAATTTGCGGACGCGTCGAGGTAAGCGATGCTGCAACTCCGCTCACCTATGAGCGTTATTGCGACTGTTATAATGGAGGATGGATGAGCATCTGGCATGCCGGACAACGGCCGATGCTCGTTCCGGCTCGCGGCCCGTACAAAGGATTATATTTCGCCGGAGAGCGGACTATGATCACCGGCGGTATCCCCATTGCGGTCCAATCGGCCCTTCGTGCTGTCAAAGCCTTGAGATAACGTGCATCTTGAGGCTGGTGGTCAGCAGGGACTTGCCGAAGCTGGGGCGACTCACGCATACACTTACGGCACCACCACAAGCCTCACGCAGGCATAATAAGTCTTGTCGCGCTCATGGGCCAATTGAAAGTCGGACGTGCCATTGAAATAGAGGGAATACGCTCTTGAAGCGTCCACGGCCTCGGAAGACCAGTAGTAAGCTTGATTCTTTTGAGGCGAACCATACGCGGCGGGAAGGAAAATGTGCGCATCAGAGGAAGAAGAATAGTTGGAGGAAATCGACGGATCGTTCTTCTTCCCTTTGTCCGAATCAAGTTTGGTCTTGTACACTATGTAGCCCTTTACTGAAGTGGAGTTATAGTCTTCCGTCCAATCCATATAGGTCCCCTCGGAGAGCTCGGCGATATCCGCTCTCGCGGGAAGGCGCCACCCTCCGCCCCAGGAAGACGCGGAGGCGGATGCCCACTCGCATTTTGTCGCATCGGCGATGTCTGCCTCAGACGAGGCTCCGACATTCTTCGCCGCCCACAAAAGCCCGCTCCCAAGGCCCAGGTCAACGGCGGCATACGGGGCTTCCAGCTTGAGAAGGGATATCGTGGCTACCCGGCTCCGCCCGACCTCGACAGCCTTGTTGGAAGTCTTGACTATATTTCCGAGACTGGTGCAGATTGTGATTTTGAGGGGATTGTAGCTCCCTTGCGGCACGGCGAGAAAAAAATCCACCGCGGCGGAGCTGCCGACGGTCTTGTCGCATCTCAGGGTGACGGGGGCGGTCCCGGATGCGGGCACGGCCTTCCAGGCCCCGGAACCATCCGCGGCGATGCTGCACTCTCCGCAGAGACTCGCAGAAGGGCATTCGAGGGTGATTGAGCTCACGCGCAAACTGCCGGAAAGAGTCTGCAGGCTCAAGCGAACAAGCCCGCAGAGATTCTTGAAGGCAAGAGTCCCGTCGCTTGACTCCGCATACATCGGAAAGAGCGCCACAAGGCCGGACGAAGGCTCCGCCTGCTCGGAGGGAAGAGTCACGGACATCGTGCCCCCGGAATATGCCGATATATCATATGGATAGCAAGCCTTGTATACGGGGACGGGAGTGCCGCCGGACAGGTATGCAAGCTCCGCGCTCGTGCCCGAGGCGCTCCGAGCCTCGTAGAGGGCGCCGTTCACGCTGACCCGGTCCCCATCCGCCCAGTTCACCTCATATCCGCCGGAGACCGGCCCCAGAGAGGTCTTGGAAGAGGACGGGGCCTCGAACTCTTCGGCGACCGCCTTGAACGAAGGGGGCAGCGGCTGCCGCTCCTTGCTGCAGGAGCAGAGCAGGGCGGCGACAAAGGCCGCAACGGCAATAAAAATCCTACGCTTTCTCATAGCAGGCTCAATTGAAGTCATCATCTCCATAATCATTGCCAAAGCCGACACCTTCCGTGCTGCCGGTCTTGCTTGCGCACAGAGGCCGCGGAGAGCGGAGCTCCACCACGTAAACTGCGGGAGCGCAATATCGGGATAAGGATTTGTTGTCCATAATTTTCTTGAATGGGGCAACAAATATAGGATAAATTCGCCATATTTGCCGAAGAAATTTCAGTACTTTTATGAAGTCCTTCGCCTCCATTGTCAAAATCATTTTTGCCCTGACTCTGTGCGCGGCCCTTCCGGCCTGCTCGCAGAGCGGCACCCCGGCAGACACCGTCTTCAAGCCCAGAGTAGCCTGCGTGGGAGAAGAATCCGCGCTGCAACTCTGGCCGCAGGAGCTGCAGGAGCTGCTCGGAGAGGGCTTCGAGCTGAGTTTGATGCACGAGCCGGGGGACCGCCATCCCGACATAGCGGTGATGATGTATTCAGAAGGGCTTTGCGAGGACCTCAGAGGATTCATAGACTCCTTCAAAGCGCTTCCCACCCATCCGGGGATCTATCTCTGCCTGCCGCAGATGCCCGCTGACAGCGTGGCGAGAATCCGCAAGACGACAGAATGGACCCGCGCCGAAGTGATTCTTCTCGAAAGCCAGGACCCGTCCGAGGTGGCCGCCGCGGTCTATGCCACTCTGGACAGATACGGGCAGACCGTCACCGGCGGCAAGAGGATAGTGTTTATCGGAGACTCAATCACCGACGGAGCCTGGGGCCTCAAGGACTCCAGACCGAGCACGGAGCGCAACAATTACGACGGCAACCACATCTACGGCCACGGCTACGCCGCGAACTGCGCCGCACGCATTCTGGCCGAATATCCCGAAAAGCATTTCACCGTCTTCAACCGGGGCATAGGCGGCAACCGCCTCTGCGACCTCGAGCAGAGGTGGGGCTGCGATGTCCTCGCCCTCAGGCCCGACATAGTGTCCGTGCTCGTGGGGGTGAACGACGTGCACGCCTGCGGCGGCCATATGGATTTCGCGGACTGGGAGGCGCGCTACAGGGCGCTTCTGGACCGCACGGCGCAGGACCTCCCCGGCGTGAAGCTGGTGCTCTGCACGCCTTTTGTGGTGGTGGAAGAAGGAGACTTGAGCATAGACATCGCCACGCTTGACTCTATCGTACGCAAGATTGCCGCAGACTATGGAGCCACCCTCGTGCCGTTCGACACCCTGATGGCCCGGATGGTGTCCACGGACCGATCCCACAACGCGAGATACTGGTGCTGGGACGGCATCCACCCCACCTACGCGGCCCATTGGAAGATGGCCGGGCTCTGGATGCACAAATGCCGCAAGCTGCTCAGATGATGACCGCTCCGGCAGCATCCTCCTCCGTGCTCCTGCACTGCTGCTGCGCCCCGTGCGCGGGAGCGGTGATTGAGCGTCTGGTGAGCGGTGGCAGACGGCCCGTGGTCTTCTTCAGCAATTCCAACATAGTGCCGCGGGAAGAATACGAGCTGCGCAAGGCCGAGCTGATACGCTATTGCGTTCTCTTCGGCCTGCAGGTGGTGGACGACGACTATGACCACAGCGCCTGGCTCGACTTCGGCGGCATAAGGGCTCTGGGCCGCGAGAGGGAGAGAGGGGCCAGATGCACCCAATGCTTCAGATTCAGGCTCCTGAGGGCCGCGCGCTATGGCGCAGAGCACGGCATCGGGGTCCTCGCGACCACTCTGGCCTCATCGAGATGGAAGGACATCGCGCAGGTGAACGAAGCAGGGCAGTGGGCGTGCGCGCAGGTCCCCGGCGGCCCCCGCTTCTGGGCGGAGAACTGGCGCAAAGGAGGCCTGCAGCCGCGCAGAAACGAAATCATCCGCGAGCAGTCTTTCTACAACCAGACCTACTGCGGATGTGAATTCGCGATGAGAAAATCCCCCGAGGGCAACTCACTTCCGGAATAGGCCGAAGACGGCAGAGCCCGACCCGGACATCGCCGCATACACGGCGCCGCGCTCATACAGGCTCTCCTTGAGGGAGCGAATCTGCGGATATGCAGGGAACACGGAATCCTCGAAATCATTGTGCAGCAGCTCCCTCCACTGCTCCACCGGAGCGGCGAGAATCTCGCGCAGCGGCGCCCTGTCCTCCCGCGGCCTGATGCCGGCATAAGCCTCTTTCGTGCTCACAGAAACCCCTTCGGGCGCCTCTACCCGCAGCTCATAGGCGCTCAAATCCATATCGAACGGCTCCAGAATCTCTCCGCGGCCGCTGCCGAGCATAGGGGTGTCGTAGATGAAAAATGCGCAGTCAGACCCCAGACGGGCGGCATAGGCGGCAAGGCGTTCACTGCTCAGTCCAAGGGCGAATATCTCGCTGATCATCCGCAGGGCGCAGGCCGCATCGGCGGACCCGCCACCGAGGCCGGCCCCCACGGGAGCCCCCTTGCGCAGCCGTATCCTCACGGCAGGCAGCTCCGGGAAGTCCTCCTTCAGCAGCCTCCACGCCTTCACCGTCAGATCCTTCTGCGGGTCCCAGCTGCAATTCCAGATGCGGATGTCCACGCCGCCGGCACCGCCCTCCTCCGATGCGGGGGAAATCTCCAGCTCGTCGCCGAGGCCGCGATAAGGGACAAAAAGCGTCTCGATGTCGTGGAAACCGTCCGGGCGACGGCGCAGAACGTGCAGGCCGAGGTTAATCTTGACGTCAGTGAAGACTTTCATATATCTGACATTTCAAGTCCTCCGGAAGGCGCTCCGAGACCGGAGAGACAAAGGAAATCATCTGCAGAGCGCGGGCCTCCTTCTCGGGGATGCCGCGTGAGCGCATATAGAAAAGCTCGTCGGGATTGAGGTAGCCGGTGGTGGCTCCGTGGGAGCATTCCACGTCATCGGCATAAATCTCCAGCTGCGGGCGCGCCTCCACGACGGCGGAATCGCAGAGAAGGATGCTGTGGCATTCCTGACGCGCGCTTGTGCGCAGCGCATCCCGCCCCACATACACCAGACCGTCAAAAGTCACTCTCGCATCTCCCCCGGCAAGGATCCTGAACATCTGGCGGGAAGTGCAGCGGGGGGCGTTGTGCCGGATCAGGACATTGACCTTCAGCTTCCCTGACCGAAGAGCCGGGAACAAGCCGGCAATGTCAACGTCCGCTCCTTCGCCGTCGAGGTCTATCTCCACACTCAGCTCTGCATCCTCTCCGTCGAGGGAGACAAGAGTCCAGCGCAGGCGCTCGCCTTCCGTGAGCCTCACAAGGGAGGGGACGGGGTCCCTGCCTATGACAAAAACTTCGTTATCCATCGATGCTCTCAAAGCCTTCCGCCCATATTTTATCAGCCAGCTCCGGGCCCGCAGTCCTGACAATGCGGCCGTCCTTGAGGACGTGGACCACATCCGGACGGATATACTCCAGGAGCTTCTGATAGTGGGTGATTATTATGACGGACTTCTGCGGAGAGCGAAGAGCGTTGACTCCGTCGGCCACTATCTTGAGGGCGTCCACGTCAAGGCCGCTGTCGGTCTCGTCCAGAATGCTGAGCACCGGGTCCAGCATCGCCATCTGGAATATCTCGCCCCGCTTCTTCTCTCCGCCGCTGAATCCAACGTTGACGTCTCTTCTGGCAAACTCCCCTTTCATCTGCACAAAGGCCATTTTCTCCTTCAGGAGCCCGAGGAACTCGGAAGGTTTGTACTCCTGCTGCCCGCAGGCCTTGCGGCGGGCGTTGAGAGCGGCCTTCATAAAATTGGTGATGCTCACCCCGGGGATCTCCACAGGATACTGGAAACTCAGGAAAATGCCTGCCCAGGACCTCTCTTCCGGGCTCATCGCAAGAAGGTCGCGGCCATCGTAGGTGACACTTCCGGAAGTCACTTCGTAGTCCGGGCGGCCCGTCAGGACGGCGCTCAGAGTGGATTTGCCCGCTCCGTTGGGGCCCATCACGGCGTGCACCCGGCCGCGCTGCAGCGTGAGATCCACCCCCTTGAGGATTTCCTTCCCCTGCACGGAAGCGTGCAGACCCTTTATTTCAAGTAGCGTCTCTGCCATACATTCACTTTTATTTATCACGCAAATTTAAGAAACTAATTTGACTTTTGTATCTTTGCACCCGTGAACTGGACAGAAGCCATATCTTCGCTGCTCGGACTCTCGTGCGTTTTTCTCGCGGGACGGGATTCCAAATACAATTTCTGGATTGGATATGCCTACAACATTTTCCTCTTCATCCTCTTCTGGGAGCAGCACCTCTACAGCGCAATGCTCCTGCAGCCTGTGGCCTTTGCAATCAATATCTACGGGCACTGGCGCTGGACGCATCCCGGCGAGCAGGAACGCAGCTCCCGGGACAGCAAGAAGCTCAAAGTCAGCGCCCTCACGCGGCAGGAGCTGAGCGGGATGATCCTGATTGCGTGCGTTCTGGGCGCCGCGTGGGCGCAGGCGCTCGAATATCTGCCGAGGCGCTGGCCTGCCGTCTTCTCGCCCGACCCTTCGCCCTGGCTGGATTCATACATCCTGATGGCCACCCTGCTCGCACAGTATCTGAGCGCGCGCAAATGCTGGGAGTGCTGGATAGTGTGGCTCGTCGTCAACACGGCCAACATAGTGCTCTACCTCCACGCAGGACTGCATCTGATGCCGGTCGTGAGCGCGCTATATCTTGCAAACGGTGTCTGGGCCCTGATATCCTGGGTCAGGCTCTACCGCAAGGAGCGGAAAAGAGAATCCTGATCACCCCACAGCCCCTTCGAGCGATACGGAAAGCAGCTTGCGGGCCTCCACGGCGAACTCCATAGGCAACCTTGCGAGCACCTCCTGGGCATATCCGCCCACAATCAGGGATACGGCATCCTCTGCGCCGATACCCCTCTGGCCGCAGTAGAACATCTGGTCTTCGCTTATTTTAGAGGTTGTGGCCTCGTGCTCCACGACGGCCGAGGGACACTGGTTGCGTATCACGGGGAAGGTGTGGGCGCCGCAGCGGGACCCTATCAGAAGGGAGTCGCACTGCGAGTAATTGCGCGCCCCGACGGCTCCGGGATTCATCCTCACAAGACCGCGGTAGCTGTTCTCGCTGCAGCCGGCGCTGATGCCCTTGGAGACTATTCTGCTGCGCGTGCCGCGCCCGATATGAATCATTTTGGTGCCCGTGTCCGCCTGCTGGTAATTGTTGGTGAGGGCGACGGAATAGAACTCTGAAGAACTTCGGTCGCCCTTCAGGATGGTGGACGGGTATTTCCAGGTCACGGCGGACCCGGTCTCCACCTGGGTCCAGCTCAAGTGCGAGCCTTCTCCCTTGCAGATGCCGCGCTTGGTCACCAGATTGAGGATTCCGCCGCGCCCACGGGCGTCTCCGGGATACCAGTTCTGCACGGTGCTGTATTTGACGTCCGCCCCCTTCTCCACCACTATCTCCACCACTGCGGCGTGCAGCTGGTGCTCGTCGCGCATAGGAGCCGTGCAGCCTTCCATATAGGAGAGCTGCGAGTCCTCGTCCGCCACTATTAGCGTGCGCTCGAACTGGCCCGTGCCGCTGGCGTTGATGCGGAAATAGCTCGAGAGGTCCATCGGACACTTCACGCCCTTGGGGATATAGCAGAAGGAACCGTCGGAGAAGACGGCGCTGTTGAGGGCGGCGAAGAAATTGTCTCCCGCAGGCACCACGCTCGCAAGGTACTTGCGCACCAGATTGGGATGCTCGCGCACCGCCTCGGAGAAAGAGCAGAAGATTATGCCTTTCTCGGAGAGGGTCTTGCTGAAGGTTGTGGTCACGCTCACGGAATCGAACACGGCGTCCACGGCCACCTGCGACTTGGGCTTCACGCCCGAGAGGACCTCCCTCTCCTGCAGGGGGATGCCGAGCTTGTCGAAAGTCTCCATAAGGGCAGGGTCTATCTCCGTGGGACGGTCTTCGTCACGCTTTGGGGCCGCCCAGTAGATTATGTCCTGATAGTCTATGCGAGGCAGCTTCAAATGCCCCCATTCGGGCTCCTTCATCCCTTGCCAGCGCCTGAATGCGTCCAGCCGGAAGTCCAGAAGCCACTGCGGCTCGCCCTTGCGGGCGGAAATCAGGCGTATGATGTCTTCGTTCAGGCCCTTGGGCACGAACTCCTGCTCAACCTCGGTGACAAAGCCTTCCTTGTATTCCTGTCCGGTTATTTCCTTCAGAGTCTCATCCATAGCCTTCTAAAGAGCGTAATTGCCTATCTTGACCTTGACTGCGTCGCCGGAAGTGACCTTGACCCTCACGGAAGCCTCACGGTCATAGTATCTGGCAGTGACGACTTCCGTGCCGGGAATCTGCTTGCTGATGCTGTAGCCACGCTCGCCGTTGAGCTCGACATCCCACTGCCCGGCGCCCTCCATCTCGAGGACGATGGCTCCGTATTCGATGCGCCCTCCCTTCCACTGCAGGCTGTCGCAGACCTTCCCGGAGAATTTCTCCGCGGGCTTCATCCCTTCGGAGGGCTTCCAGCAGAAGTCGCTCAAGAGGATGGTCACGCCGTTACGGACCGCGTCAAGTTCGTGGGGAGTGCGGAATATGGACGACTGCACGTCGTGACCCTCCGCCCGAAGGGCATCACAAATCTCCTTGCTGCAAAGCTGATACTTCATACTGGAGATGCCGGTGTCACCGCCTATCTCGTCCAGAAGGGCAAGGATGCCCGCCGGAGTATCTTCCTGCCCCCTTTTTTTGAGCTCCCGCGAAGGGTCGAGAAGTATCTTGCAGGAGGAAATCCCCCTCACCTTCCTCAAGGTTGAGAAATCCTCGCCGAACGCGATGAAATCGTCCCCCGCTATCTCCTGCACTATCGGATAAGCTTCGAAGAAATCGCAGTGCACCAGAGGCATCACCCCGCACTTGACGCACTCTTCTATGAGCTCGCGAAGGGTCGGGATGCGCGTCCTCATCTCCGGATTCACGGACTGGAACTCATAGCAAGTCCTCAACGAATCGAAGCTGCACTCGGACACCATTACCTTCCGGGGCATCTGAGCTCCCTCGCCCGCCAGACGCATAGTGCGGTTGATGCTCCAGTCGTGCATCACCACGATGACGCTGTCACGAGTGAATCTGGGGTCCAGTTCTATGGCCTTGTAGCCGTAACGGGCGGCAAGGCGCACGGCCTCAAGGCTGTTTTCCGGCTCCACAAACGACCTGGAATCCGTAAACTGCGCCACATCGGACATCCAGCACCCGCGGTGCGCGATGGTGAGCGGATAGTCGGACAGGGCATCGCTGCGGCAGGAGCAGACAAGCAGCACCGCGAGAGCGGCAATGAATATTCTTTTGAGCATAGAGCGTTCTTCTTACAATTTGACAAAGATACTCCAAAAATCAGTATATTTGTACCCTATGAACACATTCGGAAGAATTTTCCGTGTCTCCGTCTTCGGAGAATCGCACGGAGAGCAGATAGGGGTGACTCTCGACGGAGTGCCCGAAGGAATATCCATAGGACCGGAGGATTTCGTCTCCGACATCGAGCGCAGGGCAGGCGGAGCGCAGGGCACCACCGCGCGCAGGGAAGCCGACGTGCCCGAGATTGTCTCGGGCCTGTATGACGGCCACACCACCGGCGCTCCGCTCACGATTCTGTTTGCCAACAAGGACATCCGTCCCTCCGACTATGCGGACTTCGACGAGATGCCGCGTCCGGGCCACGCCGACTATGTGGCCGCCGTCAAGTGGGACTGGGCCAACGACCCCCGCGGAGGCGGGCACTTCTCCGGAAGGATGACGCTCCCGGTAGTTGCGGCAGGTGTCGTGGCGAAAAAAGTCCTCGCCCCGATGACATTCAAGGCCGCCCTGGTCGAGATGGGAGGCAGCACCGACCCCTCGGAATGGCCCTCTCTCCTGCAGCAGGCGGCAGAGGAAGGCGACTCGCTCGGCGGGGTTGTGGACTGTATGGTCGAGGGCGTGCCCATCGGCCTCGGAGAGCCGTTCTGGGACAGCGTGGAGTCACTTCTGTCCCACGCCGTGTTCTCCATCCCGGGAGTGAGAGGGATAGAGTTCGGCGACGGGTTCAAGGCATCCGCCATGCGTGGTTCGGAGCACAATGACCCCTTCGGGGCGGAAGGACCCGTGAAAAACGGCGCGGGCGGAGTCAACGGCGGCATCAGCAACGGAGCGCCCATCCATTTCAGGGTGGCCTTCAAGCCCACTTCCAGCATTTCCAGGCCGCAGACAACATACAATTTCAAGACAGAGAGGATGGACACCCTGCACATCAAAGGCAGGCACGACGTGTGCTTCGCACAGCGCTGCCCCGTCATAGTGGAGGCCATGGCGGCGATTGTCCTCTCGGACCTGGTCTAGAAGATAGCGTTGAACTCCGGGAAAGACTTGGCCACGCACGTCTGGTCGTCTATGACAACGGGACCGTCGGCGCCCAGCGAAGCCACCTTGAGGGCCATCACCAAACGATGGTCCGAGTGCGAAGAATAATTTCCACCCCGCAGCAGCCTTCCACCCAGAGAGCGAGAGCTCAGCGTCTCGCCTTCCACGAGCAGCGCATCTCCGTCCACGGACGCTTCCACGCCCATAGCGGAGAGCATCTCCAGCACGGCCGCACTGCGGTCCGACTCCTTGCCCGCAAGCCTTCCCAGGCCCCGCAGACGGCTTTCGCCGGCGCAGAAGGCGGCGAGCACGCTCACAATCGGGAACAGGTCGGGCGCGTGGTTCAAGTCGGCCTCGAACGCCTCCAAAGGAGCCTTGCGCACGCACACAAGATCTTCTTCCTCCCCCTCAAGCTGCGAGACCACGGCCCCGGCATCCACAAGGATGTCTATGATGGCCAGATCGGCCTGCAGGGACTTGATGTCCAGCCCCCTCAATTCCGCGCTCCCGAACACGGCTCCCGCCACAAGGAAATTGGCCGCCGCGCTCCAGTCTCCCTCGATGGCGAAATCGGCTGCCTTGTAGTGCTGGGAGCCGCGGATTTTGAAGCTTATGCCCGTGCAGGAAGACCAATCCTCCTGCTCCAGCATACGGGCATCCCCTTCCATCTCCGAGCGCGTGTTCACGCCGAAATGGCGCAGCACGTCGAGCGTTATATACATATACGGTATGCTCTTGGGCGCGGAGACAAACATATACGAATCCCCGCAGCACAGAGGCAGAGCCATCAGAAGCCCGCTTATGAGCTGCGATCCCCCCTTCCCGCTGACGTCGGCCGTCCCGGGGATCAGAGGTCCCTTCACCCCGACGGGAACATAGAGCTCGCGGGCATCCCGGCCGGCGGTCATCTCCCCTTCGTTGGAGAGAAGCACGCCGAAAGCGGCCATTATGCCCCCGGCATCGGTAAGAGGGCGCTTCAAAAGCGTCCCGCGACCTTCCACCACAGCGGGTCCGGCGTTCAAGACAGACAGAAGAGGAATCATCAGCCGCGCAAGAAGGCCGGACTCTCCGACATTCACCCTCTCCAGCTTCAGGCCGCCCGCCTTGGGGCCGCATCCGCTGACAAGAAGCGTGGAGCCCTCGCGCCTTACTGCGGCGCCCAGAGCCTCGCACACTCTGATGGCGGATTCGGAGTCATCGCACGGGGTGTAGCCGCTCAATGTGGACGTGCCTTCCGAGAGTGCGGCCGCGATAATCGCCCGCTGCGCAAAGCTCTTGGACGCAGGCATTCTGAGACCTTCCGCACGATAGCGCTTCAGACTCCCGTACACCTCGGAGTACATCTGCTCCACAGGCCACTGTCCGGGGGCGGTGGCATCCCCCTCTTCCAGACAGGCATAGGTGAAAGGAGCTCCGCGGCGCAGACAATCCAGCCTGCTCCGCCTGCCCTCTTCGCCCATCCCGAAGGCTATGAGCCTGCCCTGCATGGAAGGCTGGTCTTCGAGCACTATCGAATACAGCGCCTGCACCCGCGACACATCTTCGGGCCCTTTGCAGCAGGTCACGAGTTTGGCTATCTGCGCGCCATAGCGGAAGCAGCGCGCGAGAGTTTTCTGCAGCACGTCGTCGGAAGGAGTTTCCAGCGCATTGTGATACGAGCGTATGAGCTCCGTGCCGTGTGTCCTGCACAGCTTCTGGATGCGCTTGCTCACGAGTGCAGGAGCTTCTATCTCCAGATCCGCGAAGCGCGCGCCGGACTCTATGGCAAGGCTCAGGCGCCGCTCTGCTTCTTCCCAGGAGACGGGTTCGGCGCGGCAAGTGGCCACAAGAGGGGTGTCGGAGGATTCAAACAACTCCTGTATCTCGCCGGCACGGAGATCGCAGAGGTCAAGGCGGATTTCCGCCATCTCCACCTCGGGGCGCTCCAGAATGCCGAGAATCTGAGCGTAAGTCTTGTGCTGAAGGCTGGTACAAATCATTCCTGCGGGGCCGGCACATTGATTACCGACACTTTTCCTATCTTTTCTATGACTACAAAGCGGATATGACCCCCTTCCGCCTTCTTGTCACGACGGATGGCGGGGGCAAGAGAGCTCTCTTCGCACGGGAGATCCACCGGCAGGCCGCACAGCGCGAAGTCGGAGGCGATTTTTGCGCTCAGACCTTCGCGGCACAGGCCCATCTTCTCGGAGAGCCGCGCCGCCTGCACGATGCCTATAGCCACAGCCTCGCCGTGTGAGAAACGGGGACGGGACGCATCCTGAGCCTGCCACCACTCGATGGCGTGGCCGTAGGTATGGCCCAGATTGAGAAACCGGCGCGCCCCGCTCTCATAGGGGTCGCGCTCCACTATTCTGCGCTTCACCTCGCCCGCCGCTTGGATGAGCGGGGTGAGGGCAGAGATGTCCAGAGGGCCGGAAAGCACCTGCACAGCTTCTTCATAGTGCCTGCCGCCGTCGTCGATTATGAACGTCTTGAGCATTTCCGCCGCCCCGGAGCGCAACTCCCGCCGCGGCAGGGTGGAAAGAAATGAGGGATTGACATTCACAAAGGAGGGGAAACGGGTGAGACCGAGCATATTTTTGTATCCGTCGAGATTGACGCCGGTCTTGCCACCGATGGACGCGTCCACCATAGAGAGCAACGTGGTGGGGAAATTGGCATAGAGCACTCCCCTTTTGTAGATGCTTGCGGCAAAGCCGACTACATCCGAAGTGCATCCGCCGCCCACCGCATAGACGACAGCATCCCTGTCCGCCCCCTGCTCGAGCAGCCAGCGGCATATGGAAAGGACCGCATCCGGACTCTTGTGCTCTTCGTCAGCGGTGATGGCCAGCAGGGGCCTTCCCCCGGCAATCTCAAGAGCATACTGCCGGACATTTGCGTCACAGACAACAAAAACATTCTGCATATCTGCCATAACAAGGCGAAGATAGCTCAAAAATTTGATTTATCCCGATTTTTGGATACCTTTGCACTCCACGTTTCAATTCCGGCCCGGGTGGCGGAATGGTAGACGCGATGGACTCAAAATCCATTGTCCCTTAAAGACGTGCGGGTTCGAGCCCCGCCCCGGGCACAAAAGAGACCGGCCAGATTTGGTCGGTCTCTCTTTTTATTGTGCCTGCTTCTGATTATTCGGCCTTGGGAGCTTCTTCTGCAGGAGCGGTCTCCGAGGGAGTCTCCTCTGCGGGAGCGGCCTGGGCGGCCTCGGTCTTCTTGGCGCGGCTGCGACGGGTGGTCTTCTTCTCTGCCTTGGGAGCAGATGCGAGGGCGGCTTCGTTGAAATCGACGAGCTCGATAAGAGCTATATCGGCGGCATCTCCCTGACGGAATCCGAGGTGGAGGACACGGGTGTATCCACCGGGGCGGTCAGCAATCTTGGGAGCAACCGTGCGGAAGAGCTCGGTCACGGCGTTCTTGTCCTTGAGATAGCTGAACACGACGCGACGGTTGTGCGTGGTGTCTTCCTTGGACTTGGTGATAAGGGGCTCGACATACTGCTTGAGAGCCTTTGCCTTGGCAACCGTGGTGGTGATACGCTTGCTGAGGATAAGGGAAGAAGCCATATTGGCGAGGAGGGCCTTGCGGTGTCCGCTCTGGCGTCCAAGATGATTGACAGATTTATTGTGTCTCATTATTGTTCAATTTTTTTGGGCTTCGGTTCAATATTATACTTGGTGACATCCATTCCGAAATTGAGCTTCATCTTCTCCACAAGCAGGTCAATCTCATTGAGAGACTTGCGACCGAAATTGCGGAACTTCATAAGCTCGGCACGGCTGTAGGACACGAGGTCTGCGAAGGTGTCGATGTCAGCTGCCTTGAGGCAGTTGAACGCGCGCACGGACAGGCCCATGTCGGAGAGCTTCGTAAGAAGCAGGTGCCTCATCCGGAGCGACTCCTCGTCCAGTTCCTTGCTGTCTGCCACTTCAGTGGACTCGATGGACATCTTCTTGTCGTCGGTGAAGAGCTTGAAGTGATAGATAAGGATGCCTGCGGCCTCCTGAAGGGCTGCATTGGGCGAGATGGAGCCATCCGTCACAATCTCAAGATTGAGCTTCTCGTAGTCAGTCTTCTGCTCCACGCGGAAGTTGTCCACGCTCCAGTTGACCTTGCGGATAGGAGTGTAGATGGCATCCACGGCGATGGTGCCGATGGGGGCGGCGGCATCGCGGAGCTCCTCGGCGGGGACGAAGCCGCGGCCACGGGTGACGGTGACAGCGATTTCAATCTTGACCGAAGGCTCAAGCGAGCAGATGTGCTGTTCGGGATTCAACACCTTGAATGAAGACAATCCTTTGGAGATATCCTCTGCGGTGAATTCCTTCTTGCCGCTGATGACGATGTTCGCCGTCTCGGTGTCGGTGGTCTCGACCATACGGCGCAGGCGGACCTGCTTGAGATTCAAGATGATGTCCTGCATCCCCTCGATGACTCCGGGGATGGTCTGGAACTCGTCCTGAACGCCTTCGATCTTGATCTGGCTGATGGCGAAACCCTCCAGTGAGGCCAGAAGGATGCGGCGAAGAGCGTTACCTATGGTCTGTCCGTATCCGGGCTCGAGGGGCCTGAATTCGAAACGGCCAGTGGTCTCGCTGCCCTCGAGCATAATGACCTTGTCCGGTTTCTGAAATGCTAAGATTGCCATAATTTTCGGGTGTTAATTATTATTTGGAGTAGAGGTCGACTATGAGCTGCTCGTTGATGTTCTCGGGCACCTCCGCACGGGCGGGAAGGTTGAGGAACTTACCCACGAGGGTTTTCTGGTCGAACTCGAGCCAGGAATACTTGGTGACGGAAGCTACGCTGGCCTGAATCACCTCGAGGCTCTTGGACCTCTCCCTGACGGCAATCGTGTCACCGGGCTTGACGGTAGTGGAAGCGATGTTGCACACTGAACCGTTGAGCGTGATGTGATGATGATTGACGAGCTGGCGGGCAGCTGCGCGGGAAGGGGCTATGCCGAGACGATAGACCACGTTGTCCAGACGGCTCTCCAGAAGGAGAACGAGGTTCTCACCCTTCTGGCCGGCCATACGGGAAGCCTTGTCGTAGGTGTTGTGGAACTGACGCTCGAGCACACCGTACATATACTTGACTTTCTGCTTCTCCTTGAGCTGGGTGCCGTAATCCTTGGCTTTCTTGCGCTTGGAAGCGAGTCCGTGCTGTCCCGGAGGATAGTTTCTCTTCTCGAAATCCTTGTCTGCTCCGAAGATGGGCTCTCCGAACTTGCGCGCGATTTTGGTGCTGGGACCTGTATATCTTGCCATAGTAATTCTGCTTTAATGATTAAACTTTACGACGGCCTTTAGGACGACAGCCATTGTGGGGCATGGGGGTGACGTCGATGATCTCGGTCACGATGATACCTGCATTGTTGATGGTGCGGATAGCGGACTCACGGCCTGCTCCGGGACCCTTCACATAGCACTTCACTCTGCGCAGACCGGCGTCGAATGCAGTCTTAGACGCATCCTCGGCAGCCATCTGGGCGGCGTAGGGAGTATTCTTCTTGGAGCCGCGGAAGCCGCACTTGCCGGCGGAGCCCCAGCTGATCACCTGACCCTGAGCATTGGTGAGGGACACGATGACATTGTTGAAGGTTGATGAAATATGAGCTTCGCCATAAGCTTCAACCTTGACAACTCTTTTGGATGTTGTAGTTTTCTTTGCCATAATTCATCTGGGTTTACTTCGTTGCCTTCTTCTTGTTGGCAACAGTCTTCTTGCGACCCTTGCGGGTACGAGCGTTGTTCTTGGTGCTCTGGCCCCTGACGGGGAGTCCGAGACGATGACGGATTCCACGGTAGCAGCCGATGTCCATAAGGCGCTTGATGTCCATCTGGACGGAAGAACGGAGTTCACCTTCAATCTTGTAGTTCTCATTGATTTCACTACGGATCTTGGCGACCTGCTCGTCATTCCAATCACCAACCTTGATAGTGGGATCGATACCGCACTTCGCGAGGATAGACTTCGCGGAAGAACGGCCGATACCGAAGATATAGGTCAGACCTATCTCTCCCTGTTTGTTGTTTGGTAAATCAACACCAGCAATTCTTGCCATAATTATACTTTACTTAATTTGTTACTGACTATTATCCCTGACGCATCTTGAACTTGGGGTTCTTCTTGCAGATCACGTAAAGACGGCCTTTGCGGCGGACGATCTTGCAATCTTCGCTGCGCTTTTTGATGGATGTTTTGACTTTCATATCTGTGAGTTTTTATTTGTATCTGAAAGATATTCTGCCCTTGGTCAAATCATAAGGTGAAATTTCAACCCTCACTCTGTCGCCAAGGAGTATGTGGATAAAGTTCATTCGCATCTTGCCGGAAATGTTGCACAGCAGGACGTGACCATTCTCCAGCTCGACTTTGAACATCGCGTTGGGGAGAGTCTCGATGACTTTTCCGTCTTGCTCTATTGCTACTTGTTTGGACATTAAAATTTACACTTTAAAAATTGATCTTGCCATCTTTCTCGATAAAATCAAAGGTTGAGAGCAGCTCGGAGCGGCCACGACGGACAACAATCGTAAGTTCGTAATGAGCTGACTTGCTGTGGTCGGATGTGTGCACCGCCCAGTTGTTTCTGGCCAGATACACATTCTTGCCGCCCGCATTGATCATCGGCTCGATACACAGAACCATTCCTTCCACTAGGTGGGTGCCGCGTCCCGGACGTCCGTAGTTGGGGACTCCCGGGTTCTCGTGCATTTCCCTGCCTATGCCGTGGCCTTCAAGCTCCCGGACAACCGAGAAACCGAATGATTCAACATAAGATTGCACCGCGTATCCGATGTCGCCGATCCTTGCACCCGCGACAGCCGCGCCTATGCCCTTGTACAATGAGGCCTTCGTGACATCGAGGAGCTTGCGGGTCTTCGCATCCACCTCCCCGACCGGGAAGGTGTATGCGGAGTCGCCGTTGTATCCCTTGTACAAAGTGCCTATGTCCGCAGTCACGATGTCGCCCTCCTTGAGGACATAGTCGGACGGGAAACCGTGCACGACGACATCATTGACCGATGCACAGATGGCTGCGGGGAAGCCTTCGAAGCCGAGGAAACTGGGGATTGCGCCGTTGTCGCGAATGAACTCTTCAGCCACTCTGTTCAACTCGTTGGTTGTCACACCCGGAGCGACTGCCTTACCGACTTCAGCCAGAGTCTTGGAGACTATTATGGCGTTTTCGCGGAGCAGCTCAATCTCTTCCTCAGTCTTTGGCTTGATCATCGACCTTTGGATTTTTCAAAGAACTACATACCTGAGCGCCCGCTCAGACGACCGGTCTTCATGAGGCCGTCATAGTGGCGCATCAGCAAATAACTTTCGACCTGCTGGAGAGTGTCTAGGACCACACCCACAAGAATCAGAAGCGAAGTGCCGCCGTAGAAGCTTGCGAACTGGTTGTTGACACCTGCGATAATTGCAAACGCAGGAAGGATGGATATGAGGCCGAGGAAGATGGAACCGGGGAGAGTGACCCTTGACATGATGGAGTCAAGATACTCGACGGTCTTCTTGCCGGGCTTCACACCGGGGATGAATCCTCCGTTGCGCTTCATATCCTCGGCCATCATCGTGGGATTGACGGTGACTGCGGTGTAGAAGTAGGTGAAAATCACCACAAGGAGGAAGAAGATGAAGTTATACCAGAATCCCGTGTAGTTTCCGAGCGTTGCCGCAAGTCCGCGGGTAGCGTCCCAGCGGGAGAAAATGAGCGGGAAAAGCATCAGGGCCTGGGCGAAGATGATAGGCATCACGCCGGCGGCATTGATCTTCAGAGGTATATACTGGCGCACTCCGCCGTACTGACGGTTGCCGACCACTCTCTTGGCATACTGCACAGGAACCCTGCGCACAGCCTGCACGAGGGCGATGGCCGCGATGATGACGAAGAACCAGACCACGAGCTCGACAATGAGAAGGAGCAGACCGCCGTTGGTGGTGGTGAGCTTCTCCTGGATTTCAGCCGCAAGAGCGAAAGGCAGACGGGCCACGATACCTATCATGATGATGAGGGAGATACCGTTGCCGATTCCGCGGTCGGTGATGCGCTCGCCGAGCCACATCACGAACATCGAGCCGGCCATGAGGATGAGCGTGGACACGAGGTTGAAGACGAAACTGCTCCAACCCATCTGGTTAACGGCGACGAACGCCTGAGAAGGAATCTGTCCGTGAAGAGCCGCAATGTAGGCGGGACCCTGAATGCAGATGATGACGATGGTGAGCCAGCGTGTCATCTGATTCATCTTCTTGCGGCCGCTTTCGCCCTCCATCTGCAGTTTGCGGAAATAGGGGACGAAAACACCGAGCAGCTGGATGACGATGGATGCAGAGATGTAAGGCATCACACCCAGCGCGAAGATTGAGGCGTTGCCGAAAGCGCCGCCGGAGAACATGTTCAGCAAGCCCACAAGGCCTTTCTGAGATGTTGCGGCGAGACTGGAATCAGCAAGCAGGGAAGCGTCGATGCCGGGAAGCACCACGAAGCACCCGAGTCTGTAGACCAGAATCAGGAGGCAGGTGTACACTATCCTCTTGCGAAGCTCCTCAATCTTGAAGATGTTTTTGATTGTCTCGATAAACTTCTTCATAACAGATTATTCGTTTACGACAGCCTTTCCGCCTGCAGCCTCGATCTTGGCGATGGCAGACTTGGAGAAAGCATCGGCAGTGACTGTGAGCGCGGTCTTGATCTCGCCGTTGCCGAGGACCTTGACCAGATCAGTCTTGGCGGCGAGGCCGGCGGCCTTGATGTCGGAGACGGTGACCTCCGTCAGGGAATTGGCGGCAGCGATGGCCTCGATGGCGGACACGTTGACTGCAAGATATTCAACACGATTGGGGTTCTTGAATCCGAACTTGGGAAGACGCCTCTGAATAGGCATCTGGCCGCCTTCGAATCCAATCTTGTGCTCGTAACCGGCGCGTGCCTGAGCACCCTTGGTACCGCGTGTGGAGGTGCCGCCCTTGCCGGAGCCCTGGCCGCGACCTAACCTTTTGCTTGTGTGGGTTGAACCCGCTGCGGGAGTAAGATTATTGAGTTTCATGCGCGATTCCTCCTTAGTCTATTTCTTCTACTTTGCACAGATGAGCGATCTTGGCGACCTGACCCGCAGTGACGGGGGTCTTCTCAACCTCTACGGTCTGATGCATACGGCGAATGCCGAGGCAGCGAAGGTTGTCCTTCTGGCGCTGAGTTTCGCCATTGCTGCTGATTGTTTTGGTAATTCTGTACTTTGCCATGGTCGTGTCCTCCGTTAGCCGTTGAAAACTTTACTCATAGAAACTCCACGGAGTCCGGCCACGGTGTAGGCGTCGCGCATCTGGGTGAGGGCGTTGATGGTGGCCTTCACGAGGTTGTGGGGGTTGGAAGAACCCTTGGACTTCGCAAGGACGTTCTGCACGCCGGCAGACTCGAACACTGCACGCATGGCGCCACCGGCTTTCACACCGGTACCGGGCGCTGCGGGTTTCATAAACACGCGGGAACCGCCGAACTTGGCTTCCTGCTCGTGGGGGATGGTGGTGTTGATGACGGGAATCTTCACGAGATTCTTCTTTGCATCCTCAACTCCCTTTGCGATGGCGGCAGTGACTTCATTAGCCTTTCCAAGACCATAGCCCACAACACCGTTCTCGTCACCTACGACCACAATGGCAGCAAAGCGGAAGTGACGACCACCCTTGGTGACCTTGGTCACTCTCTGGATGGCGACGAGTCTGTCCTTCAGTTCGAGGTCAGACGTCTTTACTCTTTTAACATTTGTATTTGCCATAGTCTTTTCTGTTAGAATACGAGGCCGCCTTCACGGGCAGCGTCTGCCAAACTTTTAACTCTTCCGTGGAAAAGATAACCGCCACGGTCGAAGCAGATTGTGGTGATACCCTTTGCGAGAGCGCGCTCGGCAACAGCCTTGCCGACGATTGCGGCGGCTTCGATGCCGGATTTGCCCTTGCACTGTGCGGCGAGCTCCTTGTCGTTGGAGGCGGCAGCTACGAGGGTCTTGCCCTGAAGGTCATCGACGACCTGCACGTAAATCTGCTTGTTGCTGCGGAACACGACCATACGAGGACGCTCAGCAGTACCGTTGACGTGCTTGCGGATGCGGTAGTGGATCCTTCTTCTTCTTTCAATTTTATTGAGTGCCATAATTCTGTCCTCCTATTATTTAGCTGACGCAGTCTTGCCGGCCTTGCGACGCAGGGTCTCACCGACGAACTTGATACCCTTGCCCTTGTAAGGTTCAGGCTTGCGGAATGAACGGATTTTGGCTGCCACCTGGCCCACAAGCTGCTTGTCACAGCTCTTGAGGATGAGCTTGGGGTTCTCGCCTTTCTTGATGTCGGGGACTTCAGCCTTCACCTCTGCAGGGAGCATAAGCTGAATTTCGTGAGAGAAACCGAGGGAGAAAGTGAGAAGCTGACCGGCAACGGCCACACGGTAACCCACACCGACAAGCTCCTGCTTGATGGTGAATCCCTCTGATACGCCTACCACCATATTGTGCGCGAGAGCGCGGTAGAGGCCGTGCATCGAGCGGTGACGAGGCTGGTCGGTCGGGCGCTCGAACTTGATCTGATTGTCCTCGATGGTGACCTTGATGTCAGAATCAATCTTCTGCGACATCTCACCAAGAGGTCCTTTAACCTTCAGGACGTTGCCGTCGGCGAGCTGGACGCTCACTCCGGTCGGAAGGCTTACAGGCAATTTACCAATTCTTGACATTATTGATGATTGTTAAAATTAATATACATAGCATACAACCTCGCCGCCGACTCCGAGCTCCTTGGCTTCCTTGTCGGTGATGACACCCTTGGAGGTGGAGAGGATGGCGATGCCGAGTCCGTTCAGGACGCGGGGCATGTTCTCCACATCGGTGTACTGGCGGAGACCGGGAGTGGACACGCGCTCAATCTTCTTGATTGCGGCCATCTTGGTCTGGGGATGGTACTTCAAAGCGATCTTGATGGTATTGTAAGGAGTGCCCTCAACTACCTTGTAGCTGAGGATGTATCCTTTCTCGCAGAGGATCTGGGTGATGGCGACCTTCATCTTGGATGAGGGAATCTCCACGACCTTCTTGCCGGCCATATAGGCGTTGCGTATCCTGGTGAGATAATCTGCAATGGGATCAGTCATATCTTTATTCTTTTAAATATTCTACCAACTTGCCTTCTTGACTCCGGGGATGAGGCCGTTGCTGGCCATCTCGCGGAACTGGATGCGGCTGAGGCCGAACGCCCTCATATATCCCTTCGGACGACCGGTGAGGGAGCAGCGGTTGTGAAGACGGACAGCGGAAGCGTTCTTGGGGAGCTTGTCGAGAGCGGCCCAGTCTCCGGCCTCCTTGAGAGCCTTCTTCTTCTCTGCGTACTTAGCAACGAGTTTCGCGCGCTTCACTTCGCGGGCTTTCATTGATTCTTTTGCCATAGTATCTTATTTGTTATGTTTCTTGAAAGGCAGGCCGAAGGCGGCGAGCAGTGCGTGGCACTCTTCGTCGGTGGCGGCTGTGGTGACGAAAGTAATCTCAAGACCGTGGATACGGGGATTCTTGTCGATGTCGATCTCGGGGAAGATTATCTGCTCCTTGAGTCCGAGGGTGTAGTTGCCCTGACCGTCCATGTTCTCGGCGATACCGTTGAAGTCGCGGATACGGGGGAGAGCCACACGGATGAGCTTCTCGAGGAACTCGTACATCTTGACGTTGCGAAGGGTGACCTTCGTTCCGACGGACATGCCCTTGCGGAGCTTGAAGTTGGAGACGTCCTTTCTGGAGGAAGTGATGATTGCCTTCTGGCCGGTGATGGCAGAGAGCTCGGCGGCTGCCTCCTCGACGATTTTCTTGTCCTGCGTGCCTTCGCCGACACCCTCGTTGAGGGTTATCTTGACGAGGCGGGGGACCTGCATTACGGTCGTGTAGCCAAACTGCTTCATCAGTTTGTCAACGATCTCTTCTTTATATACCTTCTTGAGGGAAGGAACGTAGCCCTTCGGCAGAGCCTGAACGGCTGCGGTTGTTGCTGCTTTCTTTGCCATAATTACTTGATCTCCTCTCCGGATTTTTTAGCGATGCGGACTTTCTTGTCACCCTCAATCTTGTATCCGACGCGAGTGGGCTTGCCGCTCTGGGGGTCGATGAGATTGAGATTGGAAATGTGAATGGGAGCCTCCTGCTTGATGATACCACCCTGAGGCTGCTTGGAATTGGGCTTGGTGTGCTTGCTGACCATATTGACACCCTCGACAATCGCGCGGTCTTTTGCGTAATCCATAGAGAGGACCTTTCCGGTCTTGCCCTTGTCGTTACCGGCATTTACATACACGGTGTCACCTTTCTTAATATGGAATTTTTTCATGATGCTTATTAATTAAAGGACTTCCGGTGCCAGTGAAACGATTTTCATATAGTTCTCGCGGAGCTCTCTGGCCACGGGGCCGAAGATACGGGTGCCGCGGAGTTCTCCCGCGTTATTGAGAAGAACACAGGCGTTGTCGTCGAAACGGATATAGGAACCGTCGGGACGGCGGATTTCCTTCTTGGTGCGTACTACGACAGCCCTGGAGACTGTACCCTTCTTGGCGTCGCTGCCGGGAATGGCACTTTTGATTGCAACGACGATCTGGTCACCGACTGTTGCATAACGGTGATGGGTGCCTCCGAGCACACGGATGCAAAGGACTTCCTTGGCTCCGCTGTTGTCGGCAACCTGTAAACGTGATTCCTGCTGTATCATACTACTTGGCTTTTTCTACGATTTCAACTACTCTCCACCTCTTGGTCTTGCTCAGGGGGCGGGTTTCCATAATGGAGACGGTGTCACCTACGCCGCACTCGTTCTTTTCATCGTGAGCGACAAACTTGGTGGTCTTCTTGACGAATTTACCGTACAGAGGGTGCTTCTCCTTGATCTCAACGGCAACGACGACGGTCTTGTCCATCTTGCTGCTGACTACGACACCCATTCTTTCCTTACGAAGATTTCTTTCCATAGGACTTCTCTGATTTAGTTCTGTTTTTCTTTCTGGGCAAGGATGGTGATCATAAGAGCTATGTCCCTTCTGGCCTTCTTGATTTTGGAGGTATCCTCCAGAGGAGAAATCGCGTGATTAATCTTCATTGTGTCAAGATTGCCTTTCTCAATCTCGATACGGTCGCGCAGGTCTGCTACAGACATTTCGCGTGCTTCTGATGCTTTCATTGTCTTTTCTCCTTTAAATTATTCAACGTAATCTCTGCGGACCACGAACTTGGTCGCGATCGGGAGCTTGTTGGCGCCGAGGCGCATAGCCTCCTTGGCGACATCGAGAGAGACGCCCTCGGCCTCGAAGATGATGCGGCCGGGAGTGATGGGCGCCACAAATGCGTACGGATCACCTTTACCCTTACCCATACGGGTATCGAGAGGTTTCTTGGTGATAGGCTTCACAGGGAAGACCCTGATCCAGATCTGGCCCTCACGGTTCATCTTACGTGAAATGGCCTGACGGGCAGCCTCAATCTGCTGGGCTGTGAGCCAACAATTTTCAAGGGTCTTGATACCGAAAGAACCGAAGGCAAGCTGGTTGCCCCTCTGGGAATTCCCCTTCATGCGGTTCTTCTGTTCCCTTCTAAACTTTGTTCTCTTAGGTTGTAACATCTCAGTATTACTTTTAAAAATATAAAATTCGTCTATATCCCTGAAAATCAGCAACTTGCGCGGTCAAAGGCCGATTTTTGGGACTGCAAATTTACGAAAAATTTCCGAATTACCATCACTTTCCCAATATTTTTTCAACTTTTTCCGACGCGGAATCAGCACACTCAATCATTGAAAATTCAGCAACTTACGCATCTTGGCAAAAAATATTTCCACGCATTTTCGACCGCGGATATTTCAGGTTCCGGGAGGGCAGGTCCGGAAGCCGAAAATTGCGTATCTTTGCAGCGATGTCCGCAAAACGTTTCATAGCGGCAGCGCTGCTCGTGCTTGCGACGGCGACGGCGGGAGCCCAGCACAGAAAGGTGTCGGGCACTCCGATGTATTTCGAGGTGGACGAGAAAGGAGACACCGTCTTCATGGAAACTCTGGACCCGATATGGGTGTTCCCCCGCGGGCGCAAGCTCAAGAAAGGGGACTGGCGCAAGGACTACAAGCTGGTCTACAACTTCAACAAAGTGTACCCCTACGCTCTTGTGGGCAGGAAAATGATGGCGCAGGTGGACAGTGTGCTCGAAGCGGACGTGACCCGCAAGTCGGAGCGCACACAATACATCAACGACGTGGAGAAGGAGCTGTTCCGCCTTTTCGAAAAGGACATACGCAATATGACGATCAGCCAAGGCCTGGTGCTGATGCGCCTGGTGGACAGGGAATGCGGGATGAGCGCCTACAATATAATAAAGACCTACGAAAGCGGCTTTGTGGCCGGCTTCTGGCAACTGGTGGCCAGACTCTTCTCGCAGGACCTCAAGACACGCTATGACCCGCAGGGCAAGGACAAGAAGATGGAAGAGCTGGTGCACATCTGGGACAGCGGCAAATGGGATCAGTTCTATTTCTCGGTGTTTTTCGAGGCTCCGAAGAAGACTGTGATACAGACGGAAACGCTGAGCAGCGGCGTCAAAAAGAAGAAAACGGCCACCCGCTAATGCGACAGCACAACGACGTCGCTCCCGTCAAACACGGCGTGCGGCGTGCCGCCTTTCATCCAGTCGTCGAGCACGACCAGACGCCCCCCCGAGGGCAGGGTCATATCCACTCTGTCGTGGAAGTGGCCGAATACGAAGAAATCCACGTGCCGCTCCTTCTGGACGCCGAGAGCATATTGGTAAATCGGCTCCGACTCACCCCTGAAATGATACGGCTTGTGCTGCCTGCGATTGGAATTGGACCATCCGAGCCCGAAGCGGTAGGCGAGCCACGGGTGCAGTGTGCTGAACAGGGCCTGCGCCACTTTGCTGTGGAATATGGAGATCATCAGCGAATAGCTCCGCTTCGTCTTCCCGAGACAGTCGCCGTGGCCGAGGCAGAAAGTCTTGCCGCCTATCTCGGCAAAATGCGGCTGGGCGATTTTGCGTATGCCGAGGCTCTCGAAGAAAGAATAGCACCAGATGTCGTGGTTGCCGGGGCAGAACCAGACCTCGATGCCGTCATCGACCAGTTTCACAAGCTCCACGACCACCCGCGCGGCATAACGCGGCACCACGTCGCGATATTCATACCAGAAGTCCCACACATCTCCGAGCAGGCAGACGGCGGCAGTGCCTTCACGCGGCACTCCGCGCAGGAAACCGATGAACCTGCGCTCCCGCTCCTGCGGGTCGCCGACCTTCAGGCCCAGATGCACGTCTGACACGAAATAAACCTTCCCTTCCATTTCTTCCTAAAGCACGCTGTAGAGCACCACTGCAAGGCCACAGAGGGCGCAATAGAGGGCGAACCACTTGAGCCTCGCCTTCTTGACTATCGCTATCATCACCCTGCAAGCAAAAAGCCCCGAGATGAAAGCCGCGGCAAAGCCCACAAGAAGCGGCAGCGCTCCCACGGAAGAGGAAGCCATATCGCCCCCCACCACATCGAGAAACGCCTCGCCGAGTATGGGCACAAGCACCATAAGAAACGAGAACTGGGCCACATTCTCCCTCTTCACCCCGCACAGCAGTCCGGTGCTTATGGTCGTGCCGGAGCGGGAGAGCCCGGGCACCACGGCGAGGGCCTGTCCAAGGCCTATGACGAAAGCCTGCCACCATCCTATGCCGTTACGGACAGCTTCAGAAGGGACGCGCCTGTGCGAGAGGGCCGGCGAGTCGGAAAGGAAGAGCAACAGGGCCGTGACCATCAAGGCGACGCCCACGACAAGAAGAGAGGAGAACAAATCCTCCACACGGTCCTTGAAGAACATCCCCACCACGAAGACGGGTATCATGGAAACGCAGATTTTGAGGATATAGTCGGTCTCGTCATTGTACTTGAACCCGAACAGGGCGCGCAACAAACGCAGGATTTCTTTTCTGAACACCACTATCGTGGAGAGAACCGTGGCGGCGTGCACCGTCACCTCGAACACAAGGTCTTCGGAGGCTTCTATACCGAGAATTTCGCGACCTATGGCCAGATGTCCGCTGCTGCTCACGGGAAGAAACTCCGTGAGGCCCTGCACCAGACCCAGAATCAATGCCTGCAACCAGTCCATCAGCTTTTCTTCATTATGGCCACTATGGCCACCGTGATTCCGGCAAGTATTACCAGCGGTGCGGCGACAAGCCTGCGGAAATCAAACATCGCATAATTGAACACCCGAGGGTCATCGCTTCCCCCTCCGGAGAGCAGCACGAAGCCGGCCGCCATCACTATGACGCCCGCGAGCAGCAACTTGAGAGCGCGCGGAGTTATCGCCATCCTGTCCTTTTCCGAATTATCCTTACCCATATCCTATCTAATACAAATCATCAACTTCCATCGATATCATCCTTCCCACAATGAAGAAGGTGCTCACCAGACATATGAGCACGCCGCATACCACAACGACCGCCGCCGTGAAATAAAGCGCCTCGGGCTTGAAAATCTCAAAGAGCGAGGCAAAGGACCGGCGCAGCAGCACAAGGCCGCACGCAAGGTAGGCCAGCGCGATGAGAGCCGACACCAGTCCCTGAACCACGGACCGTCTGAGGAACGGCCTGCGGATGAATCCACGCGTGGCCCCCACAAGCTTCATCGTGTGTATTGTGAACCGCTGCGAGAACACGCTCAGGCGCACTGTATTGCTGATCAAGGCGAACGATATGATCAGAAACAGAAGAACAAACACGCCCAGAATCATCGATATTCTGGCAAGATTGGAGTTGAGCGCATCCACCAGCGACTGCTGGCATCCCACTTCGTCCACGAGCGGAGAATCCGAGAGAGCCGCAATCACAAATGCCAGGCTGTCCGACGACACGTATTCGGGCAGCAGGGTCACCTCGACGCCGACGGGCACCGGAGAGCTCTCAAACACGGAAAGGAAGTCTTCTCCGAGCATCTGCTTGAGCTCGGCCGTCCCCTCCTCGCGGCTCACCAGACGGGTACTCCGCACATAAGGCAGAGCCTGCACCCCGGATATATACCCGCGCGCCCCGTCTTCATCAACTCCGGACTTCATGAGCACGGAAATCTGAACGTTTTCCTTGAAATAGTCAGAAACAGCGCGGGCATTGAAGGCGAGCAGTGACGCGGCGCCAATAAGCAAAAGGACCAGTGATATGCTGATAACGCTTGATACATAAGCCCGTACGAGCCTCCTGCGAGCCAATTTATTTTCCCTTTTACCCATAAAATATGGCAAATATATCAAAAAATTCTTATCTTTGTGCAAAATGGCAGAGAACGTTAAAAAAGTATTGTTCGTCAACTCGGAAATCTACCCCTATCTTCCCGAGAATGACATCGCGCACATAGGGAGATATCTCCCTCAAGGCATTCAGGAGCAAAAGATGGAAATCCGGTCCTTTATGCCCAGATACGGTTGCATCAACGAGAGAAAGAACCAGCTGCACGAAGTGATCCGCCTGTCCGGGATGAACATAATAATCTCGGACGTGGACCGTCCGCTCATAATCAAGGTGGCATCCATCACCTCCGCTCGCATCCAGGTCTATTTTATCGACAACGAGGACTACTTCCGCCGCAAGCAGACCTACTGCGCGGAAGACGGCACGTTCTTCCAGGACAATGACGAGAGAGCGATATTCTTCGCCCGCGGAGTCCTGGAGACCGTCAAGAAGCTCCGCTGGGCCCCGGACATAATCCACTGCCAGGGATGGATTTCGCATCTGATTCCCGCATACCTCAAGAAAGAATACAAAGACGATCCCATATTTTCTTCGAGCAAGATTGTGCTGTCTCTGTACGACGACACGCCCGCAGCGTCATTCAGCCCCGATTTCGCCCGGAAAGCCGCATTCGATTCGCTCAAAGACAGCGACCTCGACCTGCTCTCCGACCCCACTGGCATCAATCTTGCTAAAACAGCCGCACAGTATTCCGACGGCGTCATTCTCGGCGCGGAAGAAGTGGACGAAGAGATTGTGGACTTCTGCAAGTCCCGCAACCTCCCCATACTTCCCTTCAACCGCAAAGCGCTCGATGACGGATCCTATGTCGATGAATACAGAGCATTCTATGACAAAATTTGAGATGAAACTTAAAATTGCAGCCACGGCGGCGACTCTCTTGTGCTGCCTGTCCTGTGTGAATCAGAATTACGAGCTGGGAGGCAATCTCCTCCCCATCGATCAGTCCTATTCCATTTACTATAAAAGTCTCCCCATCCCCGAGATCTACTCGATGATGACAGACTCCCTTCCCGGTTTCTCCCAGACCAGCATCACGATAGGAGCCATCAGAGACGAGCATTTCGGCCTCACGACCAGAGGCTGCGCCCTGACTCTGGTACCTCTGTACGACACTCTGGACTTCGGCGCCGGTCCGGTGGTAAAAAATTTCCATTTCTCGGCCGACCTCGACACGACCGATGTCCTGTATGATGCCCACAAATACATCCTCCAGAACATCAAGGCCTACCCTCTCAAGGAGCCCGTCAACATGAAAAAGGATCTGGACGGCAACACTCCCGTGCCGCATCTTGACGAAAGCATCATCAAGGGCACCGCAATGTTCAACGGCGACGATTCCCTGAGTTTCAACTTCACGGACGAATATGCGACGAAGTATCTGAGCATCACTCAGGAAGACCTTGAGGACATAGACAAATATCTCGCGAAATTTCCCGGAATCTATATCGAGACCAACGAGCCTGCGGGCCTCGGCGGACGCATCAACCGCTTCAACCTTCAGCTTGGCTACGACTCCTCCGATGCCAGCTTGAGCAGCAGCTACGCCACCCTGACGATAGAAACGATGTATGACCACTGGGACGAGAGGGGCGACACGACGTTCTACTTCTACTACAGCCCGCTGGAGATGTACGACCTCGACTCCCTCCTGACTAACTCCTCCTACGGAAGCTTCCCCCAGTACTGCCGCAACTACACCGGACACGAGACCCGCGACAGGGCAGGCCTTGCCAAGGACGAAGAGCTGGAGATAGAAGGCGGAGGCGGACTCAAGCCGATGATCAAGGCTTCCACCCTCCGGGCGCTGGCCGAGCAGATGATATCCGAAGAGACCTCGAATCTGGACAACGTCGTAATCAACAGGGCGACCATAGTGCTCCCCTTCACTTTCCCGGACGATTATGAAGACATGGACTTCTTCCCCTACATCCTGTCTCCGGCCTGCCGTCTGCTGACCGACACCACGGCCACTTTCATGGGCCTCTCCGACTCGTCCGACTCCAATGAGAACCAGGGAGAAATAGACCGCGCAAACCTCGAGTTCGCGCCTGATATCACATATCACCTTCAGGAGCTCCTTAAAATAAAAGACACGGACTCCTCCACCTACAAAAAATACAAGAAGGGAATGTATGACATCTGGTTCCTCATCACGGCCAACGAAGTGGTGGAATCCGGCACGAGTTCATCCTCAAGCAACGAACTCAGCGAATACTACCAGTATCTGGCATACCAGAGCTACTACAGCAGCATGTACGGCGGAGGATACAGCAGCTATGGCAACAGCTACTCCAACTACTACACCTATATGATGATGGCGCAGATGTACAGCAGCTCGGGCACCACCACATCCACCACCCAGTCGATGGACGTCACCCGATACTACTACGGCCGCCTCAACGCCCCCGGATACCCCGACAAGGAGAAGGTTCCGACTCTGGAGCTGATGTTCTCGGTGCCTGTGAGCGACAGCAAATAAAGAAAAGACATAACGAAATCAGGGTGGTCCGTCTTGCGGGCCACCCTGATTTATTTTGGACGAAATGATCAGTTCTGCGCGAGCTTCTCTGCAACCTTGTCCACAGCATCCTTGACGGTGACGATGGAGCTGGTCTCCTCATCGGGAATCTTTATGCCAAAGACTTTCTCAAAGTCCATAAGAAGTTCAACGGTGTCCAGAGAATCTGCGCCGAGATCATTGGTGAAGCTTGCGGACTCGGTCACTTCCGAGGCCTCGACGCCGAGCTTGTCGACGATAATGTCCTTCACCTTCTTTACGATAACTTCGTATTCCATAACTAGATTTTATTGTTTAAATTTATAATACACAAGTTCGAGACAAAAATATATAAAAATTTTTACATATCCAAACTCCCTTCATCCTCCCTTCTCCTGCTCAAGGCGCGCCAGATGCGCAAGCCGTTGAAAGAATTCAGAAGATAGAATGAATATTTCACGATATACACGGCGGCAAAGCCGCTGTCTGCAGCGGAGCAGCTCCACATCACGATGGAGAAGACATTGACGCCTATCCAGAATATCCACTGCTCCATATAGGCGGTGGACATCAGCAGCTGTCCGAGGATATTGCACATAAGCGGAAGGACATCCAGAAGGGCGGCGACGCGCAGAGTCCCCGCGCCGGAGGCCGAGCGGTCGAAACGGGCGACAAGCAGATATGCCGCCACGGCCCCCACAATGAATATCACGGAATACAGAGCCCACTGACGTGCAGAGAGCCTTCTGGCCAGAAGCGTCCCGCCGCCGGAGGGAGCCGCTCCCCTTCTGCGCCACTGTGCATACCCTACAAACTGCATGGGCACGAAATAGACAAAATGCAGTATGGCGTTTCCAAGGCCCGACCCTCCGTCCTTCCAGTTGAGAAGACACATCACCCCGTAGATTGCCACGTCCAGAAAGCCGAACAGGAAAGTGACAATCCTGCCGTTGGCCGAGCAGACCGTGGCGAGCACACCCATAAGGGCGCCGAAAGCCGAAACCACAAGCAGCACTCGCCCTTCAGGCGAAGAGGCGGAGAACTTCAGAGAGGTGATGACGATGAGGGCGACGCTCATCCCGGCGAGGATGAAAGCATTGAACCATTTGTTGAAATCCTTTCCCATACACTGCAAAATTAGTATATTTGTCCGTAACAAAATGGATATCCGCGAAAAAATAAATCTTCTGCCGCACCAGAGCGGCGTGTACCGCTATTACGACTCTTCCGGCACAATCATCTATGTGGGGAAGGCCAAGGATCTCTTCAAGAGGGTGCACCAGTATTTCGTGGACCCCGACAGACTCAACGTGAAGACAAGGGTTCTGGTGTCCCGCATCGCGGACGTCCAATACTCCGTGGTGGACAGCGAGGCGGACGCCCTGCTGCTCGAGAACAATCTCATCAAGCAGTACAAGCCGCGCTACAACATCCTGCTCAAGGACTCGAAGACTTATCCGTGGATCTGTGTCAGCGCAGACCCGTTCCCCAAGGTTTACCTGACCCGCAAGCTGGTGCAGAACGGCTCGCGCTACTTCGGCCCCTACAGCTCCGTGATGCACGCGCGCGCCCTGCTGGATTTCATTTCCGCCACATACCCCTTGCGCAGCTGCAAGGCAAAGATAGACTCGTCCACTATCCTGCACGGCCGCGGGCGCGTCTGTCTGGACTACCATCTGGGGCGCTGCCGCGGATGCTGCGTGGGAAAAGTGTCGCAGCAGGAGTACAACGGCTGGATCGAGGAGATTGTCCATATGCTCAAAGGCGGAATCTCGGAGGTGATCCAGCAATACAGGACGGCAATGAACGAGGCTGCCGAAAGGCTGGACTTCGAGACGGCGCAAGTCTGCAAACAAAGGCTCCAGTCCCTGAGCGACCACTACGCCAAGTCCGTAGTCACTTCGGCGGCGGAAAGGGACGCGGATGTTTTCTCGCTGGTGTTCGATGCCTCGACCGGCTTCGGCAATTTCCTCAGAGTCAGGGGCGGCGCCATAATCCAGAGCTTCAACCTCGGTTTCAAGATGCAGATTGAAGAGAGCAGGGAGGCCGTGATGAGCGAATTCATCGCCGAAGTAGAGTCTAGATTCGGAGATCTCGCAAGGGAGGTGATAGTGCCTTTCCTGCCGGACGTGGAAATGCCGGGGATACATTTCAGGATGCCCCGCAGAGGCGAGAAGCTTTCGCTGCTGGAGTTGAGCGCCAAAAACGCACGCGAATTCCAGTTCAACACGCTCAAGCAGCGGGAACACACCGACCCGGACGCCTACCGGCAGAGCGTGATGGAAGAGCTCGCGCGCGCCCTCGGGATGAAGGAGCTTCCGCAGCACATAGAATGCTTTGACAACTCAAACACCCAGGGGACCAATCCCGTGGCCGCCTGCGTGGTGTTCAGGGGCGGCGGCCCTTCGAAGAAAGACTACAGGAAGTTCAAGATAAAGACCGTGGTGGGCGCCAACGACTACGCCACGATGAAGGAGGTGGTGAACCGCCGCTACTCCCGTATGCTCGCCGAGGCTCCCGACGACCTCCCGCAGCTGGTGGTCATAGACGGAGGAAAGGGGCAGCTCAACTTCGCCTGGCAGGCGCTGTGCGAGCTGGGGATTCAGGACAGGATGTTTGTTGTGGGGCTTGCGGAGCGTCTGGAGGAAGTCATACGGGTGGGCGACCCGTACCCGCTGTTCATCGACCGCAATTCCCAGGCGCTCAAGCTGCTGCAGCAAGTGCGCGACGAGGCGCACCGTTTCGGCATCACCTTTCATCGCTCGCTTCGGAGCAAAGCTCAAGTGCACTCGGTGCTTCGGGACATCCCCGGAGTGGGGCCGAAGACAGAAGAGAGGCTCCTGCTACGCTTCGGCTCCGTGTCCAGAATAGCCGCGGCTCAGCGCGAAGAGCTCTTCTCGCTTGTGGGGGAGGCGCTGGGAGAGATGATTCTTGGACATATAAAAAAAGCCGACTGACCATTCAGGCAGCCGGCTTTATTTGATATTCGTGCGAATTACTTCTGCTCGCGACGGGGGCGACGGTCACGGTCTCCGTCACGACGGGGGCGACGGTCACCTCCACGGCCCTGACCGCGACCCTGACCGGAAGCCTGGGCGTTGGCGGCCGCGAGAGCGGCGGGAGTGAGGTCCTGACGACCGTACTTCTCACCGTTGCAGATCCACACCTTGATGCCGAGCGTGCCGACCTTGGTGTTTGCAACTGCGAGAGCATAGTCGATGTCGGCGCGGAATGTGTGCAGAGGGGTACGACCCTCCTTGAACATCTCGCTGCGGGCCATTTCGGCTCCGCCGACGCGACCGGCAATCTGAATCTTGATGCCTTCAGCGCCAACCCTCATAGTGTTGGCGACAGCCATCTTGATGGCCCTGCGGTAGCTGACGCGGCCCTCAATCTGACGGGCGATGCTGTCTGCCACGATGTGGGCGTCGACCTCGGGACGCTTGACCTCATAGATGTTGATCTGGACATCCTTCTTGGTAACCTTCTTGAGCTCTTCCTTGAGCTTGTCGACCTCCGAGCCCTGCTTGCCGATGATGAAACCGGGGCGGGCGGCGTAAATCGTGACGGTGATGACCTTGAGAGTCCTCTCGATCACTATACGGCTGAGGCTTGCCTTGGCAAGACGGTTGCCGAGATATTTGCGGATCTCGTAGTCCTCTGCGATCTTCTCCGCATAGTTACCACCACACCAGTTAGAGTCCCAACCACGGGTGATACCGATTCTGTTGCTGATAGGATTTGTTTTCTGTCCCATATTATTTGTTCTCTACCGGTTGTTTTACATCAAGGATGACGGTAACGTGGTTGGAACGCTTGCGGATGCGGCCGGCGCGGCCCTGAGGGCACGGACGGATGCGCTTCAGCGTGCGGCCTTCGTCGACCATGATGGTCTTGACATAGACGTTGCCGTTCTCAAGCTCCTTTGCATTGTCTTGATTCTTGGCCTCCCAATTGGCGATGGCGCTGCGCAGGAGTTTCTCAAGACGGATGGACGCCTCTCTCTTGGAGAAGTGAAGAAGATCAAGCGCGCGGTTGACCTCAACGCCGCGGACAGTGTCTGCTACCAGACGCATCTTGCGGGGAGAAGTAGGGATGTCGTTGAGCTTCGCAATTGCGGTGGCTTTCTTTGCCTCCTTGAGGCCTTCTGCCATAATGTGTTTACGCTTTCCCATTGTGATTACTTCTTATTGTTGCCGGCGTGACCGCGGAAAGTACGTGTAGGGGCGAATTCGCCGAGTTTGTGACCCACCATCTGCTCAGTGACGTAAACAGGGATAAACTTGTTTCCGTTGTGAACAGCGATAGTATGGCCGATAA
>R03__coassemble_64_pt1 | contig 64708 bp, 57 predicted proteins | sample R03__metabat2_high_PE_033 | metagenome-assembled genome bin R03 | reverse complement strand
CTCGCGGTTATATGTTCAAGGCACAGATAATTACACAATCGTGTGACTTGTACTTGTCTTCTCAATATATACAGGCTCGTAGCTCAGTTGGTTAGAGCGCCACACTGATAATGTGGAGGTCCGCGGTTCAACTCCGCGCGGGCCTACTTACTGGGGGTATAGCTCAGTTGGTAGAGCACCTGCCTTGCAAGCAGGGGGTCAGGAGTTCGAATCTCCTTACCTCCACCCCGAAAGTTAAGCACTTACAGAAATGTAGGTGCTTTTTTTGTATATTTGCATCCGGTATGTTTAGAAAATCTCTTCTGACCCTCGGCTTTCTCGCGGCGTTCGTGACTTCTCTAGCCACGACCCCCGACGTGCAGAGTTCGCTTCTGGATGCAGTCACCCTTTTCGAAGGCGGTGCGGCCGATTCCGCAAAGGTCATCCTCTCCGGCCTGCATGCGGCGGATTCCACCAATGATGCCGTGTGCTACTATCTCGGTATGTGCGAGCTTGCCGCAGGCAACGTCGAGTGCGCGGCTTCTCTGATTTCCGATGCCGTTTCGCTCGACTCCTCAAATGTCTGGTATCGCAATGCCCTTTGTGAAATATACCTCGGCTCCAACCGGAGCGACAAGGCGATACCTCTGGTCAGGTCCCTTCTCAAGAGCTTCCCCCAGTCCTACAACACTCCTTATTTCCTGTCCCTTCTGGCGGACTATGAGCTTGACAATCATAGGGATTCGCTTGCGCTGTCCTATTACGACAGGGCTCTTGAGATGGATCCTTGCTATGCTCCTGCCCAGATGGGAAAAGCGGAGACCTATCGTATGAGGGGCAATCTGCCGGCTTTCTTCGTGAGTCTGTCCGATGTCGTGCACAACAGTAGCGTGGTCTCGGCCGCAAAAAGCAACTATATGACGGCCTTGATGGACCATATAGACTCCAAGTTCTGGTGGGTGTGGGGCGCGCAGATGACCTCGCTCATCGACGATTTGGAGCGGATGCACCCCGATGATATGGATGCCTTGTGGCTCAAGATGCGTATATTTGCCATCGAGCGTGACTGGGACGGCGTGATAAATCAATGTGGCAAGGTGGCCGCTCTGGCCGCATCCAAGGGCGATGATGAAAATCTCACGAAAGCCTGGAGCACGATAGGGGATATCCTGCATCAGGAGAAGAATGACGAGCAGGGCGCGTTCAAGATGTATGAGCGCGTGCTCAAGGTCGACCCGGAGTACGTATCTGTGCTCAACAATTACGCATACTATCTGAGCCTCAAAGGGAAGAGTCTGCGCAAGGCATTGAAGATGAGCGCAGTGACCATAGATAAAGAGCCGGATAACGCCACCTATCTGGACACTTACGGCTGGATACTGCACCTGCTGCGGCGCGATGCCGAGGCGAAGCCCTGCTTCAAGCGAGCCCTCATCTATGGCGGCAGGGACAACAAAGAAGTCCTTTGGCACTATTCCGAGGTGCTCAAATCTCTGGGTGAGAACGACCTTTCAGACTATTATAGAATGCTTTCCGGCCGCAAATGAGAAGACTGTTGTGCATATTGGCTCTCCTGCTGCCGCTCTGCTCCCAGGTGCTGCAAGGGCAGGATACGTCTGCGCAGGAGTCCAGAAAGAGTAAGCTCGAGCGGGAGATCGCGCTCATAGAAAAGCAGCTCAAGGAGAATGCGGGCAAGAATTCCAATGCGCTCGCAAGAGCCACCCTTCTGCAGGAGAAAATCAATGTTCGGAGCGCTCTTGTGGCCGAGAACGAGAAGGAGATAAAAAGGCTTTCGGATTCCGTATACGTGCAGTCCAGGGAGATCCGCGTCCTGCAGGCCCGTCTGGACACGCTCTCCCTCTATTACGGCAGACTGGTCAAGAACGCTTATCTCAACCGCGATGCCCGCGTGTGGTATATGTATCTTCTTGCCAGCGACAACATTGGTCAGGCTGTCAAGCGCTATGGCTATCTTCGCGGCCTCTCCAGAACCATGAGCTCTCAGGCCTTGAAAATCAAGGAACTGCAGAAGTCCCTGTCTGCGCGCAAAAAACAGCTCGAGGCCATGAAAGGCAAGGCCGAGGCGACGCGCCGGGACAACAAGAAGGCCCTGGAGAGCCTGAAGACCGAGAGGAAGGAAGCCGATGCCCTGATCGGCAAGCTCGGCAAGCAGAAAAAGAAATACGAGAAGGACCTTGCATCCAAGAAGAAACAGGTGCAGGCTCTCAACAAGGAGATACAGAAGATAATCGCCGCGCAGCTCAAGGCGGCCGGCTCGTCATCCACGGTTGCGACATCCGGGAATGCTGCCGTCGCAAGTGCTCTCGCAACTGAATTTGCCGCGAGCAAAGGCAGTCTCCCGTTCCCTTGCGAGGGGGCTGTCGTAGGGCGTTTCGGCAAGAGAAACCATCCGGTATATACCAAAATCGAGATGCCGTTCAGCAACGGAATCGACATAAGCGTGCTCTCCGGCACCAAGGTCAGATGTGTCTTTGACGGAGAGGTCAGAAAGGTGATTGTGATGCCGGGCTACAACAAATGCGTGCTTGTCCAGCACGGAGATTATTTTACATTCTACTGCAAGCTGGGCTCCGTGGACGTGAAGGTCGGGGACAAGGTCAAGACGGGACAAGACGTGGGAACGGTGGACACCATCGACTCCCAGACACAACTGCACTTCCAGCTCTGGCGTGGCAGCCAGCCGCAGGATCCTCTGGAGTGGCTGAAGCCTTGACGCGCCGTCCTAGCCGGTGACCCAGACGAGCACGTGACGCTCGAAGGTCATATACTGGAGTTCGAATTCCTCCTCGTAGCCGTCCTTGTGGATAAAGGTGGCTTCCAGTTCGCCTTCCCCGCGAGGGCGGAAATCCTCCACTTCAATCTGCTCCGCGAAGTCCACGTTGTACTGTGATATGAGCTTGTAGACTGCTTCTTTCGCGCACCAATAAATGGCAAGCTGCTCGCGGCGGTCTTCGGCGTCATCGTCCAGATCCTCGATTTCCTCTTCCGAGAGGGCCTTTTTCTCCACTGCGGAGAAGTCGCGGTCGAGCGATTCGCAGTCTATTCCCACTTCTTCCGTGTCATTGAGAATGATGGCGACGAACTTGTCGGTGTGGGTTATGCTGATGTTGGTGGCGCAGTTCTCGATATAGGGCTTGCCGTTGTCGTGATGGTTCAGATAGACCTTCTCCTCGAACAGCGCGTCGAGCAGGGCCCTGACGGCAAGCTTCTGCTTGCGCAGGGATTCGCTTTTGATGTATGAGATTTCTTCCAGCTCGTCGGAAGGGATTGAAGTGAGCGAGCGGAGCTCGGCTTCTGATTCTGTGACTTGCCAAACGCCTATGCGCGAGTGATAGTCATCGTCAATGTCTTTGATAAGATATAGTGCCATAAAATTTTATAACGTCGCAAAGATAATGATTTTTTACTAACTTTGCCCCGCAAAAGGAAATTTAGCTTTAATTTATATACAATGAAATTCCTTACTGATGAAAAATTGGTCATTGTTGGCGCCGGCGGAATGATTGGCTCCAATATGGCCCAGACCGCTCTCATGCTCGGTCTCACCCCCAACATCTGCTTGTATGACATCTTCGAGCCCGGCGTTCACGGCGTGGCGGAGGAGATGAGCCACTGCGCTTTCGACGGTGCCAACGTCACCTGGACCGTCGATCCCGCCGTCGCTTTCAAGGACGCGAAGTACATCATCTCTTCCGGCGGCGCACCCCGCAAGGAGGGAATGACCCGCGAAGACCTTCTGAAGGGCAACTGTAAAATCGCCGCCGAATTCGGTGACCTCATCAAGACCTATTGCCCCGATGTCAAGCACGTCGTCGTCATCTTCAATCCCGCCGACGTCACCGCTCTCACCGCTCTCATCCACTCCGGTCTGAAGCCCGAGCAGCTGACTTCCCTCGCCGCTCTCGACTCCACCCGTCTTCAGGAGTCAATCGCCGCCGCCTGCGGAGTGCCTCAGTACAAGGTCGAAAACGCACGCACCTACGGCGGCCACGGCGAAGCTATGGCAGTGTTTGCCAGCAAGGTGACGGTGGACGGCAAGCCTCTGAGCGAGTACAATCTTTCCGAGGAAAAGTGGGCCGAGATCAAGCACGATACCATTCAGGGCGGCTCCCGCATCATCAAGCTCCGCGGTCGCAGCTCCTTCCAGAGCCCTGCATATCAGGCCGTGAAGATGATAGAGGCCTCCATGGGCGGAGACAAGTTCTACTGGCCCGCAGGATGCTATGTCAACTGCGACAAGTGCGGCTTCAAGAACGTCATGATGGCCATGCCTTCAGTGATTGACGCCACCGGCGTGCATTTCACCGCTCCTGCAGGCACCGCCGCCGAGATGGCGGACCTCCAGGCTTCTTACGAGCATCTGTGCAAGATGCGCGACGAGATTGTCTCTCTGGGTATCGTCCCCGCCGTGGAGGATTGGAAGACCATGAACCCCAACCTCTAGGCAGGCTCTCCGTACATTCTTTATCAAGAAAAGTACATATTTGGTAAACCCCCTCGATTTTGTGGCGAACAATTTCGAGGGGTTTTTCTTTTGTTTTTCCTTTGTGCAAAAAAGTTATGCGCAAAGTTTTCGCCACAATTCTTCCGCTCTTTCTGTTGTGCGCATCCTGCAGCCTGCTGGGGGAGAGCTTCGAACTCAATGACTCGTCTTCGGTGCGCGGCAGGTCCCCGGGGCATCGTCAGGACCACGACGACCTTCCAGACTCCCCGGACCCTTCGGACACATCGGCGGTGCTGCCGGAAGTGCTTCCGGACACTCTTGTCTGGGTCAGCGCGGTGAGCTTCCCGAAGGATTATGACTGGCAGCGGGACACCGCCTACGGATGCAGAGATGCCAGGATAGTTCTTTACCGCAACTTCAAGCCTCTTTTCAGCGTGCCGGCCTGCGACGGAGCGAGTCCGGACCGTCATCATATAAGTGAAGGACATCTGTACAGTGAATACACTTCAACGGACAGCACTTTTTTTCGCTGCGACACCAGCGTGTATCTTGCTCTGAAGGGCAGCTATACGCTCTCGGGCCTGATTGAAGATGCCTCCGGGGGTGTCTATGTGCTGGCCTCTTCGCGCAGCGGGAGCGGGTTCACTCTCCTCAGGGACGGAGTCGTGCTTATGAGCAAACCCTCCGGGACAGTGCTCGGCGGCTTCGGCGACCCTTCATACGGAAGCGGAGGGGCGCTGTACGTGGACGGTGGTTACATATATTTCTGCTTCTGTGTGGAAAAGTGGGGCGAACGCATATTTTATGTGGTTGAGAACGGTGTGGAAAGGCAGGTTACAAGCATCTCGGACGCGGCAAGCGTGGATGATTTGAAGATAATGGACGGATGTGTGACAACGGCGACCGTCAAGTGTATGGGAAGCATCTGGGAGGATACGCGGGTGTGGAACACCGCATCGGGCCCTGTGCAGTCCGGTGGCATCACCGCGATGCGCGGGGAAGACAAAAGGCTGCGGGCGGGAATCTACCGCTTCCTTGTCCCGTGCTACGAATATCTGTGCGAGGGAGAGGCGGAGATTTATCTGGACGAGAACAGCGCTTATGCGGTGAGCTGGACCTCTACGGGAGAGTTGAGCATCCATTCGTCCCGCTCTCAGTCGCCCTCTTCCCTGCCGGGGAAGTGGTGCTATTTCTACCCTTCTTGCGCCAAAATGGCATTCGGCAGGCTCCTGATGGCGGCTACTCCGGTGGACGAAGGCGCCGGCATACAGGTCCTGTGGGGGGATGACAAGACGTGGGAGTTGGAAGGGGTGAGAGGATTTGCTTCGGGCGTGGACGTGACGGTCAATCGGCCCAGCTGAGCACCCGGGATTCGTCTTCGAGCACGCTGATGCTGACTTCGAGCACGTCATCCGGCAGCACTTCCTGCACGTTTTCGGGCCATTCCATAAGGCACAGCTCTCCGCTGTCCAGATAGTCGAACAGCCCTATGTCGAGAGCCTCGGCCACGTTCCCGATGCGGTAGAAGTCGAAATGGAATATGCTCCCGCCGTCCCCGGTGCGGTATTCGTTCACTATGGCGAAGGTGGGGGAGCTGACCTCCTCCCCTTTCACCCCGAGGGCCCTGCAAAGGGCGGAGATGAAAGTGGTCTTGCCTGCTCCCATCGGAGCGTGGAAGGCTATGAGACGGCGGCGGGCTGTGGCTTGGAGGAAATCCCGTGCGGCGGCATCCAGCGAGCCTGTGTCGGGTATGATGATTTCGTGCTTCATTGCACGACAAATATAGCAAATATTATGTTGATAAACGTTTATGGAGCAAAATGCATCGGTATCGATGCCGTGAAAGTGACCGTGGAAGTGAATATCGACCGCGGCATAGGTATTCATCTGGTCGGACTGGCGGACGTGGCTGTCAAGGAGAGCCTGCTGCGCACCACCACCGCCCTGCAGTCGCTCGGATTCAGGATTCCCGGCAAGAAGATAGTCATAAATCTGGCGCCCGCCGACCTGCACAAGAGCGGGTCAGGCTACGACCTGCCGATAGCCGTGGGCATTATAGCCGCTTCGGAGCAGAAGACGCTCCCCGGGGTGGACAAATACATTATGATGGGGGAGTTGGGGCTTGACGGACAGCTCCGCCCGGTGCCCGGGGCGCTTCCGCTCAGCGAGATGGCGCGCGACGGGGGCTTCCGCGGCATAATCCTGCCCGAAGAATCAGCGCTGGAAGCCTCCGAGCTCAAGGATATTATGGTCTATGGAGTAAAGAATCTCGGGGATGTGATGCGCATTCTTGAGGAGCGGGAAGGGTGCGAAGATCTGGAGGTTTGGAATCTGAAAATCTTCAGGGATGCCGTTGCGTCCGCGCTGCACCCGGAGGACGGAGGAGCGCAGGTGGATTTTGAGGACATAATCGGGCAGCAGGGCGCCAAGCGGGCTATGGAGATTGCGGCCGCCGGCGGGCATAACGTGATTCTCATCGGCGCTCCGGGCTCCGGGAAGAGCTCTCTTGCCAAGGCCCTTCCAGGCATAATGCCGCCTATGACCACGGAGGAGGCATCCGTGACAAGCCGCATATATTCCATCGCGGGCCGCAGTCTGGGCACGGCAGGTTTGATGCGAAGCCGTCCTTACCGCGCGCCGCACTACAGCGCCACGCTCGCGGCCATTGTGGGCGGCGGAAGCGGGGACGCCATTGTACCCGGAGAGGTGAGCCTTGCCCACAACGGGGTCCTTTTCCTCGACGAATTCGGTCAGATGCCGCGCTCGGTCATCGAAGCCTTGCGCGCTCCTATGGAAGACCGCAGCGTGTGCATCTCGCGTCTGAGGACCAAGGTGACTTTCCCTGCGTCCTTTATGCTCGTCGCGGCTTCCAACCCCTGTCCCTGCGGCTATTGGGGCGAGGGTGACCGCTGCACCTGCACTCCGTCCCAGAGGCTGAACTATCTCTCGAAGCTCTCCGGCCCCGTGATGGACCGCATCGATCTCCAATGCTGGATGCACACCGTGGACAGCGGAAAGATAATAGGATCAAAGAAGGGCGAGCCGAGCTCCGCTGTGGCGGCGCGGGTGCTGAAGGCCAGAGTGATACAGCAGAAACGCTTCGAGGGCGAAGGGATAGGCTGCAATGCGCAGATGGACAACAGGCAGATAGGGCGCTTCTGCCCTCTGGACGAGGCCTGCACGCAGACTCTTCAGACCCTGCTCTCCCGCACCGGCCTGTCTCTGAGGGCATATTTCCGTATAATCAAAGTCGCTCGCACAATCGCCGACCTGGAAGGGGCGGAGCATATCCTGCCAGCTCACATAATGGAGGCAGCCGGCTTCCGCTTTCTGGACAAGAGGCTGGAGTGACCTGTTTGCAGATGTCGCGAATTTTCTCTATTTTAGTAGGCAGATTCGGACTTGTGATGCAACTTTTTGGTAATGGATTGCATCTTGATATTCGGACCGGGCAAAGTGGAGAGGAAGATGTCCTCGAGCTTGTCAGACGGTCAAGGAGCGGAGACAGGAAAGCCCAAAAGGCAATCTACGACTCCTTGAGCGGCAAAATGTTTGCCGTGTGTCTGCGCTATATGGGAGACCGCGATGCCGCCGCTGATATTCTTCAGGACGGTTTTGTGACACTCTTCACCAAGCTTGACAGCTATACGGGGGAGGGATCCTTCGAAGGCTGGGCCCGCAAGATCTTTGTCAACACAGCTTTGATGTCTCTCAGGAAGAAAGACGTGTTGAAGCAGTCGGAAGACGTGCAGGCCGCCCGGGATTTGTCCGAGCGGGCCCCCACGCCGTTGGAGAATATAGGCCTTCAGGAGTTGCTGAAGCTTGTCGCGGACCTTCCTCCCGGTTTTCGTACCGTATTCAATATGTATGTGATTGAAGGCTATTCCCACAAGGAGATAGCCGAGTCGCTGGGCATATCCGAGGTGACGTCGCGCTCCCAGCTCCAGAGAGCGAGAATGCTGTTGCAGGCAAAGATAAAAGAACATTGAGATGCAGGACAAGTACACAGAAGAATTCGACTCTCAGATGAGGTCGATGCTGGAAGACGCCGAGGTGAAGGCACCGCGCGGCGTCTGGAAGGGTGTGCGCTCCGCTCTTGACAGCTCTTTGGGCGGCACTCCCGCATCCCGGTGGTGGAAATGGGCGCCTGCCCTTGCCGTGGCGGCCTCTCTTGCTGCCGGCATTTTCCTTATAGGCACCAAGGACGGCAGTCCTATGCCGGACAGCGCCCCTGTGGCTATGCTGGACAGCGCCCCCGCCGTTTCTCTTGTGGCCGAAGCTGCGCTCTCTCCGGAATCTGAAGCAACTCCGGCATCTGATATCGTCCTGGAATCTGATACGAGAGCCGAGGCGCAACCCGCCCCGGAGGCAAGCGCAGCCCCGGAGGCAGGCCCAGAAGGGCTTCCCCTCGGATTTTTGTCTCCTTCCGAGGCGCAACCCGCCTCCGGGGCGGAACCGGATGCAAATCAGCCTGCTTCCGGAGAGCGGCAAGCAGCAGAAGAGCGGCCCGCTCCCGCGGAGACCCCTGCGACTGCGGCGGAGCTCTTTGCGCAGATGGCCTGGGAGGACAGCCGCAGCATCAGCCGTGACGGCTCCCGAAGCAGATTGTCCCTGCAGCTTGACGGCGCGCTCTGCGGCAACGAGTCGCAATTCCGCACATCAATGGACCGCAGGGCATATATGAGCTCCGGTACAGGCACTGCGACCCGCACGGGAATCACTGAGGATACCGCGTCATCCTATGATATACCCCTGAGCTTCGGACTTGGCGTCCGTTACCGCTTTGCTCCCAGGTTCTCCGTGGGGGCAGGGGTGAACTATTCGCTCCTTTCACGCAGCTTCAGCGGCACCTACACCGAAGTGGATTCGGGTGTCGTCACACGCCAGTTTACGGGTGACGTGCGCCACAAGATGCAGTATATAGGCATCCCCGTGAATGTCTATTTCGACTTCGTCCGGGGTAAGGTCGTGGATTTCTACGGCTACGCCGGGGGCAGCGCGGAGTTCTGCGTGTCCAACAAGTACTCCGTCGGCGAGGTGACCTTGTCTGATCCCGTGGACCGGATGCAGTTCTCTCTCGGGGCCGGCGTGGGTGTCCAGTTCAACGTGTCGGATTTTCTCGGCATCTACATCGATCCCAGCGCGCGTTACTATTTCCGCTGCGACCAGCCCAAGAGCGTGCGCACGGACAAGCCGTTCATGATCAATCTGGAAGCCGGTCTGCGCTTCAACCTTTAACAATCTCCCCGTCCTTCATTGTCAGCGTGCGGTCGCAAAGGGCTGCCAGGGACGGGTCGTGAGTCACAATCACGATGGTCTGGGCGAGGCTTTCGCGAAGGGAGAAGAAAAGCGAGTGGATTTCTTCTTTGTTGGCCGAATCAAGATTGCCCGTGGGCTCGTCGGCAAAAAGGACTGCAGGCGAATTGACAAGGGCGCGTGCTATGGCGACCCGCTGCGCTTCGCCTCCGGAGAGTTCTGAAGGTTTGTGGGAAAGGCGGTCCTGCAGACCCACTCTTTCAAGAAGCGATTCGGCTTTGAGACGGGCGTCCTGCTGGCGTGTCCCTGCGATGAGCGCGGGAATCATCACGTTCTCCAGAGCGGAGAACTCTGGCAGGAGGTGGTGGGCCTGAAAGACAAATCCCGACTTGCGCCCCCTGAATGCGGCAAGAGAGGAGCCTTTGAGGCAGCGTCCCGACGCTCCGAACACCTGTACTCCGTCTATCTCCAGAGTGCCGCTGTCCGGGGTGCCGAGGGTGCCCAGAATCTGGAGCAGAGTGGACTTGCCGGCTCCCGAAGGGCCCACGATGGACACTATTTCCGCTTTCCGGGCCTGGAAGTCAACTCCTTTGAGCACCTCCACCGCCCCGAAACTCTTGTGTATGTCCCTTGCGTCGATTATCATAGTCCACAAATATAGAAATTTTTGCTGATTATTTTTGTTTTTTCGCAAAACAGGCTTATCTTTGCAGTCCCTGATTCGGGGTGTGGCGCAGTTGGCTAGCGCACCTGCTTTGGGAGCAGGGGGTCCCGCGTTCGAGTCGCGGTACCCCGACAACAAAAGAAGATTAAGATCTTTATATACTCGGGATGTGGCGCAGTTGGCTAGCGCACCACGTTAGGGACGTGGGGGTCGTCTGTTCGAGTCAGATCATCCCGACAAATCGGCAGCTTCAAGGGCTGCCGTTTTGCGTTTTTTATGAATCTGAAGTCACTGGCAAAAGACACTGCCATCTACGGACTGAGCAGCATAGTAGGAAGGTTCCTGAACTATCTGCTCGTCATCCTTCACACCCGTGTGATCTCCATGGAGAGCGGCGGGTACGGCATCGTGTCCAACCTGTATGCCTGGACCGCCCTGCTTCTGGCCCTGCTCACCTTCGGGATGGAAACCACCTTCTTCCGCTTCTCCGGCACAAGCAAGGACTCCGCTTCCGTGTACGGCACCGCCCTCAAGATGGTCGGGACGGCGGGACTTGCATTTCTTGCCATTGTTCTCATTTTCCTCGGGCCCATATCCGGCGCCCTCGGCTACGGCGCGCATCCGGAGTACATTGCCTGCTTCGCACTGATTACCTTCCTGGATGCGTCGCAGGCTATAATGTTCGCCCGCTTGAGGCAGCAGCGCCGGCCCCTGAAGTTCGTCACTCTCAAGCTTTCCTTCATCTTCGCGAGCATCCTGCTCAACCTCTTCGTGTTCCTTGTGATGCCGAAGCTTTTCGGCCGCTTCCCTTCTCTGGAGCGCTCATATGTGTACAGCGACAACGGGGTGGGCTTCATCTTCTACATCAATCTTGTCTGCACCGCCCTTGTGACGTTGGGCTTCATACCCGAGCTCAAGGGACTGAACGTGAAGTTCGACCGCGACCTGTGCCGCAGCATGCTGCGCTACACCTGGCCCCTGCTACTGCTCTCGCTTGTGGGCGTGCTCAATCAGGTGGCGGACAAAATCCTGCTTCCCGTCCTCCTTCCGGGCCCGGAAGGCCGCGTGCAACTGGGGGTTTACGGCGCCTGCGTCAAGATTGCCATGATTATGGCGATGCTCACGCAGGCCTTCCGCTATGCCTATGAGCCCATAGTGTTCGGCGGCGTGAAGGACCGCAACAGCGGTGCCACCCTCGCGGACGGGATGAAGTACTACGTGATTTTCACCCTGCTGGCATTCCTTGCAGTGACGGTCTATCTGCCTGTGCTCAAATATATTATAGCGGAGCCGTATTGGGAGGGCCTGGAGGTCGTTCCGGTCGTTATGGCAGCGGAAATCTTCATGGGTGTGTACTTCAACCTGTCTTTCTGGTACAAGCTCACGGACCAGACCTGGTGGGGCGCCGTGATGAGCACCGCTGGAGCCGCGGTGATGATTGCCGTCAACGTGATTTTCGTGCCCCGCTTCGGCTACAGGGCCTGCGCCTGGGGCGGCTTTTCCGGCTATGGCGTGGCGATGCTGATGAGCTGGTTTCTGGGGCGTCGCAGATATCCCGTCCCGTATGACCTCAGGACGATGTTCACCTTCATTGTCATCGCCCTTGTATATTATTATATATATGTGGAGGCCTGCGCGCCGCTTTCCACCGTCCTGCGCCTGTGCGTGGGCAGCCTTCTGCTTCTTTCCTATTGCTATTTCGCCCACAGGCACATCAAAACCAACAGAATATGAAACGCATAATAACAATCGCCATCTGCTGCGCCTCGCTTCTTCTGCTCGTCTGCTGCGGCAACAACAAGAAAGCCGCCGGCGAGACCGGCTCCGAAGCCGAAACCGCTCTTGCGGACAGCGCCGCTCTGGCAGCAAAAGAACAACAGACAATGGACAAAATCGCATCTCTTGCCGAGGAACCGGTGTTCAGCATCTTTACCAATTTCGGCGAAATCAAAGTCAAACTCTATTCCGGAACCCCCAAGCACCGTGAGAACTTCGCGCGTCTCGCCCTGAGCGGCTTCTATGACGGAGTGCTCTTCCACCGCGTTATCCTAGGCTTCATGATCCAGACCGGAGACCCCTTCTCCAAGGACGAGACCCTCAAGGCCAGCTGGGGCACCGGCGGTCCGGGCTACAATGTCCCCGCCGAGTTCGTGCCCGAATACCGTCACAAGAAGGGGGCCCTTGCCGCCGCCCGCAGGGGTGATGCCGCAAATCCTCTCCGGGAGTCGAGCGGCTCACAGTTCTATATCGTGCAGGATGAGGACGCCTGCGCGCAGCTTGATGGGCAGTACACCGTGTTCGGCGAGACCGTAAGCGGGTTCGAGGTGATAGACAAGATTGCCCGCGTCGCCACCGACCAGAGAGACCGTCCCACCACGCCGGTGAAAATCATTTCCATAAAATTGGCCGAGGAATGAACTTTGGCACGCCACTTGCTATAAACTCTAACCGAATAGTTTTTTCATAGGTTAAATTTTAGGTTAGAATTGTTGAGCGGACCCCGATGTGATATCGGGGTTCGCTTTTTCTATTTTATTTGTTAACTTTGCCCTATTCTAAAACATCAGTTATGTCAAAGTTAACCGGCAGCATTGCCCAGATTATAGGTCCGGTCGTGGACGTGCACTTCGACCTTGATTCCGACTCCGAGGCCCGCGAGCTTCCGAGTATCCACGATTCGCTTCTGGTCACCCGTCCGGACTCCCGCACCGTCGTCATCGAGGTGCAGCAGCACATAGGGGAAGACACTGTCCGCTGCGTGGCCATGGACTCCACGGACGGTCTGCGTCGAGGGATGAGCGTCGAGGCCACGGGAGAGCCTATCAGGATGCCGTCCGGGGCCCAGATCCGCGGCCGCGTGATGAATGTCACCGGGCAGCAGATAGACGGTCTGCAGGAGCTCTCCATGGCGGCTTCCCTCCCTATCCACCGCGAGCCGCCGAAGTTCGACGAGCTGACCACCAGCCAGGAAGTGCTCTACACCGGCATCAAGGTCATAGACCTTCTGGAGCCCTACCTCAAGGGAGGCAAGATCGGCCTTTTCGGAGGCGCCGGAGTGGGCAAGACCGTGCTCATCAAGGAGCTTATCAACAACATAGCCAAGAAGCACAACGGCTTCAGCGTCTTCGCCGGAGTGGGCGAGCGCACCAGAGAAGGCAACGACCTGCTGCGCGAGATGATAGAGTCGGGGGTCATAAAGTACGGCGACGAGTTCGTCGAGAGTATGGAGAAAGGCCATTGGGACCTCTCCAAGGTGGATCCCGCCGAGCTCGAAAAGTCGCAGGTCGCGATGGTGTTCGGGCAGATGAACGAACCTCCCGGAGCAAGAAGCTCCGTGGCCTTGAGCGGCCTCACGCTTGCGGAGTCCTTCCGGGACAGCGGCGATCCCGCCTCTCCCCACGACATACTCTTCTTCATAGACAATATCTTCCGCTTCACCCAGGCCGGGTCCGAGGTGTCCGCCCTGCTGGGCCGTATGCCGTCGGCCGTGGGATATCAGCCCACCCTCGCCACGGAGATGGGACAGATGCAGGAGAGAATCACCTCCACCCGCAACGGCTCCATCACTTCCGTGCAGGCGGTCTATGTGCCTGCGGACGACCTGACCGACCCCGCTCCCGCCACCACCTTCAGCCATCTGGACGCCACCACGGTGCTCAGCCGCAAGATTGCCACTCTGGGCATCTATCCGGCCGTGGATCCGCTCGAGTCCACCTCGCGCATTCTCGACCCCAACATCGTGGGCGAGGCGCACTACGCCACGGCCCAGAGAGTGAAGCAGATGCTTCAGAAATATCAGGAGCTTCAGGACATAATCGCCATTCTGGGTATGGACGAGCTCTCCGAGGAGGACAAGCTCACGGTGAACCGCGCCCGCAAGATTCAGAGATTCCTCGGGCAGCCTTTCGCGGTGGCGGAGCAGTTCACGGGAGTGCCGGGCGTGATGGTGGACATCCAGGACACCATCAAGGGCTTCAATATGATTATGGACGGGGAGTGCGATGACCTGCCGGAGCAGGCGTTCCTCAACGTGGGCACCATTGAGCAGGCGCAGCAGAAGGCCCGCGCCATACTTGAGGCTGCAAAATAATGGAATGAGAAGATGATAAAGGCTCAGATACTTTCTCCGGAGTCCTCGCGCACCGTCGAGGCGCAGGCCGTGTTCCTGCCCGGGTCGCTGTGCCCCTTCGAGGTACTCCCCGGCCACGCTCCCATCATATCCTCTCTGGATGCGGGTGCGGTGCGCTGGCGCACGCCCGAGGGAGGAGAAGAAAGCCTTGAGATAAAGGGCGGAGTTGTCCGCCTGGAAAAGGATGTGATGCAAATCTGCGTTGAACTCTGATGAGAAGACTTGCCGCCATACTGCTGTGCGCTCTGCTGCTCTCCGCCCCCGCTCTGAGGGCGCAGGAAGCGGTGGAAGAGGACGTGGACGTCACAGGCATCATCTTCGAGCACGTGGGCGACTCCTACGGTTGGGTGTTCCCTCTGCCTGTCATAGTCCACAGCAGGGCAACCGGCTGGCACGCTTTCTCCTCCTCACGCATAAGCGAAGGGCAGACCTGGGAAGGCTTCCGCATAGCCCGGGAAGGGGAGAAGCACGAGGGGAAGGTGGTGGAGCAGACGCAGGACGGGCAGTGGGTCAAGCCTCTGGACCTGTCCATAACCAAGAATGTGCTGGCCTTGATCTTCAACAGCCTTCTGCTGGTGGTGCTGGTGCTCTGCGCCGCCCGCTGGTACAGGAGGCATGACGCCCTCGAAGAGGCGCCCAGAGGCTTTGCCGGCGTGATGGAGATGATGGTGACGATGGTGGAGGACGACATAATCAAGGATTGCGTGGGCAAGGACTACAAGCGTTACAGCCCGTATCTGCTGACAGCCTTCTTCTTTATCTTCATCAACAATCTGATGGGCATTGTGCCTTTCTTCCCCGGCGGGGCCAATGTCACCGGCAACATAGCGGTGACCCTCGTGCTCGCCCTGTGCACCTTCTTTGCCGTCAACCTTTTCGGCAACAAGCACTATTGGAAGGACATTCTCTGGCCCGACGTGCCTATGTTTCTCAAAGCCTTCCCGCTGATGCCCGTCATCGAGATAGTGGGGATGTTCACCAAGCCTTTCTCGCTGATGGTCAGGCTTTTTGCCAATATCCTCGCCGGCCACTGCATGATAATCGGCGTGGTGTGCGTGGTATTCCTCACCGCGAAGATGGGCATAGGGATGAACGCCGGCCTGTCGGTGGTCGCCATCTGCATAGGCGTCTTTATGGATATACTCGAACTTCTGGTCGCGTTCCTGCAGGCCTACGTGTTCACGATGCTCTCATCCGTGTTCATCGGCCTGTCGCGGCAGGAGGGTGAGACCGAATAACAATTTTTAAAACAAAAATGCATATGTTACTCTCAATGATTCTTCAGGCAGTTGCGGTGTCCGGGCTCGGAAGGGCCGGTGCCGCCCTCGGTGCAAGCTTGGCGGCAATTGCCGCCGCAATCGGTATCGGCAAAATCGGCCACGCGGCCCTCGAGGCCGGCGCACGCCAGCCCGAGCAGGCGGGACACTACCGTATGACCGCCATCATCATCGGCGCCCTTGTGGAAGGCGCCTGCCTGTTTGCGATAGTTGTCTGTCTTATCTCCAAGTAAGCGATGTCCCTTATCACTCCGGATCCCGGCCTGCTGATATGGATGACCGTCGTCTTCGCGATTGTGTTCTTCATCCTCGCAAAGTTCGGATTCCCGCTTATAACGGGGATGGTGGACAAGCGCAGCAGCCGCATTGAGGAAAGCATTGCGAAGGCCCGCGAGGCAGAAAAGAGTCTGGGCGAGCTTTCGGCAAGCGGGGAGCGCATCATCCTCGAGGCCAAGGCCGAGCAGGCCCGCATCCTCAAGGAGACTTCCGCTCTGCGCGAGAAGATGCTCTCGGATGCCAGAGAGCAGGCAGGCGAAGAGGCGGCGAAGATTGTCCTCAACGCCAAGACTCAGATCGCCGCGGAGCGGGAGGCCGCTCTGGGCGAACTTCGCGCCGAGGTCGCGTCCCTTTCGGTGGAGGTGGCGGAGAAGATACTGCGCGCAAAGCTTGAGAAGAGCGGAGAACAGGCAGCCCTTGTGGACCGTTATGTGGATGAAGCGTCGAGAGCGGAATTGAGTTAGCCGATGAACACAGGAATCGTCTCAGTGCGTTATGCCCGCGCCCTTCTGCGCTATGTGCAGGAGCTGGGATGCGGCGAGCATGTGTGCAGGGAGGCCTGTGCGCTGCTCGCAGACCCCGATTCCGTCACCTCCGTGCAGCTCTCCGCGGAGCTTGGACGCTTCGCAAATCTCCTGAAGCGTCAGGGACGCCTTCAGGACGTGCGCCAGATACTGAACACTTTCGTGAGGATGTACCGTGAGTCCACCGGCACCCTGATGGCAAAGCTCACCACTTGCGCCCCCGCTCCTGAGCTTGAGCAGAGGCTGCGCCCCATTTTGGAGGAGCGCTTCGGCCTCAAGGTTGAGATGGAGGTGAGCGTGGACGAGAGACTGCTGGGGGGATTCAAGGTGGATGTGGGGGACTATGAGCTGGATGCCAGCCTGCGCTCCCAGATAGAGGCCCTGCGAAGGCAGTTCGTGGTACGAAACAACAGAATTGTATAGCCCAATGACCAATACAAGCATCAAAGCAAGTGAAATTTCCGAGCTTCTCTACGAGCAGCTCAAGGGGATAGACACCTCCCTGAAGTACGAGGAGGTGGGGACCGTGCTCTCCGTTAGCGACGGCGTGGCCAGAATCTTCGGTCTGCGCAGCGTCGAGGCGAGCGAGCTGCTGGAGTTCGACAGCGGCGTGAAGGCCGTCGCGATGAATCTCGAGGCGGACAGTGTGGGCGCCGTGCTCCTCGGCCCGACCGATCTCGTGAAGGAGGGTATGAAGGTGAGGCGCCTGCGCCGCATAGCCGGCATCGAGGTGGGCGAAGGCCTGCTCGGAAGAGTCGTGGACCCCATCGGCACCCCTCTGGACGGACTCGGCAAGGTCCAGGGCGAGACGGTGCGTATGCCTCTGGAGCGCAAGGCCCCCGGCGTCATCTTCCGCGAGCCCGTGCACGAGCCGCTGCAGACAGGTCTGAAGGCCATAGACGCGATGATTCCGATAGGCAGGGGCCAGCGCGAGCTCATAATCGGCGACCGCCAGACCGGCAAGACCGCAGTCGCCATAGACACGATAATCAACCAGCGGAGCGAGTATCTTGCGGGCCATCCCGTCTATTGCATCTATGTGGCCGTGGGCCAGAAGGGCTCCACCGTTGCATCCATAGTGCAGACCCTGCGCGAGAAGAACGCGATGGACTACACCATAGTGGTGGCCGCCACTGCGGCCGACCCCGCCGCGATGCAGTATTATGCCCCCTTTGCCGGGGCGGCCATAGGCGAGTATTTCAGAGACACGGGCCGCCACGCCCTCGTGATTTACGACGACCTTAGCAAGCAGGCCGTCGCGTATCGCGAAGTGTCCCTTATCCTGCGCCGTCCCTCCGGAAGAGAGGCCTATCCGGGCGATGTCTTCTATCTCCACTCCCGCCTGCTCGAGAGGGCCGCGAAGATAATCTCCCAGCAGGAGGTGGCCGAGCAGATGAACGACCTTCCTGAGTGCCTGCGCGGCCGTGTGAAGGCCGGCGGATCGCTCACCGCCCTGCCCATCATCGAGACTCAGGCCGGCGACGTGTCCGCCTACATCCCCACCAACGTGATTTCCATCACCGACGGCCAGATTTATCTGGAGAGCTCGCTCTTCAACTCCGGCTTCCGTCCGGCAATCAACGTGGGCATCTCGGTGTCCCGAGTGGGTGGAAGCGCGCAGGTCAAGAGTATGAAGAAGGTGGCCGGCACCCTGAAGATAGACCAGGCCCAGTACAACGAGCTCGAGGCCTTCAGCAAGTTCTCCTCCGATATGGACAAGGTGACCGCCCTCACTCTGGACAAAGGCCGCAAGAACAACTCCCTGCTCGTGCAGGCCCAGTACAGCCCGATGCCGGTGGGAGAGCAGGTGGCCATCCTCTACTGCGGCACGCATTCCCTGATGGCGGACATCCCGCTGGAGAGCGTGCCGGAGTTCCAGAAGCTCTTCCTCGAGCGTATGCGCACCTTCCACCCCGACACTCTGGCCACCCTGCAGGCAGGGTCCTTGACCGATGAATGTGTCGCCGTGCTGGAGAAGGAAGCCGTCGATATCTGCACAGCCCTCAAATAACGCCAGCCTGCAATGTCGCTCAGAGAGACCAAAGACCATATCGCATCAGTGCGCAGCACGCGGAAAATCACTTCCGCGCTCAAGCTCGTCTCCTCGGCCAAGCTGCGCAAGGCCCAGAAGACCATCGAGACCCTGCGGCCCTACGAGCAGACGCTGACCTCGGTCTTCGCCTCGCTCCGTGCCTCCCGGCCCGGCGAAGGCGCGGGACTTGCCGCTCTCGGGGCGGGGGGGACGGCAGAAGGAGGAGCGGCCGTGGCCGTTGTCGTAATCGCCTCCAACTCTTCGATGTGCGGCGCGTTCAATTCCAACGTGTGCCGCAAGGCTCTGGAGGTGGTGCGCGGATGCTCGGGGCCCGCCCGGGTGCACGCTCTGGGGCGCAAGGCGGCCGACGCGCTCAGAAGGGAGGGGTACGGCTCGGAGGCGGATTACACGCAGCTCTCCGCGCATCCCTCGTATGAGGCGGTCGCCGAGATGTCGCGCAGGCTCAGCGCCGGCTTCCTGAAGGGGGAGCTCTCCCGCGTGGTGCTGGTCTATTCGCACTTTGTCTCCGCCTCCCGTCAGGAGGTGATGGTGGAGAATTATCTTCCTTTCGAGGACGCCGGCTCCGCCGCGGGGGCGTCCGGGGATCCGGAAGCCTTCATCGTGGAGCCGTCCGCGGAGCAGGTGCTGGAGTCCATGCTGCCCCGGGTGCTCGCTCTCAAGCTCTATGCGGCCGTCCTGGACTCCGCCGCCTCGGAGCACGCGGCCAGAATGTTGGCGATGCAGACCGCCACGGACAACGCCGACGCCCTGCTCTCCACGCTCACTCTCGAGTACAACAAGGCGCGGCAGCAGAAAATCACCAACGAGATTCTGGATTTGCTGGGCGGAGCGGCAAAATAAGTTAAAATTTTTTATTTTCCTATAGAGCTTAAGATTTTAAATAATCTTGAGCTTTTTTGTTATAAAATATAAGTAAAAAATTTTAAAAACATTCAAAATGAACACAAAAACGCAAAATAGCCGTGTTTAAACACAATTTACGGATTTTCAAGTATATTTTGAAAAGTGAAAAATTGTTGCGAACTTGCGCGCTCGTTTTGCCCGAAGGGGTGAATTGTGCAATTCTGACAACTAAAGTTAGTTAGTATAGTTTATTGTTTAATTAAAATTCAACCAATGAGAAAAATCAAATTGTTTTTCGCGGTTGTAGCCCTGTTCTCCTCAGCAGTGGCCGCTCTTGCACAGGACGTGCAGGTGAGCGGTACCGTCAAGGAGGCCAGCGGAGATGTCGTTGTCGGCGCAGCCGTCCAGCTGCAGGGCAGCACCACCTCCTATGCTATGACTGATGCATTAGGTAACTACAAGATCTCCGTTCCCGCGAACGGCACTCTTGTCGTCAGTTGCCTTGGTTACAAGCAGGCTGAGATCGCCGTTGGCGGACGTTCCGTCATCGACATCATCCTCGAGGCCGACACCGAAAGGCTTGAAGACGTGATCGTCGTCGCCTACGGTACCGTCCGCAGGGAGGCCGCCACCGGAGCCGTTTCTTCCCTGAAGGGCGACGGCCTCGCCGAGACCCCTGCAGTGTCCGTGGACAAGATGCTCACCGGCAAGATGGCCGGCGTCACCATCACCTCCGAGACCGGACAGCCGGGCGGCAGCTCCCAGATCCGTATCCGCGGTACCAGCTCCATCAACGCAGGCAACGAGCCTCTGTGGGTCGTGGACGGTATCCCCGTGATGGAAGGTGACCAGAGCTACTTCACCAACACCAACAACGCCATCGCCGCCATCAACCCCAACGATATCGAGAGCATCACCGTCCTTAAGGACGCCGCTGCGGCCTCCATCTACGGTTCCCGCGCAGCCAACGGTGTCATCCTCGTGACCACCAAGAGCGGCAAGGCCGGCAAGGCAAAATTCAACGCCCGCGTCAAGCTCGGCGCCTCCACTCTCGCCAATGACAACAACTTCCGTTCGATGACAGGCGAAGAGCTGCTCGGCTTCTACCGCACCGCCGCCGTCAACGCAGGCCACAATCCCGACGACCCGACTTCTCCTTACTACTATCCTATGTCCACCCTGAGCGGCACTCTTGTGAACTGGCTCGACGAGGTGACCAAGGTCGGTATGTTCCAGGAGTACGAAATCAACGCCTCCGCCGGCAATGACAAGGGCTCCTTCTACACCTCCCTGTCTTACCAGAATACCGACGGTGTCGTGGATGCTGTTAGCTACAAGCGCCTCACCGGCCGTGTCAACGCAGACTACAAGCTCCTCCCCAGCCTCAAGGTCGGCACCCGCGTCAATCTCGCCTACACCGAGAACCACGATACCGAGATGCAGGCTCTGTACTACTCCAACCCGTTCTTTGCAGGTATCACCATCCGTCCCTGGACCCCCGTCATCGACCCCGAGACCGGCGAGTACAATATGAATATCCCCGAGAACTCCAACACCAACCCTATCTACAACGCCCTCTGCCACGGCGAGGACGAGTGGGAGAAGCAGTTCCGCACCCAGGGTTCCATCTTCCTTGAGTGGTCTCCTGTCAAGGGCCTCAGCTTCAAGACCAACAATATGGTTGAGACCGTGTTCGGCGAGGGCCGTCGCTACTGGGGACCCGATCCCGGCGACACTGAGGGCACTCTCCAGAGTTCTACCACCCAGCGTGTACGCCTGACCACCTCCAACACCATCAACTACAACGCCCTGTGGGGAGACCACAGCTTCCGCGCTCTTGTGGGTCAGGAGGCAATGAGCCAGAGCTACCAGTATATCTACGGCTATTCACCCAGCGTGGACGCCAACATCCCTTACCACTCCACCGGAGTCGCAGCTGACGACAATATTGCCGACTACAAGCAGCAGTACACCCTGCTTTCCTTCTTCGGCAACATCGATTACAACTACGCCCAGAGGTATTTCGCGCAGGCTTCCATCCGTGAGGACGGTTCTTCCCTGTTCGGAGCCGAGAACAAGTGGGGCCTCTTCTGGTCCGTGTCCGGATCCTGGAACATCACCAACGAGAAGTGGATGAAGAACAGCCGCAAGTGGCTCTCTCTGCTGAAACTCCGCGCCAGCTACGGTGTCAACGGTAACAACAACATCAGCCCTTATCAGGCCTACGGAGTGTATGCTTCCGCAGCCTACAACGGCGGCACCGGCATGCTTCCTTCCAGACCTTCCAACGATGTTCTCTCCTGGGAGAAGAACAAGACCTGGAACGTGGGTCTCGACTTCGCCTTCTTCGACGGACGCATCAACGGCCAGGTGGACGTCTATAGCCGCAAGACCAGCGACATGCTCCTCGACAAGGCTGTCCCCGCCACTTCCGGATTCACCTCCAACTTCATGAACATCGGCGCTATGACCAACAAGGGTGTCGAGTTCATGATCGAGGGCGACATCATCCGCTCCAGGGACTTCGTGTGGAACGCCGGCTTCAACATCGCCTTCAACAAGTCCAACATCGACGACCTGGGCGGCGACAACTGGTTGAGCGCTGACTATGACTCCCGTCTGCGCCACGTCGTGGGCAAGGACTTCTACACCTTCTACCTCTATGATTATGCAGGTGTCGATCCTTCCACCGGTAACGCCCTGTGGTGGCACCACACATACGGCAAGTATGAGGACGGCACCGACAACATCGACGACATCCAGTCCTCCACTCTGACCAGCGACTTCAGCCAGGCAAGCTACGTCTATGCAGGCTCTCCCGCTCCCAAGGCTACCGGCGGCTTCAACACTTCCTTCAGCTGGAAGGGTCTGAGCCTTAGCGCCTTCTTCGAGTTCAAGACCGGCAACTACGTCTATATCGCCGAGATGCGCTATCTCAACGCCGACGGTAACCAGATGACTATGAACCAGACCGCTTCCGCCCTCAACTACTGGAAGCAGCCCGGCGACACCGGATGCAGCCCCAAGCCCGTGGCAGGCAACAGCTCCAACTCCTACAACATCTCCTCCACCAGGTGGCTCCAGAGGGGCGATTACCTGCGTATCAAGGACGTGACTCTCTCCTACAGCTTCCCCAAGACCATACTCGACAAGATTCACATGCAGGGCCTGAAGGTCTATGTGAGCGCACTCAACCCCTACACTTTCCACGATGTGAATTTCTACGATCCCGAGCGTGGTGAGGAAGGAATGGGATTCGGTATCTATCCTCAGACAAAGTCTTTCGTGGGCGGCCTTGAGATTTCCTTCTAATCTTAAATGGATACGAATATGAAAAAGTATATATTTGTCGCTCTTATCGCTGTCCTGAGTCTCAACTCCTGCAAGGATTTCCTTGTCCAGGATCCTATAATGTCTCAGAGTACCGAGCTCACGCTCTCCGACTTCAACGGCCTCAACAAGGCTGTCGCCGGAGCATACGGCCCCCTCGCCGACGGTTCCTGGTACGGAGCTTTCTATGTGCTCAACTCCGAAATGCGCGTCGGCAACGCCATGATCCCCACGGTCAGCGACTTCACTTCCGGCCGTATGACCACTCCTTATAATATGAACTATGATCCCAGCTCCACCGAGGGTCTGTGGTCTTTGGCATATTATGTGATTTCCGCCACCAACAACGTGCTCGACAAGCTCGAGGGCAACGAGGACAGTTTCGTCTCCTCCAGCGTGAGCAGGCAGGATGTGGACAACCTCGAGGCTGAGGCCTACGCGCTCCGCGCCCTCGCGCACTTCGACTGTCTGCGCCTGTATGCCCGCACCGACGGCACGACCCGTCAGGATCTCGGCATCCCCGTCATCACCACTCCCCAGCTCCCCACCGATATGCCCGAAAGAGCGTCCGTGGACTCCACCTTCACAAGGATTCTGATGGACCTGTCGGCCGCCGAGGAGCTTATGGAGTATGAATATGTGCGCGAAAGCGTTGCGGACGCTCACGCAGTGATCTCCAAGCCCGTCATCTGGGCTCTGCTGAGCCGCGTGAACCTCTACGCCAGGAACTATCAGTCTGCCGCTGAATGGGCCACCAAGGTCATCGACTGCGGCGAGTACGAACTCTGGACTGCCGATGAATACACCTCAGTGTGGGGCAATGACGTTGCCAAAGACGGCGGAGAGGTCATCTTCGAGATCTACGGCAAGCAGTCCAACGACTATGACGAGTACTGGGAAGGTCCTTCACATATGACCAACCCTGTGGGCTACGCCGACTGCGCGGCTTCCGCCGATCTGGTCGCCCTCTTCGAGGACGGTGACGTGCGCGGCACCTGCGGTGTGCGCGGCACAGACGACGGCAAGGCTATGTTCTGCACCGACAAGGACCAGAAGTCTGGCGGTCAGATGTGGACTATGAAGTACTACGGCAAGGGTGAGGGCAACGCCACTTCCACCCCCGACGTGAGCAATGTCATCGTCCTTCGTCTTTCCGAGATGTATCTTATCCGTGCCGAGGCAATCGCCAACGGCGCCACAGTCGCCGGCACCACCGCCGTGAAGGACGTCAACGCCATCAGGTCCAAGCGTGGAGCTTCCACTCTGGGCGCCGCCGGTGTGGACACCGTCATCAAGGAGCGCCGCCTCGAACTCAACTTCGAAGGTTCCTACTGGTTCGACCTCGCCCGCACAGGTGGTTCGTTCTCCTATGTGGACGCCGCGATTTCCAAGAACGTTCCTTCCGACTCCAAGTACTGGGCTCTTCCCATCCCCAAGTCCCAGATTGACCTCGACGCCAATCTCGAGCAGAATCCCGGTTATTAACAGTTAATTGAAGACAATGATGAAAAAGATATTTGTTTTTCTGAGTGTCGTGGCTCTCGGTCTTGCGGCAGCTTCCTGCAGCGACCTCAACGTGGAGCCCACTTTCACCGACACCGACGCCTTTGTCGAGTTCGACAAGACTGCGGTGTCCGTAGCCGAGGATAAGGGACAGGTACTTGTCTCCGTGACCCTCAGCTCCCTTAGCGGACTCGAGGAGACCATCTCTTACGAGGCCGTGGACGGCACCGCCAAGGCCGGTGTGGACTACAACCTCATCGACGGCTCCGCCACCCTCAAGTTCGATGCCAACAGCCGCGTGTGCACTATCCCCGTGCAGATTATCGAGCATCCGGGCGAGTACACCGGTGACCTCAAGTTCACCCTCAATCTCAAGAGCACCGGCGGCGTGAATGCCGGAATGAAGACTTCCTGCACCGTCACCATCAGTGACAACGATCACCCTCTCGCCGCTATCCTTGGCGAGTACACCGCTACTTCCAGCACATATGGCGGAGGTTCCCAGAGCTGGGATCTCACCATCAGCAAGGATGCCGATGACGTGACTGTCATCCACGTAGACAACCTCACTCCCGGATGTATCGACTATGCAAGCTGGGGCGACTGGACAATGTCCGCTGTCGTCAACGAAGACAAGAACGTCATGACCTTCTCTGCCGGTCAGACCTGCGAGGCCTGGTATGCAAGCACCGACGATGTGTTCCAGCTCCTTACCTGGACCGACGGAGTCTACATCGACGACACCGAGGACGTGATCTTCACCCTGCAGGCTGACGGCACCTGGCTCTGCGAGCAGAACATCTGGCTCTGGCCTATGCTCTCCCAGTCCCTGTATCTCAACTGGTGCGACCGCGCTCCCATTATCCTTACCAAGAAATAATCCGGACGAATATGAAAAAGTATATTATACTCCTTTCTGCAGCTCTTCTCGCGATAGCGGGTTGCGCCAAGTTCGAACACGAGACTCCCACCGCGAGGGTCTATGTGGATGCTCCCTCGATTGAGGTGACCGAAGTTGCGGATTCTTCCTTCACCGTGCTCATCACCCCCGCCACAGGCACCGGATACTATTCCTACGCCGTGATGGAGGGAAAGGCCGCTGTCCTTGACTCAATGAAGCTGTTCAAGTGCGGCGTCTCCGGCACCATGGAGGCCAAGACCATCAACTATGCCGAGAAGGCGAGCTACTCCCTCACAGTCGAGAACCTCGTGCAGGACAGCTACTACACTGTCTATGCCGTGTCTTCCAGCACTCAGGGCGGTGTGGGAAGCGTTGTCTCCAAGACTATCCTCACGGGAGATTCCTACATCCCCGAGATTACAGACATTGCCTCAAAGGACACTGTCGTCACCATCACTTTCAACGAGGATATCTTCCTCGACGAGGATGCAGTGGTCGAGGTGAACTACTATGCCGTAAACGACACCGATGATGCGTTCTTCGATGAGGACGGCATCAAGACTCCCCGCGGAGCGGGCGAGGCCGAGGTTATCGTCAAGGGCAATGTGGCCACGATTTCCTGCTCGGGCATCCCTGCAGGAGCCTACTACACCGTCAGCTATCCCGACGGTCTCTTCTACGATGCAGTCGAGAACGCTTGCGAGGGTGTCGAGAGTTTCTTCTATCGTTTGTATGACGTGGAAGAAGAAGAATATTTCGAAGACTACTTCGGAATCAGCGGCCGCAGGGCCACCGAGGACTTCGAACTCTCCATCTACGGCGACGAGAAGGGCGAGGGCGTGACTGTGGTCACCGCTATGTCCGACCCCATCTGGATTGCCGTTCCCGATGATTACATCCATTTCAGCTACAATGCCAAGGCCACCGGCACCATTGTCTATGAGACTGAAGAAGAAGGCCACAGCTCCGTGGATACATACGAAATCGGCTATGGCCATCCTACATATGGCTTCGGCTGGAGCAGTTATAACTGCGCTCTGAGCTATCCCAACGCAGGAGAGTACTACACCGGTCGTCCCGACCCCGCAAGAGGTTCTATGGTCACCATCAACATCCCCACATTCCTTGAGGATGTGTATGGCAACCAGAACGCCGAGTTCGTGATCGGACCTTTCATATACTCCTACGGCTTCACTCTTGATGACGTGGTCGGTACCTACGATTATGCCGGAACGACAGTGTTCTCTAGCAAAACAGACGAGCCTTGCACCTGGGTGATTGCCGAGAGTGATGATCCCGATCAAGGCAACGTGATGTTCACTTCGATTTTCGGTTTTGACAAGGTCAATGTCTATGCTGATTTCGACTGTGATTGCGGAACGCTCTCCATCGTGACGGATGCTGAATCCAATTATATCGACACCGATGTTTATCCGGACGGAGAAGGCGGTTATCTGGCATATGAGTACTACACTTGGGCATATTACGGCGATGTGACGACCTTCAGTATGACAGCAAGCCATACTTTCACTGGCGTTGATGACTACATCGGATATATTTACTATGTATACACCAGCGATGCTGACGGTAATTACACTGAAGACGATTATCAGGGCTATGGCTACAATATGTTCTATGCAATGCCTGAATACGTCGAGAGCAATTCAGTCGCCAAGTCTCCGAAGGCATTCAATGCTGGCGTCCGTCCCGCATATGTCCCCGGAAAGTCTTTGGTCAAGGATACTCCCAAAGTGTCTCTGAAGTAATTCCGAAACTCTTTATAATTAACGGCGCCCCGCACGGGACGCCGTTTTTTGTTATAATCACAATTTTATGTACATTTGTAAGATATGATGAAACGATTGATATATCTGGCTGTGGCCATTCTGGCGCTTGCATCCTGTGCCAAGACGGAAGAAGAACCGAAGATTTCCATATCCGGCAAGACGGAATACTACCTCGCTGCGGCGGGGGAGAGCATAAGCGTGGGTGTGTCCTCCAACCGCGAGGACTGGACCTGGAGCGCGGGCGGAGCATCGTGGCTCTCGGCCTCGAAGGAAGGCGGCGCCCTCAAGATCACTGCGGCGCCCAACGAGGAGTTCGAGCCCCGCAATGCCACCGTGACCGTGTCGGCAGGCGTTGCAACGGCCTCCTTCAAGCTGATTCAGGCGGCAAGCATATTCGTGCCGGAGCTTGAAGTGGACGTGGACAACCCTGCGACCGTGCCCTGCAAGGCGGGGTCTCTGGAGGTGGGCGTCACCACCAACCTAGAAGGCTGGGAATTCTCCTGCGAGGAGCAGGACTGGATCACAGTCGCTCCCGCAGACGGAGGACTCAAGCTCGAATTCGAGGGAAACACCGCCGAGAACGAGCGGAAATTTGAGCTCGTGATATATGCTCCCACTCAGGAAGACCCCCTTATGCAGCTCAAACTTGTGGTGATCCAGGCGGAGAACGACATAGAGTATGCTCAGACCGACCTCAGCGCCGGCGGCACGTCCAACTGCTATGTGATAACCCACAAGGGCCCTTATGCCTTTGATGCCACCATAAGGGGCAACGGCAAGACCGTCACCGGTCTCAAGACACCGGACGCCCTCTCTCCCGCAGGAGCGAAGCTCGTGTGGCAGACAAGCAAGGGAGTGGTCAATTCGGTGAGTCTGTCGGAGGGGAAAATCTGCTTCGAGGCAGGCAAGAAGACCGGCAGCGCCGTGCTGGCGGCAACGGACGCCTCCGGCAAGATTATATGGAGCTGGCACATCTGGAGGCCGGAGCTCCCGGTGGAGGAACTCGCTTCCGCCTCGGGCGCGAAGGTGATGAATATGAATCTCGGCGCCCTGCACAACGACCCCAAGGACGCCGAAAGCTTCGGGATGCTCTACCAGTGGGGGCGCAAAGACCCGTTCCCCGGAGCTCCCGTCACCTGCAACGGGTCCCTCAGCGTGGACAACAAGAAGGTCTATGACATAGACGGCAAGGAGGTGATAATTTCCGGTACGAGCATGTACAACACTTCCGACAACACCCTCGCGTTCTCCATAGCGAACCCCGATGTCTGCATCAGCAACAACAACCAGTACAAGACCTGCCGAGACTGGCTACGTCCCTCGGAGAGCAACGCTTCTCTGTGGGGCAACCCCGACGGGACCGAAAAAGTGGATGGAGAATATGTCAACGAAGGCAGCAAGACCTACTACGACCCCTGCCCCGTGGGCTGGAGAGTGCCTCATATGCAGGTGTTCAACCACCTCACCCCCGGCGGCGGAATGGTCTGGGCCACAGGTGAGTCAGACGGCGTGATGACCTGGAGCAACCTCGGCGGCGAGGCGCACGTGGCTATCCGCGACATCAACTCCGACGGCAATATCAACATCCTCGACTTCGAGAACGGATGGTGGCTGTATATGAAGGAGACCTCTCCCAAGATCTGGTCCTATTTCCCCGCCACCACCCGCTACGACGGCCAGTACGCGATGCTGATGGGAAGTATGGTGGGACTGTGGGCCAACTATTGGTACAACACCCCCACCGCTTCCGATGGAAGCGACAAATACACCGCCGAGGCGATGTCGTTCGGCATCAAGGACTATTCCGGTGGCTGGTCGGTGACCCTCTCGGCCATCTCCAGCGGCTCCCGCGCCGATGCCTACGCCGTGCGTTGCATAAAGGAATAATATAACTGATACTCTTATATGAAGAAACTGATTATCACCCTCTGCGCCGTTCTGGCCGCCTTCTGCTCCGGAGCGCAGGAATGCTCCACCTCCTGGCCGTACCTGTACCCTTCCTTCCGGCAAGGCACAATCTATATGAAGGGCGGCAATACGGTGGAGCAGCAGCTCAATGTGCACGTACTGCACGGAAGACTCCATTATCTGGACAACGGCGTGGTGAAAGAAGCCCTCTCCAAGGATATTCTTCTTGTAAAGATTGGCGAAGATCAGTATATGGACGTGAAAGGGGACATAATGAAGGTCTGTGAGAGCGAGCCCCGCGGGTTCGTGGCCGCGCACATAGTGGGCGACTTCGACAAGCTGCGCGAGAGCGGCGGCGCCTACGGCACATCCACCAACAACTCCGCCACCCGGAAGCTCACCTCTCTGGACGTTGCCGGCCATGCTAACCAGAACCATATGGAAATGTGGGAGAGCAGGCACAACGGAGAGGCTCTGGACCTGATCCGCACCTATTATCTGGTGACTCCGGAGAAAATCTGGACAGCTTCCCGCCGCGGTATTGAGGAGGAACTCTCGGCGGAGGGCCGCGCAGCCTTCAAGGCCTGGCTCAAGGGCAAGAAAATCAAATGGAACGACCCGGGCAGCCTCCTGACCCTGCTTGATTTTGTGACAACGCTTTAAAAACGAATATGAAAAAGTATCTGATTCTTCTGTCGTGCGCTTTGGCCGCAATCGCGGTCGCAAGCTGCAATAATGCCGAGGAGCCGGTCTCATCCCCCGATGCCGCGGCTTCTTCCGAGGTGAAGATAGTCAACGCTTCAGTGCCCGAAGGGTATCTGATACCTGGAGTGACTTATATTAAGGTGGACGCCTCCCTTGCGGCCGACCTTGAGGCCCTGACCTCGCAGGAGGACGGGATGGTGAATGCTCCCGAAGTGAAATCTATGAGGCCTGCGATTCTGGGTCTGGGAGTGAGTTCGCTGCGCAGGGTATTCCCCTATGCGGGCAAGTTCGAGGCGCGCACCCGCGAGGCCGGACTTCATCTGTGGTATGAAGTCCGTTTCGACGGCACGAAGGCCTCTCTGGACGATGCCGCGGCATCCCTGTCAGAGATTCCGGGCGTGCAGATTGTGGAGCTCTGCCCCGAGATAGAGATTGTGGGCAATACCGAAGTGACGGAGTATGTGACCGCCTCCGGCGGAGAGCGCTCCGCCGGCCTTCCCTTCAACGACCCCAAGCTCTCCGAGCAGTGGCACTACTACAATGACGGTACCGCCAAGGGCTCGCAGAGCGGATGCGACGTGAACGTTGTCCCCGTGTGGAAGAATTACACCACAGGCAGCGAGAAGGTCATTGTGGCGGTGGTGGACCAGGGCGTGGACTATACCCACGAGGACCTCGCGGACAATATGTGGAAGAATCCCGAAAAGACCGGCGAGGGCCAGGACTGCGGATACAATTTCTGCTCGGACGGCTACAAGATTGAGCCCGGGGACCACGGCACCCATGTCGCCGGTACCATAGCGGCCGTCAACAACAACGGAGTGGGCGTGTGCGGCCTTGCCGGAGGAGATGCCGCCGCGGGCGTGAAGGGCGCGAAGATAATGTCCTGCCAGATTTTCGACGACAAGGGCAGCGCGAGCGGCGCCGCTGCCATCAAGTGGGCCGCCGACCACGGCGCAGTCATTGCCCAGAACAGTTGGGGTCCCACTTCCGCAGGCTCTACTTCGGATGCCCTGAAGAACGCCGTGGACTATTTCATCAAATACGCGGGCATCGACGAGAACGGCAAGCAGACCGGCCCCATAGCGGGAGGCCTTGTGACCTTCGCCGCCGGCAACGATGATTCCGTCGTCCCCTACGGCATCGACTACGAGAAGATGTTGATTGTCACGTCCGTGGGTGCGGACTACCGCCGCGCATACTATTCCAACTACGGCGACTGGACACATATCGCCGCCCCCGGCGGAGATGCCAAGAAGGGAAATCAGGTTGTCAGTACTCTGCCCGGCAACCAGTACGGCAGGATGCAGGGCACCTCGATGGCCTGCCCGCACGTCTCCGGCGTTGCCGCGCTTGTGATTGCCGCCAGAGGCGGGCAGGGCGTCGGATGTGATGCCATCCGCAAGCGTCTGGAGGAGAATGTCACCGACATCTATGCCTACAACCGCAATTACAATCTCGGCTCCGGCCTCGTGAATGCCTACAAGGCGATCGCCGGCACCGGCGGCGCGGCTCCCGACAAGGTGACCGACTACTCCCTCGAGGCCAAGTCCAACAACGTGACAGTGACCTTGACCGTGCCTTCCGACAGCGACGACGGCGCCCCCAGCACGATACTTGTGTACTATGACACTTCGTCCTTCTCCAAGACCGACGGCCTGATGTTCTCTCAGATTTACGTGGGCGATGTGAAGGCGGGCGGAAAGGTAAGCGGTGTCATTTCCGGGCTGGACTTCAGCAAGGGATACTATTTCGGGCTCGTGGCCTGCGACCTTGCGGGCAACAAGTCTGCCCTTTCCACGGTCAAAAACGTGACTACCGGAGAGAACAATCCTCCCTACATCACGGCGGACGGCCCCACCTCGTTCACCCTCAAGCCCCACGAGAGCGCCGTGCTCAATTTCACTTTCGGCGACCCCGACGGCCACTTTGTGACGATAGAACTCAATGATGATTCCATGGCTGCCGTGCTCGACACCCTCGACATGAGCAAGCCCAAGGTGATGATCTATGGCTCGGAGGCCGCCACAGGCACCTACAACAAGAGCCTCACGGTGACGGAATACTACGGTCTCACAGCCACTCTGGACTTCAGCTACACTATTCTCGAGAACCACAAGCCCGAGATCGTCACGCAGATTCCCGACCAGATCTACAGCAAGAAGGGCGACACCGTGGAGCTCGCGGAGGCTTCCTACTTCAAGGATGAAGACGGCGAGCAGCTCTCGTATGCCATCACCAACAGCGACGAGTCCGTGGCCAACGTCAATTATGCGCAGAAGAAATTCTATGTGACCGCGATGGGATTCGGCGACTGCTCGGTCACAATCACAGCCACCGACGTGCGCGGCGAGACGGTCTCCCAGACCTTCCGCATTCTGGTACGGGACAGCTCCGAGCCCGTGGACATCTACCCCAACCCCATGACGGACTATCTGTATGTGCGCACGAGCGCCGAGATGAGCGCCTCGGTGAAACTGATTAATTCTCTGGGCGGAAAGGTCTATGACCAGACCCTCGACATCGGCCCGTTCTCACCCGCGAAAATCAGCGTGAGCGACCTGGCGGGAGGTGTCTATACGGTCATTCTCGGCCTTGAGGGCGAGACTATCACAAGGACTGTTGTCAAAATATAGGAGGAACCGACAATGAAAAAGAAGATAATCATAGCAGTTGTTTCGCTTTGCGGCGCGCTCTCTCTTGCCTCCGCCCAGAGCAGCAGTATGGGATTTCTGAACGTGAATCCAGATGCGGCCGTTGCCGCAATGGCGGGAGCGGGCGTGGGCCTTCAGGCCGATGCTTATGCCATCGACAACAATATAGCCGCCGCCGCCCTGTCCTCTTCACGTATGGACATCGAGGCCGGGTACGGCATATGGCAGCCCAATGCCTCCAAGGCCGATATCATTTCCGCCGCCGGTTTTTGCCGGATAGGGGAGAAGTTCGCCCTTGCCGCTTCCTTCAAGAATTTCACGGAGCAGGAGTACTTCATCACCTCCTCCACCGGCCGTCAGAGCAGCACTTTCACTCCGAAGGAAATGAGCGTCGCTCTGGGCGCCTCATTCCGCGTGTCGAAGAATTTTGCCCTCGGCGTGGACGCCAAGTATGCAGTCTCCACCATCGCCGAGAGTGCGAAGGCCTCCACGGTGGCTTTCGACGTGGCCGCATCCTTCAGCAAGAACGGCCTCACCGCCGGCCTGAGCGTCTGCAATCTGGGGGGCAAAGTCAACTACGGCGGCTCCTCCAGCTATTCTCTTCCCACCGTCGCCCGTCTCGGAGCATCATACAGCACTGCCTTTGGGCTCAATGCAGGCGCCGAGTTCGACTATGCCTTCAGCGGCGGTCTTATGTGCGGAGCGGGGGTGGAATATTGGATCAAGGAAATCATCGCCCTGCGTGCCGGCTACCATTATGGCGGACAGGAGGTCATACCCAGCTATGCCTCTCTGGGTCTGGGAGCCGACATCAAGGGAGTGAAGCTCAACTTCGCATATCTCCTCGCCTCCGACACCATCGGCGGCTCCCTGATGCTCACCCTCGGATACGCATTCTCCCCCCCCTATAGCACGGCCAAAAAACAAAATTTCCGCCACCCCTCGAATTTTGCTACCGGCTGCCGTAAATCTGTTTTGTTGCCCCGCCCTTCCTCTACTGCAGCTCGCCGCGTTTGAGCTGCTCGATGTAGCTGTCTATGCGCTTGAGCTCGCGCGGGATGCGGATATGCTGCGGGCAGGAGCGCTGGCAGATGCCGCAGGAGATGCAGTGGTCGGCCTGACGGGCGGTCTGCACGGCCTTGTCGTAGGTGGCAAGATACCGCCGGCGCGCTCTGGCGTAGTCTTTCTGCTCGGGGGACTTGACATAGGTGCCCTCGTTCACGCAGTTGTTGTAGAAGCGGAATATCCCCGGAATGTCTATGCCGTAGGGACAGGGCATGCAGTATTGGCAGCCGGTGCAGCCGACCAGAGGATATTGCGCTATCTCGGCTCCAACGGCGTCCAGAAAGCCTGTCTCCTCTTCTGTGAGGGGCTTGAAGTCCAGGAAGGTGTGGAGGTTGTCGCGAAGGTGGTCGGCGTTCTCCATTCCGCTCAGGATTGTGAGCACCTTGGGGAAACTTCCGCAGAAGCGGAATGCCCACGAGGCTATGCTGCGGGAGGGCTCGCGCTCTTTGAGACGGGCGGCAAGCGGGGCGGGGATGCCGGCGAGCGCGCCGCCCCTGAGCGGCTCCATTATGACCACCGGGATGTCAAGTTCGGCGAGCTTGGAGTAGAGGTAGCTCGCGTCGGCGTTGCGGCCTCCGGCGTTGTTCCAGTCTTCGTAGTTCATCTGAATCTGCACGAAGTCCCAGTGGTAGGCGGCGTGCAGTTCCAGAAGCTCGTCCAGGCCGGACTCCGGGCCGTGGAAGGAGAAGCCCAGATTGCGTATGTGGCCGGCCTTGCGCTCGGAGAGCAGGAAGTCCATTATCCCGGTCTCGGCGAAGCGCTTCCGGAAAGAGGCGGCTCCGGAGATGGAATGCAGGAGGTAGTAGTCGATGTGGTCGGTCCGGAAGATTTCCAGTGAGCGGCGGTACATCAGCACGGAGTTGTCGTAGGAGGCATCGCTGAAGTTGGAGAGCTTCGTGGCCAGCAGCCATTCGCTGCGCGGATGACGGTTCAAGGCTATGGCGGTGGCCTCTTCGCTCTTGCCCTGCAGATAGACGGGCGAGGTGTCGAAGTAGTTGACCCCGTGCGCGAGCGCCTCGTCGACAAGGGCGTTCACCGTCTGCTGGTCGATTGTGCCCTGCTCTGCGTCTGCCATCGGCCAGCGCATGCAGCCGTAGCCCAGCAGGCCCACTCCTTCGTAGTTGCAGGGCATTTCTCCTTGCAGGGAGGCGCCATCGCTCGATTTGCCGCTCCCGCGGGAGGCTCTGCCGATGAGCTTGTTGCAAAGGGCCCCTCCTTCCGCACAACCGGCCGCCAGAGGCAGAACGGCCGCAGCGGCGCCGCTTATCTTGAGAAAATCACGTCTTTTCATTTCGTCTGATGTGTTTGAAGTCCACTGACCGTGATGGCGCTGACCGGGCGCACGGGGCATAGATACTCGCACGCTCCGCAGCCTATGCATTCGCTTTCGGAGACTGCCGGCAGGCGCCTTCCGTCATCCGTCTGAACCATCTGCAGGGCTCCGGTGGGGCAGTGGCGCACGCAGTTGCCGCAGGCCTCCTTCTCAAGCGCGCTGAGGCAGAGGTCGGGATTGACCTGCGCCGTGCCTATGCGTATGGAGGTCTTCTGCTCGCGGGTTACGGGGAGTATGGCTCCGGCGGGGCAAAGGTCCGAGCAGACCGTGCACTCGGGACGGCAGAAGCCGCGCTCGTAGCTTATATGCGGCTGGAGCAGATGCGCGAGGTCGGAGCTGGGACGCAGGATGCCGCTCGGGCAGCCGCTCACGCAGAGCTGGCAGGCGGTGCAGCGGTCATAGAAGTTCTTCGCGCTTCCGGCTCCCGGAGGCACTATGGGGGATTTGCGCTCCGGAGCCTGCTTGGGCAACAGGGGAGCGAGACCGCCGTCGACTTTTTTCTCCTGCGCCTTGAGCGGCAGGGAGGCGAGGCCGGAGAGGGCCGCCGTGGCTATTGCCGCCGTGGTGATGAAGGCCCTGCGGCCGGAGTCGGGGGCGGCGGGGGCGGATGTGCCGGTGGCGGCGGAGCCGAAGGGGCGCAGGCGGTAGCTGATGGCGCCCTCGGCGCAGTTGTCTATGCAGTCAAAGCACGCCACGCAGCGGGATGCGTCCACTTTGTGCGCGGCCATGTCGATGCAGGAGGCCTTGCACTCTCTGCCGCATTTCTTGCAGGCGGTGCATTTGTCCGTGTCGAAGCGGAGCTGGAAGAGGCTGAAGCGGCTGACCAGCCCCAGAAGCGTGCCCACGGGGCAGACGGTGTTGCACCAGGCGCGCCCCCAAAGATAGGCGCTCGCCCCTACAAGAAGCAGGGTTGCGGCGGCTGTGACAAGCAGGGCGGGGACCAGCGTGGACCCGACGGCGGCAGCTGAGCGGACGGCGGCGGACTTGCCGGTAATGGCGGCAACGATGCCCTGCACGATGCGTCCGTATGCGCTATAAGGGGCGATGAGCGCCACAAGCACCTGTGCGCCGCAAATCATTGCGACGACGGTGAGCGCCAGAATGAGGTAGCGCGGCAATTTGCGCTCTCTCGAGCAGGCGAATTTCTTGCCGTGCGGGCGGAACTTCGGGACCGGGCGGCCGGCGGCTTCGGCGGGGGTTGTTGCGCCGGCACGCGCTGCTGCGGCTTTGCGGATGCGGCGTTTCTGCAGGCCGTCGATGATTCCGGCTCCCGTGCGGCGAAGGCGGATGACCACGTCCTGCATCACCCCCAGGGGGCATATCACCGAGCAATACACGCGTCCGAATATGAAGGTCAGCAGCAGGATGCCTGCCACAATGGCCAGATTGCCCAGCAGGGCTCCGCCGATGGCTCTTTGGACTGCGGGCAGGAACTGCACTTTGGCCAGAAAGCCCCACCACTGCTGTCCTGTCCCGAGGAAGAGCAGCGTTATTCCCGTGAAGAACAGCGCTGCGAGTATTATTCTTGTTTTGCGTAACATCGTGTATGAAAATCTAACAAATTTAGTTATTTTTTCGGTAGCTGTGTTCGTTTTGAAGCGCTGTTTGCTAATTTTGCGATATGAAAAATGTCGCAATACTTGCCGCCGGGCAATTCCCCCGAAAGGAGTATCCTCGTTATCTGCTTGATTCTGCGGATGTTATCGTGTGCTGTGATGGCGCTTTGCAAATTGCCGAAAAGCACGGGATTGTGCCTGATGTCGTCATCGGAGACCTTGATTCAGTGTGTGGGCGCGCCCTCGGGAGGTTTACCTCCGGCACCATGGAAGGAGAGCGCCGCGACAAGAGCATGCGCGTTGCCATCAAGGATGAGGATCAGGACACAAATGACCTGACCAAGGCCTTTGATTATGTGATGAAGAATTTTGCCGGCAGGCCCGGACCGGATCTGTCTGTCAGCATCCTGGGTGCCACGGGCAAGTCGGAGGCCCATACCATAGGCAATGTCTCCCTGCTGATGGAGTATGCGCGGCGGTACGACCTTGACGGAATCGACGTGCAGATGGTGTCGGACTATTCGACGATTTTTGCCTTGCGGGACTCTCAGCGGCTGCACGTGGGCGCCGGGCGCAAGGTGTCCGTCTTCTCCGCCGACCCGACTCTGTGCATAAAATCGGAGGGCCTGCAGTGGCCGCTCGATTCGGTTGTTTTCGACAACTGGTGGAAGGCCACCCTCAATCGCGCCAGTGATGATGTCATTGCGCTCACGTTCAGTCATCCCGGACCTGTGGTGGTGATTCTGGACTAGAAATGGATTTCGCAATCTCGAATTTAAGTGCTATTTTTGTAAGTTATATTTAATTCGAAGATAATAATGCAAAACAATATGACTTCAAAGGAAATCCGCCAGAAGTTTCTGGACTTTTTCGCTTCCAAGGGACACACGCTTGTCCCTTCGGCGCCGATGGTCGTGAAGAATGACCCGACGCTTATGTTCACCAATGCCGGAATGAACCAGTTCAAGGACATTTTCCTCGGCAATAGCAAACCCAAGTTCTTCCGCGCCGCCGACAGCCAGAAGTGTCTGCGCGTGAGCGGCAAGCACAACGATCTCGAGGAGGTGGGACACGACACCTACCACCACACTATGTTCGAGATGCTGGGCAACTGGAGTTTCGGGGACTATTTCAAGTCCGAGGCCATAGACTGGGCGTGGGAACTCCTGACCGAGGTGTACGGGATAGACAAGAGCAAGCTCTACGCCACCATCTTCGAAGGGTCCGACGAGTGCCCTCTGGACGAGGAGGCGCGCGAGGCGTGGCTCAAGCACCTTCCCGAGGACCACATTGTCCTTGGCAACAAGCACGACAATTTCTGGGAGATGGGCGACACCGGCCCCTGCGGTCCCTGCTCCGAAATACATATCGACATCCGCACCCCCGAGGAGAGGGCCGACGGCACTCCCGGGCGCGACCACGTCAACAAGGACAACCCGCACGTGATCGAAATCTGGAACCTTGTGTTCATGCAGTTCGAGCGCAAGGCCGACGGCCATCTGGAGAATCTCCCCGCCAAGAACATAGACACGGGAATGGGCTTCGAGCGCCTCTGCTCCGTGCTTCAGGGCAAGAACAGCAACTATGACTCCGACGTCTTCACCGGCATGCTCGCGAAAATCGGCGAGCTCTCCGGCCACAGGTACGGCGAGAGCGGGGACGTGGACGTGGCGATGAGGGTCATCGCCGACCACATCCGCGCCATCAGCTTCTCCATCGCCGACGGGCAGCTGCCCAGCAACGTGAAGGCCGGATACGTGATACGCAGGATTCTGCGCCGCGCCGTGCGCTACGGCTACACTTTCCTCGGTCTGGACGAGCCTTTCCTCTGCCGGCTTGTACCCCAGCTTGTCAGCGATATGGGCGAGGCTTATCCCGAGCTCTCCAGGCAGCAGGCGCTCATCGAGAACGTCATCCGCGAGGAAGAGCAGGCGTTCCTGCGCACTCTTGAGCGCGGCATCAAATTCCTTGAAGAATACATGGCCGCCCACGAAGACGCTTCCGCCGCGAGGACTGTCTCGGGAGTCAACGCGTTCACCCTGTACGACACCTACGGATTCCCCGTGGACCTCACCCAGCTGATTGCCGCCGAGCACGGATTCAGCGTGGATATGGATGGCTTCAATGCCGAGCTCCAGAAGCAGAAGGACCGCGCCCGCAACGCTACCGCCAACGAATTCGGCGACTGGCAGGAGTATTTCCCCGGCGAGTGCAAGTTCATCGGCTATGACAAGACCACCGTCGTGAGTTCACGCCTGCTCAAGCAGCGCACCGTGGTGCAGAAGAACAAGCAGATGATTCAGCTCGTCTTCGACAAGACCCCCTTCTACGGCGAGATGGGCGGAGAAGTGGGCGACACCGGATACATCCAGAGCGAAGACGGCGAGAAGATAGCCATCCTCGACACCGTCAAGGAGAATAACCTCACTCTGCACATCGCCGAGAGGCTCCCTTCCAATCCCAGAGGAGAATTCAAGCTCGTGGTGGATGCCGCACGCAGGCAGAAGATAGCCAACAACCACAGCTGCACCCACCTTATGGATACCGCCCTGCGCGAGATACTCGGCACCCACGTGGAACAGAAGGGCTCCTATGTGTGTGCGGAGAGCCTGCGCTTCGACTTCTCGCATTTCGAGAAGCTCACCCCCGAGCAGATTGTCGCCGTCGAGGCCCGGGTGAACGAACTCATCCTCTCCAACATCCCTCTCGAGGAGAACCGCTACGCCACTATGGAGGAGGCCCGCGGGATGGGAGCCATTGCCCTGTTCGGCGAGAAGTACGGCAACATGGTGCGAGTGGTCAAATTCGGCCCCAGCGTGGAGCTTTGCGGAGGATGCCACACCTGCGCCACCGGCACCATCGGAGCGTTCAAGATTGTGAGTGAAGGGGCCATAGCCGCCGGCGTGCGCCGTATCGAGGCCGTGACCGGCACGGCCGCAATGGAATATATGAAGGGATTCGAGGACACTGTCCGCGCAACGCGCGAGCTGCTCGGCAATCCCCAGAACGTGCTGTCTGCCCTGCAGAAACTCATCTCCGAGAATGCCGCCTACAAGAAGCAGGCGCAGGAGGATGAGGCCAAGAGGGCGGCTTTCCTTGCCACCGAGCTCGTGGATACGGCCGAGTTTGTCGGCGGCGTGAGGGTGGTCAAGTATGTGGACTCCAAGCGCAGCCCCGCCCTTATGCGCAACATCGTGACTCTGATGCAGAAAAAGGAGCAGAACCTTGCGTTCCTCGGCGCATTCGAGTTCGAGGGCAAGCCCAATCTTCTTGTCATGTACACTTCCGACCTCGTGGCCTCGGGCAGGAATGCCGGAGCCGACATCCGCGAGGCGGCGAAGTTCATCCAGGGAGGAGGCGGCGGACAGAGCGGTCTGGGTAGCGCCGGCGGCAAGGATGTCGGCGGTCTGCAGCAGGCTCTTGAGACCCTTCTGGCCAAATTCTGACCTTCTCCGCGCAGCACAAGGGAATGAAGAAGCTCGACAAGTTTGTACTGAAGTCTTTTGTGGGACCGTTCACGGCAATCCTTCTGGTTGTCGTGTTCATCCTCATGATGCAGTTCTTGTGGCTGTATATCGACGAACTTGTGGGCAAGGGCTTGAGTCTCAAGGTGATTCTCGAGTTCCTGATGTGGGGCATATGCACCATCCTCCCTCTTGCAATCCCGCTTGCGACCCTGCTCGCCTCGATGATGATGGTGGGCGGGATGGCGGAAAACAACGAGCTGATGGCCATCAAGAGCACGGGAGTGTCGCTTGCGCGCATTCTGGCTCCCATGATGATAGCCTCGGCCGTCATAGCCGTCGGGGCCTTCTTTGTGGGAGACCGGCTGGTGCCCAAGGCATACAACGAGATTTTCACGCTGCGTGACGATATCTCCCGCACCAAGAACGAGATAAAAATCCCGTCCGGAGTGTTCTATGACGGTATCGACGGATACATAATGCGTGTCGGGGACCAGGACAAGGAGAGCGGGATGATGTATGACGTGATGGTCTATGACCACACCTCCGGGAGCGGCAACAACGCCATGACCATCGCCGATTCGGCCACGATTCGTATGGGACGCGCGAAGGATTATCTTGTGTTCACGCTCCACAACGGGTCCAACTATCAGGAGAACAATGTCCGCAAGTTCCGCGACACCACCATCGAACTCCAGAGAGTGGACTTCACGCGGCAGGAGCTGATAATCCCGCTCAAGAACTACAGTTTCGAGAAGTCCGACTCCAACCGTTTCGGAGACCAGATAAAGAGCATGACCATCGCGCAGCTTCAGGAAGGGCAGGACTCTTTGCGGCGCACGGCTTCCGACAACCACGACAGGCATCTGCGCAGCATGAGCAAGTCGGGCGTGTTCCTGCTGCGTCAGCAGCTGGACACCGCTTCCCATTCGGGGGCGACCGTCCTGTACTCCAATCCCGATTTCCTGAAGTGGGACAGCATCGGCGACGAGGTGAAGGCTCTCGGCAACGCCAAGGTCAAGGCCAACGATATGATTATGGAGCTCACGAACTACAGCCGTGACGTGGGCGAGTGCTTCTTCTTCCTGCGCCGCACGGACATCGAGCTGCTGAAGAAGTATGCCCAGGCCCTCGCCTGTCTGCTCCTGTTCTTCATCGGAGCCCCTCTTGGCGCGCTGATACGCAAGGGCGGTCTGGGGTCGAGCGCAATCGTCTCCGTACTGTTCTTCGTGCTGTACTGGGTGGTGGACATCTCCGGCACCAAGCTCGCCCGTGACGGCGCCATCGATGCCGCCACAGGAGCGTTCGTGTCCGCATATGTGCTCGCTCCTATAGGAGCCTTCCTCACCTGGAAGGCGGTCAACGATTCCGAACTTTTCAATATGGACCAACTCAAATCCTGGAGGCGCAGGGTCTGGAGCCGGATTGTCCGCTTCTTCCGTCCCGTGCGCATAGTGTATATGGGCACTCCCGAGTTTGCGGTGGCGCCTCTGGACGCCCTGATCTCCGCCGGACACAAGGTGGTGGGAGTGGTGACGGTCTCCGACAAGCCGAGCGGACGCGGGCTCAAGCTCAGCGAGAGCGCCGTGAAGCAGTATGCCGTGGCCCACGGAATTCCGGTGCTGCAGCCGGTCAAACTCAAGGACCCCGGGTTCCTCGAGTCGCTGAAGGCTCTGAAGGCCGACCTTTTCGTGGTCGTGGCCTTCCGTATGCTGCCCGAGGAGGTGTGGAGGATGCCCCGTCTGGGCACGTTCAACCTTCACGCATCCCTGCTGCCGCAGTATCGCGGGGCCGCGCCGATCAACTGGGCCATTATCAACGGCGAGCGCAGGAGTGGCGTCACAACCTTTATGATAGACAAGAATATGGACACCGGCGGCATCATTCTGCGCGAGGAGAGCCTCATCGCTCCCGACGACTGTGCGGGAGACCTGCACGACCGTCTGATGTCAATCGGAGCGCAGGCTGTGGTGCAGACCGTCACCGGTATCATAGAGAAAAACGTGGAGCTTCGTGTCCAGCGCAGTTTCGTGCAGGGCAGCGAGGTGCTCAAGCCCGCTCCCAAACTCACGCACGAACTCTGCCACATAGACTGGAGGGACACCACCGCCTCCGTGTACAACCTTATCCGCGGCCTGAGCCCGTATCCGGGCGCCTACACCGAGCTTGTGGACCCCGAAGGCGGCAGCCCCATAACGATGAAAATCTACTCCGCGCAGAAGACAGCCCTCAGAGGCGAGCCCGGAAGTGTGCTTTCCGACGGCAAGACCTATCTTGCCATCGCCACGCTCGACGGGGCCGTGAGCGTCAAGGAGCTGCAGATAGGTGGCAAGAAGAGGATGGATGTGCGCTCGTTCCTTCTCGGCTTCCGCAATCCGGAGAAATACAAGGCCACGGAAGGCACTTCGAAGGCAGAAATGGAAAAAACACGCCAAACGGCATAGCACACAGAATATGGCCACGAGATGGTACCTCAATCCCGAGACTCTGATGTATGAGTCGCAAGACGATCCTCGCTGGAAGGTCGTTTTGCACTTTGCGGTCCTCGGGGCGGGTATCGTGGGCGCGGTGATTCTGGTATTCTGGCTATATATATATGTCTTCGGGTGGGATCTGCCCAAGACTGCGCGCCTGAAGAAGGAGGCCGCGCAGTGGCAGTCCAGAATAGAGGTTCTGAACCGGCAGCTTGACCACTATGAAGAGACTCTGGAGGGTATTGAGGAACGGGACGAGGACGTGTACAGGTCCATATACGGACTTGGCGAAATCCCCCGGAGCCTCAAGTCTTCCGCCCTCGGCGGCGTGACCCGCTACCAATGGCTGGCCGACGGCGGAGCGTCCACGGACCTCAGAAGGACCGTGCTGCGCGTTGACGATATGGTGAAGAGGACATATGTCCAGAGCAATGCTCTGGATGAAGTGGGGCAGATTTCCCGCCACGCCGGAGATATGCTCCAGTGCGTGCCTTCCGTGCCTCCGCTGGCCCCGGACAAGAGCCACGTGCACCTTTCGAGCTCCTATGGCTACAGGCGCGACCCCGTGTACGGCGGATCCGAATTCCACCGCGGGCAGGATTTCGCCGCCCCCAAGGGCACGCCCGTCTACAGCACCGGAGACGGCACCATTGTCAAGGCCGAATACCATTTCGGCGGTTACGGCAATCAGGTGATGATAGACCACGGCTTCGGCTACACGACACGTTATGCCCACCTCTCCTCCATCTCTGTCAACGAAGGGATGAAGGTGAAGAGAGGGGAGCGGATAGGGAGCGTGGGCAATTCCGGCAAGTCCACCGGGCCCCACCTGCACTACGAAGTTTTCTACAGGGGAAATACGGTCAATCCCTGGAACTATATGGATTTCACGATGCCCCTGGACGACTACCGGGCTATGGTGGACAAGCGAAGGGAAGATTCTCCCTTCGACAAGAAGTCCAGTACGACCGAACTGCTGCGCAGAAGGAGAACGGACAATGAGTAATCTGGAGTTCGACAATCTCACCCTCGGCCTCAAGAAGGTGACGGTCAGTATCTGGAAGCTGGTGAGGACTTCGCTGTTCTCTCTCGGCGCCATCATTTTCCTTGTGGCTTTTGTCTACGGCATCTTCTCCCTTGTGTGGAGCACGGATACGGAACGCCGCCTCGCCCGGGAGATAAGGATGTACCGCAGGGCATATCCGGAGTTGGAGCAGAAAAGAGACATGCTTTGCGGGGCCATCACCGGGCTCCAGTACAAGGACAGCGAGATATACACCCAGGTGTTCCATTCCAACGCCCCCAACGCCGACCCGATGTCTTCCTTTGATTTTCTTTTCGGCAGCGATACGATTCCGGACACGAGACTGTATTCCTACACCCGGGACAAGGCCGATGCCCTGGAGGGCAAGAGGGCCGCGATAGACAGCATCTTCGAGGGTATCTTCGCGCGCCTGGCTTCCGGAGACTGCACCGTGCCGCCGATGAGCCTGCCGCTCAAGGACGTCAGCAGCGCGCAGGTGGGCGCTTCCGCAGGAAACAGGATGAGCCCTTTCCTGGGCGCGTATGTGCCTCACGACGGACTGGATTTCATCGTGCCGCGCGGCACGCCCGTGTATGCACCTGCCGACGGGGTGGTGACGCAGAATACCGGCATCTCCAAGTCTGAAGGCAGATACTTGTCCATATCGCACGCAGGCGGGTACACAACGCGTTACGCGCATCTTGAGAGCGTGCTTGTGGGCAGGGGGCAGAGCGTGAAGAGGGGACAGAAGATAGGTACCGTGGGAATGTCCGGCAAGACGACGGCGCCGCACCTGCATTACAGCGTGTACAGGGACACGGTGGCCGTGGATCCGGTGAACTATTTCTTCGCCTCCACGGGAGTGGAGGAATATGCCAACATGTACTATATGGCCGCCGGCACAATGCAATCAATGGACTGACAGATATATGGATAAATTGTACTACTCTATCAGCGAAGTAGCCGGGATTCTCGGCGAGAGTGTCTCCCTGACAAGATTCTGGACCAACAGTTTCTCCGGGTTCATCAAGCCCGAGCGCACCGCAAAAGGCAACCGCCAGTACACTGCGGCCGACGTGGAGACTCTCAAGCAGGTGCATTTCCTTGTCAAGGAGAAGGGGATGACACTCGAAGGGGCCGCGAAGACCCTCTCCGGCTCCAGGGCCGCCGTGGAGCCGCGCGTGAAAGCCCTTGAGTCGCTCAAGGAAATCAAGGCTCAACTTATGGAAATCAAGAAGTCATTATAAGGAAAAATTTCGTACCTTTGTAATTCGCAAATAAATATATAGAATATAATATGGCCACCACCAAGACAAAGAAAGTACAGACGCCGATTGATGAGCGCGAAACCTTTGTATCCCTGCAGAAGAACTTTGCCGAGACCGAGCAGAGCGTGCAGGAGAAACTCCAGACCCTTTATCAGTTGCAGCTTGCGGACAACGCTATAGAGAAGCTTGTCCAGCAGCGCGGCGAGCTTCCCGCCGAAGTGAACGCCCTCGAAGAGGAAATCAATGGCATCAAGGCCAAGCAGGATCGCGTTCAGGCCACCGTGGATGAGTATAAGGAAGCCATCAAGGCCAAGGAGCAGGAGATAATCGAAATCGATGCCGATATCGACAAGTATCAGGCCCAGCTCGTCAACATCGCCAACAGCCGCGAGTATGACTCCATCAACAAGGAGCTTGAGAATCTCAACCTGCTCCGCCAGATAGCTGACAAGAACATCCGCGAGGCGCGCGAGAAGATTGAGGACAGCAAGAAGAGCCTCGAGGGGCTCGCCCAGAAGATTCTCATCCGCGAAGAGGACTTGCAGGCAAAGAAAGACGAGCTTGCCGTGATAGTGGAATCCACTGCCGGAGAAGAGGAGGCCCTCAGGGCCCGCAGGCAGGAGTGCGCCGCCAAGATAGACGAGCGCACCATCAGTGCCTACAACCGCATCCGCGAGAGCGTGCACAACCATCTCGCCGTGGTGACCGTGTACAACGGCGATTCCTGCGGAGGATGCTTCAACACCGTGACTCCCCAGCGCCTTATCGACATAGCCTCCGGCAAGAAGCTTGTCATCTGTGAGCATTGCGGACGCATCATCGTCAGCGCTGAATAATGCCGGAAGCCAAGCACACAAGCCGCAAGAAGGACCAGCAGGTCGATCTCGGCAGCCTCGCCCAGGAGCTCGGCCACAAGCCGCCCCAGGCGCAGGAGGCCGAAGAGGCCGTGCTCGGCGCGATGCTTCTGGAGCCTGCCTGTGTGGATCAGGCGATGGAGGAGCTGGATCCCGGCTGCTTCTATGACCCCCGCCACCAGATGATTTTCAAGGCGATGTCCGCGCTCGTGAACGACCATTCGAGCGTGGATATCATCACCGTGAGCGCGAAGCTCAAGGCGCAGGGCAATCTGGAGGCCGTGGGGGGCTCTGTAGTGCTTGCAAACCTCTCCGAAAGGGTGGCTTCCGCCGCCAATGTGGAGTGGTACATCAAGATACTCAAGCAGAAGACCATCCAGAGAGACCTCATCACCGCCTCGTATGAGATTCTGCGCGACTCCTTCGACGACTCCATCAAGGTGGACGAGCTCATAGACAAGGCGCAGACCAAAGTCTATGACGCGGTGCAGAGCAACGTCCGCAAGGAGGTGCAGGACATCGGCTCCATCATCAACGAAGCGATGTCCGACATCCAGGAGGCGCAGACAAGCACCGGCTTGGGCGGCGTGCCTTCGGGATTCATCAGCATAGACCGCATCACCCAGGGATGGCAGAAGTCGGACCTCATAATCCTCGCCGCACGCCCTTCGGTGGGTAAGACGGCATTCGCCCTCAATCTGGCGCGCAACGCCGCCGTGGACCACCATATGCCCGTGGCGTTCTTCTCTCTTGAGATGTCCTCCATACAGCTCGCCAAGCGCCTTATGACATCCGAATCGGGCCTGAGCGCGGACAAGATAAAGGGCGGCATCAAGCTGGAGGCGTACGAGTGGGAGCAGCTCGAGCACAAGCTCAAGTTCCTGATCAGCTCTCCCCTGTACATCGACGACACCCCCGGCATCCAGCTGATGGAGTTCCGCACCAAGGCCAAGAACCTTGTGAAGAACAAGGGAGTGCGTCTCATAATAGTGGACTATCTGCAGCTTATGCAGGGCCCCACCGAGCTTCGCGGAATGCGAGAGCAGGAGGTGGCTGCCATTTCCCGTACGCTCAAGGCCACGGCAAAGGAGCTCAACGTGCCTATTATCGCCCTTTCGCAGCTCTCGCGTCAGGCGGTGCAGAGGCAGGGGGGCGGCGGCAAGCCTGTCCTCTCCGACCTCAGGGAGTCCGGGTCCATCGAGCAGGATGCGGATATGGTGATTTTCATCCACCGTCCCGATTTCGTGGGACTGAGCGAGAACCCTGAAGACAAGGAGAAGACCCAGATTATCATAGCCAAGCACCGCAACGGCGAGACCTGTGACATAGATATGATTTTCAAGAGCGAGCAAATCCGCTTCCTTGAGATGAACGAGGCCCTCGATGCTCAGGCATCTCAGGCCGGCCGCAGGTATGAATCCGCAATGAACGGCGCGGATTCGATGATGATGGACCAGACGCCTTTCCCCACTTCTCCGGATTTCTAGCCTATGCCCTCTTCTGAAATCACCCACAAAGGCAGGATAGTCGACATCACTCCGGAGTACACGACCGTGGAGATCGTCTCCACCGATGCTTGCCGCTCCTGCCACGCCAAGGGGCTGTGCGGAGTGGATTCCGGCAAGGTCAAGGCCGTGCAGCTGCCCACCCGCGGATGGGACAGCTACGCCCCCGGAGACGAGGTCACCCTGACTCTCAAGGCTTCCATGGGCCACAAGGCGGTGTGGCTGGCATATGTGATTCCTCTTGTGATACTGCTTGCCGTGCTTCTGTCTCTTGTGGAGCTGGGAGCCGGTGAGCTCGCGTCCGCACTGTGCGCTCTGGGCGCCGTGGCGGTCTATTACTTTGTGATTTTTCTGCTGCGCGAGCGCCTCAGAAACGAATATATATTTAACATTCAGCGATAATGAACGGTATTGTAATCTGGACTGTCGTCATACTCACGTCCCTGGGATTCATCCTCTCCCTGGTGCTCTTTGTGGTGGCCAGGAAGTTCAAGGTGGAGGAAGACCCGCGGATAGATGAGGTGGAGAAGCTCCTTCCGGGTGCCAACTGCGGCGGCTGCGGCTTCGCAGGGTGCCGCTCTTTTGCCCAGAGTGCCGTCAAGTCCTCCAATCTGGACAGTCAGTTCTGTCCCGTGGGAGGAAATGACGTGATGAAGAAGATTGCCGGCGTGCTCGGCGTTGAGGTCAAGGCCAAGGCTCCTATGGTTGCTGTAGTGCGTTGCGAGGGCAGCTGCGAGCACCGTCCCCGCACAAATGTCTATGACGGCGAGCAGTCCTGTCGCGTGAAGGCCGCGCTCTACGGCGGAGACACGGGATGCTCTTACGGATGTCTGGGATGCGGAGATTGCGTGGCGGCCTGCCAGTTCGGCGCCATGTCGATGGACCCCGTCACTCTGCTTCCCGTGGTGGACGAGTCCAAATGTACCGCCTGCGGCGCCTGCGTGAAAGCCTGCCCCAAGTCCGTGGTCGAGCTTCGCGGCAAGGGTCCTCGCGGGATGAGGGTCTATGTGGGCTGCGTCAACAAAGACAAGGGCGGAGTGGCGCGCAAAGCCTGCACCGCCGCCTGTATCGGATGTATGAAGTGCACAAAGCTGTGTGCGCATGAGGCCATCACCGTGGCGGACAATCTTGCGTATATAGATCCTGCAAAGTGCAAGCTCTGCAAGAAATGTGTGGCCGAGTGTCCCACGGGCGCAATCAAAGCCGTGAATTTCCCTGTATTGAAGAAAAAGGAGGAGCCTGCAAATGAGTAAGATAACATTCTCCATAGGCGGCATACATCCCGCCGACAACAAGCTCTCGCGTGAGTGCGCCATCCAGACGCTTCCTGTTCCCAAAACGGTCTATGTGTCGATGGCCCAGCACCTTGGAGCTCCGGCAAAGCCTGTGGTGGCAGTGGGAGACCTGGTGAAGACCGGACAGGTGATAGCCGAGCCCGGCGGATTCATCTCCGCCTTCGTGCACTCTCCCGTGACCGGTATCGTCAAGAGCATTGCTGCTCGCCGCGACATTGCCCTCAACCCTGTGACGCACATTGAGATAGAAGCTCAGGGAGAAGATGTGTGGGCCGACGGCATTGACCTCTCCGGAGACCTTGTCACCGAGATTCCCGATGACCGTGAACTGATTCTCTCGCGCATCAAGGCCTGCGGCGTGGTGGGACTCGGCGGAGCCACGTTCCCCACCCACGTGAAGCTCAATCCAGCGCCCGGGAGCACTGCCGAGTGCCTGATTATCAACGGCGCCGAGTGCGAACCGTTCCTGACGAGCGACTACCGCATAATGCTGGAGCGCGCCCAGGAGATAGTGACGGGCGCCGCCATAATGCAGAAAGTCCTCGGAGGCTGCCCCTGCGTAATCGGGATAGAAGAGAACAAGATGGAGGCCGTGAAGACAATGCGCGATGCCGTCGGCAAGCTCGGCTTCCCTTCAATCAGAGTGCAGCTGCTCCGGAAGCGCTACCCGCAGGGAGGCGAGAAGCAGCTCATAGACGCCGTGATGCGCCGTCAGGTAAAGTCCGGCGCCCTCCCCATAAGCGTGGGAGCCGTGGTGCAGAATGTCGCCACCGCCCTTGCCGTGTATGAGGCCGTCCAGAAGAACCGGCCCCTTATTACCAACACACTCACCGTCACCGGCGACTGCATGCCCTCCGACCGCCATCACAACTACCTTTTCCGCATAGGCGTGCCCCTCTCCTATATAATAGATTATGCGGGAGGCATTCCTTCCGGAGCCGCTAAGATTGTCAGCGGCGGTCCCATGATGGGCAAGGCCGTAGCCAATATCGATGCCTGCACGGTCAAGGGATCGTCATCCATACTGTTCCTCAGCTCCGCTTTCACGAAGCGCCGTGCCCGGAGCAGCTGCATCCGTTGCGGCAAGTGCGCAGAAGCCTGCCCTATGGGCCTGGAGCCTTTCCTTCTCAACCGTCTGTATGCCTGCGGCGACCTCGCCGGTCTGGAGGAGCGCTCCGCCCAGGACTGCATCGAATGCGGCTGCTGTCTGTACACCTGCCCTGCGGGCATACCTCTTCTGGACAATATCCGCCTCGCGAAGGCAGGAGTGATGGCCGAAATCAGAAAGCGTAACACCAAGAAATAAATGGACAACAAATATATCGTCTCCCCTTCGCCGCACACCCATTCGCCCTTGAGCACAAGGACGATAATGAGGGATGTGCTCATCGCCCTGTGCCCCGCAGTGGTGGTGTCCGTGCTCTTCTATGGATGGGCCGAGCTGCTGATCCTCGCGGTGAGCGTCGCCTCCTGCGTGCTGCTGGAGTGGGCCGTCACCAGATGGATGATGCGCGCCCCCTCGACCATAGGTGACCTTTCCGCCGCCGTGACAGGCGTGCTTCTTGCTCTCAATCTTCCGCCTTCGACTCCCTGGTGGATAGTTTTCATCGGGGCCGTTGTCGCCATCGGCGTTGCCAAGATGACTTTCGGCGGCATAGGCCAGAACATCTTCAATCCCGCCATCGCAGGACGCGTGTTCCTGCTGATTTCCTTCCCCGCCCAGATGACCGACTGGACCGCCACCGAGGGGTTCCTGCGGAGCTTGGATGCCGTTTCCGGCCCCACTCTTCTCGGCCTTTTCAATGAAGGGGGCTTCGGCGCCGTGGCTGATGTGGACTACCTGCAGACCCTTCTTCTCAACATAGGAGGATCGGCCGGCGAGATCTCCGCCCTTGCGCTGCTTGCGGGGTGGGTGTATCTGCTTGTGCGCAGAGTCATCAAGCCCTGGATCACGCTCAGCATCTTCGCCAGCGTGGCCGTCATAGCCACCGTCTTCAACCTCGCCGCTCCGGAAGTCTATACGGATGCCTGCTTCAACCTGCTCACAGGAGGCCTTGTCCTCGGTGCCTGCTTCATGGCCACAGACTATGTCACCTCGCCCATGAGCACCGCCGGCGGAGTGGTTTACGGCATCGGCATCGGATTCATAGTGATGATGATACGCTACTTCGGCGCATACCCCGAAGGGATGAGTTTCGCTATACTTATAATGAACTGCTTCGTGCCTCTGCTGGACAGGTGGATGCACAGGCGCAAATACGGGAGGGCTTAGCGATGGCTGCAAAATCCAATCTCAAGAATATGCTCGCCTGCCTGACGCTGGTGTGCCTCGTGTGCTCCTCGCTTCTGGCCGGCACCTATGCTCTCACAAAAGACCCCATCGACGCCGCGGCCGTTGCAAGGACCAATGCCGCCGTATCCTGCGTGCTGCCTCCTTTCGAGGGCGATGCCGTGAGCGGCACCGTCTGTTGTGAGGGGACCGAATACACCTATTACAGCGCTCCCGGCGCCGGATATGCCATAGTGTCCGTCACCTCCGGGTTCGGTGGGCCTCTGTCCGTGATGGTGGGCATAGACTCCAAAGGGAATGTCTTCAACACCAGAGTCCTTTCCCACAGCGAGACCCCGGGACTGGGCGCAAAGTGTCAGAGCGATCCTTCCTTCCTCTCCCAGTTCAAGGGATGGAACCCTTCCGAGCGCTCTCTCAAGGTGACCAAGGACGGGGGAGAGGTGGATGCCATCACCGCTTCCACCATCACCTCCCGAGCATATACGCTTGCAATAGCGAACGCGGTGAAAGTTTATTCTCAATTGCAGGGAGGACAAGACAATGAGTAAGTGGTCTCTCATTACAAAAGGCTTTGTCAAGGACAATCCCACATTCGTCCTTGTGCTTGGAATGTGCCCGACTCTCGCCACCACCACATCCGCGCTCAACGGACTGGAAATGGGCCTGGCGACGATGTTCGTGCTCATACTTTCCAACATCTTCATTTCTGCCATAGCCGGCCTTGTGCCGGACAAGGTGCGCATCCCGGTGTACATCGTTGTCATTGCCACATTCGTGACCGTGCTCCAACTCTGCATGCAGGCTTTCGTGCCTGATGTCTATGAGACTCTGGGCCTGTTCATCCCCCTGATTGTGGTGAACTGCATAGTGCTCGGGCGCGCCGAGGCTTTTGCAAACAAGAATTCCGTGGTCGATTCCGCCCTCGACGGCATCGGAGTGGGGCTGGGCTTCACGCTTTCCCTGACCGTGATTGGTCTCGTGAGGGAAGCCCTCGGCAGCGGGTCGGTCTTCGGATGGAAGTTCATCCCCGCAGACGGCATACTTGCCTTCGTGATGGCTCCCGGCGCCTTCATCGTGCTCGGATATCTTATGGTGCTTTTCAACAAGTTTCTTGCTAAAAAATAGAAGGGTATGGAATACTTGCTCATAATAATCTCGGCGATATTCGTCAACAACATCCTTCTGGCGCAGTTCCTCGGCATCTGCCCGTTCCTCGGGGTGTCCGGCAAACTCTCCACCGCCACCGGAATGTCCGGCGCAGTGTGTTTCGTGATCACGCTCGCCACCGTCGTCACGTACCTGCTCAACGAGTATCTGCTTGTCCCTCTGGGACTGCAGTTCCTTCAGACCATATCCTTCATTCTGGTCATCGCCGCCCTCGTGCAGATGGTGGAGATTGTGCTCAAGAAGATAAGCCCTGCCCTGTATCAGGCTCTCGGCATCTTCCTGCCCCTTATCACCACCAACTGCGCCGTGTTGGGCGTGGCTCTCACCGTGGTGACCAAGGAGATGGCTTTCGGAGGCCCCGCGCATATGCTCAATCTGGGCGAGGCCACCGTCTATGCCTTCGCAACTTCGCTCGGCTACGGGCTTGCGATGATTCTTTTCGCGGGAATCCGCGAGCATCTTGCCTTCTGCAATGTCCCCAAGCCTTTCAAGGGACTCCCCATAGCCCTTGTCACTGTGGGCATAATGGCAATGGCATTTCTCGGCTTTTCAGGAATTGTTTAACCTAATCCTTTATAAATCATGAAGAAAATCATCACAATCGCACTTTCCGTGCTCGCGTTTGCTGCAGTTGCAAGCGCCCAGCCCCGTGCAATCGGTCTCCGTATCGGAGGCAGCGCGGAAGCCACCTATCAGCATTCCATCGGAGGCAACTTCATCGAAGGTGACCTCGGACTCGGTATCCTGAACGGGGGCGGATTCTATGCAACCGGTATATATGATTTCGTTATCGGGAGCATAGACAACTTCAATTTCTACGCCGGCCCCGGTCTTCAGATGGGTCTCTACAACGGAGTCAATGACAATGCCGAGAAGACAACCAAGTTCTTCTTCGGCCTCGCCGGGCAGGTCGGATTCGAGTGGCAGTTTACCAGTATTCCGCTCAATCTCTCTCTCGACTGGCGTCCGGGAATCGATTTCTGCGGCGCAGGCTTCTATTGGAGCAGCTTCGCTCTCGGAGTGCGTTATCGCTTCTAGAGACTTTTGAGGTAAGCGTCAATGGCTTTGGCGGCGGTGCGTCCGGCGCCCATTGCAAGTATTACGGTGGCGGCTCCGGTGACGGCGTCGCCACCTGCGAATATGCCCTCGCGGGTGGTGGCTCCGCTCTCGTCGGCCACAAGGCAGCCCCGGCGCGTGGTCTGAAGGCCTTCCGTCGTGCTCGAGACAAGCGGATTGGGAGAAGTGCCCAGAGCCATTATCACGGTGTCTGCCTCTATCTCGAATTCGCTTCCGGGGACGGGAACGGGGCTTCTGCGCCCGCTCTCGTCGCGCTCTCCGAGCTCCATACGTATGCATCGCAGGGCCTTCACCCAGCCGTCCTCGTCTCCGAGAATCTCCACCGGGTTGGTGAGCATATTGAATATGATACCTTCCTGCACGGCGTGGTGGACTTCTTCGCGACGGGCGGGAAGTTCCGCTTCCGTGCGGCGATAGATGATGTGCACCTCGGCGCCTAGCCTGAGGGCGGTGCGCGCCGCGTCCATAGCTACGTTGCCGCCTCCCACCACACACACTTTGTGCCCTGCGTGGATGGGGGTGAGATAGTCTTCGCGATAGGCTTTCATCAGGTTGTTGCGGGTGAGGAATTCGTTGGCGGAAAACACTCCGCAGAGGTTCTCGCCGCCGATGCCCATGAATTTGGGAAGTCCCGCTCCCGTGCCTATGAAGACGGCCTTGTACCCTTCCTCGTCCATCAGGGAGTCTATGGTCACCGTCTTGCCCACCACGACGTCTGTCTCAATCTTGACCCCGAGCGCCTCCACTGCTGCTATCTCGCGCTTGAGTACCGTCTCCTTGGGCAGACGGAACTCCGGAATGCCGTATTGCAGCACGCCTCCGGCCTTGTGCAGGGCTTCGAAGATGGTGACATCGTATCCCCACTTCGCAAGGTCGCTGGCGCAGGCGAGGCCCGCAGGCCCGCTGCCTATCACCGCCACCTTCAGCGGATTGCCGTCCCCGTCGGGCCGGGATGTGCCCTCCCGGGGAGGACAGTGGTCCGCGACGAAGCGCTCGAGCTTGCCGATGGCGACACTTTCGCCCTTGATGCCGAGTATGCAGCTCCCCTCGCACTGGGTCTCCTGCGGGCACACGCGTCCGCAGACGGCGGGAAGCGAGCTGTCTTGCGCTATGACGGCGGCGGCTCCCGGAATGTCTCCGGCGGCCACTTTCGCTATGAATCCTGGAATGTCCAGGCCCACGGGGCAGGCCCCGACGCAACGGGGATTCTTGCAGTGCAGGCAGCGGGAAGCCTCCAGCAGGGCCTCTTCCTCATTGTAGCCGTAGCACACTTCCTCGAAATTGGCGGCGCGCACCTTCGGATCCTGCTCGCGCACCGGTACTCTGGGTATCTTGTTTGCCATTATTTGCCCCTCCCTATTTTGCAGACGTGATGCTCTCTTGCCCACGCCTCTGCGCTCTTGTATTGTCCCTGCCTTCTCATTGCCTCGTCGAAGTCCACCTCGTAACCGTCGAATTCCGGCCCTTCCACGCAGGCGAATCTGGTCTTGCCGCCCACGGTGACCCTGCACGCGCCGCACATTCCCGTGCCGTCCACCATAAGGGTGTTGAGGCTCACGGTGACGGGGATGCCGAGCGAGCGGCAGGTACGCGTGGCGAATTTCATCATTATCATAGGTCCGATGGCCACGGCATGTGTGAAGCGCGCCCCTTCGGCGACCAGTTTCTCCAGCATTGCCGTGCCCACTCCGTGGAACCCTGCCGAACCGTCGTCCGTACAGATATGCAGGCGGTCGCACACGCTCTCCAGCTCCTCGGTGTAGATGAGCAAGTCCTTGTTGCGGGCGCCCACTATCACATCCACCTCCACGCCCCTTTCGTGCAGCCATTTGACCTGCGGGTACACGGGAGCCGTGCCCACTCCTCCGGCGAGAAATACATAGCGGCGGCCGCGGAGCTCCCCGGGACTCATCGCAGTGAAGTCCGAAGGCACTCCGAGAGGCCCCACTACGTCTTCAAAGGCCTCTCCGGGCTCGTGGGCTATGATGTCGGCGCTGGATGCGCCAATGCTCTGGGTCACTATGGTGACGCTGCCTTCCGATGCGTCGTAGTCGCTTATTGTCAAGGGGATGCGCTCGCCCTTCTCGTCCGCCCTCACAATCAGGAACTGTCCCGGGCGGGCGGCCGCTGCGAGCCGCGGGGCTGCCACCTTCATCCTGCAGATGGAGGGAGTCAGCATTTCTTTGGTCAGAATGGTGTACATATCAATATTCGGGCGGTAAAGGTAATGAATAAATCAGGAAATGACTATATTTGTAATTGTCAAAATCCGAAAATCAACAATCAGATATACACATGCGCAAGATTTTCCTTTCCCTTTCCGTCGCCTTTCTGTTCTGTGCCGCGCTCTGCGCCGCCCCTTCCGATACTCTCCGCATTCTGGCCATAGGCAACAGTTTCTCGCAGGATGCCGTGGAGCAGAACCTCTCCGAGATTGCGCGCGCCGACGGCCGCGTGGCCATAATAGGCAATATGTATGTGGGAGGCTGCTCGCTGGAGCAGCACCTGGACTTCCTCCGCAACGACAAGGCGGCCTACCAGTACCGCAAGGTGGGGGTGGACTGCATCAAGAGGGAGATGGGTAACCGTACGATACCGCAGGCTCTCGCAGATGAGAAGTGGGATGTCATCTCCTTCCAGCAGGTGAGCGGCCTGTCCGGCCTGCCGACCACGTATGAGCCGTATCTAAGCGAGCTTTACACCTATGTGAAGAATCACGTGGGACCCGGCGTGCAGTTCTGCTGGCACCAGACCTGGGCATATGCCCAGGGGTCCGTGCACGGCGATTTCCACCGCTATGACTGCGACCAGCAGAAGATGTACTCGGCCATCGTGGGCGCAAGCAGCCGTGTGTGTGACAAATACGGTTTCAAGGTCATCCCCAGCGGCACCGCCGTGCAGAATCTCAGGCACACTTGCGACCGCGACAACTGCACCCGCGACGGCTTCCACCTCTCAAACAGCGTAGGCCGCTACACGGCTGCCCTGACCTGGTACGAAGCTCTCTTCGGCAGGAGCGTGCTGGGCAATTCCTACAAGCCCGCCAATCTCGACGACTCCCGCGCCCTGCTCGCTCAGGAGTCCGCCCACGCCGCCGTGCAGAGGCCCTGGGAGGTTTCCCTCGGCGGGAAGGACAACTTCAATATCATATATGATGAAGGTCAGGTGCCCCCGTACACTCTGCCGGACCCTCTGGTGAGGGAAGACGGCAGAAGAGTCAGGAGCGTGAAGGAGTGGGAGACGGTGCGGCGCCCCGAGCTGCTCTCGCTCTTCGCCTCGCAGATGTATGGCCGGGCGGCAGAGCCCTGCAAGCTTGATTTTGAGCAGGTGAGCTGCGACTCTTGCGCCCTCGGAGGCCTTGCACTCAGGAAGGAAATACGAATGCATTTCAAGGGGGACGGCAAGCACTATGCGACGATTCTTCTGTATGTCCCCGTGTCTGTCCCTCATGCTCCGGCTTTCCTGGGGCTCAATTTCGGAGGCAACGAGACTGTCTGTGACGACCCGGGAATCAGCCTTCCGGACAAGGCGCAGCGCGAACGCTACGGAGTGCACCGCTACACCGAGAGGGGCAGCGCGGCGCAGCAGTGGCAGGTGCGCAGCGTGCTGGAAAGCGGTTTCGCCCTCTGCACTCTGTGCGCGGACGAGATCTCTCCGGACTTTGAAAACGGCTGGGCCAAGGGGCTTAAGCCCATCATGGCCGTGGACGGCGACAAGGACTATGCTCCCGACAAATGGGGTACGCTCGCCGAATGGGCGTGGGGTCTGAGCAGGGTTATGGACTATCTGGAGACCGAGCCTCTGGTAGATGCGGGCAAGGTGGCCCTGCTGGGCTTCTCGCGTATGGGCAAGGCCGCCCTGTGGGCCGGAGCCTGCGACACCCGCTTCGCGATGGTCGCGTCCATCCAGTCGGGGACAGGCGGCGCCGCTCTCTCCCGCCATTGCATAGGGGAGAGTCTGGAGGCGATCAACGCCCACTTCCCCCACTGGTTCTGCGGCAATTTCAAAAAATATGGCAACGACCTCTCTTCTCTTCCCTTCGATCAGCACGAGCTGCTCGCTTTGATTGCGCCTCGCCCGCTGTTTGTGGCAAGTGCCGCCGACGCGCTCTGGCTCAATCCTGCGGGAGAGCAGAAGGCCGCCGCGGAGGCAAGGAAGGTTTACACCTCCCTGTGGGGCCGCAAGGCCGGCGACCGCGTGGGCACGCTGCTGCGTCCGGGGAAGCACGAAGTGAGCCCCGAAGACTGGGAGGCTGTCATAGCTTTTGCGAAGAAGAATCTCTAGAAGAAGAGACTGCCTCAAATCAGCCTGATGGCACCGAACACTCCCAGCGAGGCGGCGAGCATTATGACTCCGGCGAGAACCACTCCCGCCAGCACTGCCACCACGCTCTTCTTGAAGTCCATGTTGAGGAAACTCGCCGCGAGCGTGCCGGTCCAGGCGCCGGTGCCGGGCAGGGGAATGCCCACAAACAGGAGCAGCGCCACGTACAGGCCGCGGCCCGCCTTCTGCTGAAGCTTCTGCCCTCCCTTTTCGCCTTTTTGCAGACACCAGGTGAAGAAGCTTCCTATCACCTTCTTGTCTTTGCCCCACTCGAGAATGCGGCGGGCAAAAAGATAGATGAAGGGGACGGGCACCATATTGCCCAGCACTGCCACTATGTATGAGGGCACCGTGGGGAGGTTGAAGCCTACTGCATAGGGAATGGCTCCTCTGAGTTCGATCAGAGGGACCATCGAGATGAGGAAGACTGTGAGGTACTTTTTCATTTTATCTTTGTCAGAAGGTCCGCCATGGCCCGGAATGCCTCGCTCTGGGTGACGATTCTGCCCTCGGGGTTGCTGACCACCATATTGAATACTCCGTCCGGACTTTGAAGCCTTCCAACTTTGAACTTCGCCGGACTTGAGACGGACTCGAAGCTGGCCGCGAAGGCGGGCGTGTCGTACAGGCAGATCAGAAGGTCTTCCGACCCCGTGGGCCGGCAGGGGCTCTTTTTCTTTATGCGGCCGAACCAGTTGATGTCTTGCTTGTAGGGGCAGACTATTGTGGCCTTTATCCCCAGAGGACCGAAGAATTGTTCGACTTCTGTCCGCAGCTGCGGGATCATTACACCCTCGCCGTCCATCAGCACTGCCGCCTCTTTCACGCGCGAAAGGGGGATGATGCCTGTGGGAACTGTGCTCCGGCGCTTGCGAAGGGCGATGCGGCGGGCGAGCGATGTTATGGGATCGGACATATCTTGCGTATTTCTGCCTTGGCCGCTTTCCAGCGGGGGATGTCTATCTTGGTGCCGACAATCTCGACCACCTTGGAGGCGATGATCGACCCCACTTCTCCGCACACCTTGAGCGGCATTCCGCAGGCGTGGGCATAGAGGAATCCGGCGGCGTAGGTGTCTCCGGCTCCGGTGGCATCCACGGCGAGTGCCGGCCAGACGGGGATGCGGTATTCCTGCCGGGCGGACCGTACCCAGCTGCCGTCCTTGCCTATCTTGACCACCGCGATGGAACACAGGCGGCTTATTTCCAGCAGGGCGTCGTGCGGGTCTTCGAGCTTTGTGAATGCGCGCGCCTCGGTCTCGTTGGCGAAGACTATGTCCACGTAGCGCTCCACTATGTCGTGAAGGAACGCGAGGTTGGACTCCACCACGTTGTAGGAAGCCATGTCAAGGCTCACTATGCAGCCCTGCTCGTGTGCCAGCTCCACGGCGCGGCGTATGAGAGCCTGGTTCTGGACAAGGTAGCCTTCTATGTGGAAGTAGTCCCGCCCGCGGAACCATTCGCTCTTGAGGTCTTCCGGCACGAGGTCCAGAGCGGCGCCCAGATAGACGGCGAAGGTGCGCTCGGCGTTGCCTCCGCTCACGAACACCATGCTCCTGCCGCTGGAGTGCGGGCTCTTGAGCAGGATGCTCTCCACTCCGTACTGCTCCTGGTCGCTCTTGAAGAGGTGGCCGAGCTCGTCGTCCCCGATCTTGCCTATGAAGGCGGACGGCATCCCGAAGATGGACGTGCAGCTTATCGTGTTGGCCGCGCTGCCTCCCGCCACATACTTGACTCCGAGGGGCTTGAGGGCTTCCCATATGCGGTCTCCCGTGGCCATGTCCACGTGCTGCATGCTGCCTTTAGGGAGATGATATGTCTTCAGGAGACTGTCGTCCGGCAGAATCGCCAGAATGTCCGTGAGGGCGTTGCCTATGCCGAGAATAGATTTCATACAGGGTACAAATTTAATATAAATATCGTAAATTTGCAGACTATGGACAAGAAAGCCTCCAAGGCCATCAAGCTCACGCTGTCTTTCGCGGCGGCCGCTGTCCTGGTGTATTTCGCCTTCCGCGGCGTGCACTGGGGCGATTTCTGGGACGGCGTGAGGCAGACCCGCTGGGGGTATGTCGTGCTGTTCTTCGTGGCATCTCTGGGTGCCCTGTATTTCAGGATGCTGCGCTGGAGAGCCATACTCCGCCCTCTTAATCCGTCCGTGCGAAGGCTCGCCGTCTGGGATGCCGACAATGTGGGCAATCTGGCCAACGTGGTGCTCCCCGGCTCCGGAGAGATAGTGCGCTGCGGCTATGTGACCGGCCCTGCCTCCGGCTTTGACAAGATATTCGGCACGGTGGTGCTGGAGAGGCTCTGGGACATCCTTGCAATTGTGCTGCTTTTTGTCCTTGCGCTCGGCTTCGGGGCGGACCGCTTCTGGGACTTTTTCTCTGGTAGTATCTGGGCTCCGCTGCGCTCAAAGCTGGATTTCTCGCTCTGGCCCATTGTGGCCGGGGGTGTCGTCATTGCCTGCGCGCTTGTGTGGACGGCGTTCCGCTTCAGGGAGCGCAGCCGCATCTGCGCCAAGCTGAGCGGCGCTCTCGGGGGCGTGTGGGACGGCTTCGTGAGTTTCACGCGGATGGAGCGCAAGCCTCTTTTTGCCGTCTACACCGTCCTTATCTGGCTTATGTACATTCTTATGTGCTGGAGCATACAGAAGTCCATGCCCGCGCTGGACTCTCTGGACTTCATGGACGCCGTGTTCATCTCCGCCGTGGGCAACATCGCCTCGATAGTCCCCGTCCCGGGAGGAGTGGGCGCATACCATTATCTTGTTTCTCTCACAGTCTCCTCCATCTACGGCCTCAGTTGGGACACAGGTATCCTCTTCGCCACCCTCAACCACGAGTTGCACGCCGTCCTTGTCATTGTGCTGGGCGTGATCTCCTGGATATCTCTGGCTATTCTCCCACGTGGAACGCGACGCGAAGGTCTTCCACCTCTTTGTCGGTGATGGGATGAAGGGTGCCGAGGGGCTTTGCGAGGATCAGGGACTTGGCGGCGAACTCGGCCACTTCCAGACGGTCGAATGCGTTCAGAAGAGAGTCTGAAGCCACGACTATGGAGTCGTTGGCAAGCATCGCGCAGGGTCTTGTCTTGAAAGCCTCGGCGAGTTTCTCCGGCTCGGTGTACTGGGCTCCGAAGGGGAACTTGGGCACGTCCTGGAGGAAAATCCAGCTCTCGGGGATGGTGCGCACGTCGAACTTGGCGTCGCTCGTGCAGAATCCCATCAGTGAAGGACACTGGGTGAGGATTATCGCGTTGACCTTGGGGTTGCGGCGATAAATTTCGAAATGTAGCGCTGCCGAGTGGCTGGGGGTCTTGCCGGCCTCGGCCATACCGTCACGAATCTGCACTATGTCCTCTTCGTCAATGTCCCAGCGCTGCACGCCCGGAGGGGTGATGAGGAAGTCGTTGCCCTTCCAGCGCACGGATACCGTGCCGTAGGAGCTTGCCATAAGCTTCTGGTTGCAGGCGCGGCGCACAATCTTCACTATTTCCGTGCGGATGGCCCTCTCGTCCGAGGGATGCTGCACGTTCATGAAGTGCTGGAAATTGTTGGGAAGGCTGGACTCGTGGAACTGTATCTGCTCCTCGGTGAGGAAAACCGGCTTGTCGAGGGTGCCGGCGTTGAGGATGGTGCGGGCGCAGAGCTCAAGGGTCTCGAACCTCTGGTAGGCATCCGCGATGTCCTCGCCGCAGAGCACCACTCCGTGGTTCTCCATGATTACGGCCTTGTATTCGGGATTCTTGCGGAATTCCTCTGCAATCTTCTCTCCGAGGGCCTCGCTGCCGGGAATGTCATAGGGGGCGAAGCCGATGGGACCGCAGACGTTGCGGGCCTGGGGAAGTATGCTGGTATCCGGAATCTTGTGCACTATGCTGAAGGTGACCAGTCCGGGAGGATGGGCGTGGATGACGGCCCTCATCTTGGGGCGCATCCTGTAGAGCGCGCGGTGGAAAGGATATTCGGAAGACGGGCGGTGGGGGCCGATGACCGTGCCGTCGGCCTTGACGCACATGATGTCCTTGGGGGTCAGGGACCCTTTGTCGATGCCTGCGGGGGTGATCCAGATGTCGCCGTTGTCGTCCATTATGGAGAGGTTGCCTCCGGAGGTGGTGGTCATTCCGCTTCTGTAGATGCGGCCGATGATGAGTACGAGCTGCTCGGCGGGATGCATTAGATTGGTGTTGAGTTGCTTCATATCTTCGTGCGATTTTTCTGCGGATGCAAAGGTAAGGAAAAATTCTCTATCTTTGCCCCTGTATATGAAGAAGGTTTACATAGAGACATACGGCTGCCAGATGAACGTGGCCGATACCGAGGTCATTTTTACCATCCTCTCCGCCGCCGGCTACCGCCGTACGGAGGATATGGACGAGGCCGACGTGATAATGGCCAACACCTGCTCCGTGCGCGACAATGCCGAGCAGCGCATCCGCGGGCGCATTGAGCAGTTCAACTTGCAGCGCAGGGCCCGCCCCGGCGTGCTTGTGGGCATACTCGGATGTATGGCGCAGCGCCTCGGGCGGGAGCTGCTCGCCGGAGGCAAGGTGGATGTCGTGGCCGGGCCCGACTCGTACCGCCTTCTGCCGCAGATGCTTCAGAAGGCCCGCGCCGGTGAGCCCCAAGTGGAGACGACGCTCTCCCGCAGCGAAACCTACGCGGAGATCGAGCCTTCGCGCACCGATGCGGCGGGAGTGAGCACTTTCATCTCCATAATGCGCGGCTGCAACAACGTCTGCTCCTACTGCGTGGTGCCCTACACGAGGGGCGTGGAGCGGAGCCGCGACTTCCACAGCTGCGTGCGCGAGGCCTGCTCCTGCGCCCGCGCGGGCTACAAGGAGGTGACCCTGCTGGGGCAGAACGTGGATTCCTATAATTATAAAGGGGTGAATTTCGCCTCTCTGCTCGCGATGGTCTCGGAGAGCTGTCCGGGGCTGCGCATACGCTTCTCTACCTCCAACCCGCAGGACATAAGCGACGAGGTGCTCGAGGTGATGGCTTCGCACCCCAATATCTGCCACCATATCCATCTCCCCGTGCAGTCCGGCTCCGACCGCATTCTCGAGAAGATGCGCAGGCGCTACACCCGCGAGTGGTATCTGGACCGCGTGGCCGCCATACGCCGCATCCTCCCGGACTGCGGCATCACCACCGACGTGATAGCGGGCTTCTGCTCGGAGACCGAGGAGGATCACAGGCAGACGCTTTCCCTGTTCGAACAGGTGGGCTTCGACTCCGCGTTTATGTTCTATTATTCCGAACGCCCGGGCACTCTTGCCTCCCGCCGCTACCCCGACGACGTGCCGCAGGAAGTGAAGACACGCAGGCTGGAGGAGATTATCCGGCTGCAGAACCGTCTCTCGCTCCAGAGCAACAGGCGCGACGTCGGGAAAAGGTTCGAAGTGCTGGTGGAAGGCCCTTCCAAGAAAGGCGAAGGCCAGCTGTGCGGCCGCACGGGATCGGGGAAGATGTGTGTCTGGGAAGATCTGGTGCACGGGGCGGGCGATCTGGTGCAGGTGGAGGTGACCGGATGTACACAGGCCACTTTGCTTTGCACTCTTGCTTGAGATAGTAGGATTTTTTTATATCTTTGTATCCGGAATTGAGGTATGGTGTAATGGTAGCACTACAGATTTTGGTTCTGTCTGCGGAGGTTCGAATCCCCCTACCTCAACAAAACTGATGACAGCCTTCACAAGACATCTTTTCTGCGCCGCCCTCTCGCTATGTTGCTTCGCGGCATCCCTTTCCGCTCAGGATCCCCTCGCGCTCCCGTCCGAGAGGCAGGATACCATTCTTGCGGATATGAGCGCGCAGATAGACTCGCTTCTCTCTCAGAGTGGTCTGTGGGAGAGCCTGCCCTGCAATGTCAAGGTGAGGCAGAGCTCATCCATACTGGATTCCTTCAATGCCCGGGTGGAGTCCAACAAGGCCTCCGACCTGTTCACCGGCTTCCGCATCAGGATATATCACAGCGGCGCTCAGGAGGCGCGGGTGGAGTCCGGGCGCTCGCTCGCCGAGTTTCACAACCTTTTCCCCGAGCTTTCTGTCTACAGGTCATACTCCAATCCCTATTTCAAGGTATCGGTGGGTGACTGGCGCACCAGAGTGGATGCCGAGAAGGCCCTGCGGGCGGTGAGAGTGAGTTTCCCCTCGGCCACCATCGTGAAGGAGAAGATGCGTTATCCCGTTCTTTAGCCTCTTCGTATGTCCCAGATCAAGCAAGGACTCGAGATCAAGCAGACCCAGAAGCTTTCCCCGCTTCAGATCCAGACCATCAAGCTCATCGAGCTTCCGGCGCAGGAACTGGAGCAGCGTGTGAGGGCGGAACTTGAGGAGAATCCCGTGCTTGACGACACTCCCGACACTTCTCGCGAAAAGGAGGATGAGGCGCAGAAGGACGTCTCTTTGGATGACATCCGCCGGCAGGAGGAGGACGACACGCCATCATACCGCTACAAGGTCAACAACTGGGGCAAGGACCCCCGTCCCGAATACAATACTTTCTCCGTCAAGGAGAGTTTCTCCCAGATTCTGGAGCGTCAGGTGGGCTATCGCGAACTTGATGACAGGGGGCGCAACATAGTGTCTTTCCTTATCGGGTCTCTGGATGACGACGGATATCTGCGCAGGGACATATATTCGCTGGTGGACGATCTGGCTTTCCGGTCCGGGATTGAGACGGATGCGGAAGAGGTGGAGAGGCTTCTTGTGGACGTGGTGCAGACTCTGGAGCCTGCCGGAGTGGGGGCGAGGGACCTGCGCGAATGTCTGCTGCTGCAGCTCCCGCAGGACTCCCGGGACAAGGCCGTCACTGATGCCCGAAAAATTCTTGAGCGCGAATTTCAGGAATTCACCAACCGCCATTTCCAGAAGGTGATGTCCCGTCTGGGAATGAGTGAAGAGGAACTCAAGAAGGCCATCTCGCGCATAGTGAAGCTCAATCCCGCTCCCGGCGCCCAGGTGGACGACAGCTATGACGACCGCACGCAGCAGATAGTGCCCGATTTCGTGCTCGGGGAGCAGGACGGCGAACTGACCTTCACGATGCCGCGCTTCAATGTGCCCGAGCTGAGGGTCAACAAGAAATATGCTGACCTGCTGCTCAGCGCCAAGGCAAGTTCGGACCGCGCGCAGAAGGAGGCGGCCGCCTTCGTGAAGCAGAAGCTGGATTCCGCCAAATGGTTTGTGGAGGCGCTCAAGCAGCGTCAGAACACCCTCTCGCGCACGATGCAGGCGATACTCGACTATCAGCACGACTATTTCCTCGACGGGGACGAATCCAATCTGCGCCCTATGGTGCTCAAGGACATAGCGGAGAAGACGGGATTCGACATAAGCACTATCTCCAGGGTGGTCAACAGCAAGTACATAGAGACTCACTTTGGCATATATCCGCTCAAGTATTTCTTCTCCGAGGGGATGGAGAACAGCGAAGGGGACGAGGTGAGCACGCGCGAGCTCAAGAAGGTCCTGCGCGAGTGCGTGGATGCCGAAGACAAGCGCAAGCCTCTGACCGACGAGCAGCTTGTGGACAAGATGGCCGAGCGCGGCTACAAGGTGGCCCGGCGCACGATTGCCAAGTACCGCAGCCAGCTCGGAATCCCTCTCGCTCGCTGGCGCAAGCAGCTTTGAGTAAAAATTCACTCCGCAGGACTTGCAAATAAACAAAAAAGTAGTACCTTTGCAATCCTATAACTGACACGGTGCGATTAGTTCAGTTGGTAGAGCACCAGATTGTGGTTCTGGGTGTCGT
>R03__coassemble_62_pt1 | contig 65100 bp, 53 predicted proteins | sample R03__metabat2_high_PE_033 | metagenome-assembled genome bin R03 | reverse complement strand
TGCACTGCTCCGCCAACACCGACATGAACGGCGAGAACACCGCCATCTTCTTCGGTCTGTCCGGCACCGGCAAGACCACCCTCTCCACCGACCCCAAGCGCCTGCTGATCGGCGACGACGAGCACGGCTGGGATGACGAGGGCGTCTTCAACTTCGAAGGCGGCTGCTACGCCAAGGTCATCAACCTCGACAAGGAGTCCGAGCCCGACATCTACAACGCAATCCACCGCGACGCTCTCCTCGAGAACGTGACCGTGGACGCCGAGGGCAAGATTGACTTCGCCGACAAGAGCGTCACTGAGAACACCCGCGTGAGCTATCCTATCTACCACATCAACAAGATTGTCCGTCCCTACTCCGAGGGTCCCGCCGCAAAGCAGGTCATCTTCCTCAGCGCCGATGCATTCGGCGTCCTGCCTCCCGTCAGCATCCTGACCCCCGAGCAGACCAAGTACTACTTCCTGAGCGGCTTCACCGCCAAGCTCGCAGGCACCGAGCGCGGCATCACCGAGCCCACTCCCACCTTCAGCGCCTGCTTCGGCCAGGCCTTCCTCGAGCTGCATCCCACCAAGTATGCCGAGGAGCTCGTGAAGAAGATGGAGAAGAGCGGAGCCAAGGCTTACCTGGTAAACACCGGCTGGAACGGCACAGGCAAGCGCATCAGCATCCGCGACACCCGCGGCATCATCGATGCCATCCTGGACGGTAGCATCGACAAGGCTCCCACCAAGCAGATTCCTTACTTCAACTTCGAGGTTCCCACCACTCTCAAGGGTGTTGACACCGGCATCCTCGATCCTCGCGACACTTATGCAGATGCAAGCATCTGGGAGGAGAAGGCAAAGGATCTCGCAGGACGCTTCATCAAGAACTTCGTGAAGTACACTGCAGGCAGCGCCGCCGGAGAGGCTCTCGTGGCCGCCGGTCCTCAGCTCTAGTCTTCAACCGCACACTCAGTTGCGCGTCCGCAGGCAGACCTGCAGACGCGCAACTTTTATTGTTCAATTGCGGAAATTTAATTAAATTTAGGGCGATTAATTTTCTGAGATGAAAAAATTCCTCCTTGTATTCTTGTCGGCGTTTGCCGTCATCGCTTGCGGGCAGGTCAGAAAGACCGCCGGCGGGCTGGAAGTCAGGGGCGATGGCGGCAGCGCCGTACGCCTTGAAGCCGTTTCTGACGGCATAATCAGAGTGATGGCCTCGCCTGACGGCAACTTCGTCGACAGGCAGTCTCTATGCGTCCTGCCGCGCAGCGCGAAGGTGCCCTTCTGCGTGAGCGAAGACTCCCTCTCCGCTGTTCTCAGCACAGACAGGCTCACCGCAGTCGTGGACAAGGCCACTCTGGCGGTCACTTTTCTTGACAGGGACGGGCAGGTTCTTGCCGGCGAGGACGGCAGGGATTTCTCCCCCATCGAGGTGGACGGGTGCAAGGGATGGAGCGTGAGGCAGACATTCAAGGCAGTGGACGGCGAAGGTTTCTACGGCCTCGGCCAGCATCAGGCCGATGAATGGAACTACAAGGGACGCAACGAAGAGCTGTACCAGTACAACACCAAGATTTCCGTCCCCTTCGTGGTTTCTTCGCGCGGCTACGGACTGCTCTGGGACAGCTACAGCTTCTGCCGCTGGGGAGACCCGCGCGGCTATGCCCAACTCCCCGAAGTCTTCACACTCTATGACAAGGCAGGAGAGGCAGGAGCGCTCACGGGCACATACACCCCTGCGCAGGGCAAGCCTCTTGTCAGACGGGAGACGGCTCTCGATCAGGAGTTCCTGCGCACGCCTCAATGCGATGTGGTCACAGGGGCCCCTGAAGGCTTCAATTTCGCAGGATCCCGAGTGCTGTTTGAAGGCAGTCTGGAAGCTCCCGAAAGCGGGACATACAGATTCTACCTCTATTATGCCGGCTACACGAAAGTGTTCCTGGACGGAAAGCAGGTTATGCCCGAGATATGGCGCACCGCCTGGAACCCCAACGCCCGCAAGTTCGAAGCCCGGCTGTGCGCGGGGAAGAAGACACCCGTCCGCATCGAATGGATTCCGGATGGCGGCGTGAGCTACTGCGGACTGCGTGCGCTCAGCCCGGTGGCGCCAGAAGAGCAGGCGAAGATGAGCTGGTGGGGCGAGATGCAGGACCAGATAGATTATTATTTCATAGAAGGCGCCGACGCGGACGCCGTGATTTCCGGCTACCGTACCCTCACAGGCACGGCTCCCCTCATACCCAAGTGGGCCCTCGGCTACTGGCAGAGCAGGGAGCGCTACCGCACGCAGGAAGAAGTGGTCGGCACGCTGAGGGAGTTCCGCAGGCGCGGCATTCCCGTGGACAACATAGTCCAGGACTGGCAGTACTGGGAAGATGAAGAGTGGGGCAGCCACGAGTTCGACCTCACCCGCTACCCCGACCCCAAGGCGATGGTGGACAGCATCCATGCGATGAACGGCCGCTTCATGATCAGCGTGTGGCCCAAATTCTACAAAGGCACGGAGCACTTCGATGAGATGGACTCCCGCGGATGGATTTACCGCACGGCAATTGACGAGAAAGTCATCGACTGGCTGGGATACGAGCAGAGTTTCTATGACGCGTATGATCCCGGAGCCCGGGCACTCTTCTGGCAGCAGATGAAAGACCATCTCTACCCCATCGGAGTGGACTCCTGGTGGATGGACGCCAGCGAACCCAACATCCACGACTGCACGGATATGGACTATCGCAAGAAGATGTGCGGCCCCACCGCCCTCGGTCCCTCCACCAAATATTTCAATGCCTACGCGCTTATGAACGCACAGGCAATATACGAAGGTCAGCGCGCGAGCGACGACAGGCGCGTGTTCCTGCTCACACGAAACGGCTTTGCAGGACTGCAGCGCTATTCCACCGCCTCCTGGAGCGGAGACATAGGCACAAGGTGGGAAGACATGAAGGCACAGGTCAGCGCCGGCCTCAACTACAGCATAAGCGGGCTTCCCTGGTGGGGGCAAGACATAGGCGGTTTCAGCGTTGAGGACCGCTTCGTGAAGGCACAGCAGACTTTCGATGCCAGCGGCAAAGTCACCCCGGACCTCGAAGAGTGGCGGGAGATGAACCTCAGATGGCATCAGTGGGGAGTGCTCTGCCCGCTGTACCGCGCCCACGGGCAGTGGCCTCTGCGCGAGCCCTGGAACATAGCCCCCGAGGGGTCGGAAATCTACAACTTGATTGTCTGTCAGGACAAATGGAGATATGCGGCGATGCCCTATATCTACTCTCTTGCCTCCCGGGTGCATTTCGAGGACTACACGATGATGCGGCCTCTGGTGATGGACTTCGCCTCCGACGAAAAGTGTCTGGACATAGGGGACGAGTTCATGTTTGGAGACGCCATCCTGGTGTGTCCGGTCTGCGAGTACAAGGCGCGCAGTCGGGAAGTGTATCTGCCGCAAGGATGCAGATGGTTCGACCCTCACTCAGGGCAGTTCCTCGAAGGAGGGCAGACTCTGACGGCGGCCGCTCCTCTGGCATATATACCACTTTATATGCGCGAAGGCACGATGATGGTCGAAGGCGCGCCCGTGCAAAGCACGGCTGAGGAGCAGGACGAGTTGTTCGTGAGCATCTACGGGCAGAAGACAGACGCGTCATTCACAATTTACGAGGACGACGCTCTGAGCTACGCCTACGAGAGAGGCGAATTCTCCCGCATCCCCCTGCACTACAGCGCGCAAGAAAGGCGCTTCGACATTCTGGGGGCAGAAGGTTCCTTCCCTTCCATGAGGGCGACCAAAATCCTGCACGTCACCCTCATAGGCGACGACTTCACAAGAGAAACAAAAACAATAGAATACGATGGAAATGCACAGACACTCTCTTTCTAGCATTCTCGCATCCGGCTGCGCGGCGCTTCTCTCCGCCCTGCTTGTTGCAGGATGCGGACAAAGCGGGCAGTGCCCTCGCAGCGTGGAAGATTTCAATTTCGGCTGGCGCTTCTGTCTCGGCGACGAGAGCGCATATGCCGCAGAAGACTTTGACGACAGCGCCTGGCGGGAGCTTCACCTCCCCCACGACTGGAGCATAGAAGGCGAATTCTCCGTCTTCAACCCCTCGACTCCCGGCGGAGGAGCCCTTCCCGGCGGCATAGGATGGTACCGAAAGTCCTTCCCTACTCCGCAGTGCGTGGGCAAAGGAGGTCGCGTATTTGTAGAATTCGACGGTGTCTTTATGAACAGCACAGTCTTCGTCAACGGCGAGCCTCTCGGCACCCGTCCCTACGGCTACTCCAGTTTCACCTATGACATCACCGAAAAGTTGCACACACGCGACTCAGTCGCATGTGTGCAAAACACAATTGCGGTGAGGTGCGACAATGCGGATCAACCCAACAGCAGGTGGTACGCGGGATGCGGAATCTACCGCGACGTGAGGCTGGTCTGCGTCGCCTCCACGCACGTTGCCTACAACGGGATGTTCGTGAGCGCTCCCGAGGTACACGAGGACAAAGCGCGCGTACACATCGAGGCGTCGGTTGAAGGCGGGAGGGCGGACGGAGTGGAATTCTGCATCAGGGACGCCAAAGGGCGCAAAGTAGCCTCGGCACAGGCTCAAGCAGGTCAGGGAGAAGGTCTCTGGAGCGCAGACATCACGCTGAAGAACCCCCGCCGCTGGGACATCAGCGACACCTACCTGTACAGCGCGACAGCGCTTGTAAACAATAAAGGCATCCTCTGCGACAGCTACACCGTGCGCTTCGGCGTGCGCACCCTCGCCTGGGATGCCGACAAAGGATTCAGCCTCAACGGCCGGCCGCTAAAGCTTCTGGGCGTGTGCCTGCACCACGATATGGGCTGCCTCGGAACTGCCGTGCACCGCCGCGCGCTCGAGCGCGAGCTACAGATACTCAAGCGTATGGGAGTCAACGCGGTGCGCACTTCCCACAATCCCCCCGCTCCGGTACTGCTCGACTTGTGCGACGAGATGGGATTCGTGGTAATGGATGAGGCGATGGATATGTGGCGCAAGCGAAAGACGCGCTACGACTATGCCCGCTTCTTCGACGAGTGGCACGTCACAGATGTGCAGGACTTTGTCCGCCGCGACCGCAACCACCCCTGCATCATAATGTGGAGCGTGGGCAACGAAATCCTCGAGCAGAGCGACTCGCGCGAGGACAAGCTGGAGAATCTCAGTGCGGAGGAGGCCAATCTGCTGATGAACTTCATCCACACGCTCGGCGGCAGCAACGACAGTTCGGAGAACAATCCCAATATCCTGCTGACCAAGCATATGGCGCAGCTCGTAAGAGATCTCGACACCTCCCGCGCCGTCACGGCCGGCTGCAACAGCGTCTCGCCGCAGAACAATCTGCTGCGCAGCGGAGCGCTCGACGTCTATGGCCTCAACTATCATCCCGACCTCTACGACTCCTGCCGCGTATGGTTCCCCGGCAAGCCTCTTCTGGGATCGGAGACCGTATCGTCGCTCAACAGCCGCGGCATCTATTTCCAGCCTTCTACCAACAAAGAAAAGCAGCCGCTCAAGTGGTGGATGACCTATGACAGTCCGCACCATCAGTGCACCTCCTATGATGCGCTCTGCGCGCCCTGGGCGAACTACCACGAAGAAGCGTGGACGGCAGTGCGCGACCGCGATTTCATTGCCGGCACATTCATCTGGACAGGCTTCGACTACCTCGGAGAGCCCACTCCCTACAGCTGGCCTTCACGCTCGAGCTACTTCGGCATCGTGGACCTGGCGGGCTTCCCGAAAGACTCCTACTATTTCTATCAGGGAGAATGGACAGAGCAGACCGTACTCCACCTCTTCCCGCACTGGAACTGGAAGCAGGGGGACAGCGTGGACGTATGGGCCTACTACAACAATGCCGACGAAGTGGAGCTGCTGCTCAACGGAAAATCCCTCGGGCGCAAGTCCAAGACGCGCGATTTCCTGCACGCGGAGTGGCTTAAGGTGCCGTTCGAACCCGGAAAGATTGAAGCAGTTTCCTACAAAGACGGCGCGGAAGTCGCTCGCGAAGCCCGCCTGACTCCGGGCGAGCCGGCCTCCCTCAAACTCACTGCCGACCGCAGCGTCATAAGCGCCGACGGCTATGACCTCAGCTACGTAACGATAGAGGCGGTGGACGAACTGGGAAGAAGAGTGGACACAGCCACCGACATGCTGCAGATCAGCGTGGAAGGCGCAGGCGAGCTCGCAGGCGTGGACAACGGCAACGCCGCCTCCGGATACTGTCTCAAAGGCGACCTTATACCCCTTTTCAGCGGCAAAGCACTCGCCGTGGTGCGCTCCATCAAAGACGTGGAGGGTACTGCAACACTTAACGTGAGCTCCTCCTACGCGAGAGTTAAACTGAACATAATGAGCAAATAAACATATGGGTAAAAAAACAACATCAGCGGAAGGCTCACGCGCCTACCTGCTCTCAATCGTGCTGGTGGCCGTTCTCGGTGGCTTGCTGTTCGGATACGACACGGCCGTCATCAGCGGCGCCGAACGCGGACTTCAGGCCTTTTTCATGGGGGCGGAAGATTTCACCTACACTTCCTTCCTGCACGGCATCACTTCGTCCAGCGCACTGCTGGGCTGCATAATAGGAAGCGCTATTTCCGGCCTGCTGGCAGGATCCATAGGACGCAAGCGCAGCTTGTTCGTGGCCTCGATATGCTTTTTCCTTAGCGCCGCAGGCTCATACTGCCCCGAATTCCTCTTCCTGCCCAAGGGAGTGCCCAGCCTGGACCTGCTGGTGGCTTTCAACCTCTACCGCGTCCTCGGCGGCATAGGAGTGGGACTGGCATCGGCCATCTGCCCTATGTACATAGCCGAGGTAGCTCCCGCGAACAAGCGCGGCAAGCTGGTGAGCATCAACCAGTTCCTCATAATCTTCGGGCAGCTTCTCGTGTACTTCGTCAATCTCGTGATACTCGGCGACCACATCGCCCCGAAGATGGAAGCCCTCGCCGAAGGCATCAACCGCATAATCAACGTCGAAGCCCTTGCCTCAGACGGCAACTGGAGCGTCACCACAGGATGGCGCATAATGTTCGGCAGCGAGTGCGTGCCTGCAGGCCTGTTTATGCTCTTAATCCTTCTGATTCCCGAGACACCGCGTTATCTTGCGATGAAGGGGAAGGACGACAAGGCGCTTTATGTGCTCAGCCGCATCAACGGAGAGCAGAAGGCTCGCGAAATTCTCGCCGAAATCAAGTCCACCGTGGTCGAGAAGACCGAGAAGGTGCTCAGCTACGGCTGGGTGGTGATATTCGTGGGAATCATGCTGAGCGTCTTCCAACAAACTGTAGGCATCAACGCCGTGCTCTACTACGCGCCGCGCATATTCGAATCGATGGGTATGGGTAACCCTATGACGCAGACGGTGCTGATGGGCGTTGTCAACATCACGTTCACTTTGGTGGCAATTCTGACCGTGGAGAAGCTCGGACGCAGGCCCCTGCTCATAGTGGGATCTCTCGGGATGGCCGCGGGCGCTCTCGGAGTGGCGCTTGCCGACGTGATTCCCGGCCTGCCCGGAATCATCGGCGTGGTGAGCGTCATGGTCTATTCCGCCTGCTTCATGTTCAGCTGGGGCCCCATCTGCTGGGTACTCATCTCCGAAATCTTCCCCAATACCATACGCGGAGCCGCCGTGGCCATCGCCGTGGCCTTCCAATGGATTTCCAATTTCGCAGTGTCCAGCACCTTCGTTCCGATGTACAGCTGGAGTCCCGGATTCACCTACGGACTGTACTGCTTCTTCTGCCTGCTTGCCGCACTCTTCGTGTGGAAGATGGTCCCCGAGACAAAAGGCAAGACACTTGAAGACATGAGCAAACTCTGGAAAAAATGAACCCCGTTCTTCTGTCCAAATCCGCAAAATGGAAACTCTCCCTGTGCGGCTTGCTCGGCATCGTGGCCTGCATATACACCATAATGCTGAGTCTTAACCTGACCGACTGGAAAGCTCTGGTCCTGCATATCCTGTACGCGATATGCTACATATGGATATGCAGCTACATCTTGGTAGGCTTGCTGACCTCGCACGGCTTCTACCGCAACATAATCATCACCTACGTCCTCACGGTCCTCTGGAGGGACATTGTCTTCCCTCCGGAAGGGCTGCCCGGAGGGCTGGAGATATTCGCAGGACTTCTTGCGATGCTGGAAATAGCAGGACTGCTGATACTCAATACCGAATGGAAGAGGTTCTCCAGAGTCAAGGGCACAATGCTGCTGGTCGTAATCTTCGACTGCGTAATTTCTGCAATATGGACCATAAACTGCATAAACGGCGGGCCAACTCTCGTCAGCCTGCCGTTTACGGTTCTGGGTCTCTGGATGAGGCCCGTCATAGCCCTGTGCATCTATGCCTGCTATGTGGCACGGATGAACGTGAAGCTTAAATGTACATGTTCACAATAGCTTCGTAAAGCTCCTGTTTGCCCGAGGTCTGGGCAGGTTCGCCCGCAGCCTTGGCATAAGCGACAACATCCTCGAGGGTGAGGAGTCCGTCTTCGAACTCCTTGCCCTTGCCGCTGTCATAGGAAGCATAGCGCTCCTTGACCATTGCAGGTATGGGACTCTTCTCCAGGACGTCGGCGGCGACAAGAAGAGCTCTTGCCATCACGTCCATACCGGACACGTGGGCGATGATGATGTCATCGAGGTCGGTGGAGTTGCGGCGGGTTTTGGCATCGAAGTTGGTGCCTCCCACAAGACCGCCACCTTTTACGATGACCATCATGGCCTGAGTGAGCTCGTAAATGTCTACGGGGAACTGGTCGGTGTCCCAACCGTTCTGGTAGTCACCTCTGTTGGCATCGATGCTTCCGAGCATACCTGCGTCCACAGCGCACTGAAGTTCGTGCTCGAAGGTGTGGCCTGCAAGAGTGGCGTGGTTGACCTCGATGTTGACCTTGAAGTCCTTGTCCAGCCCGTGAGCTTTGAGGAAGCCGACAACGGTCTCGGTGTCCACGTCATACTGATGCTTGGTGGGCTCCATAGGCTTAGGCTCGATGAGGAACGTGCCTTTGAATCCCTTAGAGCGGGCATAGTCGCGGGCAATCGTAAGCATCGTGGCCATATGCTCCTTCTCACGCTTCATATCGGTGTTCAGAAGACTCATATAGCCCTCTCTTCCGCCCCAGAAGACGTAGCACTGGCCGCCGAGCTCTATGGTGGCGTCGATGGCATTCTTGATCTGCACCATCGCACGTGCGGCGACGTCGAAGTCGGGGTTGGTGCTTGCACCGTTCATATAGCGCTTGTGGCCGAACACGTTGGCGGTGCCCCAAAGGAGTTTGATGCCGGTCTCGGCCTGCTTCTTCTTCAGATAAGCGACAACCTCCTTCAGGTTGGCCTCATACTGCTCGATGGTGTCGGCCTCGTCCACAAGGTCAACGTCGTGGAAGCAGTAATATTCGATGCCGAGCTTCTGCATAATCTCAAATCCTGCATCAGCCTTGGCTTTCGCCCTCTCGAGGGGGTCTGAAGCAACATTCCAGGGGAATTTCTTGGTGCCGCCACCGAACTGGTCGCCGCCCTCGGCGCACAGGGTGTGCCACCAGGCCATTGCGAACTTGAACCAATCCTTCATTTTTTTACCGCAGACAAGCTGCTCGGGATTGTAGTAATGATAAGCCAGAGGGTTCTTTGAATCCTTGCCTTCAAATGCAATCTTGGAGATTTCGGGGAAATACTGTGCCATATGATTTAAAGAATTAAGTTATTGTTTCAATGCTGATTCCACCTCCAGCTTCCAGCGTCCATAAGCTTCTTCAAGAGCAGGGGTCCAGGAAGCCTCCGGCTCGACCGTCTCGAGTTTCGAGAGCGTGGAGAAGGCCTCCCGCGCGTCTTTGTATATACCTGCGCCGAGAGCGGCTCCGCGCGCGGCTCCCAGAGAGCCGTCGGTATCGAAAAGCTCGATGCGCGCTCCGGTGAGGGTGGCGAGCGAAGTGCGGAACACGGGATTAAGGAAAGTGTTGGCCTTGCCGGCACGTATGACTTCCGGCTGCAGCCCGAGGTCTTTCATGATGTCTATGCCGTAGCGGAAAGAGAATGCTATGCCCTCCTGCTCCGCGCGAATCAGATGCTCCTGCCCGTGGCGGACAAGATCGATGCCCACGAAACGGGCGCCTACATTGCGGTTGCAGAGCACACGCTCCGCCCCGTTGCCGAAAGGGAGCACAGTGAGCCCGTCGCAGCCGACAGGGGCCTTCTGCGCGAGGTCGTTCATCTGCGAATAGCTCAGGGACGGAGTTATGTTGCGGCGTGCCCAGGCATTGAGAATACCGGTGCCGTTGATGCATAGCAGCACGCCCATAAGAGGCTCCGCGCCCGGGGTGACGTGCAGAAAAGTGTTCACACGGCTCTGCGGATCTGCCTTGGGGACGTCGGTGACTCCATAGACCACGCCGCTGGTGCCTCCCGTTGCGGCTATCTCTCCGGGGCGAAGCACGTTAAGGGAGAAGGCATTGTTGGGCTGGTCACCGGCACGGTAGCTCACCGGAGTGCCTTCCGGGATACCCAGAAGTTCCTGCACCTTCCCCGAAGTCCCGCACTGCACGCCGAGAGCGGGAGCGAGCGGGCAGAACTTGTCCGACTCTATGCCGAAATAAGAAGTGACGAAATCTGCTCTGGAATTGTTCTTGAAATCCCACATTATACCCTCCGAAAGGCCGGTGGCAGTGCTTGTCACGACTCCGGAAAGCTTGTAGGCGATATAATCTCCCGGGAGCATGAATTTCCATATGCGAGAATACACCTCGCTTTCGTTGCGCTTGACCCAAGCGAGCTTGGAAGCCGTGAAGTTGCCCGGAGAATTGAGCAGATGCTCCATACATTTGTCATAGCCTATCCCCTCCAGAGCCTCGTCTCCGAGCTGTACGGCACGCGAGTCGCACCATATGATGGACTCCCTGACCGGCTTCACGTCCTTGTCCACGGCCACCAATCCATGCATCTGATAGGAAATGCCCACAGAAGCCACGGCCCCCATGTCAAAGCCTTGCGCCGCGAGTTCCTTCACACCATCGCAGACATACGCCCACCAGGATTCGGGGTCCTGCTCAGCCCAACCCTTGCGGGGCGAATGGATGGGAGCTTCGGTCTTGGGATTGGATGTGGACGCGGCGCAGAGTCCCGTCTCAATGTCCAGCAGGGCTACCTTCACGGAGGAAGATCCCACGTCTATGCCTAGAGAATACATCAAGTTAGTTTTAGTTCTTTCAAAGTTAAATAATAATTCGTATATTTGCAACCGAAATCTGCAGGATTAGCACATCGGTAGTGCATTGGCTTCCCAAGCCAAGGAGGAGGGTTCGACTCCCTTATCCTGCTCTCTCTAGTATCCGAATATCTCCTCGAGCGTGACGGTCTTTACGGGACCGAGGGTCTTGAGATAATCAATGTCGATATCCTTTGTATCTCCAAGAATCGCATAGGTGTACGTGCGGTCCTTGACCCACTCCTTCTGCCAGTCGGCGACATCCTGCAGGGTCAGGGAAGGCACCTGCTCGAAGAGCCGGCGGTCCAAAGGTTCCTCGATGCCGAGCCTGCGGCAATCACAGTACGCATCGAGCACCTCCGCTCCCGTGATACGCTGAGTACGCAGGCGGGAATCGATGGCATCCTTGGCGATGCTGAAGGCAGCTTCGGACTCGGGCATATTGTTGATAATCTCGTCGAAGGCTTCAATGGCTGTCTGCATCTTGTCGTTCTGGGTGGCGATGAAGGCTTCATAGATATAGGCCTCGTCGGCATAGGAAGGGCGGAACAGACGGGCCCAGGCGCTGTAGGCGAGACCGCGAGCCTCTCTCATCTCCTGGAACACTACGGTGTTCATTCCGCCGCCGAAATACTCGTTGTACAGGGATGCGGTAGGATAGGATGCCACGTCCAGAAGCTCTCCGCGGCAGCTGAGCTGAATATAATACAGTTGCTTGGCGTCATATTGCGCGAGCACGACATTGTTGCCGGGGGTACGCACAAGTGCGGGATGGGTCTCGGGAAGAGCCTCGGCACCTTCGGCGATCGTGTGGCAGGAGGCGAGCGAAGACTTGAGAGCGGACTCACTCGCGGGGCCATAGTAACGCACTTCGTGACCCTTGGCCATCAGAGCGCGGATTGCCCCGAGAAGATCCTCGGAGGTGAGGGCGGAGAGAGCGGCGTTGTCAAGAGTGGAACTTGCGATGAACTCGGGGCCGTAGGTGACATATCTGCTCAGAGCGTTATAGCAGGCCCTCTGGTTGTGCTTGAGGTCTGTGCGGCTCTTGAACATGTCGCTCTTCAAGGCAGAGAGGACACTCTCGTCCGGCTGTGCAAGCGCGATGAGTTCCTCGACCAGAGCTACAGCCTCCTCCATATTCTCACTCAGGCCGCTGACATTCACGGTGGTGGTGGAAGAGGCGGCCCTGATGCGAAAATCGCACGCGAGGGAATACATCTGCATAGCGATGTCGGACGCGCTCTTGTCGGCAGTGCCGAGATATGTCAGATAGTCGGCGGCGAGGTTCAGGACGGGATTGGTCTGAGTGCCCTCGTTGAACACGAAATCGATGCTGAAGAGGCCGTTGACCTCGTTCTTCTTGTAGAGCACATTCACGCCGGGAGCAAGGTCAAATCTGGCCATGTCCTTGCTGAAATCCACGAACACGGGCTCGATGGGCTTCACTTCACTGTTCTGGATTTCCTGCAGGAAGGCGCTCTGGGAGTCGCGGTTGGTCACGATGGGAGTGATGGAGGGAGCGGAAATCTTCTGCACGCTGTCATCAACGCCCTGACGCTTGTACACGACCGCATAGCTGTCACCCTTGAGATAAGTTTGGGCAAAGGCAACGACATCCTCCTTTGTCACAGAGTCATAGAGTTCTTCGGTGCGCGCGTATTCCTTCCAGTCGACACCGTTGATGAAAGCGGTGACATACTGGATTGCGCGCCCTCCGTTGCTTTCCAGGACCTGCTGCATATCCTTCTTCTGGTTGTTGATTGCAGCCTGCAGAAGATTGTCGCTGAAGTCTCCGTTGCGGAGTTTTGCAAACTCCTCAAGCACAATGTCCCTGACCTGCTCGAGCGTCTGACCCTGCTTGGGGCGTCCCATCACGATGAAGGAGCTGCCGTCCGGCTGACTTCCGGCTCCGCTGAACAGGCTGAGCGCCTTCTGCTTCTGAATGACGTCGAGGTCGAACAGACCGGCCTGTCCGTTGGACATTATGTTGGAGACAATATTGGCCACATATGATGTTCTCAAGTCGGCGGCGCCGGGATATCTCCAGCCCATTGCGAGCATTTCCGCCTCAAGGCCGTACACTTCCCTGGCCACAGGGCTCTCAAGAGGATCGGTCACGGCGCCCTCGAGCACGGGAATGTCAGGGTTGGGTCTCCAGTCACCGAAGTACTTCTCGATAGTCTTCACCATCTCCCGGGGATTGAAGTCTCCGGAGAGGCAGATGCGGATGTTGTTGGGCACATAATAGGCATCGTGGAACTTCTTCACGTTGGTGATGGAAGGGTTCTTCAGATGTTCCTGAGTACCGAGCACGGTGCGCTGGCCGTAAGGATGGTCCGGGAACAGAGCCGCGTCGAGGCCCTCCCAAAGCTTGCGGTTGTCCTGCGTGAGGCTCATGTTCTTCTCCTCGTAGATGGTCTCCAGCTCGGTGTGGAATCCGCGAAGTACCACGTTGCGGAAGCGGTCGGCCTGGATGCGGGCCCAGTTGTCGATCTGGTTGGAGGGGATGTCCTCGGTATAGACGGTCTCGTCCATCGAAGTCCAGGCATTGGTGCCATCGGCTCCTATCAGAGACATCAGCTTGTCATACTCGTTGGGAATGGCAAGTCTGGAAGCCTCGAAGCTGATGGAGTCGATCTGGTGATAGATGGCGGCGCGCCCGGCTTCGTCCGAGGTCTTGCGATAGGTCTCGAACAACTCTTCAATCTTGTCCAGCATGGGCTTCTCGGCAGCATAGTCGGAAGTGCCGAACTGCTCGGTGCCTTTGAACATGAGATGCTCGAAGTAGTGCGCAAGGCCGGTGGACTCATCGGGACCGTTCTTGCCTCCGGCTCTGACAGCTATATAGGTCTGGATGCGGGGCTGCTCCTTGTTTACCGACATATAGACCTGAAGGCCGTTGTCAAGTGTGTAGATCTTGGTTCCGAGAGGATCTCCGGCGACAGTGTCGAAACGGGTACATCCCCCGAGAGACGCGATGGCCAGCAGAGCTGACGCAATTACAAAAATTTTCTTCATGCTTCTTTTTATATTGTAGTTATTTTATGTTGCAATTATTCGTTTCAACAACTCACAAAGATAATAAAAATGCTTATTTTTGCGTTTCAAATTGCATATAATATGAAACAGAAACGCTTTTTCCTCAGCGAGGACGAGATTCCGCAGAATTGGTACAACATTCAGGCTGACATGCCCGTGAAGCCTATGCCGATGCTGGACCCCGTGACAAAGAAGCCTGTCACGCTGGAGGACCTCAGCGCAATTTTCAGCGAGGAATGCTCCCGGCAGGAGCTCAACGTCACCGACCGTTGGATCCCTATCCCGGACGCCGTGCGGGAGATGTACACCTATTACCGCAGCACCCCTCTCGTACGCGCATACGGTCTCGAGAAAGAACTCGACACTCCCGCGCACATATATTTCAAGAACGAGAGCGTGAGTCCCGTGGGATCCCACAAACTCAACTCAGCGCTCGCGCAGGCATACTACTGCAAGCAGGAAGGAATCACGAACGTGACCACCGAGACCGGCGCCGGCCAGTGGGGCACGGCACTCTCCTACTCCGCCAAACTTTTCGGCCTCAACGCGGCCGTGTATCAAGTGAAGGTGAGCTACGAGCAGAAGCCCTACCGCCGCTCCATGATGCAGGTCTGGGGCGCTCAGGTCACCCCGTCCCCTTCGATGTCCACCCGCGCGGGCAAGGATATCCTCACCCGCGATCCCAACAATCAAGGGTCCCTCGGCACAGCCATATCAGAGGCAGTCGAGCTCGCCCGCGAGACTCCGGAGCGCTGCAAGTACACCCTCGGCTCCACGATGAGCCACGTGTCCCTGCACCAGACCGTCATAGGCCTTGAAGCTGAGAAGCAGTTCGAGATGGCAGGAGAATATCCCGACGAGGTCATAGCCTGCTTCGGAGGCGGATCGAACTTCAGCGGCATCGCCTTCCCCTTTATGCGCCACATCTATGAGGGCACACACAAGGGAACGAGGTTCATTGCCTGCGAGCCTGCGATGTGCCCGAAGCTCACCCGCGGAGTATTCTGCTACGACTACGGCGACGTAGCCGGCTACACTCCCCTCATCCCCATGTACACCCTCGGCCACGAATTCATGCCGGCAAACATCCATGCAGGCGGCCTGCGCTACCACGGTGCCGGCGGCATAGTGAGCCAGCTGCTCAAGGACGGGATGATGGAAGGGATGGACATCGAGCAGATTGAGGCTTTCGATGCAGCGGTGCTGTTTGCAAAAGCGGAGGGCATCATCCCTGCTCCGGAATCCTCCCACGCCATAGCGGCCACAATCAAGCGCGCACTCGAGTGCAAGGAGAGCGGAGAGAGCAAGGTCTTGCTTTTCAATCTCACCGGACACGGCCTTATGGACATGTCTTCATACGACCAGTATCTCCGGGGAAACCTCATCAACCACTCCCTTTCCGACTCCGAAATACAAAAATCCACGACAACTCTTGCAGATTTGCAAAAATAGCGCTATATTTACATCGAAGTTTTTCATAGTTTAAGTTTAGGTTTTTAGTAGCGGGGCCACGCAGTGATGCGCAGCCCCGTGAATTTTTCTACAATTTGCAAGTGAGAGGGATTTCTATTATATTTGCACCCGCTCCGCGCCCCTAGTTTAATGGATAGAATTTAGGATTCCGGTTCCTACGATAGGCGTTCGATTCGCCTGGGGCGTACAAAAACAACTACTGCAAGCCGCTTATGGTCACTTCCGCCCCTTCGGCGGAGGTGATTCGTTTTACAAGACCCTGCAGCACGGTGCCGGGGCCAATTTCCGTAAAGTCAGTGGCGCCACACTCGAGCATCCCCTTCACGGACTGCGTCCATCTCACGGGAGACGTGAGCTGGGCAAGCAGATTCTTTTTTATGCGCACGGGATCGGTCTCCGGGAGAGCGGACACATTCTGGAATATAGGACAGCGAGGGGCGCGCACGACGGTGCTCTCTATAGCTTTGGCAAGTTCTTCGCGCGCAGGCTCCATCAGAGGGGAATGGAACGCACCGCTCACCGGCAAGGGCAGGGCACGCTTGGCTCCGGCCTGTTTGAGAGCGGCGCAGGCGGCGAGCACAGCTTCCTTCTGTCCGGAAATGACCAGCTGGCCATCGCTGTTGTAGTTTGCGGGCACCACCACACCGCCGACTTCCGCGCTTACAGCAGCGCAGATCCGCTCCACCTCCTCCGAAGGAAGCGCGATGACAGCCGCCATGGCGCCGGGAGCGGCGGCGCAGCATTTCTGCATCGCTCCCGAGCGGGCCGCAACGAGCCGAAGCGCATCTTCGAAATCCACTGCCCCGGATGCGACAAGAGCGGAGAACTCGCCGAGAGAGTGCCCGCCTACCATATCGGGAGCTTCAAGGCCGGGAGTGCAGAGCGCAAGCGCCACGGAATGCAGGAATACGGCCGGCTGTGTAACACAGGTGGCCTTGAGGTCTTCGGCGGTCCCGTCAAACATTATGTCGGTGAGACTGAAGCCCAGAATTTCATCCGCTCTGCACATCAGGGTCCTCGCCTTGTCACTGCTCTCGAACAGGCTTCTACCCATTCCCGGAGCCTGCGAGCCCTGTCCGGGGAAAATGAACGCTCTTTTCATATCTGGCAAAGATAGAAAAATTTTATTTCAGGCGAAAATCCGACACGTTCTTGAGCCCGGGGATACCATAATAGGATTCCACCACATCTCCCTTTATCAGCGCACGGGTCCCGAGAAGCTCAGGATTATCCACAAGATTGAGGGCATCGCGCGCATCTCCCTTGGAGAGCTCCACAGTCAGGAGATACTCCTTGTCCGTGCTGGTGCTTCGCAAGCCAAGCACCAGATTGGTATTGCGCGTGAAGGGGGCGGTGAAGCTGAATTTACCCGTGGAAGTGGCCACACCGACTATGTAGCCCTGCACCCAGACACCCTTCTGTCCTATGCTGGAGCGGGCCTGAGTGACGCTCAGGGCATCTGATGGTTCATCACCGGATTCTCCTCCGATGCACAGATTCTCACTTGTCCAGATGCGGGAAGTGTCCACCTGCAGGGAAACACCGGCACTCGAGCCGGAGGACACCGTAGCGTCCGAAGTGAGGCTGATGCGCAGCATCTCGGCCGGCTGCAGGCTGCGGGAGCACAGGGTCTGCTCCTGCCCGTCATTGTAGAGGGAGAGCGTGACACCTCCGCTCTGAAGGTAAGCGGTGCGGGTCTCGGCATAGCCGTACATAAGTTTGCCGCCGGCCCCCTTCAGATACAGCACACCATCCGGGAAAGCCTTGCGAAATGAATAGTCGAGGGAAACAAGTACTCCGCAGTTCATCTGACTGCAGCCCAGTTTCGCGCTCACCGTCTTTCCGGACACCACTGCCACCACCTGCGTGTCTCCGAACTGAGGAGCCTCGAAGAGCGGCTCGGTGAATTCACGCGAAACAGCGCTCACCGTGTAGTTGCCCGGCGCCACGCTGAAGACCTCAGGCGAATCTCCGAAAAGACCGTGATAGATTTCCCCACCCTCGGAGTCCTGGACAGTGAGAATGAATTCATCAGCGGAAGGGAAACCGGTCTTGGTGCCGGGGAGGGCATCTTCTATGCATATCTCCATCAGGCCGGGATCCTCGTCCACGGAATACAAGAGGGAGCAGCCGCCGACGAAGAAGGCAAAAATCAGAGAAAGAGGCAGGCGGGCAGGAGTGAATTTATTTTCCATAATGCGAAAGTTTTTCGCAATGATAGCTCCGCGCCACGGGAAAAGTGATAAAAAACGTAAATATCTTTTTTTGTCGGGTCAAAAAAAGATACAGACGCAAGTCACTCGCGTCTGTACAAATTCTGGTAGTGGGTAGGAGAATCGAACTCCTATTGCGAGATTGAGAATCTCGAGTACTAACCGTTATACGAACCCACCATTCCGTCTTGGGATTGCAAAGGTAGGGATATTTATTTAATCTGCAAATTTTTTTACAACATTTCCGCCACCATATCATATTCGGAAGCGGAAACGATTCGCACGTCGATGAAGTTTCCGACAAGAGAGCGGGCAGAAGCGGGAGCCTTCACCAGAATCTCCCCATCCACTTCCGGGCTCTCGCTCCGGCTCCGGCACACGAGAGTGCCGTCCACCCAGTCATCCACCATCACTCTCTCCACGCTTCCCACACGGGACTCGCAGTATTCCGACGAAATCTCCTGCTGCAGCTCCAAAAGGCGATCAAGACGTTCCTGCTTGATTTCTTGAGGCACTTCGTCCCTGAAATGCCGTGCACCGTATGTCCCCTCTTCCTCAGAATAGGCGAAGGCGCCAAGCCGCTCGAAGCGCGCCTGCTTCACGAAGTCCAGAAGCTCCCCGAACTCCTTCTCCCCTTCTCCGGGATGTCCCACTATCATCGTGGTCCGGAGCACAACTCCCGGCACCTCGGAGCGCAGCCGTTCTATCAGCGCACGAGTCCACTGCCCGTCCACGCGACGCCTCATATTGGACAGCACGCCGTCACTGATGTGCTGCAGAGGGATATCAAGATATTTGCATACCTTGGGGTTGGTTGCCATCTGCTCGAGCACATCTGAGGGGAAGTCTGCGGGATAGCTGTAATGTATGCGCAACCATTCTATACCTTCTATAGTGGAAAGGGAGCGCAGCAACTCTCCAAGCATACGCCGTCCGTACAAGTCAAGGCCGTAGTAGGTGGTGTCCTGCGCAATCAATATGAGCTCCTTCACGCCGCCGGCGGCGAGGCTCCGCGCCTCCTCCATAAGGACATCCATCCTCACAGAGCGATGGGAGCCGCGGATGAAGGGGATAGCGCAATACGAGCAGCGCCGGTCACAGCCCTCGGAAATCTTCAGATAGGCGTACCCTCTGCCGGGGATGGTAATCCTGCGGGCGGGCGCATCGCTCATCCTTGCTCCAAGCCAGCGGACGACCTCACCGAGATCTCTCGCTCCGAACCACGCGTCCACTTCCGGTATCTCCGGGGGGAGGGCGCGGCGGTAGCGCTGGCTCAGGCAGCCCATCACCGCCACCCTCCCGGCGAGTCCGGCCTTCTTGGCCTCCACAGCCTGCAGAATGGCTTCAATGGATTCCTGCTTGGCATCCGAGATGAAGCCACAGGTATTGAGCAGCAGAATGTCCACATAAGAGCCGTCAGACTCAGGGTGCACATCGAATTCCTCCGGGGGGAGCGCCCCCAGAAGATGCTCGGTATCAACGGTATTTTTGGAGCAGCCGAGAGTTATTACCCTGATGGACGTCATTGAGCAGCCTCGCGCTCCTCGTCGGTGAGGAAATCCAGAGAAGCGAACTTCGCAAGCTCGTTGTACCAGTCCACGACCTTCTTCATATGGGACACATAGAAACGGTCACCGTCATAATTGGGAATCGCCTTGCTGAAAAGCGCGACGATATCCTGCTGAGGGGCCTTGGAGGAAGGTGCCGCGTCCTCGCCAAGCTCCTTGTGCAGCGCCTCGAACACCTCGGCGAGCTTCATCTCACCCTCAGAAGTGTAGATGGCGATGTCGGCGAGGCTGGAGATACGGCTGTTACGGCCGAAAGCAGTACGCTTGCGACCTTCCAGGCTCTCTGCAATGGCTCCGCCGGAAGCGGTCTGAGCCACAAATTCATAAAGGCCGTGGGCCCCGGAAACAGAAAGAATTTTTGCCAAATCAGTTTTCATAATGTTTTCAGATATTTGTCCACCTCGTCCTCAAGGGCTTCAAGGGTGGAGTTGTTTTCTATAATATAGTCTGCCCTGAGCAGGTCAAATTTCTGCAGAACCGCCCTATCGGCGACAAGCGGGTTACGGCGCAGGCGCTCGCGCACGGGAGCTATCACCGTCACGACGCTGTCGAACACACCGTCAAAAGAGGGCTTCGAGAGAGCGACCGCCGATTCCACAAATGCGACCAGAGTCCCTTCTCCGAGCGACTCCTTCCATCCGCGCAAATCCTCCAGCAGAAGCGGGTACACCAGATTTTCGAGCGAATTGAGAGCTTCCGGGCGGGAAAACACCTCCCGGAGCCTTCCAAAAGGCAGCCCGGTCACCTTCTCCACTTCCTCCTTCAGGCCCGGCACGGAAGTATAAAGGGCCTTGCAGCGGGAGTCGCAGTCATATACCGGACATCCCAGGGCACGCAGCCTCGAGCAAACGGCACTCTTGCCACTGGCAATGCCTCCGGTCACAAGTACAAGCTTCATCTCTCTATACAATCAAAACATTCCGGTTCAATGGTGTAGCCCATGACCCCCGTAGGCAGCCCCTCGCAACGCGGCAGGCATCTGCCCGTGAGCGACTTCTGAAAGTCGGCATAGTCAATGTAAAACTCCGTGACTTCAGCAGGATTCCTCTCTATCGGGAAAGGGCAGCGGAACACCACTCTGGCTTCCGGCGGGAACACGGACAAAGCCAGAGAGTCCGGCACGTTTCTGGTCTGCAAGGCGACGGTGACCGGCACGTCCACAAAGCGCGTGACATCAAGAGAGTACACCACTTCGTCTTCCGAGAGACGGGTCCCCACAGGGGTCTCGAGTTTTACCTTCCCGTGCACTCCGGACCGCAGGTCGTTCAAAGAGACAGGCCTTGTGAGCACATTCTCGAGGCTCTCTAGACGGGCGGAATCACCATACACAAGCACGGAATCCGGCGTTACTGTCATCTCGGAAGCGGCAGTGTACTGCGGACGAAAAGACATGTCACATATGGGCTTCACCTTCACGAGGCGGAAACTCTCGCTCTGAAAACGGAACAGCGCGTCCCCGGAGACCACGGAGTGAGCCGTGACATCCTTTCCGAAAATGTCTCCGGCATATTTGCTCAAAACTGCGGCGCGCACGCAAAGGTTGTCTCCTCCGCACTCCTCCAGGTCGGAAGGTTCAAAATAGACTTCCCGCACCCCCCGGGCCATACTGAGAGACAGGAGACGGAACCCGGAAGCATTACACTCAGCAGACACCGTAGCTTCCGAAGAAGACACGCTCGCACGGCCCTCCACGTTGCTTCTGGCCATGACTCGGACAGACACCAAATCAGTGTATCTCCCGGAGAGCATATGGATGAACCATATGCCCCCCGAGAGAAGAAGACACAGCAGAAAGCCTGCCCAGTTTTTCATTATCCCCTACTGCTTTGCAGGAGTCTGACCGGCAGCCTGAGCCTCGGAGAAATCCCTCTGGAGGGAAGCCTTGTCCACGCGAAGTTTGACCTCGCCGTCCACCTTGAGGAGCACGGTGCGCTCCTGAACCTCGGCTATGGTGCCGTATATGCCTCCCGCGGTAACCACCTTGTCACCTTTCTTGAGCGCATTGCGGAATTTTTCCATCTCCTTCTGCTGCTTACGCTGGGGACGAATCATAAAGAGCCACATCACCACGAAGATGAGCACAATCATAATCCAGAAGGAGAGGCCACCGCCGGCAGCGCCGCCTGCGGCGGGAGCTGCGGTCTGAAGAATTGAATAAAGAATCATAGTCATTTATCTGTTTTGTTGATGAGTCTGTCGAGCACCCCGTTCACGAAAGCGCGGCTCTCGGGAGTGCTGTAGTATTTGGAAATTTCCACATATTCGTTGATGACTATCTTCGAAGGCATCGAAGGGAAGGCCTCCGCCTCGGCGAGCCCGCACATAATCAGCGCAAGGTCGGTCACGCAGATCCGGCTCTTGTCCCATTTGGGCGTGCACTCGGAGATGGTCTGGAAGTACTTTTCGAACGAATTGTATGCCTTGCGCAGTATTCCCAGGGCAAATGCCCTGTCCGAGTCCATCGTCTCATTGCCCGGCATCTCGCTCTGATACAGGGCGGGACAAGACCAGGGCTTGCCGTCGGCGATGTCCCCGAGCGAGCGTATGCACCAGATGAGAGCATACGGAAGGTCGTCCGGCCAGTTCATGTCAAGGTCCTCGAGTATGGTCTCCAACTCCGCATTGTCCTCGAACTCCCTCTCGAAAATCCTTATCCACAGCTGGGCATCCTCCCTGAGAGACTGTTCCGAGGACTCGAGGTAGCGCTTGAAGTACTCCCTTTCACGGATTTTCTCGTACAGGTGACGTATCAGCACATCGTACTGGTCCCAGGACAATTTCTTGCGGGAGACAATCTTGCTGAAATCCGGATCCTCCTCCAGAAGAGGGGCGATGCGGTTGCCCACGAACTTGAGATTGGGGTGCAGTTCTTCTTCAGTGGGATGAAATTTGGCTCTTGCCGCCTCAATGCGGGCACAAGCTTCCGAAGTGACAGGCCCCGCTATGGAAAGAAGGAAGAGATAAAGGTCACGGGTGGTCTCACAGGAAGAACCGAATGCAACTTCCAATTCTTTGAGAGGAATCCGCGGATTTTCTACAAGAGAATAGACATTCTTGAAGACCTTCACACGAAGAATTCTGCGATTGAGCATAGTTTCAAAAAAAATTTATGCAAAGATACACATTCAATTGATAAATTTTCCTATTTTTGTGAATACAATTAATTCTAAATTTTATTGAAAATGTACAGAGAGGATTACGATTCAGCGGGAGACCGTACAGCAGAAGACGTTTATTCCAAGCCGGTCAGGGCGGGAAAGCGCACCTATTTCTTTGACGTCAAGTCCACAAAGGGCAACAACGACTACTATCTCACCATCACCGAGAGCAAGCGCCGCACCAACGCAGACGGCTCCTACGTGTATGACAAACACAAGATTTTCCTTTATAAGGAAGACTTCGAGAAATTCTCCGAAGGCCTGTCCGAAGTCATAGAATACATCAAGGACAAGTGCTTCGGCGGAGAAATCCCCGTCCGCGAGCAAAGTGACGTGGATTTCGACAATCTCTGATGTCCTCCTCCATCCTTCTCAGGAATATCATTCTTTCGGGCTCCGCCTCCGACATACTGATCCGCAAGGGCCGTATCGAGAAGACAGGGCCCGCAGGGTTTTGTGGGCGATGGGAGCTCGCAGGCGACGTGGAGATAATGGACTGCACCGGCAAGGTGGCGGTCCCCGGGTTTGTCAACATGCACACACACGCCGGGATGGCGCTGATGCGCGGCATAGGCGAGGATATGGGCTTCGGGGACTGGCTCGACCATATCTGGGAAGTGGAGAAGGACATTGACGAGCAGACAGTATATGTGGCCACGAAAGTGGCTTGTCTGGAAATGATCCGCACCGGCACCACCACTTTCAGCGACCAGTACTGGTACTCGCCCGCCGCACGCCGCGCGGCAAGGGAGATGGGCATCAGAATAGCCTCCGGCTATGTGGTCCTGGACCTGTCCAATCCAGCCGAGGCCGACAGGCAGCGGGAGCAATGCCTGCGTTGGTACGAGCAGGACCGGCAAGCGGCCGCAGAAGACGGGTCCATATATCAGTTCGCATTCCACGCAGTGTATTCGGTCAGCGAGCAGATGATGTTGTGGATCAACAATTTCGCCTTGAGCCACGGAGCCGGTCTGCACATCCACTTGAGCGAAACCAAAAAGGAAGTGGAGGACTGCAAGGCCCTGCATCACGGCCTCTCGCCTGTGGAATATCTCGACTCCCTCGGCATACTCGGCCCCCACATAAGGGCGGCGCACACCCTCTGGCTCAGCCCGCGGGATGTGGAAATTCTGGGAAGCAGAGGGGTGACCTGCATCCACAACATCAACTCCAACGCCAAGCTCTCTTCCGGCTATCGCTTCCTATACAAGGAACTCCGCGATGCCGGCGCCAACGTATGCATCGGCACGGACGGCTGCGCATCTTCCAACAACCTTGACATGCTGGAGGCGATGAAGACCGCAGCCCTTTTCCAGAAAGCCTGGAGGGAAGATCCGTCTGCGATGCCGCTGGATGAGCTTCTGCGCGCCGGCACCCTCAACGGAGCCGGAGCCCTCGGTCTGGACACAGGCCGCCTGGAGGAAGGGGCCATTGCCGACATAAGCATAGTGGACACGGACAATTCCTTTTTCCTTTCCCCCGCCCCGTTCCTGGCCAACTTCATCTATGCGGCGCACTCCGACTGCATAGACTCGCTCATCTGCAACGGCAGGTTTGTGATGCGACACCGCGAAATCGAAGGAGAACGGCAGGTGCTCGACGAAGCGCGTACACTGCTTTCCGCAACAAAATAACAGCATACATCTATGGACGAAAGATTCTCACGCATCAACGACGCGGTTTCCTTCCTCAAGGAAAAGACCGGCGGATTCACTCCCCTTGCGGGCATCATACTCGGCAGCGGCCTCGGAGCCCTCGCCGACAAGATTCAAGACCCTGTCATCATCCCCTACAAAGATATACTGCAGTTCCCAATACCCACCGCCATAGGTCACAAGGGCAATTTCATATTCGGCACTCTCGGGGGCAGGAGCGTGGTGGCGATGCAAGGCAGATTCCACTACTACGAAGGCTACCCGATGCACATCGTGACAATGGGCGTAAGGGTGATGAAGATGCTGGGGATAAAATACCTGTTTGTCTCCAATGCCGCAGGAGGTTGCAATCCGGCATACAAAGTGGGCGACCTTGTGGTGATAAAAGACCACATCAATATGCTGCCCAACCCGCTCGTGGGTCCCAATCTGGACGAAATGGGCACACGCTTCCCCGATATGACCTGCGCATATGACCTCAAGCTCCAGGCACTTGCAGACAAGATAGGCTCAGAGATGGGCCTGACCCTCAAGCACGGAGTGTACTTCGGAAGCACAGGGCCCACCTACGAGACGCCTGCGGAAGTGCGCTTCTATCGCAGCGCAGGAGCCGACCTGCTCGGCATGTCCACGATTCCGGAAGTAATAGTGGCCCGGCACTGCGGCCTGAGGGTCTTCGGCATGTCAGTGGTGACCAATGTCTCCAACACCGAAAATCAAGAGCGCAATCTCAATGACGGCGCAGATGTAGTCAGACAGGCCGACGCCGCCACGGCAGTGATGTGCACCCTGTTTACAAAAATGATAGAGCGCCTCGACTAAGAGAGGCGCTCCATACATCATCATTTCCGGTACGCACCGCTGCTACTTTGCGATAGCGATGCTTCTGGTTTCCCGTATGACGGTGATTTTCACCTGTCCGGGATATGTCATCTCGTCCTGGATGCGCTGAGCGATTTCAGTGCTCAGGCGAGCGGCCTGATCGTCAGACACCTCCTCCGCTCCGACTATCACACGGAGTTCGCGTCCTGCCTGAATTGCATAGCTCTTGGTGACTCCGGGATAAGATGCTGCAAGATCTTCCATACCCTTGAGACGCTTGATGTAGCTTTCGATAACCTCGCGCCTTGCCCCCGGACGGGCGCCGGAGATAGCATCGGCCACAAGCACCAGCGGAGAGAGGGTCGAAGTCATTTCCATTTCCTCGTGGTGAGCTCCGATGGCGTTCACAATCTCGGGACGCTCCTTGAACTGCTCGGCAAGTTTGGCTCCCAGAAGAGCGTGCGGGAGATCGGGGTCGGCATCGCTGACCTTTCCGATGTCGTGCAACAGACCGGCCCTGCGGGCGGCCTTGGGATTAAGTCCGAGCTCGGAAGCGAGTAATGCGCTGATGTTTGCCACTTCGCGGGAATGCTGCAGCAGGTTCTGCCCGTAAGAGCTTCTGTATTTCATACGACCGATGAGTTTGACGAGCTCGATGTTGAGTCCGTGCACGCCCATATCTATGCACGTGCGCTTGCCGGTCTCCAGGATCTCGTCCTCGAGTTGCTTGCTGACCTTGGAGACGACCTCCTCGATACGCGCCGGGTGGATGCGGCCGTCGATTACCAGCTGGTGCAAAGAAAGCCGGGCAACCTCGCGACGGACGGGATCGAATGCGCTCAAAAGGATGGCGTCCGGGGTGTCGTCCACCACAATCTCGACTCCGGTCGCGGCCTCAAGAGCACGGATATTGCGTCCTTCTCGTCCAATGATGCGTCCTTTCACCTCATCGTTGTCGATGGGGAAAGTGGTCACGGCATTCTCTATGGCGGTCTCGGTGGCAGTGCGCTGGATGGTGTTGATGACAATGCGCTTGGCCTCCTTGGCGGCGTTGAGGCGGGCTTCATCCATCGTGTCGTTGATATAGGCCTGAGCTTCGCTGCGCGCTTCGGCCTTCATATTCTCCACGAGCACCTTCTTGGCTTCCTCCGCGCTCATCCCGGCTATGGACTCGAGTTCCTTGTTGGCCTGAGCGATGAGACGTTCATATTCGGAAGTCTTGACCTCGAGCTGCGCCTTCTGGGAGTTAATCTGGCCACGGGCGGAATCTATCTCGTGCTGCTTTCGCCCCAGTTCGGAGGCCTGCTCCTTGAGCTGGGTCTCGCGGGTCTTGATGTTGTTTTCGCGATCGCGCAGCTCATTGTTGCGCTGGTTCACCTTCTGGTCGTGCTCGCTTTTGAGCTGAAGAAACTTTTCCTTGGCCTGAAGAATTTTCTGCTGCTTGATGTTTTCGGCATCCACTTCTGCCTGCTTGATGATGGCGGAAGCGCGGCCCTTACCTATGGCCTTGCTTGACGCTATGTAGACCAAAAGGGCAACGGCGGCGCCCAATATGGCTGCAAGAATGTAAAAATACCACATAATAATATATATAAAATAAAAGTATCCGCAACCCAAGTCGCAGATACTTGTATAAAAGCCGTCAGCCGATTTTTCAGAAAGCCTCTGAATATGCTTTGGGCTCCGCGCCGCTCCGGGCTTCCCGTCTTGCGGGCCTGCCTTCATCGGCTCGAGTGGACCCGGTTCCGAAGAACTTGTTGTTTTCAGAAGATGGGCCTGACGGCTATTTCTTGCCTTCCAGATATCCGTGCGTCTGTGAAGAGAGAATCTCTATCTCCTGCTTCAAAGACCTCAGCCGCTGCTGCTCCTGAAGCTTGCCCATCGCCTCATTGAGCGCGACAAACGCCAACTTGTCCTCAAAGCTCGTGCCGGAGAACTTCTCCTCGTAGCGTGAAAGAAGGTTGTCGACATCCTTGGCGGCAAGGCGCATAACCTGCTCCTTCTCGGGGCTGTCAGCCTTGAGATGATAGGTAAGTCCCGCTATTTTCACCGTCACAGTAATATCTGCCATAATCCCTTCACTGCTTTTCCAGCAACTTGATGCATTTGTCAATCTCGCGTATAAGCTTGTCCAGCCGCGCCCTTGCCTCTGCAGTGTCTGCAGAGCCGTTGAAGGCGCCCAGGAGCTTCAGATTGTCTATCTCGGAAGTCAATACAGTAATCTGCGCTTTGTAGTCCCTTTCCCTCCCTTCGGCTTGAAGGACTCGTTCCTGAAGACTGTCAGAGCGCTGCTTCTCTCTTTCATAAAGGGAGATCAGAGCTCGGAAATCATTCTTAATATCCTCAAGCATTGCAGAAGAGTCGGTTCGTACTTTGGGCACAAATATAATAAATAATCGGCGAAAAAGCGTATATTTGCGTTATGAAAAACATACTTGTCATCGGTTCCACGGGTCAGATAGGCTCGGAACTCACCATGAAGCTTAGGCGCGAGCTCCCCGGAGGAGTCACGGTCGCCGGCTATATCCCCGGAGCGGAGCCCAAGGGAGCCCTGCTCGAAAGCGGCCCCGCAGAGAAAGCAAACGTATGCGATGCAGGACAGATTGCAGCAATTGTCGACAAGTATGACATCGACACCATCTACAATCTCGCCGCCCTGCTCTCCGCCACAGCCGAACGCATCCCGCTCAAGGCCTGGGACATCCAGATGAACGGCCTGCTGAACATTCTGGAAATCGCGCGCGAAAAGCACTGCGCAGTGTTCACCCCGAGCTCCATCGGGTCCTTCGGCCCCGACACGCCGCGTGACAACACACCTCAGGACACCATCCAGAGGCCCACGTCGATGTACGGAGTCACAAAAGTGGCCACAGAACTGCTCAGCGACTACTATTTCCACAAATACGGGGTGGACACCCGATCCGTCCGTTTTCCGGGGCTCATCTCCTACACCACCCTCCCCGGAGGAGGCACCACGGACTATGCCGTGGAAATCTACTACGCCGCCGTCAAGGGAGAAGAATTCGTGTGCCCTATCGCCCCCGGGACATATATGGATATGATGTATATGCCGGACGCGCTCAAGGCAGCAATCAACATAATGCAGGCAAAGGAGAGGTTCCTTGTACACCGCAACTCCTTCAACATAGCCTCGATGAGCTTTGATCCGGAAGGCATAGCCGCAGCCATCCGCAAGGAGATTCCGGACTTCAAAATCCGCTATGAAGTGGATCCCGTGCGTCAGCACATAGCGGATTCCTGGCCCAACAAGATGGACGACACCTGCGCCCGCAAGGAATGGGGTTGGACACCGTCTTACAACCTGGAGACGATGACCCGCGACATGATTATGAATCTGAGAAAGAAACTCGGTATAAGCGAGACCCGCTAGCTTCTCAAGCCTCCCGGAGCGAGGCAATCATCGCACCGGGGTCTTCCGCCTTGAACACGGAGCTTCCGGCAACGGCAATGTCCACGCCGCTTTCCGCAAGGAGGGCGGCGTTCTTCATACTCACGCCCCCGTCTATCTCTATGAGGGTAGAGGCGCCGGTGCGCTCGATTTCCTGCTTCAAGGCAACGACCCGCCCCACTGACTCGGGGATGAAAGACTGCCCGCCGAAGCCGGCGAACACAGACATAAGCAGGATGTAATCCGCCTTGCCCACATATTTGAAGAGCTTCTCCACAGGGACATCGGGGTCTGCGGCGACTCCTGCCTTGAGTCCGAGGGCATGGAGGTCATCTATGAACTTCTGGGTGCGCGTGCCGGCAGCCTCGATGTGGAAAGAGCACATCCGAATGCCAAGCGAAGCGATTTTCTGAAACCACTGCTGAGGCTCCACCACCATAAGATGAGCGTCAAGAGGGACGGAAGCTATCTTCGACAGCGGCTCCAGCACGCTGAATCCGAAAGAAATGTTGGGCACAAGAGAACCGTCCATCACGTCGAGATGGATGAAGTCGGCATTTGCGTTCAGCATAAGGATATCCTTCTCCAGATGAAGGAAATCAGCGGCCAGAAGTGACGGAGCTATTTTCATATTGAAGGGGATTTCAGGCGCGGTCGGGAAGAAGCATCTGCTCGATGTCCGAAACGTATTTTTTGAAGAATTTGTCGGTAGCCATAAGGTCGGCAACGGTGACGCAGGCGTGCAGGACAGTAGCGTGGTCCTTGCCGCCAAGCTCGGCTCCGATAGTGGAGAGCGAGCAGTTGGATATGTACTGACGGCACAGATACATCGCTATCTGGCGTGCTTGAACAATCTGGCGCTTGCGGCTCTTTGAGAGTATCTCGTCTCGGGTGATGTTGAAATATTCGCAGACGGTCTTCTGCACCTTGTCCGTGCTGATGTCCACCTTCTGCTCGCCCACAATCTTCTCTATTATCTGCTTTGCAAGCTCAATCTGGTCCATCCCGCGATGCACGGTAGAATGAGCGATGAGCGAAATCAAGGCGCCCTCAAGTTCACGGAAATTGGTGGTGATGTTGGTGGCGAGGAAGGCTATGACCTCGTCTGAGACCTCCACTCCCTCGCGGAACGCCCTTGCCTTGAGCATCTGGAAGCGAGTGCGATACTCGGGATGGGTAAGCTGCACGGAAAGTCCCCACTTGAAGCGGGACACGAGCCTCTCCTCAAAGTTCTGGAGCTCAACGGAAGGACGGTCGGAAGTGAATATGAGCTGTCCGCCGTTCTGATGCAGGTGGTTGAACACGTTGAAGAAGGCGTTCTGGCAGCCCTGACCCATAAGATCCTGAATGTCGTCGACAATGAGCACGTCCATCCTCATATAGTAAGCAAGGAAGTCCGTGAGCTTGTTGTGGACATTGATGGCATCCATATACTGGGTCTTGAACTCGTTGCCGGTGACATACAGCACAACCTTCTCGGGGAATTTTTCCTTTATGGCTATGCCGATGGCCTGCGCAAGATGGGTCTTGCCCAGACCCGGGCCGCCGAAGAGGAAGAGGGGGTTGAAGGGAGTCTTGCCGGGAGAAGCCGATATGTTCACGCCTGCGGTAATCCCCATCTTGTTGCATTCGCCTTCTATAAGATTGGAGAAGGAATACACCGGATTGAGACGGGGGTTGACATTTACCTTGTGAATGCCGGGATACACGAAGGGGCCGGGATTGCCAGAAGGGGAATAGGACCCCACGGATATGGGCTTGTTGACAGGAGTCAGAGTCTGCTGGGCGGGAACACGCATCACGGGCTGGCTCTTGACAGGACGGATTTCATACACGAGGCGGGCATCCGAGCCGATGACTCTCTTGAGCGTCATCTTGATGACGTCAAGGTATGCGGACTCAAGATATTCGCGCACGAAGTCAGAAGGCACCTCCACTGTCAAGGTGGACTCGTTGAAAGACACGGGGCGCACCGGGGAGAACCAGGTGCGGAACTGCTGGGGCTCCACTATCTGAGATATTATCTTCAGACAGTTTTCCCACACGTCTATATGCTTTTGTGTCTGTTCCATTTTTCAACGACGCAAAATTGGGGTAAAAAAAGATGATAAAAAAACTTTTTTGGTATTGTATTTTAATTTTATTGTGCGTAAATAAGACATAAGCGAGCTTTTTTGTGCGTCGATTCAATTTGTTGTCATACAAGTTGTTACATTATTCAAAATATGCTAACTGCTAGATTTTCAGAGACTTTACAATTTAGAATTATTCCAAACAGCAAAATAAGCCGTTTCCTTATTTTGAAACGGCTCTACGCGGGAAAAACCGCGTTTAGACCTCCTACTTTTTGTAAAGAACGGTGCTGCTCTCCCCGACAATAACCACGAAGGCATCGGGATATTTCTTTTTCACCGAAGGAAGCTTTTCAACAACTTTGTCCACATCACGGGAGACACAGATGACATATTTGCGGATTTTGCCGGATTTGACCACACGCGGAGTATATCCCATAAACTTCGAGGAGGTCGGAGGTATATCCGAAGTCCCGGCAAAAATCTGGATGCCATATTCCGGCCCGGAGGCAGCCGGAGAAGAGGGAGCGGGAACGGAAGAAGCGGAAGGAGCGGTTTCGGATTCGGCGCCGACACTCTTGTCATATTCCGCCTTATAGGCCTTGAAGGCCGAGTAGAGACACTGGGCAAGCTTCTGACGCGAGGAGGAACTGCGCAACACGAGCAGATCTGCGGAGTTGGATATGAATCCGAGTTCCACAAGCACAGAAGGCATAGAGGTGTTCCACAACACGAAGAAAGGATTCTGCCACACGCCTCTGTTGCGCGTCAGGGGGCCTGACCCCAGAGATGACGTGACATCCGCAGCGAATACAAGGCTCTGCTCGAGATATGCGTTCTGCATCAGCTGCATGAAAATGTACGATTCCGGATTGGAGGGGTCGAGTCCTTCGTATGTGGAAGTCTTGTCATCTTCGAAATTAATCACGGAGTTTTCCCGCATCACGGCCTCCATATTCATTTCATAGAGGTCCTTGTCCGGATTGCGGGACTGTCCGAGCACGTGGGCGGAATATCCGGAAGCCGACGTGTTCTTTGCGGCGTTGATATGGATGGAGACAAACAGGTCCGCCCCCGCTTTGCCGGCGGCCTCAGCCCTTGAGGCCAGAGGCACGAACGTGTCGCTCTCGCGCGTCAGCACCACCTTCACGTCCGGACAGCCTTCACGAATCAGGGATGCCAGACGTTTGGAAATGTCGAGGGTGAGCGTGCTTTCTCTGGTCTTGCCGTCCCGGCTGACGGCTCCCGGGTCCTTGCCTCCATGGCCGGGATCGATGACCACAGTCCGGAGCCTCAGGGCATCCGTGGCATACACATTGATTGGAGGGCAGAGCGCAAGAAGCGTCAGGGCAAGCAGACAGATTGTTCGTTTCAATTATTTATAGTATTTTTGCAGGTTACAAATATAGTAAAAAAACATATTTGAAGTATATTCGTTACATCCTTGCATTTGCACTGCTTCTTGCCTTAAGCTTTCCCGATGCCCTCGCGCAGCGTCCCGAAAGGGGGAGAGGCAGGCAGAAGCATCAATACGGAATGCGTCAGGCAATCACGGTGGTGGAGCCTGACTCGACCGAACTTGCACGCAGGGATTCGCTCCACGTAGCCGACTCGCTCCACAAGCTGGACTCCGTGGCGCTTCTGGGCAAGAGTTCACTTGACGAGCCCGCATTCTCTTCCGCAAGGGACTCCATCGTGGAAGTCTTCTCGGACGGCAAGCGCCTCATCTATTATTATGGAGACGTGACGGTGACCTATCAGGACATGAAGCTCACCGCAGAGAGGATGGACTATGACATGAACACCGGCATCGTACACGCATATGGAGTGTATGATTCGCTCGAATGCGAATGGAAAGGACGACCCGTAATGACCCAGAAGGGCAAGACCTACAACATGGAGGACGTGAAGTACAACTTCAACACCCGCAAGTCCTTCATAACCAATATGCTCACCACCGAGGAAGAGGCGCTGCTGCACGGAAAGAACATAAAGATGATGCCCGACCAGTCCATAAGCCTCACGCACGGCCGCTACACCGTGTGCGACTGCGAGCATCCGCACTACTATCTGGACCTGGCGCTGGCGAAAGTGATCACCGAGCCTTCCCAGAAGACCGTGTTCGGTCCTGCGCACCTTGTGGTCGAAGACGTGCACCTTCCGTTCATCGGTCTTCCATTCGGATTCATACCCAAGAGGCCGGAGCGGGCCACGGGACTTCTGATGCCCACATTCGGGCAGGAAGAGACCCGAGGCTTCTACGTGCAGGATTTCGGCATGTACTTCGTATTCGGCGACTACCTTGACCTGTCCGTCACCGGAGACTGGTTCTCGCTCGGATCCTGGGCCGTGGACGTCAACTCCCGCTACAAGGTCAACTACAAGTTCAACGGCACTTTCGCGCTCAACTATTCCAACGATCAGGCAGGAGAAGAAGGCACCCCAGAATACTTCAAGACCACCAACTTCGGACTCAAGTGGAGCCACCAGCAGGACTCCAAGGCGCATCCCGGAACATCCTTCAGCGCATCGGTCAACTTCTCCAGTCCGTCCAACAGCAAGTACAACTCGAGATCTCTGTCCGAGGCACTGCAAAATCAAGTGTCTTCCTCCGTCTCCTATTCGCACAATTGGAACGGCAAGTTCAACCTGAGCATCAACGCTTTGCACTCCCAGAACTCCCGAGACTCCTCCTACACCTTCACCCTGCCCAACGTGACCTTCTCGATGAGCACGATTTACCCCTTCAAGCAAAAGAACAGGGTGGGCAAGGAGAAGTTCTACGAGAAATTCAGCATAGGTTACAACTGCACCCTCCAGAACAAAATCAGCTTCAAGGCCAGCGAATTCGACCTCTCCGACGAGAAATTCCTCAACAAGTTCCAGAACGGTATGGCCCACAACTTCAGCATAGGCCTGCCCAACTTCCAACTGTTCAAATACATAAGCATCAACCCCTCCGTCAGCTACTCCCAGAACTGGTTCTTCCGCGCCACCGAATACCACTATGACCCCGAAACGGACACTGTGGTCTCCGACGAGGAGAAGGCCTTCAGCCGCCTGGGCATCACGCAGTCATACTCCGCCGGCATCTCGATGAGCACGCGCATCTACGGCACGTTCAACTTCGGCAAGCACAGCAAGGTGCAGGCCATAAGGCACGTCATATCCCCTTCCCTGTCGATGAACTTCAGCCCGGAGAAAGGCACTTACGCCAACGGTTACCGCACCCTCTACTACACCAATGCAAAGGGAGAGGACAAGGAGTATCAGTACAACATCTACTCCGGGCAGATTTATTCCGCTCCCTCCAAAGGCCGCTCGGCCACCGCAAACCTCAGCATAGGCAACAACCTCGAGGCCAAGGTCCGCGACTACGCCGACACAACCGGCAAAGGCACCAAGAAAGTCAAACTCATAGACCAGCTCACCTTCGCGGCGAATTACAACTTCCTTGCAGACTCTCTGAAGCTCAGCACCATCTCCGCCAGCTTGACCACGAACCTCTTCGAGAAGGTGAACATCAGCGCGAGCGCCAGCTTCGACCCCTATGCCGTGGACGAAAAGGGCAAGAAATACAACGCTTTCGCAATCACCAAGGGGCAGGGACTGGCGCGCCTGACAACAGCCTCTCTGTCGGCTTCATACTCCATCTCCGGCAAAGGGCACATCAACGGCAACGACGGTTCCGCCGCCGGCGGCGGAGGCGGCAGCGTGGAAGGCGCCGCAAAGTACTACCAACGGATTTTCTACCATCCCGTCACCGGAGAATTCATCCCGGGAGGATGGCTGTACTACACCAATCCAGACGCGCCGTGGAGCCTGAGCTTAAGCGCCAGCCTGAGCTATTCGAAGTCCTACACCTATGATTCCAAACTGAAGGAACTGACCACCAACAATAAATTCATGTCCACCGTGAGCCTGAACGGCAGCATCAAGCTCACTCCCAAGCTCAACATCACCGCCTCCTCAGGATACGACATAATAGAGCACTCGATCACCTCCACGCAGATAAGCGCGACCTATGACCTGCACTGCTTCAACATATCGGTGTCGTGGATTCCTACCGGGACATGGCAGAGCTACAGCTTCCGCATAGCCGCCAATGCAGCGGCCCTTGCGGATGTGCTGAGATTCAAGAAGAGCAGCAGCTACTGGGACAATTAATCCCGTGCGCTGACTTTGGACATATTGTCAAGGAGATCCTGATTTGTCTTGTATTCGTCCATCAATCCGAGCATGAAGTTCATCGCTTCGGTGGGATTCATGTCTGAGAGGATCTTGCGCAGTATCCATATGCGCTGGCTCTGTCCCTTTGGATAGAGAAGGTCATCGCGCCGTGTGCCGGAAAGCACCACGTTGACCGAGGGGAAGATACGGCGGTTGGCAAGAGTCCTGTCAAGTTGCAGCTCCATATTGCCGGTGCCCTTGAACTCCTCGAATATGACGTCGTCCATCTTGCTGCCGGTATCGGTGAGGGCAGTTGCGAGAATTGTGAGCGAGCCTCCTCCCTCAATGTTGCGGGCGGCGCCGAAAAAGCGCTTGGGCTTCTGCAGGGCATTGGCGTCCACACCTCCGGTGAGCACCTTTCCGGATGCGGGCTGCACGGTGTTGTAGGCGCGCGCAAGACGGGTGATGGAGTCCAGCAGGATAACCACATCGTGGCCGCACTCGACAAGCCTGCGGGCTTTCTCGAGCACCATATTGGCCACCTTCACGTGATGGTCTGCGGGTTCGTCAAAGGTGGAGGCCACAACCTCGGCCTTGACGCTGCGCTGCATGTCGGTCACTTCCTCGGGACGCTCGTCTATAAGGAGCACTATCTCATACACCTCCGGGTGATTCTCCGCGATGGCATTGGCAATGCTCTTGAGCAGCATCGTCTTGCCGGTCTTGGGCTGCGCCACGATAAGGCCTCTCTGGCCCTTCCCTATGGGCGAGAACAAGTCCACGATGCGGCAGGAGATGTCACGCCCTGCGATGCCTCCGGTGAGGTTGAATTTCTCGTCAGGGAAAAGAGGGGTGAGGAAATCAAACGGCACGCGGTCGCGGATAAACTCGGGAGTGCGCCCGTTGACATACTTGACCTTGGCAAGAGGAAAATACTTGTCTCCTTCGCGCGGAGGACGGATTTCTCCGGTCACGGTGTCTCCGTTCTTGAGGGCATTGGACTTGACCTGTTGGGCGGACACATACACGTCATCGGGGCTGCCGAGATAGTTGTAGTCCGAAGAACGCAGGAAGCCGTATCCGTCGGGCATAAGCTCGAGCACGCCGGTCGCCTCCACAGTGCCTTCGAACTCGGGAGCACGGCGATGTTGCTGCTGGGCGGCTTTCATCTTCTGCTGCTGGGCGGCGGTGGCGGCGGCCACTATTGCAGCGGCTTTATCGGCCTTGCGGGCCTCATTGGGAATTTCTTCAGAAGCGGGAGCGGGCGCAGGAGCGGAAGCGGGGCTCTGCTCGGGGACCGGAGCAGAAGGGCTTGCCACAGCGGCAGCGGCCACGGTCTCGCTCTTGGGCTTGCGTCCCCTTCTTCCTTTGCGGACCTCGGGGGCTTCCTCCTGAGCAGGCTTCTCTATTAAAGGGTCGGTCGCCTTCACTGCAGGTTTTCTGCCCCTGCGAGCGGGAGTCTTGGGAGGTTCCGCCACGCTTTCTGTCGCGGCGGCCTTCGCCGGCTCCGACTTCACGGGAGCAGGCTCTGCCGCTTTCGCAGGAGAGGCGGCGGAAGCGTCCTTGCGCGGACGGCCGCGACGCGGTTTGCTCTTCTCGGCCAAAGGCTTCTGGGACTCCACCTTTGCCTCTTCATCCAGAATGGCAAAAGCCAAATCTTCACCTGAAAGTTTTTTCGTTTTAATTTCCAACTGTTTAGCTATTGTCTCCTGCTGTTCGCGGGTCATCGCATTAAGCTCATCCAGACTGTGAGTCATATTATTTAGAATTATTTTAGCGGAGAGAGGGAGATTCGAACTCCCGAGACGGTTTAAAGCCGTCTGGCGCATTTCGAGTGCGCTGCCTTCGTCCACTCGGCCATCTCTCCAGTATTGTCAAATATTCACGTCCTCAAGCTCCTCCTCGCTGCGGAGGTTCCTGCGTATGAACGTCTGGCGTTCCATGGTGTTGTCTCCCATGTAGAACTCCATTATCCCGGCTATGCTCTCCTCGTCGGCCAGTTTCACCAGGTCAAGTCGCATATTCTCGCCTATGAAGTCGGCGAATTCCCCGGAACTTATCTCTCCGAGACCCTTGAAACGGGTGATTTCGACTCCGGTCTTGAGAGCCTTCACCGCCTTCTCCTTTTCCTCCGGGCTATAGCAATACCGGTTCTCCTTCTTGTTGCGCACCCTGAAAAGAGGGGTCTGAAGGATATGCACGTGTCCGCGACGGATAAGGTCGGGGTAATATTTCATGAAGAAAGTCAGCACAAGCATACGGATGTGCATCCCGTCATCATCGGCATCAGTCGCAACAACTATATTGTTGTAGCGCAGGTTTTCCAAATCATCCTCCACTCCCAGAGCGCTGACAAGCAGATTGAGTTCCTCGTTCTCGGCCACTTTCTTGCGGCTTTCCTTGTAGCAGTTGATAGGCTTGCCACGCAGGGAGAACACAGCCTGATAGTTGGCGTCACGCGCCTTGGTGATGGTACCGCTTGCGGAGTCGCCCTCGGTGATGAATATGCTTGAACGGTCTATGAAATCCTCTGTCTTGTCGGTGCGCCTGTCGCCCAGGTGATAGCGGCAGTCGCGAAGCTTGCGGTTATAGACACTGGCCTTGCGGTTGCGCTCGCGGGTTTTTTTCTGGATGCCGCTTATCTCTTCCCTCTCCTGCTGACTGAACTTGATCTTGTCTTCGATGATGGAGATAAGATCGGTATGCATATGCAGGTAATTGTCCAGATTCTTGGACACAAAATCATTCACAAAGGCGCGTATGGTCTGTCCGTGCTCGCCCTTGTCGGGCTTCTCCCACATATAAGTGGAGCCGAGCTTGACCTTGGTCTGAGCCTCGAAAGTAGGCTCCTGAATCTGTATGCTTATGGCCCCGACCACTCCCTGACGGCAGTCCTGAGGCTCATAATTTTTCTTGTAGAAATCCTTGAGGGTCTTGGCGATAGCCTCGCGATAGGCGGCCAGATGAGTACCTCCGTCGGAAGTGTACTGCCCGTTGACGAAGGACTTGATGTTCTCCCCTATTGCGTTGCCGTGCGTGAGCACTATCTCTATGTCCTCGCCCTCAAGATGAATCGGGGCATAGAGGGGCTCTTCGCCCAGATTCTCCATCACAAGGTCCAGAAGTCCGTTCTCGGACTTATAGGGGGTGCCGTTGAGCACCAGCGTGAGGCCTTTCTTGAGATAGGAGTAGTTCTTGATCATAGTCTCGACATAGTCAAGGTTGAAACTATAATCCTTGAAGAGCGCGGAATCCGGCAGGAACTCCACCAGAGTACCGTTTTTCTCCTTTGTGGGGCCGGTGCCCTCGTCCTTGAGTTCACCACATTCGAACCGCGCCCAGGAGCACTCGCCATCCCGGTGCGAACAGACATAGAAATCGCGCGAGAGCGCGTTCACCGCCTTCGTGCCCACGCCGTTGAGGCCCACGGACTTTTTGAAGGCCTTGTCGTCGAACTTGCCGCCCGTGTTCAGGATGCTGACGGCCTTGACCACGGATCCCAGAGGAATGCCCCGCCCGAAGTCCCGCACCGACACGCGCCCGCTCCCGCCGTCTATGTTTATCTGTATCTGCTTGCCGAATCCCATCGCAAACTCGTCTATGGAGTTGTCGATTATCTCCTTGAGCAGCACATAGATACCATCGTTGGGATTGCGACCGTCGCCAAGGCGCCCGATATACATTCCGGGGCGGAGGCGTATGTGCATTACGCCTTCAAGGGTACGGATATTGTCTTCGGTGTAGCTGTTCACTTGGTCTTCCTGTTGGTCGTCACTCCCTTCAAATGAAGAATCACCGGCTTTTTGACATCGGACATATAGACCGCGAGGGTCTTGTCGAAAGGATAAGGGCCGTCGTCATTGCTGAAAGTGGCCTTGACCACGCCCTTGTCTCCCGGAGCTATGCTCGTGCGCGTCCACTCCACCTGAGTGCATCCGCAAGAACTCACGACGGCGTATATGGTCGCAGGAGCATCGCCGCCGTTGGTGACGGTGAACTCGCAGGACACAGGGCCGTCCTTGACACTGATTTCACCAAAGTCGTGTACGGTCTTGTCGAATTCGAGCGGGCAGGCGAGAGATGCCGCCAATATGAAAGCCAGAATCTTCATATCGACTGCAAATGTACTGATAAAATTCGAAACTGCACGAAAAATTTGATAATTCCGAATTAAGAAATTACTTTTGTGCCACGAAAAGCATCAACAAAACATTTTTATCGATATGGCTTACAAAATTAACCCCGAAGTCTGCGCGGCGTGCGGCGCTTGCCAGGCTGAATGCCCCTCGGGCGCTATCAAAGAAGGAGATGTCTATTCCATCGACCCTGATGTCTGCATAGATTGCGGCACTTGCGAAGGTGTTTGCCCCACGGGCGCCATTTCCGCTGAATAATATTCAGAAACGACATTCCAAGGGCTCCAATCAGCCCTTTTTTTTATTTTTAACATGCAGGCCAAAATGCTTGAAGACTTCCGTCTGCGGATATTCGTGACTGCAGCCGACTGCGGGAGTTTCACTCTTGCCGCCGGTCGTCTGGGCATATCTCAGCCCGCAGTCAGCTTATGCATAAAGGAACTGGAGCAGCTTGTGGGACACAGGATTTTCGTCCGCACGCACTCCTGCCTATCCCTCACCCGGGAGGGAGAGGCTCTGCTTTCCTACGCCCGCAGAATCCTCTATCTGTACGACAGAATTGAGCAGGAAGTCGTGAGAGGAACAGAAGCTCCGGCCTCCCCTGCCCTCGAACTTGCCGACGGCACACGTGCCAGCGTGAGTGTGGAAGACAAAACCATAGTCGTGAAATTTCTTGACCAATGAAAAAAGAGAGGCTCTCAATCGAGGGCCTCTCCTTTTTCATCGTAGAATTCATTCTGGAGGATGCTGAAGTCTGTCTGCTCGACTATCTTGAGCTTCGCTTTGTACTTGCGTTTCCATTTGCGCAGGTAGGAGTTGAACCCGCGGGTGAGATAAGCGCCCACAATGGGGCTGACCTTGATTGTGACGGCAGCGATGCGCTTCTCCTCGCAGTAGTATGCGAGACGGCGCTCAATCTGCTCGTCGATGACGGCCGTGGATGCGATCTTGCCGGTGCCGTGGCACAAGGGGCATTGCTCGGAAGTGTTGATTTCCGTGACAGGGCGTATCCTCTGGCGGGTAATCTGCATCAGGCCGAACTTGGTGAGCGGCAGCACGTTGTGCTTTGCCCTGTCGGCGGCCATAAGCTCCTGCATCAGCTTGTAGAGGGCATTGCGATGCTCAGCATCGTCCATATCGATAAAATCGACTATGACAATGCCGCCCATATCCCTGAGACGCAGCTGACGGGCTATTTCCTCCGCGGCGACCTTGTTGACCTCGAAGGCGTTCTCCTCCTGGTCGTTGGTTTTGGCGCGGCTGCCGCTGTTGACATCGATGACGTTGAGGGCTTCCGTGGTCTCTATGACCAGATATGCGCCCTGCTTCATCGCCACCACTTTGCCGAAAGAACTCTTGATCTGGCGGGAGACCTCATAGTGGTCGAAAATAGGTTCCTTGCCGTCATAGAGCCTGACTATCTTCTCCTGGTCGGGAGAGATGAGAGATACATAGCTGCGCGCCTCCTCGTATGTGTTCTCATCGTTGATATAGACGTTGGAGAACGAGTCATTGAGAAGGTCACGGAGCACGGTAGTTGTCTTGGAGTACTCGGTGAAGAGAAGCTCCACTCCTTTGCTGCGGGCCACTTTCTTCCAGGATGACTCCCATTTGTCGATGAGAGAGCGCACCTCCGCCACGAGCACGGCCGCGTTCTTGCCTTCTGCGGCAGTGCGGATTATGGCTCCGTAGTTACGGGGGAGAATGCTGTGAAGAAGTGTCTCGAGCCGTTTTTTCTCCTCTTTCGAAGAGATTTTCTGGGAAACGCTGACCCTCTCGGCGAAAGGCAGCAGTACAATGTTGCGTCCTGCCAGAGAAATTTCAGCAGTCAGACGAGACCCTTTCGTCGATATCGGCTCCTTGACTATCTGCACCATCACCATCTGGCCCGGCTTGAGGTAATCCTCCACCCTGCCCTCCTTGCCCAGAATAGGGCCGAGTTCGATGCGGGAATAGAGGTCCTTGAGGTCACGGTTGGGATTGGACTCGCGCACGAACTTGTCGAATGCGCTGAAATGCAATCCCAAATCGAGGTAATGCACAAATGCTTCCTTGGAGTCGCCGATGTCCACAAAAGCAGCGTTCAGCGAGGGAAGTATCTTCTTGACTCTGCCGAGGAAGACATCCCCCACCGAAAAGCTGCGGTCCTCTCTTGACTCACGGTTAAGCTCGACCAGCCTGTGATTCTCCATCAAGGCAAGCCGGACTTCGGCGGGCGACACGTCCACCACCAGGTCTTTGACTTTCGCTTCGGTTTCCATTGCAGTTTGACATTAAAACAAAAGGCCCGCCGGATCTCCCGTCAGGCCTGTTGCGACTATTTCTTCTTGTGTCTGTTGAGGCGGAGACGCTTCTTGCGCTTATGCGTTGCCATCTTGTGCCTCTTATGCTTTTTTCCGTTGGGCATAGTATAAAGGAATTAGATTATTTCACTTCTGAGACAAAAGCCTTGGAAGGCTTGAATGCAGGCACATCGTGAGCCTCGATAATCATAGTGGTCTGGGCGGTGATGTTGCGGGCGGCCTTCTGGGCTCTGTGCTTGAGAATGAAGCTGCCGAAACCACGCAGATACACGGGCTCCCCCTTTATGATAGAATTCTTGATTGAGTCCATCGTGGCCTCGACCACAGCCTGAACTGCTACCTTCTCAACTCCTGTTGCCTTTGCAACTTCGTTTACGATGTCTGCTTTAGTCATTGTCTTTATATTTAGTATTCAATAAATTTCGGACTGCAAAAATAGGAAATATTTTCAATATTCAAAACAATTTGTCAGTGGCACGGAGATTGACTATATTCGCAGGCTGAAAAAATTGGACAAATTTCACTGACATTTTGACAAAGATATGATAAAAGACAACCAATTCGCGCTTCCCTCCGGAGCTGAAGTAAGCATCATACCGGTGATGCAGGCAGAGAATCTCGGAAAGGTGGACGATTCGCAGCTGCCCGGCGTCCTGCCCATTCTGGCGCTGCGCAACGCGGCGATTTTCCCCGGCACGATATTCCCCATCACCATAGGAAGAGAGAAGTCCATCAAGCTCATCCGTGAAGCCGAGAAGAAGGATTTCTTCATCGGAGCGGTGCCGCAGATAGACGTGATGGTGGAGGAGCCCCAGGAGGACGACCTCTTCCCCTTCGGAGCGGTGTGCCGCATACTCAAGACACTCGAAATGCCGGACGGCACAACTACGGCTATCCTTCAGGCCTACAAAAGGATAGAACTCGCAGGGATCATAGGTTTCGAGCCCTATATCACCGCGCACGTAAATTACCGTCCCGATATCTTCACCGAAGGCAACACCACCGACATAAAAGCTCTCTCGGAGACTCTCAAGGACAAGGCGGCCCAGATAATGCGCGGCACAGGTGCAGGCACGCGCGAGTCCATCGGCGCCCTTAAAGCCATAGACAGCTTCCCCTTCCTCGTCAATTTCATAGCCACCACCATCGAAGTGGAGGACTTCTCCCGCAAGATGGAGCTGCTCCAGTTCGACGAGATCAAGGTCAGGGCCCTCAATCTGGTGTCCCTGTTGGAAGTCCAGCTCCAGCTGATGAAAATCAAGCAGGAAATCAACCAGAAGGTCAAGAGCGACATAGACCAGCAGCAGAGGGAATATTACCTCAACAACCAGCTTCGCACAATCCAGGAGGAGCTCGGAATGGACGATGGCGAAGAATTCCAGAAATTCCGCGAGAAGGCGGCCACAAAAAATTGGCCGGAAGAGGTTGCGGCCACCTTCGAGAAGGAGCTTGCCAGACTGGAGAAATACAACCCCAATTCCCCCGACTACAGCGTGCAGTACAACTATCTGGAGTTCATGCTGGATCTTCCCTGGGACGAGATGAGCGAGGACAACCTTGACCTCAAGCACGCCCAGGAAGTACTGGACAAGGACCACTTCGGCCTCGACACCGTGAAAGACCGCATAATCGAATATCTTGCGGTGCTCAAGCTCAAGGGGAATATGAAATCCCCCATCCTCTGCCTTTACGGGCCTCCGGGAGTGGGCAAAACCTCCCTCGGCAAGTCCGTGGCCCGCGCTCTCGGACGCAAATACGTGCGCATAGCCCTCGGTGGAATGCACGACGAGGCTGAAATCAGAGGCCACCGCAAGACCTACGTCGGCGCTCTTCCGGGAAGAATCCTCAACGGAATCGCCCGCGCCGGCACCTCCAATCCCGTGATTGTGCTGGACGAGATTGACAAATTGTCATCCGACTTCAAGGGCGACCCTTCGTCCGCCCTGCTGGAGGCGCTCGACCCCGAGCAGAACGGCACCTTCCACGACAACTATCTGGACATCGACTATGACTTGAGCAATGTCCTGTTCATCACCACCGCAAACGGAATCTCGAGCATCCAGCCCGCCCTTCTGGACCGTATGGAGGTAATCAACGTGACCGGATATCTGGCCGAGGAGAAGCTGGAAATAGCCAGAAAATATCTGGTACCCAAGCAACTCGAAGAGCACGGCATAGCCCCGGGCGCCCTCAAGATAAGCAAAAAGGGCCTGAACGGGATCATAGACCAGTACACCCACGAGAGCGGCGTGCGCGGCCTTGAAAAGCAGATTGCAAAAATTGCCCGCGTCACCGCGAAGAAAATCGCCCTCGAGCAGGAGTATCCCTCCACCATCAAGCCCGAGCACCTCAAGGAATACCTCGGACTGCCGGTATCATTCCATGACAAGCAGAAGGGCAACGAAGCCCCGGGCGTGGTCACCGGTCTTGCCTGGACCCAGATGGGAGGAGAAATCCTCTTTGTGGAGAGTTCGGTGAGCAGCGGCAAGGGCGTGATGACAATGACGGGAAATCTCGGTGACGTGATGAAGGAGTCCGCCACCATTGCCTACCAATATGTCAAGGCCCATCCCGAAATGGCCAAGATGGATGCCAAGACATTCTCCGAGAAGGACATACACGTCCACGTCCCGGAAGGGGCCACCCCCAAGGACGGTCCTTCGGCAGGCATCACGATGGTCTCCTCGATGGTCTCCGCCCTGCGCGGCGAAGGTTGCCGCAAGGGCATCGCGATGACAGGCGAAATGACTCTGCGCGGCCGTGTGCTGCCCGTCGGAGGTATAAAGGAGAAGATTCTCGCCGCCAAAAGGGCAGGCGTGACCACGATAGTGATTTCAGAAGACAACCGCAAGGACATTGAAGACATCAAGCCCATCTATGTGGAAGGCTTGGACTTCCACTATGTCCAGACAATTGCGGACGTGATTGATTTCATTTTCTGACAAAGCAGCGCAGGAGCAGCAAGGCAAGCAGCAGGCACGCACACAGCACACTCACTCGCCCGACGATATCGCCATAGCGCACGAAAAGAGTCTGTGCCGAGTGCAGCTTGACGCTGCTCTGCAAGGCAGTCCTTTCCCACCACGGCCCTCTCTGCACGACATCCCCCCTGCAGTCGATGACGGCGGATATGCCGGTGTTGCCGCAGCGCGCGATGTCTCTGCGAAGCTCAATGGCGCGGAGGCGCGAGTAGTTGAAATGCTGCCTGTAGCCTGGAGCATTCCCCCACCAGGCGTCATTGGTGATGACGGAAAGCATCTGCGCACCCTCTCTGACATAGCCGGCACAATACTCCCCGTACACGGACTCGTAGCACACGGCGCATCCGACTGGAGTGCCGTCACGCAGGTGCAGCAGCGAAATTCCGTTCTGGCCTTCACACCTCGCCAGAAGTCCCCCCACGCCCATCTTTGCGCTGAGCCAATTATCCAGCGGCACAAACAATTTCGGATACGGAGTGAGTTCCGTACCCACCACAAGCTTGCTCTTGTGGAAGACTTCCACAGGCCCACAGGCCCCGAACATCAGAGCGCTGTTGTGCGAGCGTATCCAACCCTTGCCGTATCGCCGCGCCAGAATGGAAGGAGAGGCGGGAGTGTCGTAAATCTCATATGTGGAAGCGCCCATCAGCATGCTGGTGCGGGCGGGGCAGGATGACAGGAAGCCGCGGAAGACCTCGAGCGTGGGGGAAACAGGGCCCGCGGGGGAGAGAATCACGTCTGAGGTGAATGTCTCCGGGGCGAGAATGAGGGTCTGGCGCAATGTATCCGCCCCCGGTCTGCGGGCGGGCGCGCACAGGTCCAGCAGGACTTCATTCTGCTCCGCTCTGCTCATCGATTCGAACTTCTGATAAGGGTCGAAGTTCGGCTGCGCTATGAGCACATCGACGCTCCCTTCAGCGCTCCGTCCGGGAGCAAGAGAGGCTCCCCTGCTGTCATAGAGAACGCGTGAGCACACTATCGGTCCCGCCACGACAAGGGTGAGTCCCAGAAGGGATGCGATGCGCGCAGCGGGGGTCCAGCTGCGGACAGCGGCGAGCTCGCTCAGGGCGCCGGTGAGGGCATAAACTCCCAGATTGCAGGCCCACACCCAGAGGGACCCTCCGAGAGTCCCCGTCCACTCATACCACTGCACGAGCGAAGTGGTGTCCGCAAAGGCGTTGCCCAGTACAAGCCAGGGCCAGGAAATCTGCGCCGAACACAGATACCACCTCTCCCAGGCGATCCACAGGAAAGCGAGCAGCAGATAAGGCAGGACTCCGGCCAGGCGCTTGCGCGAAAAACGGAAGATGCCGAATATCAACGACATCTGCAGGGCATTCGCAAGAATGGCGAAAATGCCGCCTCCGACGGTGGCATTACACACCCAGAAGGTCGTGGCGGCGTTCCAGAGCACGAAGGCACTGCTGTAGAGAATCCAGAAGTGGCGCACGCGAAGCCTTGAGGCAATCTCCTCCGCCACCAGCAATGGCACGAATCCCACAAGAGCGAGAGCGCCGGTGTGCGGGACGAGCCAGGGCAGACTCATAAGCGCTGCGCTCAGCAACGTCAATATCCAGAGCAGGGACCTATTCTTCATCTTCTTCGAGGGGCATCTGGCCGCAGTATCTGCGCCATTTTTCCAGAAGCGCGGTCATATCTTCCGGAAGGCGCGAATCAAGCTGTATCCATTCACGCGTGACGGGATGCTCAAAGCCCAAAGTCTTTGCGTGCAGGGCCTGCCGCGGGCATATCTCGAAGCAGTTCTGGATGAACTGCCTGTATTTTGCGTAGATGGTTCCCTTGCGGATTTCGCGTCCTCCGTAGCGCTCGTCGCCGAAGATGGGATGGCCCATCGAGGACATATGCACGCGAATCTGATGCGTGCGGCCGGTCTGCAGTACGCACTCCACAAGGGTCACGTAGCCGAAACGCTCAAGCACCCTGTAATGGGTGACAGCCCTTTTGCCCTTCGCCGGATCATCCGTGGACTTGAAGCACAGGCGGTCCGAAGGGTCGCGCACTATGTTGCTCTCTATTGTCCCCTCATCTTCGGCCAGATTGCCCCAGACGACGGCCTGATAACGGCGCTCGATGCTGTGGACAAAAAACTGCGAGGCCAGATGCATCTGCGCGGCATCGTTCTTGGCCACCACAAGAAGACCGCTCGTGTCCTTGTCTATGCGATGCACGAGCATCCCCATCCGCTCGTCGGCGGAGGCTCCTGCGTTCTGCCGCGGGAGATGAAGATAGAAAGCGAGTGCATTGACCAGCGTGCCGTCATAGTTGCCGTGTCCGGGGTGCACCACCATCCCGGCCCTCTTGTTGACGACCAGCACGTCCGGGTCCTCATACACTATGTCCAGAGGAATATCCTGAGGCACTATGTCCACTCCGCGGCGCACATACGGCATCATAAAGCGCAGCACGTCACCGGGGCGCACTATATAGTTGGCTTTCACCACTTTGTCTCCGACGTGCACACACCCGTCCTTGATTGCGCACTGGATGCGGTGGCGCGAGGTGTCCTCGAGGTGCGAGCTCATATACTTGTCTATGCGGACCGGGGCCTGTCCCTGATCCACGACAAGCCTGAAATGTTCGAAGAGCAAGTCCTCCTGAAGAATTGTGTCCACAGAGTCGCTCATCGTGCTTCCGGAGAAGGGTGGACACTGAGTTTAAGGGACACTTCCGTGCCCATAGGCACGCTGTGGTCCAGCACTGCGGGGCTTTGGGAGCGTACCACGGCATTCACCGTGTCGGCATAGGTCCTGACGCTGCGGTCGAACTCCACCTTGCCCACATTCAAGGAGTTGTCCTGAATGGTCTCGACAGCTCTCATATACTTGCGTCCCACGAGATTGGGGATATATGTGCGGCCCTCCACGGGGTCCATTCCCACCACAAGATTGACAACGGTGCCGCCTCGCACCATCGTGCCCGGCCTGATATCCTCTCCGCCCACCTGCTGGCGGATAACTATGTTGGTCGCGATGTCACGCACATAAATCAATTTTCCCAGCACAAGGGAGCGGGAGCTGAGTTCGGTCTTCGCCTGCCTCATCGAAAGGCCCACCAGCGAGGGCATCGCCACCTTCCTCGGGGAAAGGGAATTGGTGGTGAGCATTATGCGGCGGCCGTGCTTGACCATCTCACCGGGCTTGGGATTCTGGTTATAGACGGCGCCACGGCGCATCGCCCTCACATACACGGAGTCGCTCTGTACGACCCTCACGCCCGCTCGGGAAGCCACCTCGCGGGCCTCTTCCCAGGTCATATTGGTAAAGTCGGGGGCAGTTATCTCCTTTCCGTGCTGCGTGAATATCGACAGCAGCAGTGAGACAATGAGCAGAAGAGAGACCACGGCAACGGCAGCGAGCACGAGGTTCCTGACAATCCAGTCACCCTTGAAGCCGCCTTTCTTCTTTTTGCCGGCAGTTGTTTTTTTCTTAGTCATCGCAGTATCATTATAAGTCCTTTCACGGCCAGAGCCGCGCCTATTGCAATCACCGCCACGCCGGCAATCCTTGAAGAGCGTTCGAGCGTGCGGGGTGTTATGTGCACAAAACGGCTCACAGCTCCGGTGACTATTGTCCACCAGAGCATTTCGCCCGCCGCCACGCACAGGAGCACCGCCCAGACCGGAGCTTCGAGGGTGTCCGCCTGAAGGCCCGCCACGGCTAGATAAGTGAACATAAGGGCAATGGCGCCGGGATTGGAAAGCGCACATCCACAGGCCTGCACGGCAAATCCGGCATTGGTGAAACGTGTCTGGTTCTCCTCCTCCAGCGACAGGGGTTTCTTCTCCCCCCGGCTCATAAAGAAACCCACAAGCAGAAGGATGCAGCCTCCGGCAATGAGCAGAGCCGCCTCGTGCTCGCTGACAAAGCCCCTGACAAGACTCAAGGCAAAAAGTCCGGCGGCGGCGTAAGCAGTGTCCACGACAGCTGCGCCGCAACCGGTGGCCACTCCGGACCATCTGCCGTAGCGCAGCGTCTTCTGCAGCACTACCACCAGCACAGGGCCTATGGGAGCGGCTGCGAGCATACCTATCAAAAGGGACTTCAGGAGTTCAACGGGCATAACTGAGAGATTATCTTCCCGGAGGGGGGCCGCCGGGACCGCCGGGGCCGCGGCGCATATTGTTCTTGTCGAATGTGCCGAACCTGTAGGTAAGGCTGAGTATCAGATAGCGTCCGAGAGTGTTGTTGCGCATCTCCTGATGGTAGTTGGAGGCATCGGTGATGTTCACGTTCTTGGAGCGGTTGAGTATGTCGTAGCACTTCAGAGCGAGAGTGCATTTGTTCTTGAACAAGAGCTTGCTCACCTCGGCATCCCAGACAAACTCGTCCTCCTGGGGGGTGGTGTAGCCGTTGTACCAGTTGTAGTTGAGGCGGGTGTTGAGCGAGACTCCTCCTCCAACGGTCCAGTTGCACTCGCCTCTTGCCTGATTGGCGAAGGTGGCTGTTCCATCGCTCACGGTATATGTGCTCCGGTTGTAGCGCGTGCGGAAAGACCCCGACAGTTCAAGGTTGTCGCTCTGATACTTTAGCGTGAAACGCTCCATCATACTGAACGACCTGGTGACGTTCTCGTTGAAGGCGCCAAGCATCAGCTCACGCGTGCCGTAGTCCTTGTTGAACTGCTCGTAGTCAAATTCGGCCGTATCAGGATTATAGTACTTCGAGGAGTCGAAAGAATCCTTTCCTATGTAGGAAGCGGAGCGGGAATAGTTGGCCCTAAAGGAGTTGGATATCGAGAAATTGGACTTCGCGATGGGCGCATTGAGGAAGAAGTCCAGATTGGCTCCCCCGCTGTCCGGGCCGTTGACCGGCATCGAATACTGGGCGCCGTTGGATCCGTACCATATTGCACTGACGATGGGATTCTGCGTAAGCGTGGCGCCGAACCGTCCCCTGACACTGAAGAAAGTCTGCTTGTCCGTATAGCCGAAATGACCGCGCAGAGAGTGGGTGAAATAAGGAGTGAGGTAAGGGTTACCGAACGACACTGCAAGAGGATTGGAGTTGTCCGGCACAGGCATCAGCTGGCTCGTGCTGGGCTGCGAGGAGCGGCCGCGGTAGAACATGAAAATCTCCGAATTGTCATTGAACTCATAGCGCAGCATAGCCTCGGGAGACCAGTTGTACACCATAGAGTCGTAGTCCTTGCCGTTGGTCTCGTTGTGGGTCTTGGTGGGGATGAAGGCGGCGCCGAGCTGGACCCTGAGCTTGGAGGTCTGCAGCTGCAGGTTGGCTCCGGTGTTGTGGGAGAAGCTCTCGTTGTAGATCGTGTTGGAATATGTGTCGTCCTTGGTGCCGTAGGACGTTGCCTCTCCCCAGAAGGCCGACTCCTGCGGAAAGAGTATCCCGGAGCCTGCGATGGGGACGTTGTAGGCATCCTTCACGCTCTGGTTGACACTCCACGAGCTGCCGTAGTAGGCGGACAAAAAGAGCTTCTCCGACAAGGGCTCCGTATAGACGGCGCGAGCGCTCAAGCTCTTGGAATTGGAGCTGCGGTCTATCCACTGGTTCACCTCGTCCAGATTCTGCACGGACTCCTCCCAACTGGTGGTACTGGACTGGTTGACGCCGTTGAGGTCATTGCCGGAGAAATTATAGCTTGCGTTGACGGACAGGGTGCGGCCGGCTTTCCCGAGCCTCTGGCGGAAGAGCAGGAAGCCGCGCGCAGTCCAGTTGCGGTTCACTCCTGCGGTGTTTTCCCAGCCCTTGTTCACGAGGCTGCTCTCCCCGGCGGCGCTTCTGCTCATGGTGGTGAAATCGGAATATTCGCCGTAACTGCCGCTCCCGAAGTTGAACTGGGGCTCGAAGAGGATGGAAGTGTTGTCGGAGAATTTGTGGTCCAGGCGAATGCCGAAACGGTGGCCGGAAGTGTTGCTGACACTGTAGCCGTAGCCGTCATCACCGCCGAAAGAGCGCGGGCCGCCCTTCCCATATATGAGCTGGTCGCCGCCGTCCAGATATGTGGTCTTGACGCTCTGCTCGAGGATGCTCTTGTCGCTACCGTTGTAGAGATAGTTGCCCCCGAGGTTCATCTTGTCATCGAAAAGGTCCCAGGCGCCGTTCACGCCGGCCATCCAGGAAGTGGTGATACCGCTGCCGGTCCATCCGCCGGTGCCGCCGCCCATTCCGCCGCCTCCGCGCATATTGCCCATCATGGAGCCTGCAAGGTCGTTGAAGCCGCGGTTGTTGGTATTGTTGGCGTTGAGGATGACGCTGATCTGACTCTTCTTGGTGAAGCGGCCCACCATAGCGGCACCCTCCCAGCGATAATCTCCGTTCTGGAAAGACTCCTGCAGGTCGTGTCCTCCACCGGCCCTCATATTGCCGAACCAGCCGTTCATCATCCCGGGCTTCACGCTCAAATCTATAACTGTCTCCTCCTCACCGTCGTCAATTCCCGTAAACAGGGCCTGATCGGACTTCTTCTCCACCACCTTCACCTTTTCGATAATCTTGGCGGGGATGTTCTTGGAGGCGAGCGAAGGGTCATCGAGGAAGAAGGTCTTGCCGTCGATTGTTATCTTCTTGATTTCCTCGCCGTTGGCCGTGACGGTGCCGTCGGATGCCACTTCCACGCCCGGGAGCTTCTTGAGAAGGTCCTCAAGCATATCGTTGTCGGTGGTGCGGAAAGACGAGGCGTTGTACTCTATTGTATCTTTCTTTATCACAATCGGATTGCCCACGGCGCTCACCCGGGCGGCCTCCAGCTGCTGCTTGTCGGGCTGCATCTGCAACTTGCCGAGGTCAAGTGCGGCGCGCCCCACCTCGATCTCTCTGGTCAGCGCGACATACCCGAGGAGCTCCGCCTTGAGGGTGTATTTTCCGGCCTTTACGCCTTCGATGTCCACTGCACCGACATCGGTACTGAGCACATACTTGAAAGCTTTGGTCTGACCCTGCCGGGTGAGGGACACGGTGGCAAAGCTCACGCCCTCTCCCGTGGACGCATCTTCGAGAATTGCGCGCACGTTTGTCTGCGCACTCACACCCGCGCACGCAAGAAGCGCAGCAAAGGCTAGAATCAAATTTCTTAAGCTCATATAGTTGATTGCATCTTATTTAATCCTGTCCGGATTGGCCGCGACAAACTTTTCCCAGGACGAGGCCGCCTGAGTGCTCGAGAGAGGATTGGTCAACTGGTAGAAGTGGCACATCGCTATCCCGAGAGCGTCTGTCGCATCCAGATGCTTTGCTTCAATATTTATGCCGAGAGTCTTCTCAACAATAAGCGCAACCTGCTCCTTGGAGGCCGCTCCGTTGCCGCATATTGCCATTTTAGCTTTGCGCGGAGCATACTCAAAGACAGGAACATCACGGCTCAGCGCCGCTATCATCGCGGCTCCCTGAGCCCTGCCCAACTTGAAAATCACCTGCGCATTCTTGGCGTAGAAAGGGCTCTCTATAGCCAAATCATCGGGACGGTGGAGGTCACACAGGGCCCCCACCTTCTCAAAGATGATTTCAAGCTTCTGATACACATCGGGCATCCTGCGCAAATCGACCACCCCCATATCCACATAATGCGGTCTGGAGGAATCGTCAACCCTCACCACGCCATAGCCGAGCAGGTTGGTGCCGGGGTCGATGCCCAGAATGGTCCTCATCAGTCGATTACGTCGAACCCGGTGTAGGGCCTGAGCACCTCGGGAATCACTATTCCGTCCGGGGTCTGGTTGTCCTCAAGCAAGGCAGCCACCACTCGCGGGAGAGCGAGCGAGCTTCCGTTCAAGGTATGCGCAAGACGGGTCTTTCCCTCCTCGTCGCGATAGCGCAGATGCAGACGGTTGGCCTGATAGGTCTCGAAATTGGAGACGGAACTGATTTCCAACCACCTCTGCTGGGCGGCGCTCCAGAGCTCGAAGTCGTAGGTGATGGCGGACGTAAAGCTCATGTCTCCGCCGCACAGGCGCAGAATCCTGTACCTGAGCCCGAGTTTGTTCACTATGGATTCCACGTGGGCGACCATTTCGTCGAGGGCGGCATAGCTGTCTTCAGGTTTCTCCACCCTGACTATTTCCACCTTGTCAAACTGATGCAGGCGGTTAAGGCCCCTGACATCCTTGCCGTAGGATCCGGCCTCGCGGCGGAAACAGGGGGTGTAGGCCGTCAGGCGCTGGGGAATCTTGTCGGCGGGCAGTATCACGTCGCGGAAGATGTTGGTCACAGGGACCTCGGCGGTGGGCACCATATAGAAGTCGTCCACGGTGGCGTGGTACATCTGTCCTTCCTTGTCTGGAAGCTGGCCGGTGCCGAATCCAGACTCTTTGTTGACCATCACGGGAGGCTCCACCTCCTGATAGCCTGCGGCGGTGTTGCAGTCCAGGAAGAAATTGATCAGAGCCCTCTGAAGCTTCGCGCCTTTGCCTTTATAGACGGGGAAGCCGGCTCCGGTAATCTTGACTCCGAGGTCGAAATCTATGATATCATATTTCTTTGCGAGCTCCCAGTGAGGAAGGGCATCCTCGGGAAGATTGACCTCAGGGCCACCCATCTTCACCACCTCATTGTCCTCGGCTCCCTTGCCCGGCTTGATCAAGTCGCAGGGGAGGTTGGGCATAAGGACAAGGTCATCTTCCATCTCACGGGCCGCAGCGTCCATCTGGGCGATGAGCTCGGCGGACTTTGACTTCATCTGCGCCACTGCGGCCTTGGCGATTTCCGCCTGTTCGCGCAGGCCCTGCTTCATCAAGGCTCCGATTTCAGCGGCCTTCTGCTTCTGCTTGGCCACCAGAGCATCGCTTTCTGTCTGCAGGGCACGGCGGCGGCTGTCGAGCTCCAGCACCTTGTCCACTATCGGCTTTGCGTCGAAATTTTTGATCTTGAGTTTCTCGATGACCGCAGCGGGGTCGTCGCGAAGAGTTTTGAGTGTAAGCATTTTGACTTGTTTATATTGCCCGTTAAAGAAAATCGGGCCTGCACCCGTCTCGAAGTGTAAGCCCGACTGTCAATTTCCTTCGAGTCTAGTTCTCAAAAGGGATAACCGAGACGTAGGATTTGTCCGCCTTCTTGCGGGTGAACTTCACCGTACCGTCTATCAGAGCGTAGAGGGTGTGGTCCTTGCCCATACCGACGTTCTTGTCGGGATTGTGGACGGTGCCCCTCTGACGGACGATTATATTGCCGGCCTTCACGACCTCGCCACCGAATTTCTTGAGTCCCAGACGTTTGCTTTGTGACTCACGACCGTTCTTAGAACTTGATTGACCTTTCTTGTGTGCCATAATTCAATTCGTTTAAGCGATTTCGTTGATCTTGATCTTGGTGAGCAGCTGGCGATGACCGTTGAGCTTCTGGAAGCCCTTGCGACGGATCTTCTTGAACACCAGCACTTTGTCAGCCTTTACGGAGTCGTCCAGCACGGTGGCCTTCACGACAGCGCCATCTACATAGGGAGTACCGACCTTCACGGCTCCGTCACTTTCGACGAGAAGCACCTTGGTGAACTCCACATCAGCACCTTTGGCATCGGCGAGCCTCTGCACAAAGATTTCGTTGCCAGCCTCCACTTTGAACTGCTGGCCTGCAATTTCCACGATTGCGTACATTTACAAAACTTATTTAAAAGTTTCGACCGCAAGCGTCCGCCCGCGTGGCGGCTCTTTTCCGGGCTTGACGGCCATCCAATTTTTAGCGCGCAAAAGTACGAATTTTTCTTTTATCTGCAAAATATTCGTGATATATTTGCATAACTAAATTGTTTCATCCGAATGGATAACGCCAATTTCATTTACGACAAGCAGGTCAGCGGCAAAAACTTCATAGGACGGGTCAATGACTGCAACGCCCTCTCGCAGCTTCTCTCGCTCCCGCAAAGCGTTGCCCTCTGGGAGCCGCCCAAGAGCGGAAAGACCTCGCTCATCCACCAGACCTTGTACAAAATGAAGCTTTCGGGCGTCCGCTTCTGTTCTCCGCAGCTGTCGCTGCTCAGCGTGCGCAGCTCCACAGACTTCGCCCTGCGGCTCGGCTCGGCCGTACTGCAGGCCGCATACAACACCCCGGACGAGTACGCGGGAGCGTGCGCAAAGTTCCTCGGCGGCACCCATCTGGTGTTCGACCCGCAGCAGTACTCGGAAAGAGCGTCTGCAATCCTCTCCGCCAACTGGGATTTGGACGGGAATGACTTGCGCGCAGTCCTCGCACTGCCGCGGCAAGTGGCCGCCGACACTTCCCAGAAGGTGTTCGTGGTCGTGGACGAATTCCAGAACATAATGCTCACGGAAGACGGCGAGAGCCTCTGCGCCCTCCTGCAGGAGGAGCTGAAGGCAGGCTCGCAGCAGAGCTGCTATGTGCTGTGCGGGTCGGAAGTCAACGCGATGAAGGAGATTTTCGAGCATCGCAAGCTCTTCTTCAGGACCGTGGAGCATCTCCCCCTGTCTCCCGTGGAGCCCAAGGAGATAATAGATAAGGTGGTCAAGGGCTTCCTGTCCGGCGGCAAGGTGGTGGACAGGGAGCTTATGCTGGGGGTTTGCCGGCTCTTCAAGGGGAATCTGTGGTATATCAACCAGCACGCCGCCATATGCGACTCGCTCTCCAAGGGATATATTCTCGAGCCCATACTGGTGGAAGCCCTCGGCATGCTCATATCCACACACGAGCCGCGCTTCAAAGCCATGGTAAGCGGCCTGACCACCTTTCAGGTAAGAGTGCTGCGCGCCATTCTGGACGGCAACACGCGCCTTAGCAGCGCCGAAGTCATCCAGCGCTACTCCCTCAACTCCTCGGCCAACGTCCGGCGCCTCAAGGACGCCCTCTGCCGGAAGGAGATAGTCACCTTCGAGACAGAAGAGAAGCCGGTGCTTCTGGATCCTCTGTTCGAGTACTGGGTGCGGAAGGAATATTTCGGGATGGAGTTATGACAGGCAAAGCGGACATATCGGTAATAACTGTCAACTACAACGGGTTCGACCTCACCTGCGCCCTGCTGGAGTCTCTCGGGAGCAACGTGAGCACGCCCCTCGAAATCATTGTCGTGGACAACGGATCAGAGAGGGACGAAGCGGCCTTGATACGCGAGCGCTACCCGCACGTGACGGCCATAAGGAGCGAGGAGAATCTGGGGTTTGCCGGGGGCAACAATCTCGGGGTGCGGTATGCCTCGGGAGACTATTTTTTCTTCCTCAACAACGACACGGAAATCCTCGACGACAACATCAGCTCCCTCACGAAGGCTTTCTCCGGAGAGGGGCGCATAGGTATCGTGTGCCCCAAAATCCGTTTTTGGCACGGCGACCGCCGGATACAGTACGCCGGATACACGGCAATGAAAGGAATCGCGCTGCGCAATCACAAGCTGGGCTACGGATGCAAGGACGACGGGAGTTTTGACGTCCCGGGGCCCACTGAATTCGCCCACGGAGCGGCAATGATGGTGAGCCGGGAGGCGTTTGAGGACGTGGGACCGATGCCGGAATGTTATTTCCTGTACTATGAGGAGCTGGACTGGTCCCTGATGTTCAAGCTCAAGGGCTGGGAGATTCTCTTCGAGCCGGCCCTCACGGTCTATCACAAGGAAAGCGCCACCACAGGCCGGCAGAGCCCGCTTCGCAGCTATTATATGACCCGCAGCAGGCTTCTTTTCATAAGTCGCAACTTCCCGGACCGCAAAGGCGCGCTCGCCTTCGCATATTGGGTCTCCTGCACGAAGAAAGTGCTTCAGAGCCTTCTCCGCGGCAGGGGCGAACTGGCGAAGGCCATTCTACGGGGACGCCGGGACTTCCGCAAGATGAGTCCGGCTACAACTCGACGAGTTCGGAGATTCTGACTCCGGTCAAATCCAGCAGGACGCTTCCCCAGGAGAGTCCGGCGCCGAAGCCGGAAAGTATCACATTCTTCCTGACGGGATATTTGTCTTTCAACTCCGTCACGATTGTAAGAGGAATGGAGGCGGAACTCGTGTTGCCGAACCGCTCGAGGCTGTAAGGGGTTTTCTGGGTCGAGAATTTAAGGCGCTTGGTGAAGAAATCGGTCATGAATTTGTTGGCCTGATGGTAAATCAGCAAATCTATGTCGTTGATTTCAAGTCCGGACTCAGACAGCAAATGCTTGATGTCCTTGGGCTCTTCCCGCATCCCGAAGTTGAACACCTCCATCCCGTCCATCCGGAACTGATATCCGTTGCGCCTGTTGCCGGCGGCATCTGTCTGCTCCGAGAAGGCCTCCACCGACGCCGGATTCCTGAAACCGCCGCAGGGGATCATCATCACCTCCGCCCCGCTGCCGTCCGAATTCAAGGAGAAAACGGCGTCGCCATATTCTCCCTTACGGATGAGCGTCGCGGTGCCGGCATCTCCGAACAAGGGTTTGGACTCCTTGTCGTAATCGGAAGTTATCTTGGACATCGTCTCCCCCACGAGCAAAAGGACATTGTCGCATCCGGTCTGGGAGGCGAACGAATAAGCTATCGAGAGACCGTACACAAAGCCCGAACAGGCAAGATTCACGTCGAAGCACAGACAACTCTTCCGAAGCCCCAGCCTGTGCCCCAGGATGCAGGAAGATGCAGGCTGATGATAGTCGGAAGTCTGGCTGACAAAAATCAGCGCGTCTATCGAGGACCTGTCTGTCTGATTGTCGTCCAAAAGCTTCCGGGCCGCCTCGAGACAAAGATCGGACGAAGTGACATCCTTGTCTGCGATTCTGCGCTCGCGGATACCTATATTGTTGATAGCCTTGTCTGTCTCTTCTGCGGACAGCAAATAGCCGAGATCGGAGTTCTTCTCCACTTTTGAAGGGACACAGGCGGCGATTGCCTCAATCCCCACTCCGTTGAATTTCAAATCTGCCATATGGTATTGTTGTTCTTGGTGGAAGTCCAAAATTATAAAAAAAACACTAAATTTGAAAGATTTATTTAAGATGATATGACCAAGGTCCGCGTCATCCCCATATTACTGCTCCTCCTGCTGCTGACGGCGGCAGCTTATTATGTGGTGTTCCTCAATCATTTGGGCGAGACTCCCCGCGAGTGCGGTCCCAAGGCTGAAGGCGATTTGAGGGTGGCCACAATCAACATCGCCCGGTTCGGCATGATCTCCTCGGCGGAGAGGAACGCCGAGTCCCTTCTTGCCACACTCAAGAAAAACGACGTGGACGTGCTTGTGATACAGGAATATGGCGACAAGTACAAGTTCGAGTTCAAGGATTTCAAGAAGATTTTCGCCAAGGACTACCCTTACTTGTCCGCCAAGGGAGAGCAGGCGATTGTGTCCAAAATCCCATATACCGTCCAAAGCAACAATGATTTCGATATGGAAAGCGGCTCGTATGCTTCGTACGTTCTGGGACGCCGCGGGGACGGGAGGAAGGTCAATCTGATTTCGGTGCACCTGCACACCACCGGCCTCTCTGCGATGAAGCAGACGGGGACTTCCGATGCAGGCGCCGTTGCCGAAGTGATGTCGTCCAACCGCAATGTGAGGCTCTTTCAGGCGGAGGTGGTCAAGGGACAGGCGGAGGCTGCGGCGTGTCCGGTAATTGTGGCGGGAGACTTCAACTCGATGCCACTGTCCAAAGTGTACCGCCTGATAAAATCAGCGGGGCTGCAAGACACTTTCTTGCGCAAGGGCCGTGGCAACGGATCCAGCTTCCGCGCCTTCAAAGACCTTGTGAGAATAGATTACATCCTTCCGGACGGGAGTCTCACGGTCAAGGACCACATCGTGTGCGAAGACTTCCTGAGCGACCACAGGATGGTTGTCGCCACGCTATCATTTTAAAACAATGCAATGACCTCACAAATGCTTCATACCCTCACCTCGGACATTCTGCCCTGGTGGACAGGCAATATGACCGACCCCTCGGGGGGATTCTACGGCGAGAGGGATTTCAACGGGGCTCTTGTGCCCGGCGCCCCCAAGGGGCTGATACTCAATGCACGTATCCTATGGACTTTCGCCGCGGCATACCGGGTGCTGGGGAGGGAGGAATACCTCGGGACGGCGCTGCGGGCGGCGGACTACATCGCCTCTCATTTCACGGACCAGGAATACGGAGGCGCATTCTGGAGCCTGAAGGCGGACGGCAGTCCTCTGGACAGCAAGAAGCAGTTCTACGCGATTGCCTTCGCCATCTACGGCTATTCGGAGCTCTACCGGGCCACATCCTGCCACGGCAAGGCGCGGCAAAGCGCCCTCGATCAGGCCATAGCGCTCTACCGCTGCATAGAAGAGCACAGCCGCGACAGAGCTCTCGGAGGATATCTGGAAGCCTGCACCCGCGACTGGAAGCCGATAGAGGACATGCGTCTGTCGGAGAAAGACCGCAACGACGCCAAGACGATGAACACCCATCTGCACATCCTGGAAGCGTACACTTCCCTCTACAGGGTGTGGAAGGACGAAGGCCTCCGGGAGGACCTGCTGGCCTTGACAGAGCTTTTCGCGGACAGGATTATCGGGCCTGACGGCCACCTGCGACTGTTTTTCGACAACGAGTGGAACTCTCAAGACAGCGTGCGCAGCTACGGCCACGACATCGAGGCCTCCTGGCTGCTGGAAGAAGCGGCGGACACCCTTGGCGACGGGCCCTTCGGGGAGCGCATCTCACAGCTGTGCCGCAAGATGGCGCTCGCTGCCATGGAAGGCTTCAGCGCGCAGGAAGGGATGATTTACGAATTCGACCCCGTGACCGGGCGCCGCGACACCGACCGCCACTGGTGGGTGCAGGCGGAGACGGTGGTGGGATGCGTCAACCGTCTCCAAAGGGACGGAGACCGGAGTTGGAAGAGAGCGGCCGAGGCGCAGTGGAAGTTTATCAAAGAGCACATCATCTGCCCCGACGGAGAGTGGTGGTGGTCAGCCGAGAAGCATCCAGCCGACCCTCGCGCGGGCTTCTGGAAATGCCCCTATCACAACGGGCGGATGTGTCTCGAGGTGATTGAGAGGAATTCCTCCCTCTTTTGAGTCCAGACCTTTTCCTGCCACATCGCGTGGCCGCAAGTGGGCACGCAGAACCACTCCTTGTACGGTCCGCTGACCTGATTGAAGCCGGCGAAATTGGTGTGCGGCGGGCACACGGGATCCTGCAGTCCGAACGCCATCAGCACAGGGCAGCACACCCGGTCCGTGAAATTCTTGACATCAAAATAGCGCAACATCGAGTGCAGGTCTTCGCGGGCAATGCCCTCTTTCTGTGCCTGCTCGTACATCTCCCACATCGGCCACCACACTATCCTGCCATAATCCTCATAGTCGGATAGGAACGGCACGGCGGGGGCGATGGCGCGGATACGGCTGTCCAGACTTGCGCAAATCCAGGTGAAAGCTCCTCCCTGACTCTCCCCGCGGGCGCAGATATTCTCCTTGTCCACCTGCGGGAGCGAACATATGAAATCCACCGCGCGCACGACATCGCAGAACGCCCCGCGATAGTAAAACTCCTCTTTGGAGCCCATCCCTGTGTCTATCCAGCGGCCGCCGGGAGTCTTGAAGATACCCTGGTCGCGCACGCTCACGAGGAACTCCACCCTGAGCGGCTGTGAGGCGGGAGCGTACCAATAAGGGTCGGAGCCGTAGCCCATATAATCTATATAAGCGTCGTATGGTCCCTCGCCGTTGGGCACGCAGAGGATGCCTCCCGACTTTCTTCCGCCCCAGGAGTCATACTCCACCCTGTAGGAGGTGCGCAGGCTGTCGGAATGCTCCTCGTCACGGATCAGTACGGTGTTGAAGGGGACGGCGCGCAGCTGCGCAAGTGTCTGCTCCCAGAAGGCGTCAAAGTCTTCCGGCTTGTCCTGCGGGCTCTCTATCATCTCGGGATTCACGCCGATGTTGAACTGCAGCGGACAGCGGCCCGCCATCCCGAGATTGACTTGATAGAATCCGGGGGCAAGGGCGGGAAGAGACACTTTCACGACACTCAGTCCGCTCTCCCCCTTCAGAGCGAAGTCCTCCGACCAGACCGTGTCGCGCCTCCCTTCCATAAGAGAGAGATCGCTCACAAGCGCAAGCTCGAACTTGATGTCGAACGCCTCGCGGGCGGCCACGTCCACCTCGAGCTCATAGGGGCCGTCACCCTCATAGAGCCAGTCGCGGCGCGGCGGAGCATAGAGCGAGACGCTCCTGCGCAAAGCCCCGCACCAGCGGCGGATGACGCTGACAGTGCTGCTGTCGCACAGATACACGCCGTTGAGTCCCTGCGCCTCCTGCGAAGGGTCTCCGCAGAGGTCATCGCCCTCCTGCCAGAACCGGTGGCCGGGAGTCTGGCGCGCAAGCCCGCTCCAGGTCCAGAAGTTGCAGCCGGCGAGCCTGTCCCCCTTCAAAGCCGATTCGAATACGCGTGAGAACACATATGAATATAGCGAATCGCGTCCCGCGGTGGAAGAAGAGTTTACATACTCGAAGCCGTCGCGCGGATAGCCGAACTCCTCCACCACCAAAGGTTTGCGGATGACATAGGCACGGGACAGATGCTCGTCTATGTACTTGCCGACCTGCTCGACGGCGCCCTGCACCCCGCTGTCTATGCTGTCCTCACGCACCCAGCTCCAGTTGTATGGCCAGATATGGATGGTGCAGTAATCTATGTCCTCGCACGCGTGTATCCGCTCGAAAAGGTCCAGACTGCGCTCGCAGCCCATCGACCCTTCGTTGCCGGTGCTGACCATATGGTTGGGATCCAGGCTCTTGATGAGGGAGGCCGTGCCGGTGATATAGTCGGCGAAAGCATCAAAGGTCGCAGGGTCGGAGGCGAAGGGACGCGGCTCGTTGCAAATCTGCCAGCTGAAGACGGCGGTCTCGTCGCGGTAACGCGTCACAACCCGTTTCACGTGCTCGCGGAAGAGCTCCACAGCGCGCTTGTCACGGGCGAAGTCGGCCATCCCGGACATATATGCCCCGTAGCCGTCCACAGCAGGATGGGGCTGCGTCTGCCCGGTGGAGAGCTCCAGATAGGAACGGTAGCCGTCCGCAGACCACTCCCAGGCGTTGTTAAGGAAAGGCACGGCGCACATCTCCCTCTCGCGCAGCTCGGCAAAGACCCTGTCCAGACCCTTCCAGTTCTCGTCGGTGGCAAGGATGCGGATATTCTTGAGGCCCAAGGCATTCAGAGAATCCAGCTCGTCGCACAGCCTTCCGGGGTCCTCGAGCGCGAGCTGCGGGGCATACCACACATTGGTACCTATAAAATACTGCGGCACGCCTTTGTACACTATGCGTCCGTCTTCGATGTGATAAAACTCATTGCGGGCGCAGGAGCACAGCGCAAGGACAATGGCAATGGCGGTTACTAGCTTTCCGGTCATATCTGTTGTTTGTTGGTTGTCGGGTGCTCTATCCCAATCTGATCACTTTGTCGCAAATGGAGGCGACGGCCTCTCTGTGGGAGATGAATATGACGGTGCGGCGGCCTCTGCAGGCGGCGCGCAGATTGTCCAGAAGAGCGGCCTCCGTGGCGGGGTCGAGGGCGGAAGTGGCCTCGTCCAGCAGCAGGATACCGCCGGGTCGCAGCAGGGCGCGGGCAATGGCTATCCTCTGACACTGCCCCTCGCTCAGGCCCGAGCCCGACTCGCCGCAGCGCGTATCCAGACCGTCGGGAAGATCCAGCACAAACCGGGCCGCGGCGGTCTCCAGAGCCTGCTTCATCTGCTCTTCGCTCGCCTGCGGGTCGGCAAGAAGAAGGTTCTCGCGCACAGTCCCGCTCATCAGGCTTCCGCCCTGCGGGACATACATGAAGTTGCAGCGCGTGGATGCCGACGCTTCGATTCCGCCTATGAGTATGCGGCCCGCCAAAGGCTTGAGGAGGGCTAGCAGCAGGCGTATGAGCGTGCTTTTGCCTATTCCCGTGGGACCTGCGACCTCCGTTATCTCCCCGGAGGCGAAAGTGCAACTGAAGTCATCGAAAACGGGGTTCACCTGCCCTTCATAGGCAAAGCTGACACCCTCCACGCAGATTTGGGGGGCAGCCCCCGCCCACTGCGGCTCACCCGTCTGCTCGAGCGGGAGGCTGTCCAGCTCGGAGAGCCTCTCAAGGGAGGTCAGCGCGTGGATGAACGCGGGCACGTGGCGGGCCAGATCGGCTATGGGTCTCTGCACCTGTCCCACAAGCTGCAGGAAAGCGGTCATCATACCGAAGGTCACCGCCCCGCTGCGTATGCCGAACACTCCCCAGAGGAAGGCCGCGGCATAGCCGAACGTGAAACCGAATCCCATAAAGGCGCGAGCGAGCGCGTTGTAGTTCAGGCGGCGCACTGTATCCTTCTGCAAGTCCTTCTGTATGAGGCCTAGTCTCGAGAGGACACGCGCGGTGCCGGTGAGCGTGAGGGCCAGCACACGGTTCTGCAAGTTCTCCTGCATATGCTGCTGCGCCTCGCTCTCCTTCTGCCGGATTGAGGCGGTCAGGCGCCTTATGGTGCGGAAGAACATCCTGCTGCCCACGACCGCCACCACCATAAGGCCGAGCAGAAGATACAGCAGGCTCGGCGCCAGACAGAACATATACACGGATGCCGCCAGCAGCTGGGCCGAAGTCACCACTATGTCGGGAATGCGCACGCAGACAAGGTCGCTCACCACCCTCACGTCCTCCTCAAGGCGGTTGACAAGGTCGCCGCTGTGGTGCTGCTCCCTTCCGGTCCACACGCTGCACAGCAGGTGGCCGAAGCTGTCGCGGCGCATCCTGTTCTGCACCTTCACCACGAAGTATCTCTCCCACCAGGAGGCCGCCACGTTAGCGCATATCTGCACCGTCATGATGCCCGCGAGCGCAAGCGCGTACTTCAGAAGGCTGTCGGAGCCGGGGGAGGTGGCCGCATCCACAAGAACTTTGCTCACCCACACGAATGCGAGCGAGGCGGCGATGCGCACAAGCCCCAGCAGCACGCTCACAAGAGCTCTGCCGCGCTCGGGACGCATCTTGTCCGAGAGGACCTTGAGACAGGAAGAGAGGGAGTCCACGAGGCTTATTCAGTGATTCCGGCCTCCGTCCATTTGTCTATCAGGGTGCGTGCATCCTCAAGGGAGCGCGCGGGGTCCACGTCATATCTGCTCTGCAGCAGCGAACTGAGCAGGTCGGCATCGAAGTCTTTGCCCTGCACCTCGTCCCACAGGTAGGCCGCCGTCTCGTTGAGCACGATCATCTTGTTGAAATTCACCACAGAGAGGCCCTCCGCCACCACAATGTGGTCGCGTCCGAGCTTGCGCATCCTGAATCCTTGCTTGATTTTCATATACTGTGTTTTTTGATTTCTTTTCTGCACGTGCGGGCGGCATCCGTGTCCGGAAGGCACTCCAGCTCATAGCAGGGCACGGCCTGCAAGAAGCGCTCTATGTTCTCGTGCATCCCGTCTGCAAGGGCGGGGTCGGAACGGAAACCGGAGCAGGATGAGTAGACAAGAGAGTACGACTCGAAGATGTCCAGCGGCTTCAAGGCATTGCGGGGAGCCTTTTTTATGCTCACGGCGGCCCTCAAGGGCATCTCCATATTCTTGTAGCAGGGGGTCTTGCCGCTCCAGGGGCTGCCGCAGACCATCACCGCGCCGTCTGGCCCCACACGTACTATGGGGTTGTCGTCATTGACGAGCACAGTGCCCGGGATACCCTCCAGCCACATCCGGCTGTGGGTGCTCTTCCCCGCTCCGCTCTCTCCGAGAAACATATATGCCCCGTCCGAGTCGGCAACCACGGAAGCGTGCATCTCCAGAGTCCCCTTCCGGGCCGAGGAGAAGGCATACATCAACATCAGCGAGTTGTCCAGAGAGAACTTCGCGCCGCGACGAAGGAAGTTAAGAGAGCCGCGCGTGTAGCCAGGGACGACATCCAGCGAAGCGCACACGGCCGCGCTCTGAGTGGGCGCCATCCTTATCCGGAGGCCGGCCGGGACGGAATATATGTCCAGCCGGGGCATCCCCTCATCGTACGAGTCGCCTTCGAGCAGCAGATGATCCCCCTGCAGGGGGTCTGAGGGCATCGCGTCCAGAGCGAACAGCAACGGCTCCTGCCGTGCATCCGTCCGGAAAGGAGCGTAATTGCCCATCGCGTCCCAAAGCGGGTCGCCAGCCTCCATACGCAGGGCGAAAGTCTGCCCCGCGACCTTGTAGTATCGTTCTTCGATGGGGCCCTCGAAGGTGCAGGCCCCGATGGGGTATTTGCGGCGCGGTGTATCCATAGAGAGCAAATGTATGGAAATTCCGCCTCAATTGCAAATCCGATTCATTTGAGCCTCTCCGGAAAGGGAACAAACTTAGTCAGTTCCTCATCAAAGTACCCGTAATCCAAGAACTGATGCAAACGGTCCAGCACAAGCTGCGCCCGGATGTTATAACTGCTGTGCTGAGCCGGACAGAGTTACCGTTGTTGCGGTTGTTGTTGTTCGCCGGATTGACATTGTCGGAATTGAAGTTGAGGTTGTACGCGTTGTTGGAATCGTTCGGCGAGGATGACCAATAGTAGCCGTTGTCGCCCACATTGTTCACATCGGAGCCATTGCGGTAGCCTGCAGCAGGCAGGCAAACAAAACCTGACGCGCTTTCGGCAGTCTCTGATACTCACCGTTCCACGGACGATATGAGCGAACGAAGAACAGCCTGCGGCTTTTTTCCCTCAGACTTGCGGTCTGAAAGACAGACTGCCTATGAACTTTTGCGTCTTTTATCCGAGCATTGAATATATGTATTTACCTACAGCAAATCGAGCAGTTCTCTCTGCAACTCTCTTATGAACTTGACGCAATCGTCGGGAGAATGCATATCCAGACGGTATCCCAGCACCTGCCGTGCTACATCCGTCAGACGCAGAGGTCTGGCAGACATCCCTTCTTCGATGTAGGGCATGTCATCCTTATCCTCTCCTCGTCCTTCGGCTCGCTTATCACGGCGGCCATCTGCTCTGCGGTCTTCAGGACCGTGTCCTTGTTTTCGGGGTAAGGGATGCC
>R03__coassemble_48_pt1 | contig 72340 bp, 63 predicted proteins | sample R03__metabat2_high_PE_033 | metagenome-assembled genome bin R03 | reverse complement strand
ACGTGGAGATGATGTTCGTCACCGGAGACGAGGAGCGCTGCCTCACCTGCGAGCTTCCCACCTATGTCGAGCTCGAGGTCACATACAGCGAGCCTGCCGTCAAGGGCAACACCGCCAGCACTTCCGCCCTCAAGGAAGTCACCCTCGAGACAGGAGCCAAGATTATGGTCCCTCTGTTCATCGAGACCGGCGAGAAGATTACCGTGAACACTACCGACCGCTCCTACGGTCAGAGGGTCTAGTTTCTTCTTTTGAAAATAACTCTGCTTACCGTCGGAAAGACGGATATTGACTGGGTGAGGGCGGGATTGGATATGTACCTGTCCCGCCTTGTTCATTATGTGAACTTCAATCTCGTGGAGATACCGGAGCTCAAGGGCGCGGCCTCTCTGAGCCGGGACCAGGTCAAGGCCCGCGAGGGAGAGCTCATACTTTCGCGCATAAAGCCCGCCGATGAGGTCGTGCTTCTGGATGAGCACGGCAGGAAATACCGCTCCGTCGAGTTTGCCGACTATCTTTGCGGCAGGATGTCCCGCTCCGGCAAAGATATGGTATTTGTCATCGGCGGCGCCTTCGGGTTCTCGCCCGCCGTCTACAAGAGGGCTGACTCGAGCCTGTCCTTGTCCGACATGACTTTTTCCCACCAGATTGTGAGAACGATTTTTGCAGAGCAACTCTACCGGGCGTTCACCATCATCAAGGGCGAAGCCTACCACCACGAATGAAACCTTCCGGAATCTCCAGATACGCTTTGGGCTCGCTGGCGCTCCTCTGCGCCAGTGTGTTGCTCCTTGTGTTCTCGCTTGCCTTCCAGCATTCTCCGCACGATGCGGAAAGGTCGGCCGCCCGTCTGGAGAGGACGGTCTCCCGCCGTTTCGCGCGTCTGGAGCGCTATGTGCACAAGGAACCCCGCCGCCTGCCTGAGGATATGGTGATATACCGCTACCGGTCAGATTCGCTGTACAGCTGGTCCAACCGGTTCCCCATCCTCAACGACGACATACATTCCAAGGTTGTCTTCCAGCGTCTCTGCAACCCCCGGCTGCCATTCAACTCCCCGCTCGCGGATGTCTCCGACACGGTCAGCTTCTGCAACCTCGGGCCGTCCTGGTATCTGGTCAAGGCCGTTGCCCCGGAAGAAGGAAGCACTGCGATCATCGGCCTCAAGATTCTCGACACGGACAGCTTCTCCGTGCGTCCCCTCGAGGAGAGCGGGGGAGTCGCCGTGTGTGTCGGCGGCGTGCCGCAGTTCAAGGTCTTCGGCTCGTCCGTTGCCGGGGCCACTCCTTCGGACGCCGCGAGAGTCTGGCTCGCCTTTGCCCTTTTCCTGATAGCCGCACTGCTATATCTTGCCGGTGACAGGACTCTGAAGAATTATTTCGTATATGCCACAGGCATCGTCTCCGCTTCCATTGCGATGTACATCTGGGGCCATAAGGTCCAGATTGCCGTCAAGGTCTTCTCGCCCACACTTTTTGCGGGCGGTCCCGTCCTGTTCTCCCTTGGCGCCGTCGTCCTTGCCAATCTGCTGATATTCCTGCTTGTCGAAGGCCTGCATATGGTGCGCCGGGACCTGTATTCGGGGATTACGGGGACACCCCGCATCGCCGCCTCCTGCGCCGCCTCCGTCCTTGCCATAGCCGGCATACTGGTCTACACCCATCTGAGCCTGTGCAACGTGATTCTCAACTCGGGCATCACCCTCGAACTCTACAAGCTTGCGCAACTCTCTGTCTGGACGGCGGTGGTGTACCTGTCATATATCACGATGCTCTTGAGCGTGCCCCTGCTTGTCGATATGCAGCAGCCCGCTCTCTCGCGTCTGGCAGGCCGGCATTTCCGGATTCTGGGTCGCCGCGGCAGGGTCGTTTTCGGAGTGCTGGTCTCCCTGTATCTGCTCGTGACGGCGGGCACTATGGGATTCCGCAAGGAAGAGAGCCGCGCCGCCCTCTGGGCCGATAGGCTTGCAGTAGACCGCGACATCAGCCTTGAGCTTCAGCTGCGTCACGCCGAAGGCCCGATAGCCGCCGATATGCTCATCGCTCCCCTTTCCGCTTTCGACAACGCGGAGGCCACCGTGCTCGGACGCATCCAGGACAACTATTTGAGCGCTCTGTCGCGCAATTATGACATTTCCGTGTCCCTTCTGCGGGACGCCCCCGGGAACCCTAAGGTATCGGAGGTGTTCGGCAGCCGCGTGCGGGACGGTATCCCGATTTCCGAAGGGTCCAAATTCCTGTATATCGATGCCGGGGCCGGACGTTCGAGCTATGCGGGCATATTCGTGTATTATCTGGAGAATCTGGGACTTGTGCATATGCTTCTGGAGGTGGAGCCGAAGTCCTCGGTGTCCCCGCGCGGCTATGCAGGCATTGCCGGCATCACTCCTCCCTGGAGCATCAGGGTGCCTGCAAATTTTTCCTACGCCCGCTATATAGGGCGCGACCTTCTGACGTTCAAGGGCAAGTATGCCTATCCTACTGTACTGGATGATGCGATGCTGGAGCGCTGCTCCGCTCCCTGCCACTTCAATCTCGGCGGGTACACCCATTTCCTGAACCCTGTCGCGGACGGAGAATGCGTGATAATTTCCCGCCCCAAGACTGGTGCCGTGGGCCTTGCCATATCCTTCGTTTTCATAGCTCTTTTCGCCACCGGCCTTCTTGCTCTCTCCTGCGTCCGGACGATCCGGCGCGGTGGCAGGAAGATATTCGCCGCCAGCTACTACAAGCCCCGGATTGTCTGGGTGGTGATGACCTCGCTGATTCTCACCCTTGTGGTGATGGCCGCTCTCAGCGTGCTGTTTGTCTATCGCAGCAATGATTCCACCTTCCGGACCATTATGTCGGAGAAGGTGAGCTCCATTCAGACTATGCTGCAGTCCGGAATCAAGGGGGTGGAATCCACGCGGGAACTCTCTTCCGGGCAGACCGTTGCGCTCATCAACGAGGTGGGCGCCGACACTTCCTCGGACATCACCCTCTACACTCCCGACGGCAGGTTCCTGATGAGCACCGCGCGCGAATATTTCGAGTGGGTCAGTCCCGGAGGCAGGATGGATTCGGAGGCATATGATCAGATAATCCGTCAGAAGCGCCGCTTCTGCCTGCACCGGGAGAAGGTCGGCCGCCGCGGCATATATGTGATGTATGCTCCGCTGCGCGGCAAGGACGACCATCTGCTTGCCGTTCTGAGTTCTCCCTACACGGGGGTGGAATCGTATGAGTTCGAGAGGGACGTGGTGGCGCACTCGCTGAGCATCCTGATGGTGTTTCTGGTCCTGCTCGTGGGAGCGCGTTTCGTTTCTGAGAGGATAATAGACAGGATGTTCAAGCCGCTGAGCGAGATGAGCCGCAAGATGAGCAGCGCCGCGCTCGACACAATGGAACAGGTCAGCTATGACCGGGAGGACGAGATTTCCTCCATCGTGCAGGCCTACAACAGGATGGTTGTCAAACTCTCCGAGAGTTCCGTCCGGCTTGCCGAGGCTGAGCGTGACAAGGCCTGGAGCGGAATGGCGCGGCAGGTCGCCCACGAGATCAAGAATCCCCTCACCCCGATGAAGCTTCAGATTCAGAGAATCCTGCGCCTCAAGCAGAAGGGCGACCCCCAGTGGCAGGAGAGATTCGACGAGAGCGCGAAAGTGCTTCTGGACCATATAGACATCCTCACCCAGACAGCCAACGAATTCTCCACTTTCGCCAAGCTCTACACCGAGGAGCCCACGCCCATCAATCTGGATGCCGTGCTTCAGGAGGAGATATCGATGTTCGACAACAAAGAAGGCGTCTGCTTCGAGTATGTGGGACTTTCCGACACGCTGGTCACCGGCCCCAAGCCGCAGCTCACGCGGGTGTTCGTGAATCTTTTCGGCAACGCTGTCCAGGCCCTGGAAGGCAGGAGCGACGGGCGCGTGTTCGTGGCGCTCAGAAAGAGCCGCGAAGACGGGTACTACGATATCGTGGTGGAGGACAACGGCCCCGGAGTGTCCGCGGAGAACGTGTCCAGACTCTTCACGCCCAATTTCACCACCAAGAGCGGCGGTTCCGGCCTCGGGCTTGCCATTTCGCGCAGCATACTCCAGAGGTGCGGGGCCACCATCTCCTACAGCAGGAGCTTCGCTCTGGGCGGGGCCTGCTTCACCGTGAAGTATCCCTGCCGGCCGACGATGACAAACAAATTCAATATCAATAATTATTAATCATTAATCATGAAAAAGTTTTTAACTTCAATCTCCCTTGCGCTCGTCCTTGCAGTTGCCCCCGGATGTAACAAGGACAACCCCACCGACGACCCCGTCGATCCCGTGAAAATCGACCACGTGATAATGTATTATACCGTGGGCGGCGGCAATCTGGACGTGGCCCAGATCAAAGACCTCCTTTATACGTATGAGGTCATCTCCGACAACAATATCACCAACGTCGCCGTGAGCGCGTTTTTCAAGCCCTCGCCTACGTACTACGAGGATTACCCCGGCATCCTTCATTTCACCACAGACGTCAACAGGATGTCTTCATTGACCGCCGCGGATGTTGAAGACATTTCCTTCGAAACTCTCAAAAAGGTCACCGACGTCACGCTCCTGGACAATGCTGACGTCGTCTTCAACACGTCCGCATATCTTTCTAAGTGCATCGGAATTATGAAGAAAGAGTACCCCGATGCCGCGAATTACACTCTGGTGGTTTCCAACCACGGCGGCGCCTACAGCTATATGGACGAGATATGGTCCGAGGACGAAGACACCAAGGCCATAGGCTACGGCGACAAGAGCTCGGACGGCAAGAGCTACCCTCCTCTGGGAGCTTCCACCCTTCTGAGGGGCGTCAATAAGGGCGGAGTGGATTTCTGCACCCTCGTCACCGACGCCTGCATAATGGCCACTCAGGAGAATATCGCGGAATATCGCAAGGCCTTCCAGTATGCGATGCTCTCGGCCGAGGTGACCACGGGAGACATTATGCAGCATATCGTAAAGAACCTCGCCAAGACGGGCAGCGACCTCTCCGGCCTAAGGTCCGCATACCAGAACGTGGTCGACGCCTATGTGGCCGCCAATGAAGGAGAGAATGTCACGTCGTTCGGATTCTACGACCTTTCCAAGGCCGAGGCGGCCGAAGACATCGTCGCCGAGTTCGTGCAGATAGCCATTGACCTCAATGAGAACGTGCTCGGCGAAAGCGCTCTTGCCCGCGCCGTGAACGACTGCCTGTGCAACTCCGCCGCTGATGACGACGAAGGGCTCGAGCTGTGGCAGGAGGTTCGAAAGGCTCTGGATGACGGCGAGATTACGGAGCAGACAATCGATGATATGATCGAGCTGGAAGGCAAGTCCACCTCGCAGTTCCAGGTCTATGACTTTATGGTCAAGTACTGCGCGGCTTACGAAGATGACGAAGATTTCACCCTCAAGCACAATCCCGACACCCTCACGAAGCTCGAAGGCCTTCGCGACAGTTATCTCAAGGCCGTGAAGGATATGGCCTATATCAATTGCACCAAGAGCAACACCGGCTACGACAATCCTTACCTCCACACGTCAGTTTCCACCAATCTGTATTCGCTCGACAAAGACGCTTTCGTGCCCTGGTCATACGAGCATCCTCTCAACGGCAGCGCAATCGTGAGCTCCCTCATCGCAGACGGCTACCTGTCGGAGGACTACACCGACGACGAGCTTGAGAATTACAGGCAGGCCTTCATAAATTTCGCGTCTTCCTCAGACTTCAGCAAGAAGACGAAGTGGGCTGAGCTGCTGAAGATTTCCGAGACCAACCCCTCGGTCTTCTACAACCCCTCGCGCAGCTACGGCGTAAGTAAATAGGTCTAAACGTCTTCTCTTTTGAGCCTGGTGGGCCTGCAGATTATCTGCACGTCCACCTGTTCAATGCTGTATCCCCTGAAGCGCCGTTTCTTGAACACGGCGCCCACGGCTTCAATCAATTCCGAGTTGTCCACGTCCTTGAACTCCGAGCTGCGCGTGTCGTAGAGATGGAGGTGATAGGAAGTGTTGACGTCGAACACCATTCTGCTGTCCGTGCTCGCCACTCTGGAGAGTATGCCCGAGTCTGCAAACTCTCCGAGGATGTTATAGACGGAAGCGGGGGAGACGCGTGTCTGCGAATTTTCCTTTATCCAGTCCGAGACGGCCTCCGCGCCCGCGTGCCCAAGCGCGGTCATAGCCTCATAGACGGCCACCCTCTGGGGGGTGGTCTTCATCGAGCGGGCTTTCAGCAGATTCTTGATATCCGGCATAACGGTGTAAAGATAAGTCAATTTATCGGGAATTTCCGAAAATATTCTTACCTTTGAAAGATTATGGAACATATTAAGTGTCTGATTATAGGAGGAGGCCCTGCGGGCTACACGGCGGCGATTTACGCTTCCCGGGCGGGACTCTCTCCCGTGCTTTATGAAGGTATGCGTCCCGGAGGACAGCTCACCACCACCACCGTGATAGAGAATTTCCCCGGATTCCCCGGAGGCGTGGATGCAGGGAAGCTGATGTCCGATATGCGTGAGCAGGCGTCCTCGCTGGGCACCGACATCAGGAGCGGATGCGTGAGCGGCGTGGATTTCAGCGTCAGGCCCCTCAAGGTCGACGTCGACTCCGGAGAGTCTCTGGAGGCCGATGCCGTGATAATCGCCACAGGAGCCGACGCCCGCTATCTCGGACTGCCTTCCGAGAAGAAGTTTATGGGGCTCGGGGTTTCCGCCTGCGCCACCTGCGACGGATTTTTCTACCGCCGCAAGGATGTGGCTGTAGTTGGCGGCGGCGACACTGCCTGTGAGGAGGCGGTGTATCTGTCCGGCCTCTGCCGCAAAGTGTATATGATAGTGCGAAGAGACGTTTTCCGAGCCAGCCTTGCAATGCAGCGGAAGGTTCTGGACACGCCCAACATCGAGGTCCTGTGGAACTGCAACACCCGGGAAGTCCTCGGAGACGAGTCCGGAGTCACCGGAGTGAGGCTCTGCAGAAAAGATGGCGAGATTTTTGATATAAGCGTTGACGGCTTTTTCCTGGCGATAGGACATCACCCCCAGTCGGAGATTTTCTCTCCTTATCTGGAGACGGACGATGCCGGATACATCATCACACGGAGTCCCGGCACGCAGACCAGCGTGGAAGGCGTGTTTGCCGCAGGAGATGTACAGGACCCTCACTACCGTCAGGCCGTGAATGCCGCCGCTTCGGGATGCCGGGCGGCTTTGGACGCCGAGAAATATCTTAAGAAATGAGAAAGGTAACGATTTTCACTGTTTTTGCCTGTGCGCTGCTTCTTGCGGCGTCCTGCAAGTCGCAGTACGAGCAGCTTCTGGAAGGCAATGACGTCAATGCCAAGTATGCGGCCGCAATGAAGTATTTCGAGAGCGGCAAGTACAACAAGGCCTCTGCCCTGTTCGAGTCGCTCGCGATGGTGACCGCAGGTACGGAAAGGGATGACACCGTGCAGTACTATTGGGGCTTGAGCAATTATTCGGACCGCGACTATGTCAGTGCGGAAGCCAATTTCGAGCGCTTTCTGGCCAATTATCCGCGATCCCCGTTCAGCTCCGCCGCAGGTTTCCTTCGTCTGGACTGTCTTTATAAGTCCACGCTCCGCTATGAGCTCGACCAGACTCCGACCTACCGTGCCCTCACCGAGATGAGCGAGTATCTGATAGACAACCCCACCGGCTCCAACGCCGACGTGGTGCGCCGGATGATGACGGAGCTCAATGAACGGCTGGATCGCAAGGCTTATGAGAACGCCCGCATCTACTACACCATGGAGGACTATAAAGCTTCCCGCGTGGCGTTCAAGAACATCCTCAAGGACGATTCCGACAATGTCTATCGCGAGGAGATTCTCTACTACACCGCAATGTCCTCTTACAATTACGCGCGTTTGAGCGTCGCCGCCAAGCAGAAGGAGAGGATGCTCGTGTTCATCGACGACTACTACAACTTCATCGGGGAATATCCCGAGTCGGGACATCGTAGGGAGCTTGACGGAATATACAAGAAGGTGAAAGAAAAATATTGAAACTTTCCCGAGAGGGGGTCTCGTATTAAGAGTATGGAAAAGAAAATTGCAACAAACACCATCACGAGGGACACCAAGTACCTCGCCGAGCCCACGGGCAACATCTATGAAACTGTAGTCATCCTCTCCCAGAGGGCCAATCAGATTGCTCTCGCCGAGAAGAAGGAACTCGCCAAGAGGCTGGAGGATTTCCGCGGCGAGCGCGAGACTATGGACGAGGTCTTCGAGAACAAGGAGCAGATAGAGATATCCAAGTATTACGAGCGCCAGCCCAAGCCGGATCTCGTGGCCATAGCTGAATTCGAAGCCGGCGAGCTCTCTTATCGCATGGCCGAGAAAGAATAATGCTCCGCTCTCTCCACGTCAGCAACTACGTATTGATAGACTCTCTGGACATCACTTTTCCGGAGGGTCTGGTCATTATTACGGGGCAGACCGGTGCCGGCAAGTCCATACTTCTTGGCGCCCTGTCCCTGCTGACAGGATCCAAGGCGGACGCCACAGCCATTTCAGAAGGGGCGGACAACTGTGTTGTGGAGGCCCTTTTCGATGAAGTCCCCGCCGGAGCGCGCGCTGTTCTGGACGAGGCGGACGCGGAGTGGGACGACGGAGAGCTGCTCGTCAGGCGCGTTGTCTCACGCTCCGGCCGGTCCCGCAGCTTTGTCAACGACTGCCCGGTGAGCGTGGGCGTGCTCCAGTCGCTCGCCCCGTATCTTGTGGATATACATTCGCAGCACAAGAGCCTGCTGCTCACGGACCGGCAGTTCCAGATGTCCGTGCTGGACCGTTATGCCGGCAATGCCGCGCTTCTGGAGGAGTGCGGCGGGGCGTGGAGCCGTCTGTGCGCCGCGCAAAAGGAGCTGGAGCAGGCCACGGGCAAACTCGAGCGTCTGTCCCGTGAGCAGGAATACAACCGCGTGCAGCTGGAGCAGCTGGAAGCCGCTTCGCTCCGCGAAGATGAGATTGCCGATCTGGAGCAGGAGCAGCGCGAGCTTGCCAACGCCGAGGACCTTAAAGCCTCGTTGGCAAAGGTCTCTTCGCTTGCCGAGTCTGACGACAGGGCCCGGTCCGTCCTCGATGCTCTCAAGGATGCCCGCCGCGGGCTTGACCGCATAAAGGGACTTGTTCCTTCCGCGGCAGACTTGTCCTCCCGGCTGGAGTCCGCGAGGATAGAAATCGAGGACATTGTCTCGGATGTGTCGGCTCTGGACTCGCGCCTCAGCGTCTCGCAGGAGCGGCTCGAGAGCGTGGAGCAGAGGCTTTCGCTTCTTTATACGCTCCTTGGCAAGCACGGATGCGCCACGGAGGCGGAACTCATCGCGGTGAAGAACAACTTTGCTCTGGCGCTCTTCGATACGGAAGAACTTCAGGAGCGCATTGCGCATCTGCAGAGTGAGATATCTTCGCTGCAGGACTCATACGATGCCGCCGCCGCCGCTCTGAGCGCCTCGCGCCGTAGCGCCGCGCCGCGTTACGCCTCCGCCATATGCTCGCAACTTCGCTATCTGGAGCTCGAGAATGCCGTCTTCGAGGTCTGTCTCTCTCCCGCTCCGGCCGGGGCGCGGGGCACGGACTGTGTCCAGTACCTTTTTTCTTCCACCGGCAGCGCCCTTCAGGATGTGGGCAGGTGTGCCTCCGGCGGCGAAATCTCGCGCATAATGTTGTGTCTTAAGTCCATGATGGCCAAGTTTACGGGAATGCCGGCTCTGGTTTTCGATGAGATAGACACGGGAGTCTCCGGCAGTGTGGCCGACAAGATGGGACGTATGATATGCGCGATGGGGGAGTCTATGCAGGTGTTTTCCATCACCCACCTTCCGCAGGTGGCCGCAAAGGGCAATGCCCATTATGTGGTCTCGCGTCACGTCAGGGAAGACGGGCGCACGGTGTCCGGTATAGCTGAAGTGACAGGCGAGCAGAGAGTCCGCGAAATCGCCCGGATGCTGAGCGGGGCTGCCGTCAGCGAGGCCGCGCTTGCAAATGCGCGGGCTCTACTGGAGGAATGAAGTGAGGTCCGGATAGTAGCGCACGCGCCTTGTGGCTCCGTTCACAGCCCCGGTCTTGCCGTCTGCGGTGAAATTGAAATCCGCCTGAAGTCCCGAGTAGGGATATTCGCTCAATTTCTTGCGCCACATCCGCCCATATTTGCCGCACACCGACACGAAATACCGCATCGTGTCATATCCGTGGAAGGCGAATGAACTCGGTTCCGCCCCATAGACAGCCCTGAATCTTCTCACGAAATCCTTGACTTCTTCCGCCGTGTAGTCCACATAGTAGTATGTCACTATGCGGGCGTTGGCCCGGTACAGGCTTTCGGAGTGTATCCCGTCATAAGAGCGGTACTTTGATGTGCCATAAAGGATTATCCGGGCATCTGCAGAGGCGAGGCTTCCGATGCTGTTGACCGCATTGCAGACGAATATTTCGTCTTCGGACGCTATGACAAAGCGCGCCGTGCCGCCGCCTATCTGAAGACTGTCCACGTCGCTGCCCGCGATGCGCTTGTATTTCAGAGAGCCGTTCTCCAGCAGTGCGAAAAGCCCTGTCTGCACCCCTGTCTCGGGGACGCAGACATATACCGTGTCGGACTCAGACGCCTCTTCGGAGAGCCAGCGCACCATTTCGACTGTCTGCATCTCGGAGGGCGTGGGCACCTGGACCACGTTGCAGCTGTCCGAGAGCGCTGCGGCGCGTGGCTCCAGCGGGGAAATCAGAAAAGTGTCTCCGTCCACTTTGGCGAGAGTCTTCCGGATATCCGCGCTGCTCACGGGCCCTATCGTCACATCGCTTCCCATAAGGTCTGAAGCCCCGATGTGGGAAGTGGGGTCTGCGGTGTCGAATACTCTGAGGTTGATGGCGGTGCCTTCTCTGCCGAGATCCGAGGCGGCCAGAAGCGCTCCCGTGTAGAATTCGTAGAAATTACCGCTCGGCCGGCCCGTGCTTTTCAGGGGAAGCAGGAGACTGACCTCTATCGTCTCGGGGATGTCCGGGACAAAATCATCGACGGGCACAGGCTGCACTTCTTGGTCTTCTGTCTGCTCCTGTGCCTGCTCCGGTGCCAGCGTGCTGTCTGCCTGGACGGCAGGGAAAATTGATTCCTGGGCTTCTTGAGCCTGCTTTTCCTTCAGGCGCAGCAATTCTTCCCGGGCTTGCCGCTGCGCGTTGCGGTCTTTCTTGTTCTTGCTGCCGGGGAACAGATACCACTGGGCATCGGCCGCGGTTGACAGCGCGCAAAGCATCAGGATTATGGCTATTGTCCGTTTCATCATTGTTGCTCGTTGGAGGCAAATTTAATCAAATCTTCGCAGAAGCGGCTCCATCCCAGACGCACTTTCTCCTTGCGGATGTTTTCTTTGTAGCAGGATGCCTTTCCGGAGTCTGCGAAATATTCCGTTATGGCGGCGGCGATTCCTTCGGGAGTCCCGTCAGGAGTCACAGTGCCGGTGCCCCTGCGGCCTATGGTTTCCGTGAGCCCGCCCACTGCGGTCACTATCATCGGCACTTCGAAATGGTAGGCTATGGAGCTTATGCCGCTCTGGGTGGCGCTTCTGTACGGCAGGACGGCCACGTCCGCCGCGCAGAAATAGTCCCTGACCTGCGAGTCGCGAATGTACTGCGGAAAGAGATGTATGCGGTCTTTGCCGGGCAGAGAGTCGATGATTCTCTGATACTTGTCAAAGGACCCGTACGGCTCTCCAGCCACTATCAGGCGGTAGCCTTCCGGCAGAAGGCCGAAGGCCTCGAGAAGTATGTCCAGACCTTTGTATTCGCGGATGAGTCCGAAGAAAAGTATTGTTCTGTCCCCTTCCGGGATGCCCAGAATCCGGAGCGCTTCCTGCTTTGTGACGGCTTCCCCGAAGTGTGAGTACACGGGGTGGGGGAGCACGGCGCTCTTCTTCCCGGGGCATATCTTGTGGAGATCCCTGTCCACTTCATTGCACAGGGTGATGCAGCAGTCGGCTCCCGAGAGGAAGTATTTTGTCAGCGGAGTGTCGAACCAGTGCCTTTCGTGTGGAATCACATTGTCCAGAATCGCCACCACTTTGCAGGTAGATGGCATCCTGCGCGCCACGAATCCCAGCGACGGGGCGAAGAAGGGCATCCAGTACCGGAGAACAAGCAGGTCCGGCCCCCATTTCTTTATCTCTGCGGCCGTCTTGGCCCAGGACAGGGGATTCACAGTGTCCAGAAGCGGGACGCTTTCCACTTCCATTGCCTCATCCTCGGGGGTGACATACTGTGTCTTGCCCGGGAAGAGGAAATCCGGATACTGCCTCTTGAAGTTGAAGGCCTTGACATTATGCTGTTTGCCCAGTTCGGCAAACAGGTTTGCATTGAACTGGGCAATACCGCCCCTGTAGGGGTGGAAACAGGAGAGAATGGCTATCCTCAAGCCTTATTCGTTTTTGCCTTTGGAGGCGACGTATGCGGCGTTGAGGCCCTCGAGAATCTCCGAGGTGACGTCAAGCGAAGGGTCGGCGGTCACGACGGGAGCGGGAAGGATGTCACCCTGAGTGGTGATGATCATCGCATACTGCTTCTCGGCGTTGAACTCCTCGATGAAGCTGTTGATGGCGTCGGCGATCTGGTTCATCATAACCTGCTGCTCCTCGGCGATTTCCTGCTGCTTCTGAGCTGCGTAGTTCTGGAACTCGTTCTGCTGGTTCTGCAGCTTGGCGCCCTGCTGCTCGGCCACGGACTGGGTGATGAGGCCCTTGTTGATCTTGTCCTGGAAGGCTTTGATGTCCTTCTCGAGCTTGGTGCCCCTGCGGTTCACTTCCTGATTGATGCTGTTGATCTTGGTCTCCACGACGCTGCGCAGGTCATTGGCCATGTCATATTCTTCGAGCACGCGGTCAAGGTTGAAATAGACGATGTCACCTTTCTGGGCGGTGCTTACGGTGTTTTCTGCGCTAACGCTTTTTTTCTTGTTGCAGCCGCCTTTGGTGATGTCGACTACTGCGAGGGCAATGACGCCGGCGAGGGCGACAATGCTGAGGATGAGAGGTAATTTTTTCATTATCTAATCTTTATGTTGTTGCAAACAAGTCTGCAAATTTAATCAAAAATTCCGAATACGGGCCAGATACTCCCCTATTGTTTTCTCAAGGCCCAGATAAAGTGCATCGGAGATGAGCGCGTGGCCTATGCTCACCTCGTCCACCCAAGGTATCGTTTTTATGAAATATCCCAGATTCTCGAGACTCAGGTCGTGCCCAGCGTTGAGCCCCAGTCCGAGGTCGCGGGCCGCCTTCGCCGTCTCAAGATAGGGGGCGACGGCTTTCCCGGGGTCTGCCTTGTAGCCTTCCGCATAAGCGGCAGTGTACAGTTCTACGCGGTCGGCTCCGCACTTGAAGGCTCCTTCCGCCATTCTCGGGTCGGGGTCTATGAAGATGGATACTCTGATGCCGCGGGAGCGCAGGCTCTCACAGGTCCTTGCGAGAAATGCGTAGTTGCGGACGGTGTCCCAGCCGGCGTTGGAGGTGATGGCGTCGTGGGCGTCGGGCACAAGGGTCACCTGATCCGGGACGACTTCGCAGCTCAGGGCGAGGAAGCTCCCGATGGGATTGCCTTCCATATTGAACTCGGTGGTGATTATGGGCCGGATCTGCCGGACGTCGGAATACCTTATGTGCCTTTCGTCCGGACGCGGATGGACCGTTATGCCTTCCGCTCCGAAGAGCTCGCAGCGCCTTGCCGCCTCGAGCACGTCGGGCATGTTGCCGCCCCGCGCATTGCGGAGCGTCGCTATCTTGTTTATGTTTACGCTCAATTTGGTCATAAGTACAAAAGTAAGCTTTTTCTTTATAAATAATAGAAATAAAGTGCTAAATTTGGAGCTTCTAATGAAAGTTGCTTATTACATCAAGAAGCGTACGCTCAAAGGCGACGGGCGCGTGACGGCCCTTCTGACGAGGCTGGAGGACGGCGGAATGGACACCTATGAGGCCGGTCCGGACGTCTGCCCTCTCGCCCCCGACACCGACGTGCTGCTGAGTTTCGGCGGGGACGGGACCTTCCTTTCCGCCGCCGCTCTCGCCGCCCCCTCCCGCGTACCCGTGCTCGGAGTCAATATGGGCAGGCTCGGCTTCCTGTCTGCCGGCGCTCCGGATGAGGTGGCGGGCGCGCTCCTGTCCCGCTCGTTTGTCGTGGAGGAGAGAGAGATGCTTGATGTCTGCGTGGATCCTGTCCCGGGAGCCGTCTGGCAGCCTCTTGCCCTCAACGAGATGAGTGTTTTCCGCGCAGGCGCCTCGATGCTCGGCGTGGACGTGACCATAGACGGCGCCCCGCTTCCGACCTACTGGGTGGACGGCCTGCTTGTCTCCACGAGCTCCGGATCCACCGCCTACAACCTCAGCGTGGGCGGCCCCATATGCTTCCCGGACACCCCCGTGCTCATAATAGCCCCCATAGCCCCGCACAATCTCAATGTCAGGCCGTTGATTGTGTCCCGGAAGGCGCGTGTGGACATAGTCCTGCGCTCCCGCGAGAAGGGCGTCATCCTCACACTCGACAACCGCAATTACACAATAGATCCCGCCTCCCGTCTGTCCGTGAGCGCTTCTCCGCTCCCGCTCGGGGTCATAAGGCCGGGCAAGTCCAATTTCGTCGATGCGCTCCGCTCCCGCCTTCTCTGGGGCGAGGACGTGCGTAACCACGGCGAGCAATTCTGAAAGCAATGCAAGCACCTTCCGTAATTCCCACACACGTATCTATAATAATGGATGGCAACGGCCGCTGGGCCAAGGAGAGAGGCAAGGACCGGGTCTATGGCCACTTCGAAGGCGTGGAGAGCGTCCGCGCCGTGATGGAGGCCGCCGTCGAATGGGGCATCAAGTATGTGTCCTTCTTCGCCTTCTCCGAGGAGAACTGGGGGCGCCCCGACTCCGAAGTCAACACCCTTATGTCCCTTATGCTCAAGGCAATGGTGGGAGAGCTCGAGAACTTCAAGGAGCACGGGGTCCACTTCGTGGTGATAGGCAACAGGGACCGTCTGTCGGACGAGCTCAAGGCCACTATTGATATGATAGACGCCCAAACTGCCTCCGGGTCGGCCCTCACGATGATTCTTTTCATCAGTTACAGCGGCAAGTGGGACATACGTCAGGCGGCCGCCCGTATGGCCGCGGCGGGATCGAGCGACATCGAGCCTTTCCTCTCCACCGCCGGCATTCCCGACCCGGACCTGCTGATCCGCACTTCCGGGGAGAAGCGCATCAGCAATTATATGCTCTGGCAGATAGCCTACACCGAGTTGGTCTTCACTGATACACTTTGGCCCGATTTTAGAAAAGAAAGTCTCTTTGCCGCCATCGAGGAGTTTGCCTTGAGGGACAGGCGTTTCGGAAAAGTCAAATAATTGCAGTATATTTGCACGTTTATCAGACAGATGAAGATGAAGATAGGACGCATACTTTTGCTGCTTGCGCTTTTCGGGGCACCTTATGTTGCCGCCGCGCAGGGAGTGGAAGTCGATTACAACAGGCCGAAAAAATACATTATCGGCGGCGTCAGCGTTGACGGCAACAGCTATTTCAGCTCCGACCAGATAATCCAGCTCACCGGCATGCGCAAGGGAATGGAAATCACCGTCCCCGGCGAAGATGTGTCCAACATAGTCAGGCGTCTGTGGCTGCAGCGCTATTTCGAGGATGTCGCGCTGAATATCGACTATCTGAGCGCAGACGGTGATTCTGCGTATTTCAAGATAGCGATAAAGGAGCGGCCGAGAGTGTCGAGGTGGACTTTCTCCGGTGTCAAGTCCGGCGAGAAGAAGGACTTGCAGGAGCGCTTGAATTTCCGCAGGGGCGGCGAATTCTCCGAGTATGTGGAAAAGACATCCATCGACATCATCAAGCGCTACTACGCCGAGAAGGGCTTTCTGAAGTGCGATGTCAAGGCTGAGGTCAAGAGAGACACCATAGTCAAGAATGCAATACGAGTCAACTTTGCCGTAAGCAAGGGCGACAAGATAAAGATCAAGACCATCAACTTCATCGGCAACGAGCACGTAAAGGACTACAAGATCGCCAAGTCGATGAAGAAGACCAAGTCCAACAAGATATACAATTTCTTCAGCAGCAAGAAGTTCGACAAGAAGGAGTATGTCAGCGACAAGAAGAGTGCCGTGAGCGTCTTCAACGAAGCCGGCTACCGCGACGCCCGTCTCGTGCGCGATTCCATCTATTATGTGGACGCGAAGCATCTGGGCATCGACCTTGTGTTCGAAGAAGGAGAAAAATATTATTTCAGGGACATCAGCTGGACGGGAAATTCAGTCTATGGCTCCGACGTGCTCAACAACATCCTCGCCATCAAGAAAGGTGACGTGTACGATATGGTGACGATGGAGAAGCGCCTCTTCGGCGGCGGCAAGCAGAATGAATACGACGTCTCCAAACTCTATCGAGACAACGGCTATCTGTTCTTCAACCTGACCCCTGTCGAAACCAACATCCAGAACGACTCCGTGGATCTGGAGTTCCGCATCTCAGAAGGCAAGCAGGCTACGCTCAACAACATCATAATCAACGGTAACGACCTCACCAACGAAAAGGTGGTGCGCCGTCAGGTGTTCACCCGTCCGGGCTATCTTTTCAGCCAGACGGAGTTCGAGCGTTCCATACGTGAGATCGCCTCCCTTGGACAGTTTGATCCCGAGGCCATTATGGACCCCCAGAAGGGTTATTCCATAATTCCCAATCAGGCCAACAGCACCGTTGACATCGTGTACAACGTCACCGAGAAGCCTTCCAGCCAGCTGGAGCTCTCCGGAGGCTGGGGAGGAAGCACCTTCGTCGCCACCGTGGGCGTGAGCTTCAACAACTTCTCCACGCACCGTTTCTTTGACAAGAGCGCCTGGAGGCCGGTCCCTCTGGGAGACGCGCAGAACCTCTCTTTCCGCTTCCAGACCAACGGCACATACTACACCTGCCTTTCCGCAAGCTTCACCGAGCCCTGGCTCACCGGCAAGAAGCCCACGTCGCTCAGCTTGAGCACTTATTACACCCGCCAGACCAATTCATACCTTGCATTGAACATCTTGAGCAATGACCGTATGATGGAGGTGTTCGGATTCTCCGCCTCGCTCGGAAAGCGCCTCAAGTGGCCCGACAGTTATTTCATCCTCTACAACGGTCTGAGCTGGCAGACCTACAAGCTGACCAACTGGTATTCCGGATACTTCATCTTCGATGACGGTGTGTCCCACAATCTGAGTTATACGCTGAGCCTTTCGCGCAACTCCACCGACCAGCAGATTTATCCCCGTCAGGGATCTGACATCTCCTTCTCCCTCGCGCTCACTCCCCCGTATTCGCTTTTCCGCAAGTACAGCTACGACAGCAACGGCAACAGGATAGATGTGGACCACTGGTCCGAGGTGAACTATGACAATTGGGCCGCGTCGGACCGCTATCGCTGGATTGAGTACCACAAATGGAAATTCAATGCCGCAACCTACACCAAGCTTATCGGAGACCTCGTGCTGATGACGCGCGCGCAGTTCGGATATCTGGGCTACTACAACCGCAACTGGGGCTATTCTCCTTTCGAGGGCTTCCTTGTCGGCGGTGACGGAATGTCCGGTTACAGCACCTATGGTCAGGAGGTGATATCACTCCGCGGATATGAGAATTATTCCCTTACTCCGTACAGGCTGTCCGCCTACAATTCCAACGGTTATGCCTACGCCGGCAACGTGTATGACAAGTTCACCGTCGAGCTGCGCTATCCCGTGATACTCCAGCCTTCGTCCACTATCTTTGTGCTCGGATTCCTCGAGGGAGGAAACTGCTGGGCGGACATCAAGGAATTCAACCCGTTCGAGATAAAGCGCAGCGCAGGTTTCGGCGTGCGTATCTTCCTGCCGATGGTGGGTCTGCTTGGAGTGGACTGGGGCTACGGATTTGACGACACCCAGTACGGAGGCAGCCAGTTCCACTTCGTCATAGGACAACAGTTCTGACAATATCAATCAACAAGACAATAATTCAAACACAAAAACATTATGAAAAAAATTATTTTGATTGTCGCTCTCGGCCTTGTGTCTGCAGCCGGTTTCGCGCAGGCAAAGTTCGCCCACGTCAATTTCAGCGAGCTCGTGCAGCTTATGCCTGAAGCCGATCAGGCGCGCGCCACAATGGCAGCGTCCAGCAAGGAGGCTCAGGATACCTATCAGAGTATGATGGACGAGTTCCAGAACAAGTATCAGCAGTATCAGCAGAAGGCTTCCACCTGGACCGCCGCCATCAAGGAGAGCAAGGAGAAGGAGCTCACTGAGATTCAGCAGCGTATTCAGGAGTTCGGACAGTCCGTCGAGGCAGAGCTTCAGCAGCAACAGCAGCAGCTGATGGCTCCCATCTACCAGAAAGCCGGTGAGACCGTCAACAGCATCGCCAAGGCGAGCGGATACATTTATGTTTTTGATGCCTCCGCCGTCCTTTATATCGATCCCGCCCAGAGCACGGACATCACCTCCGAAGCCCGCAAGGCTCTCGGCATACCTGACGACAGGACCCTCGAGTCCCTGCAGCAGGAGCTTCAGGCACAGGCACAGGCCGAAGCCCAGCAGTAGGCTGAAGTTTAATCCAATGCCCCGTCCGGACAAATGGACGGGGCTTTTTTCACCGTTAAATATCATGAAAACACAGGAAATCATTGCACGCCTCCAGGCAAAGTACCCTGGAGAGAATGAGTATCTCCAGGCCGTACAGGAGGTTCTGGAAAGCATAGAGGATGTGTATAATCAGCATCCCGAGTTTGAAAAAGCGAAAATAGTGGAGAGAATGGTCGAGCCCGACCGCATCTTCACTTTCCGTGTGACCTGGGTGGACGACAAGGGAGAGGTGCAGACCAACACCGGCTACCGCATCCAGTTCAACAGCGCCATCGGCCCCTACAAGGGAGGCCTCCGCTTCCACAAGGCCGTCACCCCCTCGATGCTCAAATTCCTCGGCTTCGAGCAGACATTCAAGAACGCTCTCACCACCCTTCCTATGGGCGGCGCCAAGGGAGGCTCGGACTTCGACCCCGTGGGCAAGAGCAACGACGAGATCATGCGCTTCTGCCAGGCCTTCATGCTTGAGCTCTGGCAGTGCATAGGCCCCGACCAGGACATCCCTGCGGGAGACGTGGGCGTGGGCGGCCGCGAGATAGGCTATCTCTACGGTATGTATAAGAAGCTCGCGCGCGAATACAACACCGGCGTGCTCACCGGCAAGGGAGCGACCTGGGGTGGAAGCATCCTGCGTCCCGAGGCAACCGGCTTCGGCGCCCTCTATTTCACCCAGAACCTTCTCCACAAGGCAGGCAAGGACATCAAGGGCTGCAAGGTAGCCATCAGCGGCTTCGGCAACGTTGCCTGGGGCGCCTGCACCAAGGCCACCGAGCTTGGCGCCAAGGTCGTCGCCATCTCCGGCCCCGACGGAGTCTGCGAGATTCCCGGCGGCATCACAAAGGAGATGATCGACTATATGCTCGTGATGAGGGCGTCCAACCGCAACAAAGTCCAGGACATGGCAGACAAGTTCCCCGGCGCCGCTTTCTTCACCCCCGGCAAGAAGGCCTGGAGCGTGAAGTGCGACATCGCCCTGCCCTGCGCATTCCAGAACGAACTCTCCGAAGATGACGCCAAGGAGCTCAAGGCAGGCGGCACCTGGTGTTGCTGCGAGGTCTCCAACATGGGTTGCCAGCCCGGTGCCATCAAGTACTTCCAGAGCAATGGAGTGTACTTCGCGCCCGGCAAGGCCGTCAACGCCGGCGGCGTGGCCACTTCCGGCCTTGAGATGACCCAGAATGCCAGCCACATCAGCTGGAGCGGGAAGGAAGTGGACGAGAAACTCCATTTCATTATGGACAGCATCCACGAGGCCTGTGTGAAGTACGGCACCCAGAGCGACGGCACCGTCGATTATGTCAAGGGCGCCAACATCGCCGGTTTCATGAAAGTGGCAACAGCAATGCTCGAGCAGGGTATAGTGTAAGTAAAAAATATTATATTTGTACTCCAAATCCAGAACGGGAAGATGAAAATAAGGGAAGCAAAATTCGCCGGCAGTAGCACTGTGGCCGCCCAAAGGCCTAAGAGACAGTTGCCCGAATTCGCTTTCATCGGACGCTCTAACGTGGGAAAGTCATCGCTCATCAATATGCTCTGCGGCAACGGAAAGCTGGCGATGACCTCCTCCACTCCCGGCAAGACGAAGGTCGTAAATCATTTTCTGGTCAATGACAGCTGGTATCTGGTGGATCTTCCCGGATACGGATATGCCAGGATGGGGGCCGAAGGCAGGGCGCGGCTGCTGGATGTCATCAGGGACTACATACACACTTCGGAGCAGCTTCAAGTGCTCTTCGTGCTCATCGACTCCCGCCACGACATCTGCTCCACGGACCTCGATTTCCTCTCCGAACTCGGGGAGAACGGCATCCCTTTCGTGATAGTGATGACCAAGTGCGACAAGAGTGGACCCAATGCACTTGCCGCACAGATTGACAGAGACCGCGCCCTTCTGCTCAGAGACTGGGAGGAACTCCCGCCGGTGTTCCTGACCTCAAGCTCCGACTTCAGAGGCAGGGAAGAACTTCTGGATTACATTGATTCTATATTGAAAACATTATAATTTAGTATGTTACACACCCATCGCATGGAACTTTTCGCTTGCAGGGCTTCCAAAGACTTTGCAGAGAAAGTTATCGAATGTCTGAACAAGAACATCAGGCCGGGAGAGCAGCCGATACATCTGGGCGAGCTTGAAGTCACCCCGTTCAGTGACGGAGAATTCCAACCTATCTTCACGGAGAGCGTACGCGGCGCCACGGTGTACATCCTCCAGTCCACGGTCCCTCCCGCAGACAACCTTATGGAGCTGCTGCTTTGTATCGATGCCGCCAAGAGGGCTTCCGCCGACAAGGTGATAGCCGTGATGCCCTACTTCGGCTGGGCGCGTCAGGACCGCAAGGATCGTCCCCGCGTGGCCATCGGAGCCAAGCTGGTAGCCAATCTGCTTGTCGCCGCAGGAGCTGACCGCGTGATGACCTGCGACCTGCATGCCGACCAGATACAGGGATTCTTCGACATCCCCGTGGACCATGTCTATGCGAGCAAGGTGTTTATCCCCTATCTCAAGAGCAGGCATTTCAAGAATCTCGCCATAGCGGCTCCCGATATGGGCGGCGCCAAGAGGGCGAACTCCTATGCCAAGGCATTGAGCACCAAGGACGAGGATTGCGGAGTGATCCTCTGCCACAAGACCCGCGCGCGTGCCAATGTGGTGGCCGAAATCAAGGCCATCGGTGAGGTGGAGGGCAAAAACATAATAATTGTGGACGATATGATAGACACCGCCGGCACCCTCTGCAAGGCCGCCGACGTGCTCAAGGAGAAGGGCGCCAAGTCCGTCAGGGCCTGCGCCACCCACGGGATTCTGTCCGGGGAGGCCGTGAGAAGAATCCACGAATCCGCTCTGGAGGAAGTGTACATCACGGATTCCGTCCCTCATCCCGAGCTCGCGGATGACCCGAAGATCAAGATTGTGACCATGACCGGAGTGTTCGCAAGCATCATAGACAAAGTCTACAATTACGAGCCCATCAGCACGGAATTCATCCACTGATGGAGGTCTTTCTCGCCGCCTTGGCCTTCCTGGCTCTGGGAGTGTTCGGAATGTGCTTCAACATCATATTCCGCAAGAAAGATTTCCCCAAATATGACGTTGGCTCCAACGAAGAAATGCGCAAGCGCGGCATCCGCTGTTACAAAGACGAGGACGCCGCGCTACACGCGAAAAAATGCAGCGGAAATTACTCCGAAGCCTGCAAGGATTGCGCATTGAGACCGGGGAAGTAATTGAATAAAACACTTATTTTTAATATCTTTGCGCGATAATTATTATTGCGTATGGCACTTGTAGCGATTGTGGGACGCCCGAATGTGGGCAAATCAACTCTTTTCAACCGCCTTGTCGGCATGAGACAGGCGATTGTGGACGACACCGCAGGCGTCACGCGCGACCGTCATTATGGCCGCAGTGACTGGTGCGGGCGGGAATTCTCCGTGGTGGATACGGGTGGATTCACGTCCAATTCCGAAGACGTGTTCGAATCTGCCATACGCGAGCAGGTGCAGATAGCCATAGACGAAGCCGATCTGGTGCTCTTTATGGTGGAGGCCGGCACCGGCGTCACCGACTATGACGCCGAGATGGCTGATGTCCTGCGCCGCACCCGCAAGCCGGTCATACTGTGCGCCAACAAGGTGGATACCGGAGACAAGGTGGCCGATTCCTATGAATTCTACAGCCTCGGACTCGGAGAGGTGTACGGAGTGTCCGCATCCAACGGCCTCGGCACCGGAGAGCTTCTGGACGCCGTGGTCTCTGCCCTGCCGGAAGACAAGGAGCCCGAGCAGGATCCCTACGAGGGTCTTCCGCGCATAGCTATCGTGGGCAAGCCCAACGTGGGCAAGAGCAGCCTGACCAATGCCCTGCTCGGGGAGGACCGCAACATAGTGACTCCCGTGGCAGGCACCACAAGAGATGCCATAGAGACCCACTACAACAAGTTCGGCCACGAGTTCATGCTTGTGGACACGGCAGGTATCCGCCGCAAGTCCAGAGTCCACGAGGATCTGGAGTTCTATTCCGTGATGCGGAGCATACGCGCGATAGAGCACAGCGATGTCTGCGTTATGATGATAGACGCGACCACCGGAATGGAGGCGCAGGACATGAATATCTTCAACCTCATCCAGAGGAATCGCAAGGGATGTGTCCTGGTGGTCAACAAGTGGGACCTCTTCATCAAGGACAACAATACGCTGCGCGACTACGAGCAGGCGCTCCGCTCCCGCATAGCCCCCTTCGACGACGTCCCCATCGTCTTCACCTCGGTGGTGAAGATGCAGCGTATCGCTAATGTCCTGGATGCCGTGGCGCAGGTCTATGCCAATTATAGCCTGAAGATTCCCACCGCGCGTCTCAATGAGGCCCTGCTGCCCCTGATAGAGGAGACTCCTCCTCCGGCCTGGAAGGGGAAGTATGTCAAGATAAAGTATGTGACCCAGCTTCCCACGCGCTTCCCGGCATTCGCCTTCTTCTGCAATCTTCCTCAGTATGTCAAGGAGCCTTACAAGCGTTTTCTGGAGAACAAGCTTCGCGAGAATTTCAACCTCACCGGCTGTCCGGTACAGATATATATACGTCAGAAATGATAAAGAAGATTTACGAAACCGACCCCTGGCTCGGACCCTGGAGGGAAGCCATCGATGCCAGGTCAGAACGTATCGCCGCCTGTGAGAAGAAACTCTCCGGCGGCCGTCCGCTTTCTGAGGCTGTCTGCAATCATCTATACTACGGCCTCCACAAGGATGCCGAAGGCTGGGTGATGCGCGAGTGGGCCCCCAACGCCTCCCGCATCTATCTGATCGGCGACTTCAACAACTGGAAGCGCACGGAAGGGTATTGCTTCAAGCCTGCCGGAGCGGGCAACTGGGAGCTCCGGCTGCCCCATATGTTCCTGCACCACGGCGACCTCTACAAGCTCTGGATCGAGTGGCCCGGCGCAGGGGCGGAGCGCCTTCCCGCTTATGTGACCCGCACCGTGCAGGACCCGCAGACCAAGACGTTCTGCGCTCAGGTCTGGGACCCGGCGAAGCCTTATGTCTGGCGTCACCGCAAGCCCGGTAAGAGGCTGCACCCTCTGATATATGAGTGCCATATAGGAATGAGCGGCGAAGAGGAGAAGGTGGCCACTTTCGAGGAATTCCGCACCCGTGTCCTTCCCCGCGTGAAGGCTCTGGGATATAATGTGCTTCAGATAATGGCCCTTCAGGAACATCCCTACTACGGATCTTTCGGCTATCAGGTGGCCAATTTCTATGCCCTCAGCTCCCGCTTCGGCACCCCCGAGGAGTTCAAGCATCTGGTGGACGACGCCCACAGGTGCGGGATCGCCGTCATAATGGACGTGGTGCATTCCCACAGCGTGGAGAACGAGGCTGAAGGCCTGGGACGCTTTGACGGCCGTGAAGACCTGTATTTCTACCCCGGTGAAGCCGGCCGCCATCCTGCCTGGGGCTCCCGCTGCTTCGACTACGGCAAGGACGAGGTCAAGTATTTCCTTCTCTCCAACCTCAAATACTGGATGGAGGAGTACCATCTGGACGGATTCCGTTTCGACGGGGTCACCAGTATGCTCTACTGGAACCACGGTCTGGGCCGCGACTTCGGCGACTACAGCCTCTACTTCGATTCCGGAGTGGACGAGAACGCCGTCACATATCTCGCGCTTGCCAACAAGCTGGTGCACGCTCTCAATCCGAGCGCTCTCACGATAGCGGAGGACGTGTCCGGCATGGCCGGTCTCGCCGCTCCCATCAGCGCCGGCGGCGTGGGTTTCGACTTCAGGATGTCCATGGGCATCGCGGACCATTGGATCAAGTGGATCAAGGAGCTCCGGGACGAGGATTGGAGTATGGGCGGAATCTGGTGGGAGCTAACCAACAAGCGCGCCGATGAGAATACGATATCCTATGCCGAATGCCACGATCAGGCTTTGGTGGGGGACAAGACCATCATCTTCCGTCTTCTGGACAAGGAAATGTACTATTCGATGCGCAAGGACTCCTGCAACGATCTGGTCGACCGCGGCATAGCCCTGCACAAGATGATACGTCTGGTCACCCTCTCCACCTGCGGAGGCGGATACCTCAACTTTATGGGCAACGAGTTCGGTCATCCCGAGTGGATAGATTTCCCGCGCGAGGGGAACGGATGGTCGTTCAAGTATGCCCGCAGACAGTGGTCTCTGCCCGACAATCCCGACCTGCGCTACCGTGGCCTGCAGGATTTTGACGCCTGTATGGTGCATCACGCGGCCTCCCGCAACATACTTTTTGCCCAGCCGCGTCAACTTTATTTGGATGAGGAACGGAAAGTTTTGATTTTTGAGCGTGGAAACAGTATCTTTGCATTCAATTTCAACCCGGTAGTGTCCTACGAAGGCTTCAGCTTCCCTGCTCCTGAAGGTGAGTATGCTATGGCGTTCAATTCCGACGAGCGGCGCTTCGGCGGGTTCGGCAGGTTGCAGGACAGTGAGCGGCACTCCATCGGAGGCGACGGCAGATTGACGCTGTACCTGCCCAGCAGGTGCGCTCTGGTGCTTGATAAAATATAGTTAGAGAATATGGCTTTTTTGAAATTCAACAAGTCTGAGCTGGTCAACCTCTCCTACTCCCTCAAGCGGGAGGTGCTGGGGTCCAACAAGACCGGTGCTTATTGCAACACGTCGATAATCGACTGCAATACCCGCCGCTATCACGGCCTGCTGGCTGTCACGCTCGACCGTTTCGGGGGTGACCGCTTCCTTCTTCTGTCCACTTTGGACGAGACTCTCGTCATAGGCGGCAAGCGCTTCAACCTCGGCATACACTGCTACGGAGACATCTACGAGCCGCGTGGCCACAAATACATCATCGACTTCGAGGCCAACCCCGTGCCGCAGCTCACCTACAAAGTGGGCGAAGCCGTCTTCCGCAAGAGCCTGATGCTCGCCCCGGACAAGGATCAGGTGCTCATAAAGTATGAGCTCATCTCCTCTCCTTCGCCTCTGGTGCTCGAGTGCAGCCCCTTCCTCGCATTCCGCAACATACACGCCCTGACCCACCAGAACGCCGAGGCCAACACCGAGGGCACACCGGTGGAGAACGGAATGTCGTACAGGATGTACGCCAATTTCCCCAATCTCTACCTTCAGTTCAACACCTCTGCCGCGAAATTCATCTCTTCGGCAGTTTGGTACAACGGTGTTACTTATTCGGACGAATACCGCCGCGGCTTCGACTGCTGCGAGGACTTGTTTGTCCCGGGCCATTTCGAGATGAGCCTCAAGCAGGGCGAGAGCGTGGTCTTTTCCGCCTCTCTCGAGCAGGAGAATCCCGCAGGCCTCAAGAGGAAGTTCACCTCCCTTCTGGGGCGCAAGATGGTCGCGGACAATTATCGTGACCAGCTCCGCCTCTGCGCGGACCGCCTTGTGATAGACCACAACAACCGCAAGAAAATAAACGCAGGTTTCTCCTGGCTGTACACCGGCCTGCTCCGGGAGACGCTCCAGTCCCTTGCGGGACTGACCCTCTACGGTCTGCAGGACCCTTCCCAGTTCGAAGAGATTCTTGACAATCTCATCGCCGACGAGCAGGAGCGGCTCTTCCGCCGCACCACGCAGGTCGAGGCCCCTTTGTATCTCACCTGCGCCTTGCAGAACTACATAGACTACGGCGCCGACGAGGCTCACGTGTGGAAAAAATACGGTGTCATAGTGCGCGGTATCCTCGAGAGCTATCGCCCCGGCGAGCGCCACGAGGTGTCGATGCAGCCCAACGGCCTTCTGTGGGCCCAGATGGACGGAGTCGCCCTCAGCTGGATGAACGCATATGTGGGTGGCCGCGCCGTCACGGAGAGGGCCGGATACCAAGTGGAAACCAATTCTCTGTGGTACAACAGCATCTGTTTCGCCATCGAGATGGAGAGCAAGTACGGATCCCCCAAGAGCAGCTTCGTGAGTCTGTGGTCCGCCATCAGGGATCTGGTGAAGAGTTCCTTCCAGAAGACTTTTTGGAATCCCGAGCGCAGGTGCCTTGCCGACTACGTGGACAACAACGGACAGAGCCGCGAGATTCGTCCCAACCAGCTCTATGCCGTGTGGGTGAAGTATTCCCCCGTGGACGAGGAACTCGCGCCCTTGATCTTCAAGGTCGTGGACAGCGAACTTGTCACCGCGCGCGGCATACGCACGCTCTCTCCGCGCGATGCGAATTACAAGGGAGTCTATGAGGGCACTCAGGTGGAGCGCGACCTTGCCTATCATCAGGGCTGCGCGCATCCTTTCCTGCTCGAGCAGTTCGTGAGCATCGGCTTCCGTCTCAAGGGCGCCGCTTTCTGGAAGCGGGCCGAGTGGCTGGTCGAGGGATTCTACGAGGACCTTGCCAAGCACGGCGTGGGCGCGTTCTCCGAGCTCTACGACGGAGACCCCCCGCACGAGCCGCACGGAGCCATCTCTTCGGCTCTGAGCACCGCCGCGCTTCTTATGGTTGAGTATATGTTGGAAAAATACAAGGAGGCATAAGGTATGAAAGTTCTTATGTTCGGTTGGGAGTTCCCTCCCCATATCGCCGGAGGTCTGGGTACGGCCTGCGAAGGCATCGTCAAAGGCCTTGCGTACAACGGCGTGGAGACTCTGTTCGTGATGCCTGCGGCGTCGGGCGACGAAGACCAGAGCGCCACCACCATCATCAATGCCAGCGATGTCGCCGTGCAGCACGTCAGCAGCACCGTGGACGAGTACATCAACAAAGTCAAGTTCATGTACGTGGATTCCAATCTGGTGCCGTACGTGGACCCGGATGAATACTTCAGCGCCATCGAGCAGATGCGCAAGACTGCGAAGTCCGAGGCCTTGATAGGATTCGGGCAGAAGTTCAAGTTCTCCGGCAAGTACGGCGCCTCCCTGATGGAGGAGGTGTCCCGCTACGCCCAGGTGGGCGGCACGATAGCAATGCAGCACGCGGACGAGATCGACGTGATCCACGCCCACGACTGGCTCACATACCTTGCCGGCATAGCCGCCAAGGAACTCACCGGCAAGCCTTTGGTGGTACACGTCCACGCCACTTCCTATGACCGCGGCGACGAGAAGCACATAGATACCCGCGTCCTTGAGATTGAGACCCGCGGAATGAAGGCCGCCGACAGGGTGGTCACCGTGAGCGACCTCACCCGCAATATCGTGATCAACAGATACGGCATCGATCCCGCCAAGGTGGTGACCGTGCACAACGCGGTGGACTTCAGCGGGCGCGAGAATATCAGCGTCGAGAGGGGAGTGCGCGACAAGGTCGTGACCTTCCTCGGGCGCATCACCTTCCAGAAAGGCCCCGAGTATTTCATCGAGGCCGCCGCAAAGGTGCTCAAGCGCACGAGAAACGTCCGCTTCGTGATGGCCGGCAGCGGCGATATGATGACCAGAGCCATCCGTCAGGTGGCCCGTCTGGGCATCTCCGACCGCTTTCACTTCACGGGATTCCTGCGCGGACAGGAGGTCCAGAAGATGTTCGCGCTCAGCGACGTGTACATCATGCCTTCCGTTTCCGAGCCTTTCGGAATATCTCCTCTGGAGGCCATGCGCTCCAATGTCCCCTCCATAATCTCCTACCAGAGCGGAGCCGCCGAGGTGCTCAAGTATGCCCTCAAGGTGGATTTCTGGGACGTCGATGCAATGGCCGACGACATCTATGCCCTGCTCCAGTACCCTGCTCTCGCCGATTTTGCCACCAGACAGGGTTTTGACGAGGTCAATACACTCAAGTGGAACGGCGCCACCGCAAAGCTTAAGAAAGTTTACGAATCAATAATAAATCAATGATATGAAGAAGTCAATCTGTCTGTATTTCCAGGTCCATCAGCCCACCAGGCTTCGTCTCTACAGGTTCTTTGATATAGGCAAGGATTCCCACTACTATGACGACTACACCAACAGGACCATCCTCAAGAGGATAGCCCAGAAGTGCTATCTCCCGATGAATGAGCTGCTTCTCGAGGCCATCAAGAAGCAGAAGGGCAAGTTCAAGGTCGCCTTCTCCATCACCGGCTCCGCTCTCGAGCAGTTTGACCGCTATGCCCCCGAGGTGCTTGACAGCTTTCGCGCTCTCGCCGAGACCGGCTGTGTGGAATTCCTCTGCGAGACATATTATCACTCCCTGTCGTCCCTGATTGCTCCCGCAGAGTTCGAACATCAGGTGCTCAAGCACAAGGCCGCCATCGAGCAGTATTTCGGCGTCACCCCCAAGGCCTTCCGCAACACCGAGCTCATCTACTCCGATTCCATCGGAGCCAAGGTGCGCGAAATGGGATTCAAGACAATTCTGGCCGAGGGAGCACGCCACATTATGGGTTGGAGAAGTCCCAACTATGTGTACAACAACGACTTCAAAGATGACCTCAAGGTCCTTCTTCGCAACTATTCCCTGAGCGACGACATCGCTTTCCGCTTTGCCGACAAGGGTTGGGACGGCTGGCCGCTCACAGCGGACAAATTCGTCCAGTGGCTCGACACCGCCGAAGGCGAAGTCTTCAATCTCTTTATGGACTACGAGACTTTCGGCGAGCATCTGAGCGAGGACACCGGCATATTCGACTTCATGAAGGCCCTTCCCTCTGCGCTTTTTGCCACGCGCAAATTTGACTTCAACACTCCTTCCGAGGCGGCCTCAAAGCACAAGAGTGTCGCCGCCCTGTCCGTGCCCGAGGCGATATCCTGGGCCGACGAGGAGAGGGATGTTACCGCCTGGCTCGGCAATGAGCTCCAGAAAGATGCTTTCAACAAGCTCTACAGCCTGCAGGAGAAGCTTTCCATTCTTGGAGACCCCATCCTCTGGGCCGACTATGGTCATCTTCAGGAGAGCGATCACCTGTATTATATGTGCACAAAATTCTTCTCCGATGGAGAAATCCATCAGAGATTCAACCCCTACAGCACTCCTTACGAGGCGTTTATAAATTATATGAACGTGTTGAGCGACTTCATGATAAGAGTCAACAACGCGATAGCTGAGAAATAAATATATGTACAACAGTCAGATAAACACTCCCAACTGGAGGAGTGTTATGGTTACGCGTCACCTCCCCGAAGAGATTTCGGGGCTGGAGACATTATGCAAGAACTTGTGGTGGTGCTGGAATGACGATGCCAAAGCTCTTTTCAAGTCAATAGATTCCAACCTGTGGCACAATTCCGGCCACAATCCTATGGAGATTCTCGACAAGGTGAGTCTCAAGAGATACAACCAGCTCGCGAAAGATGAGACTTTTCTGGCCCGTCTGGCGTCCGTGATGTCGCGATTTGACGCCTATATGGCCGCCAAAGCCGAGCGCAAGGAGCCCTCTGTCGGCTATTTCTGCATGGAATACGGCCTTGACGCCTCCCTGAAGATTTATTCCGGAGGCCTCGGCATCCTTGCGGGAGACTATCTCAAGGAGACCAGCGACATGAACGTGAATCTGGTCGCAATTGGTCTTCTGTACCGCTACGGCTACTTCACCCAGAGGATGACGGCCCAGGGCAATCAGGTGGCAGACTACAATGCGCAGGATTTCCTCAAGATTCCCGCAGAGCCCGTCGTGGACGGGAATGGCGCGTGGAAGACCGTGCAGGTCGAACTGCCCGGCCGCCAGCTCAACGCCCGCATCTGGAAGGTGGCCGTGGGCCGCACGGACCTGTATCTGCTGGATACCGACTTCGAGGCCAATTCCCCTGAAGACCGTCAGATAACCCACCAGCTCTACGGAGGCGACTGGGAGAATAGAATGAAGCAGGAGATACTGCTCGGAGTGGGAGGTGTGAGGGCTCTGCGCTCTCTCGGCCTGAACCCCACCATATGCCACTACAACGAAGGACACGCCGCTTTTGCCGGCCTTGAGAGGCTTCGCGAATTCGTGCAGAGCGGGAAGTACAGCTTCCACGAGTCCATCGAACTGGTCCGTGCGTCCAGCCTCTTCACCACCCACACTCCCGTCCCCGCCGGCCACGATGCTTTCGATGACGAAATGATGGGACGCTATATGGGCCATTTCACCAAGAGCCTCGGAATCGACTGGACGGCTCTGATGAATCTTGGCAAGGTGAACGCCGATGACAGCAACGAGAAATTCAGCATGAGTATCCTCGCCGCCAATCTCTCCCAGAATGTCAACGGCGTCTCGATGCTCCACGGCAAGGTGAGTCAGGACATCTTCGCGAAGATGTATCCCGGATATCTGCCGGAAGAACTGCACGTGAGCTACGTGACCAACGGAGTGCACTATCCCACCTGGGCTTCCAAGGAGTGGCAGGCCATCCACGCCCGCGTGTTCGGCCCCGAATTCCAGACCCACCACTATGACAAGAAGTGCTTCGACGGCATCTATCAGATTTCCGACGAGGAGGTATGGGAGACCCGCAAGCTGCTCAAAAAGGATCTGGTGACTTCCATCCTCGAGCGCCTGTCCAGCCCCACGTTAAGCGCCCATTACACTCCGCGCCAGAAAGTGACCATATCCGAGACCCTGCGTCCGGACGTGCTCACGATCGGTTTCGCGCGGCGTTTTGCCACTTACAAGAGAGCGACCCTGCTGTTCCGCGACCTCGACCGGCTCGATGCCATAGTCAACAACCCCGAGCGTCCGGTGCAGTTAATTTTTGCCGGCAAGGCGCATCCGGCCGATGGAATGGGTCAGGACTTCATCAAGCAGATCATAGAGATAAGCAAGCAGGACAGGTTCCTCGGCAAGATAATCTTTGTTCCCGGCTACGACATCACTCTCGCCAAGAGGCTTGTGCAGGGTGTTGACGTGTGGCTCAACAACCCCACCCGTCCCCTCGAGGCTTCCGGTACTTCCGGAGAGAAAGCCGCGATGAACGGAGTGATGCACTTCTCCGTGCTCGACGGCTGGTGGGTCGAGGGCTACAAGGAGGGCGCCGGCTGGGCGCTTCCTCTGGAGAGCACCTACGATGATGACAACTATCAGAACGAACTCGATGCGGCCACCATTTACGCCACCATTGAGAACGAGATCGCGCCTGCCTACTACAACAAGGACATCAAGGACCGCTCCACCCAGTGGATCGGCTACATCAAGAACACCATAGCCAAGGTCGCCAGCAACTTCACGACCAACCGTATGCTCACGGACTATTGCAACCAGTACTACATCCCGCAGAGCGAGCGCTATCTCAGCCTTCTGGCAGACGACGCCGTCCGGCTCCACGAGATTTCCTCCTGGAAGGAGAATCTGGCGCGCGAGTGGAACAACATGCGTGTTGTCTCCGCGACCCAGCCCGATGCGGCGTACGTCCTTTCTCCCGATGACCCGATGAAGAGCTCCGTGAGCATCGACCTCGGGCGCATCAAGCCCGAGAACATAGGCGTGGAGATGCTCTTCTGCACCATCGATGCCAAGGGCAGGCAGCACATACAGGAAGTGTGCGAGCTCGAGTTGCGCGGCTGTCAGGACGGCATTGCGACATTCGCTTCCACGATAGTGCCGGAGCGGACGGGTATGTATATGGTCTGTACGAGGATTTATCCGAAGAGTCCGTTGTTGCCGCACCGTCAGGACTTCCCGCTGGTCAAATGGCTGTAGTTGCGACAGGATTTTTTGACGGTGTCCATCTGGGGCACCGTCAAGTTGTCAAGGCCCTTTTGCAGGCGGCCCGCCTCAGGGGGGAAGAGGCCGTTGTGGCCACATTCGCCCAGCACCCGAGGGCCGTCCTTCAGCAGGATCCCTGTGCGCTCAGGCTCCTGAGCTCCGGTGCGGAGAAGGTGTCTCTTCTGGAGGGGCTCGGCGTGGACAGGGTGGAGGTGCTCGATTTCACGCGCGAGTTCGCGTCCCTCTCCGCCCGGGAGTACGTGAGGGAAGTGCTGCGGGACCGCTTCCGCGCATCTGCCGTTGTTCTGGGCTATGACAACCGTTTCGGGTCCGACTCTCTCAGAGCGGAGGAGCTCGTGCGCCTGCTTGGCGAAGAAGGCATGGAGGTGGTGAGAGCGGACGAGATGCCGGGCATATCATCCACCGGAATACGCCGCGCCCTGTCCGAAGGCAGAATAGAGGACGCTGACGCGATGCTGGGATATGAATATGCCCTGAAGGGTGTCGTCGTGCCGGGCAAGCGGCTGGGCAGACAGATAGGCTTTCCCACGGCGAATCTCGGCCTGTGCGACCCCCTCAAGCAGATTCCCTCGAGGGGAGTGTACGCCACCCGTACGGAGGTGATGGGAGTGAGCTACGCGAGTATGACCAATGTGGGGGAGATAGTGGAGACCAATATATTCGATTTTGATGAAGATATATACAGCCTCGAAATCAAGGTGAGTTTCCTGCGCAGGGTGCGGGATATGATGAGTTTCTCCTCGCTTGATGAGCTGCGCACGCGTCTTGCCAAAGATAAAGAGGATGTGATTGGACGATAATTAAATAATTCTTATATTTGCTGAATATGGCAGAAGTACATTATATGAGCCAGGAAGGCCTGGACAATTTGAAAAAGGAATTGGCGGAAGCGCTCGCGCAGCGTCCCGTCATCTCGGCGGCTATAGCCGAGGCCCGCGAGAAGGGAGATCTTTCGGAAAACGCGGAATATGAATCAGCACGTGAGGCCCAGGGCCTGCTTGAACTCAAGATTGCAAACCTCCAGAACATGGTGGCCGGCGCCAAGGTGGTGGACGGCTCCCAGCTCGGCACGGACAAGGTCCAGATGCTCAACAAGGTGAAGGTAGAGAACCTCGCCATGGGCAAGGTGATGGAGTTCACCATAGTGGGGGAGAGCGAGGCCGATTTCTCCAAGGGCAAGCTCGCCGCCACAACCCCCATAGCCAAGGCGCTTATGGGCCACGGCAAAGGTGATGTGGTTGACGCTCACGTCCCTTCTGGAGTGATCAAGTTCAAGATTCTGGACATTTCCTTCTGATGGCGACGATATTCACCAGAATAGCCAAGGGGGAGATTCCTTCGTACAAAGTTGCGGAGAGCGCCGATTACTATGCCTTTCTGGACATAAGCCCCCTGTCCAAAGGACACACTCTTGTCATCCCCAAGAACGTTGAGGACGACTATATCTTCAATCTGGATTCCGATACCTACGATGGCCTCTGGGCCTTCGCGCGCAAGGTGGCCGTGGCCCTCAAGGCGGCCGTCCCCTGCAAGAGGGTGGGCGTGGCCGTGCTGGGGATGGAAGTCCCCCACACCCATATCCATCTTGTCCCTCTGCAGAGTGAAGCGGATCTGGATTTCCGCAAAGAGCATCTGAGTGTATCCGCCGAAGAGCAGTCCGGCATTGCCGCGGCAATTCTCAAAGAATATGAAAAATTGTAAGATATTTGCGCTTTGCGCCTGTGTCGCCCTGCTTCTTTGCTCCTGTGGCGGAAATGTCCGTATATGCGGCACCCTTGATGGGGCATCCGAGGCGGATGTGGTCGTCAAGAGGTTGGATGTCAATGTTTATAGTGTGCTGGACACGGTGAAGACTTCCCGCGACGGGTCTTTCTCCTACGCTTTGTCCGTCAAGGAAGGCCAGCCCGAATTCATTTACCTCTTCTATGGAGACACCCGCGTCGCCGCCCTTTTGCTCGAGAAGGGTGAGAAGGTGACGGTGAAGGCGGACACCCTCGGCGCCGCTTGCACCATCAGCGGCTCCGAGGGGTCTGAGAAGCTCCAGGAGGTGGAGGGCAGCTACGCGCGCTTTGTCCGCGCGATGGCTTCCACCGAAAAGCCTTCCGAGCTCACAAAGGCGTATGTGGCTCATTACCGCGAGTGCGTCAGATATGTGTTGTCCAATCCCCGCTCCCTGACGGTTGTCCCCGTCCTGTATGAGAGTGTCAACAATCTTCCCGTGTTTGCGCAGGCCACCGACGCCGTGCTCTTCCGAGCCGCCGCCGATTCCCTTCAGAAGGTCTATCCGGACTCCCGCTATGTCAAGGCTCTTGCCAAGGAGACCGAGCGCCGCGAGAACGCCCTGCAGCTCAATGCATTCATGAAGGACGCCACCACGCTCGGATATCCCGACCTCCTCCTCCCGGACTTGACCGGAGCGAAGGTGGCCTTGAGCTCTCTCGATGCCAAGGTCGTGCTGCTCCATTTCTGGAGCGCTTCCGATGCCGCGCAGAGTCTTTTCAACACCGAAGTCCTGCTCCCGGTTTACAATGATTTCAAGGGTAAGGGATTCGAGATTTATTCGGTGTGTCTGGATCCCGACAAGAGCAACTGGGCCGCGGTGGTCAAGGGACAGAATCTGCCCTGGGTCAACGTGAATGACGGCAAAGGTGCAGCCTGCCCTGCCGTGACGCTGTACAATGTGTCCGAGGTCCCCGTGAGCGTGATTCTGAGCGAAGGCAATCTGGTCACCGAGCCCGTAAACGGCGAGGCCGGTCTCCGCGCCCTGCTACGCAAACTCTTGAGGTAAGGGGTCGTTAAATCCTGTCTATCTTTATCTGCTGGATCCGGTAGGATCCTTCCTTGCAGCTCACAAATATTGTCACGTGGAAAGTCTCTCCACCTGCGTAGAGGTCTCCCAGTGCATATTTCATATTCGCCCTGCCGGCCGTGTGGGTCACCACAAAGCTGCGCGGGGTGTATGTTTCGAAGAAGGCCTTGATTATCTGCCGGGCCTGAGTGCGGCTTGCGTCCGTGCGCTGCGAGAAGACCGAGACTTCCAGATTGTCGGCAAACCAGACCGACAGGGCGGAAGAGTCACCCTGCGTCATATATTTGACTATGGGGACAAACACGTCATAACCGGCTTCCTGCGCGTTTGCGCAGAAACAGAGCAGCGAGGCTGCCAGCGTGCAGATGAGCAATCTTCTTGTTTTCAAAACAGTTTCTTTGAGCTTACCGTTGCCACGAAATCCTTGAGATAGAACGGCTCGAAATATGCCGTGTTCTCGAACTTTCCGGCCCTGAAGGCTTCTTCGGCGAGAAGGGCCATCGCGCCTGCGTTGGGGCAGGCCTGTACGAAGCGTGAGGCGGGACTGTTTATGACAGGGGCGCATTTGGCCGCGCCGTCTCCGATGAAAAGCACCGGGCTTCCGTCTCCGGTCAAATCCGCGAATGTGCCGCTGTCCACCACCTTCGCCTGCGTGGGGCCGAGCCTCAGCCCGGCAGGGGAGAAGGGAGCCGTATAGACTTCCATCCTGCGGGCGTCTATCATAGGCACTATGGCCGTGCATCCTTCGGGTACCAGGCCGTCTTCTATGCCTTGGCGGGCAAGAATGTCCAGCGTGCCTGCCGCAATCAGGGGAATCCCCGCTCCGAAACAGAGGCCCTTTGCCGTGGAGGAGCCGACCCGCAGCCCCGTATATGACCCGGGGCCGGCGCTCACGCACACGGCGTCGCAGTCCTGTACGCGAAGCCCCAGCTCGAGGAGCATTTCCTTTATGAAGGGGGCCGTCATCGCGGCGTGTGACTTGGGCGTGTCGCTCTGCCGTGAGCACACCACCCGCCCGTCCACTTCCACGGCAGTGGAGCACAGGGCTGTGGAAGTCTCGATGAGAATTATCCTTGGCATATCAGGGCTTTGATTTTTGGGAACACGACCTGTATCATATCCTTGAGGGTGTTGTAGACCACCGCATCGTCGAGCTTTCCCCTGCTCACCATACCGAACTTGTTGTTCAGACCTTCGAATACCATGATCGCGAGACCCAGGATGAGAGCCGTCTTAGCGATGCCGAGCACGCATCCCAGCAGTTTGTTGACCCATCCCAGAGATGCTATGCTGATGACTTTGCAGATGAGCCGGCCCAGAAGATTGAGCAGAAGCACCGCCACGACGACGATTATTGCGAAGCTGATGACATACAGCAACTTGGGGTCCATTGTCATAAACTCGAAGCCGGACAGCCAGCCGCTCACAATCTGGGAGAAGCGGAACGCCGCCCAGGCGCCGACAACTATCGAGGTAATGTCCACAATCTGTTTCACCAGCCCCTTGGATATGCCGCTGACAATCGCGGGTATGAAACAAACGAGCAGAATAATGTCCAGAATAGCCATACTTATTGCTTAAAAACGTAGAATTTATTAAATTTGCAAATTCATTAAATGCAAAATTAAGACAAAAAATATGACTTTCAAAGAATATAAGGGACTTGATTTGGTGGCGGCATCGGAGGCCGTTCTGGAGCGTTGGAGGCGGATGGATGCGTTCAGACAAGCCTTGAAGATACGTGAGGGCGCCCCCGAGTTCATTTTCTTTGAGGGGCCTCCCAGCGCCAACGGTATGCCGGGCATACATCACGTGATGGCCCGCAGCATCAAGGACGCCGTCTGCCGCTACAAGACGCAGACCGGCTATAAGGTGCGCCGCCGCGCAGGATGGGACACGCATGGTCTTCCCGTGGAGCTTGGAGTGGAGAAGAAGCTCGGCATCACCAAGGAGGATATCGGAAGCAAGATCAGCGTGGAGGAATACAACGCCGCCTGCCGCAGCGAAGTGATGAAGTACACCGCCGAATGGCGCACTCTCACGGAGCGTATCGGCTACTGGGTGGATATGGATGACCCGTACATCACATATGACAACCGCTATATCGAGACCCTGTGGTATCTGCTCAAGGACATCTACGGCAAGGGCTACCTCTACAAAGGCAAGAGCATCCAGCCTTACAGCCCCGCCGCCGGCACCGGCCTGAGCTCCCACGAACTCAACCAGCCGGGCTGCTACCGCGACGTCAAGGATACCACCTGCTGCGCGCAGTTCAAAGTGAAGGGTGAGGAGGACCTGTACTTCCTTGCGTGGACCACAACCCCCTGGACCCTGCCTTCCAACACAGCCCTTTGCGTGGGCCCCAATATCGATTATGTCAAGGTGCGCAGCGCCAACCCCTACAACGGCGCTCCCGCCACCTACATCCTTGCAAAGGCTCTTGTGGGTGCGTGGTTCGGCGACAAGGTCCCCTTTGAGGTGCTTCCCGGCACGGTCAAGGGCACGGAGCTCGCCGGGATGGAATATGAGCAGCTGATACCCTGGTTCAATCCCGGAGAAGGGGCTTTCCGCGTGATACTCGGAGATTATGTCACCACCGAAGACGGTACCGGCATTGTGCACATCGCCCCCACTTTCGGCGCCGACGACGCCAAGGTTGCAAAGGCCGCCGGAGTGCCGGGAATGTATGTGACCGACAAAGGCGGCAACCCTCAGGCGCAGGTGGATTCCCGGGGGCGCTTCTACCGCCTCGAGGACCTCGACCCCGCTTATGTGGCCTCCAGAGTGAGTCCCGAATATTCCGAATGGGCGGGCCGCTATGTCAAGAATGCATACGATGGCTCCCTTCCTGCGGACGCTCCCACCCTCGACGTGGATATCTGCGTGATGCTCAAGGCCTCCGGCAAGGCTTTCCGCATAGAGAAGCACGTCCACACCTATCCCCACTGCTGGCGCACGGACAAGCCTGTGCTCTACTATCCTCTCAACTCCTGGTTCATCAAGGCCACTGCTGTGCGCGAGAAGATGATGGAGCTCAACGCGGACATAGTCTGGAAGCCGGAAGCCACCGGTACGGGGCGCTTCGGCAAGTGGCTCGAGAACATTCAGGACTGGAACCTCAGCCGCAGCCGCTACTGGGGCACTCCGCTCCCCATCTGGCGCACCGAAGACGGCCGCGAAGAAATCTGCATCGGCACCATAGCCGAGCTCTACAGCGAGATAGACAAGGCCGTCTCGGCCGGTATTATGACCGAGAACCCTCTCAGGACGGCAGGCTTCGATCCCGCCGATATGAGCAAGGACAATTATGACCGCATCGACCTTCACAGGCCTTATGTGGACAACATATTCCTGGTGAGTCCTTCCGGCAGGAAGATGACCCGCGAGACCGACCTGATAGACGTGTGGTTCGACTCCGGCTCGATGCCCTATGCCCAGACAGGCCTGCGCGGAGTGGACAGCCCCGATTTCGGCCGCACCGCGGACTTCATTGCCGAAGGCGTGGACCAGACGCGCGGATGGTTCTACACTCTGCACGCCATCCACACGATGGTGAGCGGCACCCCTGCCTTCAAGAGGGTCATCTCCAACGGCCTTGTGCTCGACCGCAAGGGCGAGAAGATGAGCAAGCGCCTTGGCAACGCCGTGGATCCCTTCAAGGCAATGGACACATATGGTCCCGACCCCCTGCGCTGGTATATGCTCACCAACGCCCAGCCCTGGGATAACCTTCGTTTTGACGAGGCCGGAGTGGACGAGGTGCGCCGCAAGTTCTTCGGTACCCTCTACAACTCCTACTCCCTGTTTGCGGTCTATGCCAACATAGACAACTTCGATCCTTCCGTCCCGGCCGTCCCGTTTGCTGAGCGTCCGGAATTCGACAGGTGGATGGAGAGCAAGGTCAACAGCCTGATAGCCAAGGTGGAGGCCGCTTATGAGGACTATGACATAACCACGGCCGGTCGCCTGATTCAGGATTTTGTCTGCGACGATTTCTCCAACTGGTACATACGTCTCAACAAGAAGCGCATCTGGGTGTCCGGGATGTCGCAGGACAAGCTCTCGGCCTATCAGACCATCTGGTCGGCCCTCAAGACGGTCGCCCTGCTGTCTGCCCCCATAGCACCCTTCTATATGGACCAGTTGTATCTGGACCTCACCGCGCAGAGCGTTGAAGGCGCCTCCTGCGCATCCGTGCATTTCGAGATGATGCCCGACTCCGACGCCTCCGTGATCGACGAGGAGCTGGAGGAGAGAATGGCGCTCGCCCAGAAGGCCTGCTCGATGATTCTGTCCCTTCGCAAGAAGGTAGGCATCAACGTGAAGAAACCTCTGCCGCGCATAATGATTCCGCTGGTTGCGGGAAGGCTTCGCTCGCGTCTTGAGGCCGTAATGCCGGTGATTCTCGCCGAGGTCAACGTGAAGGATTACGAATTCATATCCGACACCACCGGAGTCATCACCAAGAAGATAAAGCCCAATTTCAAGACTCTTGGCAAGGTGTACGGCCCCCGTATGAAGGAGATTGCGGCCGCCTTCCAGAAGCTCTCGCAGCAGGAAATCAACGATATGGAGAGATGCGAGGACGACTATGTGCTTCCTCTGGAGGGAGGAGACGTGGTGGTGGCGAAGACTGACTACGAAATCCATTCCGAGGATATGCCGGGCTTGCTTGTGGCTTCCGAAGGGCAGCAGACCATAGCTCTGGACATCACGATGACTCCCGAGCTTGTGGAGGAGGGAATCGCGCGCGAGCTTGTCCGCCCCGTGCAGAGCCTGCGCAAGGCTCGCGGTTTCGAGGTCACGGACAGGATACATACGGTCATCTATGCAGACGGAGCCGCCCTCGCGGACATCGCTTCGTGCCTGAATCATTTCAAGGACTATGTCGCCAGCCAGACCCTGTCCCTGAGTATCGCCCTCAAGCCTCTTGCCGAGGCTCCGGACGATGCCGCGCAGGTGGAGTGGGACGACCAGACAATAAAGATATCAATAACACGTAATCAATAGCAAGACTATGGCAGAAGACACTAGAACACGCTATTCGGACGAGGAACTCGCCGAGTTCAAAGTCATCATCGAAAATATGCTCGCAAAGGCCAAGGCGGAATATGCGACCCTCCGCGAGGTCGTGATGCACGGAGGCACCAATGACATCGAGGACACTTCGCCGTCTTTCAAGACCGTCGAAGACGATGGCGCCAACCAGCTCACAAAGGAGGAGGCAAGTTCTCTTGCACAGCGCCAGTACAAGTTCATCCAGAACCTTGAGGCCGCCCTCGTGCGCATCGAGAACAAGACCTACGGCATTTGCCGCGTCACGGGCAAGCTCATCCCCAAGGAGAGACTGCGCCTCGTGCCGCACGCCACTCTCACGGTGGAGGCCAAGGAGAATCTTGCAAAGCAGGGCAAGAACTGATGAAAGTCTCCAAAGGGACGCGCCTGATTGCCCTCGGCGTTGCGCTTGTCGTAATTGACCAGATAATCAAATATCTGGTCAAGGCCAATATGTCCGTAGGGGAGCAGATTCCCGTCATCGGGCAGTGGTTCCGCCTGTGCTTCGTGGAAAATGAGGGGATGGCCTTCGGGATGAAGTTCGGAGGCGCTGTGGGCAAGTTCCTGCTGTCGCTGTTCCGGCTGTGCCTGTGTGGCGCCCTCGTGTGGTGGATTTCGAGCTTGTGCCGCAAGGGAGCCGCCCCCACCGGGGTGCTCGTGGGCCTGACCTTGATTACGGCAGGAGCCTTCGGCAACATTATCGACTGCCTGTTCTACGGGCTCATTTGGGATTACGCCCCGTTTATGTTCGGCAGAGTGGTGGATATGTTCTACTTCCCGATTATCCGCACCGCAGAGAAGGTCATATTCTTCAGTCCGGTGTTCAACTTCGCCGACAGTTGCGTGACGGTGGGCGCTTTCTATCTGCTGCTCTTCCAGTGGAAGTTCTTCTCCTCTAAATAGAGGCGTTGAGACGCGCCGTCTCTTTCAGGTCAAGAGCCGACACAAGCACGCTCACGGGATTATAGACCCTCACTCCCGCGCTCATTTCTATCTGCCACTTGCAGGTCTCGCAGTCCGTGACCACGGCGCTCACGCCGCTTTCCCTGATGAGGGAGAAAAGCTTTGAGCCTATTTTCTGTGAGTGGGGGTAATTCTCTTTTTTGAATCCGAATGTGCCGGCGATGCCGCAGCACTCCTGCGGGAGTTCGACCAGATCCAGCCCCGGTATCATCCTCAGCATCCCAATCGAGTACTGTTGCCAGCCGAGTTTCTGCATATGGCAGGCGGTGTGGTAGGCATAGCGCGCCCTCCATCCGCTCTTGAACGCCAGACGCACTTCCCCGCGCTCGATTCTGTCGAAAAGGAATTTGGTCGCAAGCATCAGCGAAGGCCTCACCTCGGAGGTGTCCAGCCCCAGAAGGTGGTCATATTCGTCTCTCATCGTGAAAGTGCAGGTGGAGCTGGTCGTGAGTATGGCCCCGGACCCTTCTGAAAGGGCTTTGCGGAAGGCTTTCAGATTGGTTGAGGCCTGCTTGCGGGCCCTTGCTCCCATCCCGTTGGAGATGAGCGCGACGCCGCAGCATTTCTCGTCTTCCAGCAGCCGTACACCGTAGTGGCAGGCGTTCAGCAGAGTGACCAGGTCCTTTCCCAGAGCAGGGTAATTGTAGTTGACGTAGCAGCCGTGGAAGTAGCTCACATAGCGCTTGAAGCCTTCTTGCGAGGGGGCTTCTTTGCTCTTCGCCCAGGAGGTGAACTTCTGCGCGCTGTATTCGGGGAAAGTGCGGCGGGAGTCCACCCCGAAGATGTCCATCACTTTTTTCGCCGCTGGGGTCTTCAGCACCGGATTCACGACAGGGGCGAGCGGCGAGGCAAGAGAGCCCACCAGGTCGGTGCTTGCGAGAGCAAAGTCGCGAAGGGGCTTGCTCTGGCGGCCGTAGCGCAGACGCGCAGTCTGGATGATGTCTCCCACTTTCACTCCCGACGGGCAGGCCACCTCGCACCTCTTGCAGTTGAGGCAGTACTTGAGCGTGAGGTCATAGAAAGCGGGATCCTTGAGGCGGTAGCGCTCCCCGTCCGGTCCGGCCTGCTTGGGCCCCGGGTAATCGGGATTCGCCGCCATCATCGGGCAGACGCTGGTGCACAGATTGCACTTGAGGCACTGTTCGAAGTTGCCTGCGCTTATATTATTCTCCTGCATACTTCCAAAGCTGATTTTACTATGTCCACTTTACCTGCAAGCACCTCTCCTGCGGCATACAGGTTCTCCGCTCTCTTGCCGTCGAACAGGACCCTGCCTTCTCTGTCCGTCTGCACCCCGAAACTCTCGAAGGGCTGCGGGGCGAAGAAGTCGGGGTCGTACCAGAGGTCGCGGCATCCCTCAAATTGCACGTCCGCTCCGAAGACTGTCTCGCGAACGGAGTCCATATCTGCGGCAAGCCCCTTGCTGAAGAACGCCCCGGTGCATAGGATGAACGCTCCCGCTTCCAGAAGGGTGTCTTCGAGGTTGCGGGTGCGCACCGCCTTGAGCCTCAGACCGTCCCACAGGCCGCCGGTGACGGAATCCCCCATCAGCAGAGTGCCTCCCGTGGCAAGGAATTCCGCCTTGGGAGTCTTGTGGAGGGACAGCCCTTCAGATACGACGCAGCACCGCAGTCCCGCTTTCTGCAGCTCGAGGCCCGCCGTCATTCCGGCGAGTCCTCCTCCGATTATCACGATATCATAGTTCATCTCCTTTACCTCCTTCTGCATATTGTTTGCGCATGAATTCCATCTCCCGCAGGCTTTCGCCCCAGCAGACGGGCGTGATGCCTTTCCATCGCTCGGCGATGTACTCACGGATGAACTCGTGGGCCTTTTCCGGACATCCCAGCACCTCGGAGAGCACCTCTGCCACCCTCTTGGTGCAGAACGAGCCCTGACAGGTGCCCATCCCCGCCCTTGTGCGGCGCCGCAGGTCCACGAGGTTGTGGACGTCAAGGAACTTCACCGCGTATTCTATCTCGGCGCGGGTGACGTGTTCGCACTCGCAGATTACTTCCGACTTGTCGGCAAAATCCATTTTCCCCACATTGGCTCCGTGTCTGTTCTCCGCGGCTTTCCTGCCGAGAGAATCGCTGAGCGGCCGCTTGTCGTGAGGTTCCGAACCCGGGAGGGGCAGGACGGCGGTGCGGCAATGCCCTCCCACGCCCAGTTTGCGGCACACGAGGTCTGTCGCCATCTCGGCCATCAGGCGGTAGCTTGTGACCTTGCCTCCGGTGATGGTTACGAATCCGGACACGCCGTCGCGGGTTTCGTGGTCGAGCAGTACTATGCCGCGGGAAATGCTCCTGCCGCTGGGGTCGTCGTCGGCAGCCACCAGCGGGCGCACTCCGGCGTAGGCCCGCAGCACTCTTGTGGATGCGAGTGAAGGGGCCAGTTTGCTGCCTTCCTGCAGCAGCAGGCTTACCTCGTCTGCGGTGACCCTCAGGTTGTCGCACAGCTCGAGGGGTACCTTGTCGCTTGTGGTGCCTATGACGCAGACCACGTCTCCGGGCACGAGAATGTCGGCGTTGGAAGGCTTGCGGCAGCGGTTTATCACCATCCGGTTGACCCTGTGCCCGAATATCAGAAGCGAGCCCTTGGCAGGGAACATGCTTATCTGCGTGCCTGCCATAGCGGCTATCCTGCCGCCCCAGATGCCGGCGGCGTTGACCGTGACGCCGGCGCGCACTTCGGTCTTCTGCCCGGTCTTGACGGAGGTGAGCTGCACGCCTTCCACCCTGCCGCCGGTGGTCAGCAGACCGGTGACTTCGTGATAGGTGAGCACTTCCGCTCCGTGCAGGACGGCGTCGAGGACATTTGCAGTCGTGAGGCGGAAGGGGTCCACGGAAGCATCCGGCACCTTCACGGCTCCTATGAGCTCCGGATTCACCGAAGGCTCCAGCCTCAGCGCTTCCTTCGGGTCCATCTCCTCGGCCTTTATGCCGGCTTCGAGACATTTTGCGATGAAAGTCTTCTGGTAGCCGAGGTCGTCTTCCGGCAGGGTGATGAAAAGGCCCTCGGTCTGCTCCACGCAGCCGGAGGCTATGCGCCGCAGGATTTTGTTCTCCCGGATGCATTCGGCGGCCGATTCGCGGTCGGTCACTGCATAGCGTGCACCGGAGTGCAGCAGGCCGTGGTTGCGCCCTGTGGCTCCGTTGGTGAGGTCGAACCTTTCCACAAGAAGGGTGCGCAGGCCTCTGAGCGCGCAGTCCCGTGCCGTGCCGGCTCCGGTGATGCCGCCGCCGATTATGATGACATCGTATTCTTTCATATTTACCATAGCAGTTCCAGTGTGCCGAAAAATTCAGGTCGGTGGAAGTCGGGGGCTGGGGTGAGGACCGGATTCCAGCTCACGAAGTGGGGGACGGCGGTCTTGTCGCCGCATTTGTAGAAGTTGGCAAGGAGCCTTCCGGGGCGAGGCCCGCAATCCAGAAGGGCGAAGGGGACCTCAAGCTCCAGGCTCCAGACGGCATCCCGCAGATCCAGCGGAGCGTGGGGCAGAGAGGAGCGGCGCACCACTTGCTCCATTTTCCCGGCTCCGAAGTGCTCGAAGTCTGAGCGGGAGCGGCGCTTTGCGGCAAGGCCTGTGCCTATGCAATTGGTCTCGAAGTTGAAATACTGTTCGCTGCCGGGAGCCTTCACGAAAAACTCCACGCAGCTGTCCTCCCACACCGGTCCGTTGGACTCGAGGGTCACGGCGCGGGCGTTTTTCTCGCTCACCTCGAAACGCAGCAGGACAGAACTGTCACTGTGCGCTATGGCCACGCTCACATCCGGCTTGTAGGGGTAGGCGTCTGGCCAGGGGACCTGTTCGAGAGTGAATCTCGTGAATGCGCCCGTCTCTTCGAAACTTCCGGCGCAGGGGACGGTGATTGTATTCATTTGTGTCTGTTTTTGTAGCAGGTTCTGTTGGTGCACACTTCGCACCTGTAAGGTTGGGGTACGAGGTCCTTTCCTATGGCGAAAAAGCCGCTGACGGATTTTTCCGGGCTCATCAGACAGCTCTCGGAAAGAGTCACTCCGCAGGGCTCGCTGTCCGGGAAAAGGGCGAAGAGCCTCTTCTGCTCGCGGATGTCCCAGGCGCAGTAGCCGGGGCTGTAGGGCAGGGAATGCGGGGCATTGATGCCGGCGGCGAGATCCCTTTCCAGAGCCTTCACGCACTCTTCTGCAATCACGCTCCCGACAGCATCGGCCACGTACTCGGAGAGGATGTCTCCGCTCTTCTTGAGCGAGGACAGCCAGACGCTGAATTCCCGGCCTGCGGTGGCGATGAATATGCAGGCTTCCGTCATGCCTTCCAGATAGGAGGCTATTATGCCGCCCACCTTGAAGATTGTGCCGCCAATCTCGGCAGTGCCGCTGCCCAAGGGGCGGGCGGGGACGCGGCCGCAGATATACTTCGGCCTTGCAATGGAGGCCGCGGCTCCGAGCGTCTCGTCCACGATCTCCCGTATAGCCGGCTCCGGGGTGGCTCCGCCGTATCTCATCGTGGAGTAGACTTCTTCCGCCTTGATTCCGAGGCTGCTGAAAGGTATTTCAGTGACTTTCATTGCTTGTCGGGAGAAATGGTGACACTTGTCTTCAAACGGATGTCCGCGGAGGATGAGCCTATGTTGACTTCGAACTCTCCCGGTTCTATGACCTCGTGCATCTGCCTGTCCAGCATCGTGAAGTCTTCCGGGGTGAGGATCATCCGGATTCTGCGGCTCTCTCCCGCCTCCAGATGCACGCGCTCGAACCCGCGCAGGAGCAGGTCATAGATAGTGATGGATGACGTGAGGTCGTGCAGATACAACTGCGGGACTTCATCGCCTGCGAGAGCGCCTGTGTTGGCGAGCGTGAAGCTGACAGTCAGGCTGTCGGAGGGCAGGAGCGTGGATTTGCTAAGCGAGATGTCCGAGTACTCGAAGCTGGTGTAGCTCAGGCCGTGGCCGAAGTTGTACAGGGCTCCGTTGATGCGGGTCATCTTGCCGTCCGGGCCAAGTCCGGCGCCGCCGTCCACCTGCGACCCGGGTTTGTAAGGGAAATTCAGAGGTATCTGGCCCGCAGTGCGCGGGAAAGTCACGGAGAGCTTGCCGCCCGGGTTATATTCTCCCAGGAGGGCCTGCGCCACCGCCGTGCCTCCGTGGGCTCCGGGGTAGAATGCCTGAAGGATTGCCGGGACGTTCCTGTCGGCCCAGTTGCAGCTCACGGGACGCCCGGTGACGAGCACCAGCACCGTCGGCTTGCCCGTGCGGAAGACTTCCTTCAAAAGCAGGTCCTGGCAGCCGGGCAGGTCGAGCGAGGAACGGCTGCGGTTCTCTCCGCAGGTCCTCAGGTTGCCTCCCAGTACGACCACTGCGACATCTGCCCCCTTGACAGCTTCCACGGCTTCCGCTATGCCGTCAAGCTCCTCCTGCGTGGGCTCGTATCCGAATATTTCCGATTCCGGCCAGCGGGAATCGACGGTCTCGCAGCCTTTGACGCACACTACCTCCGCGCGCCCTTCGAGAACTTTCTGCAGGCCGCCGAACACCGTCACGGATTCTGTGGCCTGCGGACCGTAATGGATGTGCGCATAGGAATCGTCGTCCGCGTTGGGGCCCACCACGGCCACGCGGTGAAGAGTCGAGGGGTCCAGCGGCAGCAGGCCGTCGTTTTTGAGAAGCACGAGCGACTCCTGCGAAGCCCGCAGCGCCTGGGCGTTGTTCTCCGGTCCGTTGACGACGGCGTCGGCCCTCGCCATATCCTCCTTTGAGACATAAGGCTTGTCGAACAGGCCCACAAGGAACTTGACGCGCAGGATGTCCCGCACGCGCTCGTCTATCGTTTCCATCGGGACACTGCCTTCCCGGACAAGCTCGCGCAGAGGCTCTATGTATGAGTCAGGGCTGCGGAAGGTGCAGCGTATGTTCAGGCCCGCCTCCACGCTCTGCCGCACTGCGTCCTTTATTGATTCGGCGGTGTGGTGCTTCATATACAGGTATTCCACGGCGTCGGAGTCGCTGACCACATAGCCGCGGAAGCCGAAATCCCCTCTCAGACGGTCCGTGAGCCAGTATTTGCTGCCCTGTATGGGCTCGCCGTCATAGTCGTTGTAAGAGCTCATCGCTCCCAGCAGGCCGGCGTGGCGGCAGACCTGCTTCCAGGGGTAGAGATGTATGTTCTCCACTTCGTGGGGCGCTTCGTGCGGGTCGCAGCGGGCCATCCCCTCGCGGGCGGCCTTGCCGTTGGAGTAAATCGCGAAATGCTTCGCGGTCGAGGCTACCTGATAGTCGGTCTGGAGCCCTCGCACCATCTCTATGCCGAGGCTTGCCACCAGATATGGGTCTTCGCCGTAGATTTCTTCGTAGCGGCCCCATCTCTGGTCCCTGCCCACGTCGAGGATGGGCGCGTAGATGTTGGTGTAGCCGAGCAGTCTGCCTTCGCTGCCTGTTATCTGTCCCACCCGGTGTATCAAGTCCCTGTCCCAGGTGCATCCCAGAGCTATCTGGGTGGGGAAATTGGTTGCCTTGTATGCTTCCACGCCGCGGATTCCCTCATTGGTGAAATCCACCGGGATGCCGAGGCGCGTCTGCTCCACGAACCACCTCTGCACCGTGTTGAGCGCTTCGGCGTGCGTGGAGGCCGGCCATATCCAGGGGCTTTCCGTGGAGGGAGGTATCCCCCAGCCCACGAAAGAGTTGAGGTGCTCGTCTATGGCGCCGATGCCGTCTTTCCAGATGCGCTCTTTCCATTCGGGGGTCGGAAGCTGGTCCTGAAGCACCCGCCGGTAGCCGTAGAGGGTCGCCATCTGGCAGGTCTTCTCCTCGAGGGTCATCCGGCCCAGAAGGTCTTCTATGCGTGCGTCTATGCTCTGCCCGGGGTCTTCATAGATGTCCTTGACTCCGTTTTTGTTGAAGTCTGTCCATCCCTTGTGGTAGATTGATGCGCTCTTCCTGCCCCCCGCCGCGAGCGGGAGCGCCAGAAGGATTGCCGAGAGGACGCAGAGGGTTTTGAGGCGGCGGATGGATTTTTTCATGTCACATTTTAAAGATGTAGCGAATTTATGAAAAAAACCATCAAAAACTTTATAAAAATACAACTTTGTCCCTAAATTTACGGTGCATTTATAATCTTGCTCCCATGCGTATCTTCCGCCATCTTTTCCTGCCGGCCGTCGCCGTGCTGTGCGCCCTTTTCTCCGTGTCCTGCGCAGAATCCCCTCTGGAGAGCCTCAGAGAGGATTTTGACAATCCCGGCTCCGACTGCAAGCCTCTTGTGTGGTGGCATTGGATGAACGGCAACGTCACCTGTGACGGCATCCGCAAGGACCTTGTCTGGATGCACGATGTGGGCATCGGGGGAGTGTTCCTTTTCGACGCGGGGAATTTCAGAGGACAGATTGTGCCGCAGAGGCTGCCTTATATGTCCGAAGGCTGGAAGGACGCTTTCCGCTACAGCCTGGAGCTTTGCGACTCCCTCGGTATGTCGATGTCTCTGGCCAGCTCTCCCGGATGGAGCATCACCGGAGGGCCCTGGGTGTGCGAGGACGATGCCCAGAAAAAGATAGTCTGGAGCATCTGCGAGCTGGAAGGAGGAACCGTCTTTGAAGGACCTTTGCCCGAGTTCCCGAGCGTTGCCGGTCCCTATCAGGAGGAGATGAAATACCCGTCCACCCCCGACAGGTACCGCTACAGCCGCGACGTGTGTGTGGTGGCCGTACGCAAGCCTGTCTGCGACACTGCCCGCATAGTGGAGTCGGAGGTCAAGGCCGGCTTCAGGATGAACTACAAGATTGCGGACAACTTTCCCACGCCGCCGACCGCCGACTGCACGGCCCTCGGGGACGTGATCGACCTGACCGCGGACTATTCCGACGGCATTCTCCGCTGGACGGCTCCCGAAGGCGGCGTCTGGAAAATCTACCGCTTCGGCTGCAGCCTGCTCGGCCACGTCAACGGCCCCGCCACCCCCGAGTCCACAGGCCTTGAGGTGGACAAACTCGACAAGGGGGCCGTGGCGCGCTATTATGACAATTATCTTTCTATGTTCGCCCGCGCCATAGACCCTGAAGCAGAAGGCCCGGAAGCCCTCAAGGGACGCATCAGCTCAATGGTGATAGACAGCTACGAGTCCGGCAAGGCCACCTGGACCCCGGCGATGGAGCGGGAGTTCGAGGCCCGTCGCGGCTACGCCCTCCGCCTCTGGCTGCCTGTTCTGACAGGGCAGATAATCGGCAGTGCGGAGCAGAGCGAGCGCTTCCTTTTTGACTGGCGGCAGACGCTCGGGGAGCTCATCGCCGAAGCCCATTACGACGGCGCGAACGACATTCTGCATCCTCTCGGGATTGCCCGCTACAACGAGGCGCACGAAGAACGCACCTCCTTCACCGGCGACGGGATGATGGTCAAGCGCAGCGCCGATGTGCCCATGAGCGCTTTCTGGGTGCGTTTCAATGCTGGATGGTACTCCTCCTACCCGACCTCTGAAGCGGACGTGAGGGAGTGCTCCTCGGTCGCGCACATCTACGGCCAGAACGTCTGCGCCGCCGAATCCTTCACCACCAACGGTTTCCCCGGCAAGTGGGATGGCTTCGGCGCCTATCGGTGCCATCCCGGCAATCTCAAGAGGGTGGCCGATGCCGCCTTGGCCTGCGGGCTCAACAAGTTCGTCATCCATTCCAGCGTGCACCAGCCCTGCGACGACGTGGTGCCGGGCCTGGGGCTTGACCGCTACGGCCAGTGGTTCAACCGCCACGACACCTGGGCTACCGAAGCCGGGCCGTGGATCGCTTACCTCACCCGCAGCTCCAGTATGCTCCGCGCCGGTCGCCATGTCGCCGACATCGCCTATTTCTATGGCGAGGACAGGAACATTACCGCCCGCTTCATGCATGAGCGTCCGCAGATTCCCGCCGGCTGGAACTTCGACTATGTCAACGCCGACATCCTGCTCAATGTCTTCAAAATCAAGGGCGGCCGCCTGGTGACCGCCAGCGGGATGAACTATGCCGTACTGCGCATAGACCCGCAGGTGAAGCGCATGTCCCTGCCTGTGCTCGAGAGGATTGCGCAGTTCGCCCGCGCCGGGGTGACCATCATCGGCCCCAAGCCTGAAGGGCCCGCCAATCTGAAGGCGGACCGGACCCTCTTCAGCGCTCTTGCGGACGAAGTGTGGGCGCTGCCCAACGTGAGCGACGGAAATTTTGACCCCTGCCTTGCCGGCATCGCGCCGGATGTTCTGGACCTACCGGACAGCGCGTTCTTTGTCCACCGCAGCGTGGAGGGAGGAGACCTCTACTGGATAGCGAACAATTGTTCACGCGAGCGCGAGTTCACCGTTTCGCTGCGCTGCAAGGCCGCTTCGGCCGAGATTTGGCATCCCGATTCGGGCGTGCGCGAGAAGGCTTGCTTCAAAGGAGCGGACGGCCGCACGCAGGTGACCCTGCGCCTGAGCCCGGACGACGCGCAGTTCCTCGTGCTCTCTCGCAAGGACTGCGCCACGGACGCACAAGAGCCGTTCATCCCTGCGGAAAGCGCTGTCGCTCTCAGCCTGGAAGGGGAGTGGAAGGTGGAATTCCAGCAGGGCAGGGGAGCTCCGGAGCGCGCCAGTCTGGAGGCAGGCTCCTGGACAGAATCTGCGTGCGAGGGCATCAGATATTTCTCGGGCAGGGCGGCATATAGCCGCAGCTTCGAATTCCGCCCCGGGCAGGGATGCAGGTATTTTCTTGACCTTGGCGATGTGTGCAATATGGCGCACGTGTATCTTAATGGCCGTGACCTGGGCCTTCTGTGGAAGAAGCCGTACCGGGTGGAGATAACGGACGCGCTCGAGTGTGGCGGCAATGACCTTCGGGTGGAAGTCATCAACTCCTGGGCCAACCGCCTCATCGGAGACGAGCAGCCCGGGGCCTCCCGCACTCTCACCTATACGGTGATACCTTTCTATTCCGCCTCCTCCCCCCTGCCCCCTTCCGGCCTCCTTGGCCCCGTGAGGGTGGAGTGCTCGACGGAAATCCTATAGGAAAAGGACTTTGTCCTTGAGCGTTTTCACGGCTCTTCTCGAGGCGTAGAGCTCCACCTCGCCGAAGGGCGGGACCAGATTGCAGCGGAGGGTCTTGTTCTCGATTGAGGCTATGTAGTCGAGGTTCACTATGAGGTCTTCCCGAATCTTCATAAGGCGGGAACTCGTCTGCAGAATCTTCTCTGCGGTGTCGCTTTTCTTCAGGGACGCCTCCGAGGCGTCGGAGAAGTGGATGTCCCAGTTCCTGCGGCTGTTGTCGTAGCTGAAATACACTATCTCCCTTATGGTGGTGATTCTGGTCCTGCTGAGCGTGTTGATGGCTATCTTGCGGGAATCTTCCAGCAGCTCGGTGAGCGAGCGCCAAATCACGCCCGGGTCTATCGCGCCCTTTTCCCTGACCCTGCATATGAGGGCGTCGAGTTCTTCTTCCGTGTAGGGCTTGAGAAGATAGTCGAAGGCCGACACCCTGATGGCGTCTATCATATACTTTTCGTATGCGCTGTAGAAGACGATGCTCACCCCCTGCTGGAGCTTGGGCTGTACTTCGCGTATGATTTCTATGCCGGTGCGGTCGGGCATCTCGACATCGATGAAAATGAGGTCCGGCTGCACTGAGAGCAGCATTGCGGCGCCTTCGGAGCTGTCGGTCGCCGTTCCGCAGATGTTTATGAAGGGATACTTCGCGAGGTCTTTGGAGAGTACGTCTATGCAGGCCTGCTGGTCGTCAATTATCGCTGTTGTGATCTGTCTCATTTGATGCGGGCATTTCCGGATGGGGCTCCGGGGAAGACATATATTTCAGAAATTAAAATGACGAAGCATATGAAACATTTTTCGGTAATACTGGCAGCGGCGGCAATACTGACGGGCGCCTGCAGCGAAATCCAGAATCCTGAGGACATGAAAGGACGTCAGGAGATTGAGTTGTCACTGCATATGGGATCATACCAGACCAAAGCGACCGACACCGCCTTCGAAAACGGCGACGAGATGAACCTTGTGGTGTCCTGGGGAGAGAAAATGTCCGGCCCGATAGAGCTTCGGAAAGCGACATACCAGAACGGGAAACTCTCGTTGGACAGCCCCCTGTACTGGCCGGAGACTCCCGGCTGGGAAGAAGCCGACTTCATTATCATCTACCCCTACCAGTCCGGCATCACGGCTGAGAATCTCCTGACTGAGTTTGTGCAGTCCTATCCTTTTACGGTGAACGCAGACCAGAGCACGCACGAACTCTATACGGCATCCGACTTAATCGCAGGCGGTGCTTATGAGGTCCAGGAGGACGAATCACCGTGCGTGGTGAAGATGGAGCTTGAACATAGGCTTTCCAAAGTGGCCGTGAACTGCTCCCGTGCATGAGTGCATCAGCGCAGCAGGAGCAGTGAGCCAATATTTTTCCAAGAAACAGGTTTGCCGAATATCAATAAAGAAAACCGAATAACCAGAGAGGTATGCGGCTTTCGGAGCCGACTTCGGTATCGTCCACGGCGAGAAAACTGTCAGGGATGTCAGCAATCTGCTCGAATGTCTTACTCTTTCCGCCGACTTCAAACAGAAACCTGTCGTCAATCAGGAAGTCGCCCTGCTTAGGATAGCTGACGTCGTGCAGGACGCGCAACTGGCTGCTGAAGAATGTCTCGCGCTCGTTTCCTTTGTCCGCTCTCGGACAGAGTACATGCATCAGATTGGGGTTGGCCAGGTAAATCTTGTCCGGCTTAGCGAGAGATTTGTAGTTCTTTGCCTTTGCATTAAGCAGGTAAAGGACTTGTGCCTTGTCAAGCGCGTAGAGCATTTTGAGCCCCGATTCGTTGTCTGTCGAAAGTTGGCGCCAGAGTTCCGACATCTTGGGCTCGAACGGGACTCTCTCGCTGATTATCATAAGGAGTTTCTTTACCTTCTGCAGTGTCTCGTATGTCACTTTTTCGACTGCAGGTAGGTCGGAATCAATAACCACGGTTACGGTCTCGCGCAGCCGCAAAGGGAAATCATCCAACGATTCGCGATAAAATGGATAGTATCCGTGGGCCAGATAATTCTCGAACAATGGAGCCACCTTGATTTTACGCACTATCTCCATTGCTTTTCTGACGTGGCCGTTAAGGATGTCATCCAATTCTATCGGATTTGCTTCCAGAATGCCTTCCAACTTCAGGTATTCACGAAATGAAAGCCCGTAAAGGGTGTATGGAGTCTGCCTGCGGGACATATCCACGGTGGCATTGTCCAAGACAAGCAGAGAACTGCTCGTGTAAACGATGCTCATATCGGGATAATTGTCATAAATGTTTTTCAAAACGCCGGACCAACCTTCGTAACGATGCACTTCGTCCAGATACAGACGTTCTATGCCGTGTCGGTCCGCCCAATCTACAAGTTCGATAAGGCTATGAGTGGCGAACCACAAGTTATCGAGCGATACATACAGTGTCCTGTCTATATCCTCATAGTTTTCCAGGATATGCTGCAGGAGCATAGTCGTCTTCCCGACGCCTCGTGCCCCCCTGATGCATATAATTCGGGATTTCCAGTTTATTTTGCTGTACAGGTATCTCTTGAAGCGCAGATCAATCTTTGCTATTTTGCGATGGTAGCTGTCATACAGCGGCTGAATTTCTGATTGCTCCATAACCAAATTTTCTTTTCACTGCGACAAAGATAATAAATTTATGTTTCCAACCATAAATAAATCAAAAAAGTTATGGCCGCGACCGAAATGCAGCATTGTTGATTTCGCCTCCGACTGCTTTTCTGCCGCGAACGCTGGATAAAGGTCGGAAAGAAGGGACAGGAACTCGAACCGGACAAGTGCCCACCGGCATAAAATTCGCCCCTTTCCCCCTTCAGCTCTAATCGTCAAAAACTTTTGGAGGTTCGCGGAATTTAGGTTACTTTCGCGAATACAGCGAACAATGTATACAACCACATGAAAATCAGTATCACATCAATTATATTCCTCTCTCTCATTGCTTTAAATTCATGCCACAGAGAAGAGCCCCGTAAAGATGGAGACTGGGAGCCTATTGACTTGTCAATTTCGGAATTGACCTTTGGCCTTGAAGGAGGCACTCAATCAGTGACATCCTTGAATTATCCTAATTGGTGGATATCGTCAATTTGTATTCCAAATAACGGTGAAGAGTTGTGGTACACAACGTCTTATCCTGAAATTTACACTTTAAGTGTAGAAGGACTTTCGGCCGTTGCAAAAACAAATACGGTAGAAGTAACAGTGGACGTGAGTTCTACGCCTCGAAATTGGTCTTTGGAAATGACCGCCGGCGACATTTTCGCTAAAATTAAAATTTCACAACATCAGTAATATCAATCCCCAAAGTTGATCCACTTGCGCAGGGGAGTCACATTGATAGTGAAGCCGTCCTGTACAACAGTTTCTTCCTGATCCCAGGTTATGACAGTAAGGTTCTTGTTATGAAGTTCTCCTGCAGCCTCAACGATTGCATCCAGTTCGCGCTTGCGCGATGTCCTTCCTGACATATCATAGCATACTTGAATGAGTTCGTTCATTGAGTTCCCTTTTCTGCAGACGAAATCCACTTCGCGGTCATTTCGAGTGCGATAATAGAACAGTTCATGTGTTTTCAGGTTATACCCGCGTTTTTGAAGTTCCATGAAAACCATGTTCTCTAGAAGGCGGCCCAAATTCTGTGAAAGTGTGAACGCTCTTGCCAGCACGAAGCCGTTGTCTATGACGTAAACCTTCCTGTCTGCCTTCTTCATCAGTTTGAGTTTGTTGTTGAACCTTGGCAGATATTGGAACAGATAGCAGCTGCGCAGGTATCCGAGGAACTTCTGAACGGTGGTTATGCTGCGCATGTCAAGATCTGCAGCGATGGAATTGGCTGAGAACGGATTGGTGAAGTTGGCAAGAAGCCAGTCAGCGATACTGCTGAGATCCACTACGTTGCGTACCTTGTACCGTCTGACGATATCCTTGAGTATTATGGTATCATACAGGCCGTAGAGGTATGATTGGGTTATCGTCGGGGTCAAAGTTACTTCCGGATAGCCACCGTACCTCATGAATCCGTCAAGAATGTTGTTTGTTGCAGCAATCTCATCCGGAGTGTCCATTCTGATAGACGCTCCTATGTAATTTGAATGTTCCATTGCAGAGAACGGAAACAGGCGGATTTCCACGAAGCGTCCTGTCAGATGTGCCGCAAAGTCATCAGACAGCAGATTTGCATTCGAACCTGTTATAATAAGGTTGATGCCTCTTCTATAGAGTTTCTGTACCCAAAGACTCCACCCGTCCAAATTCTGCACCTCGTCAAGAAGCAGGTATTCATAACCTGGATAAACCTCAGACAAGACCTGCTTCACTACATCCTCGTTGAAATTTGCGAGAAGTTGCGAGTCGTCGAAATTCAGGTAGGCGAAGTTGCGGCCCTTGAGCATCTGCAATGCAAGGACTGACTTTCCGGCACGTCTCGGTCCAACGATCAGCTTTATCGGCTTGCTGTCCAGTATCTCGGTTGCGAATGCCTGAGAGGTGCGTTCCTGATATTCTATTGAAAGGAGTTTGTCGCGTTCTTCTCTCTGTTGAAGGATAATGCTTTTCATTCATTATTTTACTTATATTGGACAAATTTAGGATAATTTATCCAATAAACAAGTTTTGATGAACAAGTTCAGCCGCTCATTTAGTCAAATTACCCCTCAAGGGCATCAGCTCAGGCCTTTCGAGGGGACAATGCCGGGGAGAAAAGTGGTGACTTTGCCGCCGCTTTTTTCGAATTCTTTCTGGGCCTGGGACATCGCCCGAGCCATGTCCTCCGAGGCTTCGTCCAGGAAGCGGACCATCTCCTTGCGGTTGACGCTCACGGCGAGGTCGGCGATCGCCAGAGCCCTTATCATCGCAAGAACGGACAGCTCGTTGCCGCCCCAAAGCGAAGTCACCATTGTAAAAGCGGCCTTGGAAACTGTTTCGGGAACAACATTGGGATCTTTTCTGACATCGAAATCTGTGTTGAAACGGATCTCGTGATCTGAGTACTGGAGTACTTCCAAAATCTTTTTCATAGTTTTTTGTTTTTAATGAGTTAATAAAGAAGCAAGAAAAAAGCGCTACAGGCGCTGATTTCTTGCTTCTTCGTAGCGGGGGGCGGACTCGAACCACCGACCTCCGGGTTATGAGCCCGACGAGCTACCAACTGCTCTACCCCGCGATGTTGAGAGTGCAAATATGCGCATAATTTTCGGAAATGCCAAATTTAATGCATATTTTTGCGCCTCGAACAATCGTTGACATGAAGAAATCTGACATCATCCTTATTGCCTGCGTCTCGGCCGCCGTCTGTGCGTTTGCGCTTATCCCCGGCGCCTGGGCGGGATTCAACTCCGCCACCGCCGCCCATCCTTTCCTGATGAGCTTCGTGAAGTTCTCCATCCTCTCCACCCTCGGAGAGATGATCGGCCTTCGCATCCGCAAAGGGGTCTATTATGAGAAAGGCTTCGGCATCCTTCCTCGTGCCATCGTCTGGGGATTCCTCGGGATGCTCATCTGCGGGGCTTTCATAGTCTTCAAGGCTGGCACCGTGTCCCTGTACGGCGTCCTCGGCGTCAAGCAGGCCGCCGTATGGTTCGCTCCCGGAGCGCCCCTGAGCTGGGGTAAGGTGCTGGTGGCCTTCACTGTGAGCGTGCTTTGCAACACTTTCTTCGCCCCGGTGTTTATGACCTTTCACAAGATCTCTGACACCCATATCCGCAACACCGGCGGCACTCTCGCCGGCTACTTCGGGACCGCGATGCCCGTGCGCCGCATCATCACCACCCTCGACTGGGACACGCAGTGGAACTTCATCTTCAAGAAGACCATCCCCTTCTTCTGGTATCCCGCCCACACCCTGACCTTCCTTCTGCCTGCGAACATACAAGTCCTCTTCGCGGCCTTCCTGGGTGTCGCGCTCGGTGTCATTCTGGCTCTCGCCAACAACAGGAAATAGGCCCCTAGGCCATAAACGCCATCATCCCCTCGATGTCGTCCTTGGGGAAGCGTTTCTGCTCGCCGGAGGCAAGATTCTTTATCTGCACCACTCCGGCGGCGGCCTCGTCCCCTCCGCATATGCTCAGCATGGGGATGTGCTTGCGGTCGGCGTAGTCAAACTGCTTCTTGAGCTTGCAGGACTCGGGGTACACCTCCACTGCCAGTCCCTTTGCGCGGAGGGCGGCTGCGACAGGCAGCACATATGCAGCCTCCGCGGCGCCCATATTGGCAAACAGGAGCGTTGTCGCCGTGCCAAGATTCCCGGGGAACTTGTCCAGCGCTTTTAGCGTGTCGTAAATCCTGTCCGCGCCGAACGATATGCCCACTCCGGACATGTCCGGCAGGCCGAAGATGCCGGTGAGGTTGTCGTAGCGCCCGCCTCCGCTGATGGAGCCGATCTGGAAGTCCAGTGCCTTCACCTCGAAGATGGCGCCGGTGTAGTAGTTCAGCCCGCGCGCCAGAGACAAGTCAATCTCGCAAGGCAGCTTCACGCCCGCGCCCTCTATGTATCCGAACAGCTCCTCCAGCTCGTCCAGACCCTTCAGACCGACTTCCGAGCCCGCCATTATGCGCCTCATCGCGGTGAGCTTTTCCTGCGTGCCACCCTCCAGAAGCAGCACTGGCTCGAGCGTGTCCACGGCCTCCCGGCTGAGCCCCTTTGAGAGCATTTCCTCCTTCACTGCGTCCAGACCTATCTTGTCCAGCTTGTCAATGGCCACGGTGATGTCCACCACCTTGTCGGGCGCCCCGCAGATTTCCGCGAGTCCTGCGAGGACCTTGCGGTTGTTGACCTTCAGCAGCACCCTCACGCCCAGGGCGCTGAACACCTCGTCCACAATCTGCACAAGCTCGAGCTCGCACAGCTGGGAGCGGCTCCCGATGACATCCACGTCACACTGGTAGAATTCGCGGTAGCGCCCTTTCTGGGGACGGTCCGCGCGCCACACCGGCTGCATCTGGAAGCGCTTGAAGGGGAAGGAAATCTCGTTCTGATGCTGCACCACGAAGCGTGCGAACGGGACGGTCAGGTCATACCTCAGCCCCTTCTCGCACACCTGCGAGGCGAGGGGCTTTTCCATATCCACGCCGGCAAATGCGTCGCCTGAATTCAGAATCCGGAAGAGAAGCTTGTCCCCTTCCTCACCGTATTTGCCGAGCAGAGTGCCGAGATTCTCCATTGCGGGAGTCTCTATCTGGGTGTATCCGTATTTTCTGAAGACGCCGCGTATGGTGTCGAAAATGTAATTGCGCTCCGCCATCTCGGTCTGTCCGAAGTCGCGGGTCCCCTTGGGAATTGAAGGTTTCTGTGCCATTGTAAGTAGTAAAATCCTGCAAATTTACTAATTTTGCACGAATAACTTTTCTAAAACTCTGACAATAATGAAACAGTTTCTTAAAATTGCTCTTGCCGCCGCCGTGGGTGTCATAGCGGCTTCGCTGCTGGTGACGATGTGCTCCATAAGCCTTGTGAGCTCCCTTGCCACCGCCGGCAAAACGCAGCCGGACCTCCCCAAGTCGGGTGTGCTCACGATAGATATGTCCAAAATCACGCTCTCCGAGCAGAGCGAAGAGGTCAACCCTCTGTCCTATGTCTCCTCGCAGGTGCCGCAGACCACCCCGGTGGGCCTCTGGGATGCCGTGCAGGCAATCAACGCCGCCGCCACCGACCCGGCGGTGAAGTTCATATACCTCAAGACGGACGGCCTCGGCTCTTCTGTGGCGGCGACTTCGGAGCTGCGTGCGAGCCTTGATAAATTCCGCGCCTGCGGCAAGGCTGTGGTGGCATATATGGAAAATCCCGGCACGCTCTCATACTATCTCGCTTCGGTTGCCGACAAGGTCTATATGACCTCTCATACAGGCGGCACCTACACGATGACAGGCGTGGGATCGCAGATGTTCTTCCTCGGAGACCTTCTGGACAAATTGGGCATCCACGTCCAGCTCATCCGCCACGGCAAATACAAGTCTGCCGGCGAGATGTATGTCAGGAGCGAGCCCAGCCCCGAGAATCGCGAGCAGTATCAGCAGATGGTCAATTCGCTCTGGGATTCGATGTCCGCGCAGATTTGCACCAGCCGCGGCATCTGCCGCGAGAGCCTTGACGGCCTCATCGACGGCCTGAAGCTCGCTCTGCCGCAGGACTGGCTCGATGCCGGCCTTGTGGACGGCCTGCTCACCCGCGACAGTCTGATGTGCCGCCTCGCCGCTCTCAGCGTTGTGGACAGCTATTCCGACGTGAAAAAGATAAGCCTGCCCGACTATATCGACGCCCGCGTTGTGGCCGGCAAGGCCCGTCAGAAGATAGCCGTCATCTATGCCGACGGGCAGATAGTCGACGGAGCCCTCAGGCAGGAAGTTGCAGGCGACCGCTTTGCGGCCCAGATTGAGAAGGTGAGGGCGGACTCTTCCGTCAAGGCCGTCGTGCTGCGCGTCAACTCTCCGGGAGGCAGCGTCGTGGCTTCCGAGAAGATAAAGAGGGAGCTTGATCTGCTCAAGGCGCAGAAGCCTCTGGTGGCCTCATACGGCGATTATGCCGCTTCCGGCGGATATTGGATTTCCAACAACGCGGACAAGATTTTCTCCTCTGCCGTCACCCTCACGGGCAGCATCGGAGTGTTCGGGATGGTGCCGGACGTCAGCAAGGCTCTCAAGGACGTGGCTCACGTGGGTGTCGCATCCATCGGGTCGCACAAGCACAGCGACATATACTCCATGATGCGTCCGCTGGACAAGGACGAAAACGCCTATATGCTCCGCAGCATCGAGGACATCTATGACACTTTCACTTCCATTGTCGCCGAGGGGCGCTCTATGGACAAGGCGGACGTGGACGCCATAGGTCAGGGACGTGTCTGGACGGGCGCCGACGCCCTTCGGATCGGGCTTGTGGACGAGATAGGCACGCTTGAGGACGCAATCAATTATGCGGCCCTGTGCGCCGGAGACTCCGACCTCACGCACTGGAGCGTCAAGGGATATCCCAGACCGCTGTCCGCTATGGAAGAGGTGATGATGACGCTGTCAAATGTGGAAGATCCGGACGAAGCGGTCCTCTGTCGTGTCTTCGGGAAGATTCAGGAGCCGCGCATAGAGGCCAGGATGCCTTACGAGCTCAGGCTTGTCTTTTGAGAAGGACAAGGAAGGAGCGTGAAGTTACCAGTATGTGGGCGGGGGACTCGAAAGTCTTCCCGCTCATTGTTACGGTGCCTCTGGGCGAATCCTTGTAGGCCTCCAGCAGGCACAGAAGCTTTGAGAAGGTCTGCTGGCTGAACCCGTATGGCTCCAGAAGGCGCCAGAGCACATATTTCCAGTGCCGCAGAGCGAGCAGCTCCTTCACGCAGATGCGCTCCTGTTCCTCTCTCTCTCCCGCCTCCTTCACTACCTTCCGCCGGGCGCAGAGGAAGTAGTCCTCCGCAATGTCGTCGACCTGCGCGAATCTTCTCATATCTGCGTTCAGGGTCTTGACGAAGCTCGGATTTATCCTGCCGAATATCGGGAAAACTTCATTGCGTATGATGTTGCGTTTCACCACTGATTCGCCGTTGGTGCGGTCTTCCCGCCACTGCTTGTCGTGGGAGACCATCCATTCCTCGATTTCGCGTCTTTCGGTGTCCAGCAGCGGCCGGAGAATCTTCATCCCCGCAGAGTGGGGCTCAAAGCTTCTGGATGCGCTCAGCCCGCGCAGTCCCTTGAGTCCGGTCCCCCGCAGAAGATTCAGCATCAGCGTCTCGGCGTTGTCGTTGGCGTTGTGGGCCGTGGCCACGGCATCGAACCCTTCCTCTGAGCATAGCCGCGCAAACCAGGCGTAGCGCAGTTCCCTTGCCGCCATCTCTATGCTGACTCCGTGCTCTGCGGCATAGCCTGCCGTGTCGAACCTTTGTACATGGCATCTGACTCCCGCCCGGGCGCACCACTGCTCCACGAACCGCTCGTCCCCGTCGGATTCTGCGCCCCTGAGGCAGAAGTTGCAGTGCGCAACGGCGAAAGAGGCCCCCGGGAACAATTCGGAGGCCCTGTTTGCCATATACATCGAGTCCACTCCGCCGCTTACGGCCAGAAGGATACGCTCCGCCGCTGCTGAAGATTCCACTATTTCTTCTTTCCGGTGAGGGTGTAATTGAGCGAGATTGCGAAGAATTCCTTGAACTGCACCTTGCTTGCCACCTCGTCAATCACCACGATAGGGTCGTAGATGAGCCAGGTGTTGAAGGAAACACGGAAGAATTTCGCCGCCTGCCAGGCAAGCTTGTTGTCCCAGTTGACCCTGTTGTGGGCGAATGGCTTGTTGAGGTAGTCGGTGAAGAGCACGAGCTGGGACTCGTATGTCAGCTTGTCGTTGAGCGAGAGCTTGAGGTCAGCCTTGACCTGGGCACCAAGTTGGAACAGACAGCTGTTGTAGTCTTTGCCTGTGGGGTTGGTCGTGCCCGGATTCTTGAGCTGCATACCGTATTTCTGCCTCAGGGGAGTGCCGGAGCCTTCTTCGTTGCCCGTGTACTCCTCGATCGCTCTGGTCGTGGTGCAAATCACGAGTCCGCCGGTGAGCGGGGCTATGTTGAGACCGAACCAGGAGTTTGGCTTCCAGTCGAGACCGAGCGCGAGATTCAGGTAGGCCGGGGACATGAATGCCGATTTGAGGTCTCCCACCCAAAGGTCTTCCACCTGCAGGTAGTTGTCATAGCTGTCCGAGAACTGCGTGCGGAAATCCAGAGACGCGGAGTAGTTCCACTTGCTTTTGGGGGATGTCTTGTATGTGAGCTTGCTCTCCAGATAGATGCGGTCATTGCTCTTCTGCAGGAGCCCCACTTTGTCCGCCGACCACAGGAATCCGTACTGCAACTGCAGGCGGTTGCTCCAGCTGGTCAGGTCTTTGGCGAAAGCCGCCTTGGCGTCTATCCCGGCTCCCAGGGTGACGGTGTTGTATCCTCCGGCGGCCCAGTTGAAGAGGCCTGTCTGGTTGAACCCCAGCTCGAAATCCACGGACGAGGTCCAGTAGTCGGGTTTCTGCGCCGCGGCCTCTTGCGCCTTTGTCTGCGCGAGAGCCGCCGCCGCTGCCGCCGCTGCCTGCTGGGTGTTCTCCTGGGCGTGGAGAAGCGCGCTGCCCAGAATCGCGGCGGAGAGTGTCAGGAATATTTTCTTCATCATCGACTAATAGGATATTGCGAAAACGACTCTCCTGTGCGAAGGCTTGCCGGAGTATATGTCCGTGCCTTCTTCCTCGCAGACATAGCTGTCGATGGGGATGCAGCGTATCGTGGCCTTGGTGGCGTCCTTGATGGCCTGCTCGGTCTCCGTGGTGCCGTCCCAGTGGCAGAGCAGGAATTTCCCGGTCTGGATTTTCTGCTGGAATTCTTCCCAGCTGTCGCATTTTTCCACGTGGGCATCGCGGAAGGCGAGCGCCTTGTCGTAGATGTTCTGCTGTATGGCTTCGAGCAGGGAGTCTATGCGCCGCTCAAGCCCCTCGAGGGGCACGGTCTCCTTCGTGAGGGTGTCGCGACGGGCCACCTCAACCGTCCCGGCCTCAAGGTCGCGGGCGCCCATCGCAAGACGCACGGGCACTCCCTTGAGCTCCCACTCCGCAAACTTGAATCCCGGCCTGAGCTGGTCCCTGTCGTCGATTTTGACCCTGTGACCGAGAACTTCCAGCGCCTTTTTGACGCTCTCCATCTTCACGAGCACGGCCTCCCTCTCTTCCGCGGTCTTGTATATGGGCACCATAACCACCTGGACAGGCGCGAGCCTGGGGGGAAGCACCAGTCCGTTGTCATCTCCGTGAGCCATTATGAGTGCTCCCATTAAGCGCGTGCTCACACCCCAGGAGGTGGCCCAGACATATTCCTGCTTGCCCTCTTTGTTGGTGAACTGCACGTCGAAGCTCTTCGCGAAGTTCTGCCCGAGGAAGTGGGAGGTGCCTGCCTGAAGGGCCTTGCCGTCCTGCATCATCGCCTCGATGGTGAGGGTGTCAAGGGCGCCGGCGAATCTCTCGTTGGGACTCTTGTGGCCCACTATCACGGGAAGTGCCATCACGTTGCGCGCGAAATCGGCATACACGTTCACCATCGTCTGCGCTTCCTTCTGTGCCTCTTCGGCTGTGGCGTGGGCGGTGTGGCCTTCCTGCCACAGGAATTCGGCGGTGCGCAGGAACAGGCGTGTGCGCATCTCCCAGCGCACGACATTCGCCCACTGGTTGCACAGGATGGGGAGGTCGCGCCAACTGGTAATCCAGTTCTTGTATGTGCTCCAAATGATTGTCTCCGAGGTGGGGCGCACGATGAGTTCCTCTTCAAGCTTGGCGTCCGGGTCCACCACCACGCCCTTGCCGTCGGGGGAGTTCATCAGCCTGTGGTGGGTGACCACCGCGCATTCTTTGGCGAAGCCCGCCACGTGCTCGGCCTCGCGGCTGAAGAAGCTCTTGGGGATGAAGAGCGGGAAGTATGCGTTCTGGTGCCCGGTTGCCTTGAACATTCCGTCCAGAATGTGCTGCATTGTCTCCCAGATAGCGTATCCATAGGGCTTTATGACCATACAGCCGCGCACTGCGGACTGCTCGGCCAGATCCGCCTTGAGGGCGAGATCGTTGTACCACTGCGAATAATTTTCCGAACGTTTGGTTACCTCTTTTGCCATTTTTTTGAAATTCTGCGTTATTTTTCCGTAATTTGTAACTACTTAGTGAAAATGTCACTGGTATAATCTTTGCGTGGCAAAGATACAAACTTTTTTCATCATAAGAGGTTCAATATGAAGAAGAGCATAGTACTTTTATTGCCGCTGGCCCTTGCCGCGGCATCTTGCGGGACCACTGCTCAGTATTCTCAGCAGCGGTTTCAGGACGGAATCTATAGCAGTTCAGCCCCCCAGAAGCCCACTTCCGACATTCTCTCTGAAGATGATTTCCGGCTGCTTGCGGCCCGTAGCATAGCGGAAAAGGAGGCGCAGCGGCAGGACTCCACCCTTAAGAATATCACCGTGCAGGAAGTTTATGTGACTCCCGGCAGCTATGAATGGGACATGTACTTCAGTCCCTTCCCCCTGATTGCAGTCGGGATTGGTTACAACCTTGCCTGGAGCAATTGGTACTGGCACCGCTGGCACACCTGGTGGGACCCTTGGTACAGCCCCTGGTACGGCCCCTCCTGGCATCATCACTGGTATGGCCCTTCCTGGTATGACCCCTGGTACGGTCCCGTCTGGCACCATCATCGGAGCCCGGAATGGCGTGAGCCCGGGTACGTAGGCCCCGTCCGCAACGGAAGAGGCTATCAGGGCCCCAGAAACACAACGACACCCGGCGGCAGGGCATATGGCGGAGGAGGCTCCGGCTTCGGCGGCAGGCCTTCCGGCGGAGCATCGTCCCGCTCTGCAGGCGGCGCCGGCTCTTCCTACAGGCCCGGCACTTCGTCCCGGCTCGGTGTCTCGGGCACACCCGGCGGCTCGTCCCGCTCCGGAGTCACCCGCAGCACCGGCGGAGCCTCGCGCACTCCCGGCGGCTCCGTAGGCGGCTCCAAATCCTCCGGCGGCAGCTCCCACAGCTCTTCGTCTTCGTCCCGCAGTTCTTACAGCGGCAGTTCCCGCAGTTCTTCCTCTTCCGGCAGCTCTTACAGCGGCAGTTCCCGCAGTTCTTCCTCTTCCGGCAGTTCTTACAGCGGCAGCTCCCGCGGCGGCGGATTTAGCGGAGGCGGCGGTGGAGGCTCGCACAGTGGCGGCGGCAGTTCCCGCGGCGGCGGTGGCGGCGGAAGAAGATAAGCCTTATAAAGAATTTATAAAACTGTCACAACTATGAAGAAATCATTGCTTTCGGCATTTGTGATTCTGGCTCTGTCCTGCGCGGCGGGGGCTCAGAACATATACGATGCCATCAACCTCAGCGAAAACCATTACTACGGCACTGCCCGCTCGATGGCTCTTGGCAATGCGGTCACCGCTCTCGGCGGGGATTTGGGTTCGGTGGGCATCAATCCCGCCGGGTCTGCCGTTGCCCTCTACAGCCAGTTTGTCATCACTCCCGGCATTTCCATATCTTCCACCGGAATGTCATATTCGCCGTCCGGGGACTCCGCCTTCGGGGCCTCGCAGGGCCAGAGCAAGACACGCTTCGGCCTTCCGAACATAGGCGTGTCGATAAATATTGACACCGACTATTCGTCCTGGCTCAAGTCGATGTCCTTCGGCCTGACGGTGAACCAGACCAATTCCTATCTGGGCGCGGCAGGGGCATCCGGCATCAATCCGCTGACTTCCAGATTCGGCGAGATGGCCGCTTCTGCATCGGTTCTGGGCTACAAGCCTTCTCTCGCAGGGAGCTACAACACATACTACAGCAACGACACGGATATCTACGGGAACTATTACGCCTGGGACATCCTGACTGCGTATCAGGGCTGCGGCATCAGCGACTATGATTCGGGCGGAGACACTTTCTACGTCGGAAACACTGAAAGTATCGCCGAAGACGCGGAAGGCTTCCTATATACATATGTGCCCGGAGATCTCGCGCAGACCTTCTCCACCGTCACGCGCGGCTACAAGTCCGATATCTGCCTCAACTGGGCGTTCAATGTCTCCGACCGTTTCTACTTCGGATTCAATCTCGGACTTCCGACTATGGACTACAGGCGTGACGAGACTTTCACCGAAGCCGCGGTGAATCCCGAGAAGTTCCCGGTCACCTTTGTAATAGACGGCGGCGAGGTGGACACCAACTTCAAGTCCGCCACATATAGTTATGCTTATGCCGCCAAGGTCAGAGGCCTGTATGCGAAGTTCGGCTTCATATATCTGCCCACCCGCAATCTGCGCATCGGCGCCGCCATCCAGACTCCGACCGGGTACAAGGTCACCGAGACCTGGGAATACGGCGTGGCCACCAGATTCGGACTCTCTTCGCAGGACGGCAGCGCATATTCACCCGTGGGCCAGTCCACCTACACGTTGCGCTCTCCTTATGAAGTGAACGTGGGCCTTGCCCTCACAATCGGAGCCGCAGCCCTGCTGAGCGCCGACTACGAGATGATGGACTACAGCATAATGCGCTATCGCGACACGGGTGGCTCCACCTCCGGTGCCTACACCGCCGTGAACGAGATAAACTCCAAGTTCGGCGGGGTGTCGCATTCGCTGCGTGTGGGTGCGGAAGTGCGTCTGACTCCCGCCTTCTCCCTGAGGGCCGGATACAATTTCAGGACTTCCCCCGAGCGCCATTACACGGACAGCAACTGCGGCGGAGTCTTCGCTGATGTGACGGCGGACAATTATGCCGATCATTTCGATGAGTTTCACACGGGAGTCTGGACTCTCGGCGAGCGCAAATACTACAGTGAGGACATCATACATTCATTCTCTTTCGGAGCCGGGTATTCGTCCGCCGGGTCATTTTTTGCCGACATCTGCGTCCGGCTCAACAAGTACCCCCGCTCTGTGTCCTCGCTGTATTACAAATACGACAATTATGACTCCGACGGCTCTCTTCTCTCCTCCGCCGCACCGTGTGTGAGGAGTTCGCGCGACCTCTGGGACGTGGCTTTGACGCTGGGTTGGAGATTTTGACAACAAATTAATACTAAAACCAATGGAACTGACAGCCAGACAACTTGCACAGATTCTCAGCGGCACCGTGGAAGGTGATTCCGATGCCGTCGTGAAGTCTTTTGCGAAGATTGAGCACGGAAGGAAAGGAGACCTGTGCTTCTATGCCAATCCGAAATATGAACAATATGTCTATACGAGCAAGGCATCGGTGCTTCTCGTGAACGTGGACTTCGTCCCCAGGGAGGCGGTCGCCCCCACTCTGGTGAGGGTCGAAAACGCTTATTCCGCCCTCGCAGACCTGCTCAAGTATGTCTCGGAGCAGAAGAAGGTGTGCCGCACCCACAGAGGCCGCTGCCGCATTGCCTGGAGCGCCCGTATCGGCAAGAGGGTATGGGTGGGCGATTTTGTTACCATAGGCAAGGGAGCTTCGGTGGGAGACCGCACGCGCATCTATGACAATGTGACCATAGGCGCCGGCACCAGAATAGGCAAGGACTGCATCATATATCCCGGCGTGCACATCTTCCCCGGTATGGTCATAGGCGACAGGGTCATCCTGCACGCGGGCTGCATCATAGGAGACGACGGCTTCGGCAACGCTCCCCAGCCGGACGGAAGCTGGCGCAAAATCGAACACGTGGGCAACGTCGTCATAGGCAATGACGTGGAGATAGGCTCCAATACCACGGTGGACAGGGCGCCGATGGAATCCACCATAATCGAGGACGGGGTGAGGATAGACAATCTGTGCCAGATTGCGCACAATGTCATTGTGGGCAAGAATACCGCGATGGCTGCAATGTGCGGCGTGGCCGGGTCCGCCAAGATAGGAGAAGGTTGTATTCTGGCCGGTCAGGTGGGAGTCGTGGGGCATATAGACATCGCCCCTCACACCACTCTTGCGGCCCAGTCCGGAATTATCGGAAGCATACGCAAACCGGGGGGCACCTACTTCGGCACTCCGGCTATTTTGCACCGGACTTATCTCAAAGCGTATGCGAAATTCAAGCAGTCGGCGGAGGAATAACAAAAAAATTCCTATCTTTGCAGGCTGAATGACACAAACCACGCTCAAAAAGAGTTATAAATTTGAGGGTAAGGGCTTGCACACGGGCCGTTACTCTTATGTCTGTTTGAAGCCCGGCCCGGTGGACAGCGGGATTGTTTTCCTTCGCTCCGATCTGGGCATAGCGATACCTGCAATAGCCAGAAACGTCTCTTCCACGGCCCGCAGCACCACTCTGAAGTGCGGCCGGGCCAGTGTGCGTACGGTGGAGCATGTCCTTTCGGCTCTCACCGGAATGGGCGTGGACAATGCGATAGTGGAAATCAACGGTCGAGAGATGCCCATCCTGGACGGGAGTGCGAAGCCTTATGTCGAGGCCATTGCCGCCGACGGCTTGAAGGAACTCAATGCCGAGCGCAGGTGGGTGGAGCTCAAGAAGGACGTTCTTGTCCGCAACGCCCGTACGGGCGGCTGGATAAAGATTGAACCCGCCGACAGATTCAGCATAGACCTCACCATAGACTTCAAGTCCAGCGTTATCGGCAGACAGACGGTCAGCTGGTCTTTGGAGGATGACTATCTCACTGAGATAGCTCCCTGCCGCACATTCTGCTTTCTGCGTGAAATACAGCTGCTTGCCCTGTTGGGGCTGGTCAAGGGGGGAGATGTGGAGAATGCGATAATAGTTGTGGACAAGCCCGTGAGCGAGCGCCGCATCGCCATTATGGCCAAGCTGTTCTCCCAGCCCAGACTCTCAGTCACTCCGGAAGGGTACCTGAGCAATCTGCAGCTCCGCTTCCCCAACGAATGTGCCCGCCACAAGATGCTCGACATCATCGGAGACCTGCGCCTTTGCGGCGGATTCCCGAAGGTGCGTGTCACAGCATACAAGCCCGGCCACGCACTTAACACGCAGGCCGCCGAACAAATAAGAAAATCAATTTAAGAAATGGCCAACATACATCCCCTTGCCACTGTGCATCCCGGTGCAAAACTCGCCGACTCAGTTGAAGTCGGCCCTTACGCATTCATAGATGACAACGTGGAAATCGGCGCCGGCACCAAAGTGCTGCCACACGCCACAATCTTCTCATATGTCAAAATAGGCGAGAACTGCTCCGTGTTCCCCGGCGCCGTGGTAGGCGCCATCCCCCAGGACCTCAAGTTCGGGGGCGAAGTCTCCTATGTGGAGATAGGCGACAGGGTCAACATCCGCGAGTGCGCCACCATCAACCGCGGCACGAAGGCGAGCGGGAAGGGCGTGACCAAAATCGGCAGCGACACCCTCATCATGAGCTATGTGCACGTCGCGCACGACTGCCGTGTGGGCAACCACTGCATTCTGACAAGCTATGTGGGCATAGCCGGAGAGACTGACGTGGACGACTGGGCCATCATCGGAGGCGGCACCAAGGTGCACCAGTTCTCTCATATCGGCACCCACGCAATGGTGGGAGGCGCTTCCGCCATCAACAAGGATATCCCTCCCTATTCCCTTTGCGGCCGTCTGCCGGTGATGTTTGCCGGAGTCAATATGGTGGGTCTGCGCCGCCGCGGGTTCAGCTCGGAGGTTATCCGCAACATCAAGGACATCTACGATATGCTCTACTATCAAGGATACAATTTCTCAGATGCCTGCGACCGTGTGGTCCAGGGCTTCCCCGACACTCCCGAGAAGGCTGTCATCCTCGACTTCATCAAGGGCTCCAGGCGCGGAATCGTGCGCGCCGGCGAGACTCACGAGAAAATCAGCATAGAATAAGGCGGGCGTGGTACTTGCCACGGCATATTTCCCTCCCATAGAGTTCTTCGCGCTGCTTGCGGAGAACTCTGTCGTTTATCTGGAGGCCTGCGAGCATTATCAGAAGCAGTCCTGGCGCAACCGCTGCCGTATTCTGACGGCTAACGGGCCGATGGATCTACGGCTGCCGGTGGTGCATGGGAAGGATTTGTATCACACGCCCGTATCCGAGGTTGAACTTGATTACAGCACCCCTTGGGTGGCGCAGACGGAGTATGCGATAGACTCAGCCTACTACAGCTCTCCTTTCTTCGAATACTACAGGGACGAGCTTTTCTCGATCCTGAATTCGTGCCCCCGCACGCTGTGGGAGCTCAATCTCTTGCTCATCGATTTCTTCTGTCGGAAAATCGGAATCGCCCCGCGGATTCTTCCCACGGAGCGTTTCGAAGGGGTGGGTCGCGAGATTCATCCCAAGCGGCCTTCGGGCTATGTCGGCAGGCCGTATTGGCAGGTTTTCAAGGAGAAATTCGGCTTTGTGCCTAATCTTTCCGTGATGGACCTCCTTTTCAATGAAGGTCCCGAGTCCCTGTCATTCCTGCTCGAAGCCTGACTTCCCGGACACCCAGCGGCAGCGCAGCAGCGTCTGAAAGGGGTCGGCGCACACGAGGGATTCCATATAGTATTCGTCAGCGTCCAGCAGTTCCTCTATTCTGGGGGCGATGGCGTCGCAGTGGGTGCGGAATTCTTTTGCGGCCTGCTCGCAGGCGGTGGAGAACTTGCCGGTGATGGTGAGTTTGCTTCTGAAGTAGCTGTCGGTCTCGATGACTTCCAGTATCTCGGCGAGCCTCTCTTCGCTCTTGATGCCGGCCGTGTTGTTGGAGCACAGGAAAGTGTAGGTGCCTTCGCGGTCGGAGTTGCAAGAGTTGAAGAAAACAATGGCGCAGAAGGCCATAATGAGAATCAGAGACAATCTTTTCATATATCTGGAGGGTTTTATGGCGCAAATTTAAATAATTTTCCGTATATTTGCAGCCGTGAATGAGATGGAGGCCCGCGGGGCTTCCTTTTTTATATTATGAAATACGAAGAATTCAGCAATGTTGTTGCTCGGGCCGCCTCGGAGCGCGGCTGCAAGGTGGTTGACATTCAGTTCAACGACGATGACAATGTATTTGAGGTGACAATCGACTCGGAGACTGCCCCTGTGGGCCTCGAGGACTGCGAACACGTGCACAGGGCAGTGCTTTCCGCCTTCGACCGTGATGTGGAGGATTATGCCCTCACGGTGGGATCGCTCGGCATAGGGGCCGAGGAGGCGGATGCCCTTCTTGGTGCCCTTCCGGAAGAAGAAGACAAATAAAATCAGACATAATAATGGAAAAAGAAAAGACAATTACCTTGATAGACGCCTTCAAGGACTTCAAGGAGGAGAAGAACATCGACCGCCCCACAATGATGGGTGTGCTCAAGGATGTGTTTATGACCCAGATCGCCAAGGTCTATGGCAGCGCCGACAATTTCGACGTCATCGTCAATGTGGACAAGGGTACCTGCGAGATTTACCAGAATTTCGAAATCGTGGAGGAGGTGGAGAATCCCAACTGCGAGATGACCCTCGACCAGGTGCGCGAGGACAGCGGCGAGGATGACTATGAGATCGGGGACTCCTATGCCAAGATACTCCCTCTTGCTGCTTTCGGACGCCGCGGAATTCTCAACATACGTCAGAACCTTCAGGGTCGCATAATGGACATCGAGAAGGCCAATGTGTTCAAGAAGTACTCCGAGAAGGTGGGCGAGCTCTTCTGCGGCGAGGTCTATCAGACCTGGACCAAGGAGATTCTTATCCTCGACGAGGACGGCAACGAGCTCCATATCCCCAAGAATGAGCAGATTCCCGGCGAGCGCTTCAAGAAGAGCGACACCGTGCGCGCCATCATCAAGAGCGTGGAGATGAAGAACAACACCACTCCTTACATTACCTTGAGCCGTGTCTCCGACGACTTCCTCGAGAGGCTCTTCGAGCAGGAGGTCCCCGAAATCGCGGATGGCCTCATCACCGTCAAGAAAGTCGCCCGCGTGCCCGGCGACCGCGCCAAGGTGGCCGTGGAGTCCTACGATGACAGAATCGACCCCATCGGAGCCTGCATCGGCGTCAAGGGAAGCCGCATAATGGGCATCGTGCGCGAACTCGGCAACGAGAACATCGATGTCCTTCAGTATTCCCAGAATCCTCAGCTGATGATTCAGCGCGCCCTAGCTCCCGCACATATTTCCAGTGTGGATATGGGACAGAGCGAAGAGGACAAGGTGAAGGTGTATATGCAGCCGGACGAGGTCCGCAAGGGTATCGGCCGCGGCGGCGTCAACGTTCAGCTCGCGGGCAAGCTCGTGGGGCGCGAGATAGAGGTGTGGAGAGAGTCTGTCGCCGGAGGACAGGATGACGAGGAAGATGACGTGCTGCTGAGCGAATTCGCCAACGAAATCGAGCCCTGGATTATCGAAAAACTTGAGAGCATAGGATGCGATACCGCCAGAAGCGTGCTCGCCATCTCTCCCGAGGATCTCGCCAAGAGGGCCGATCTGGAGGATGAGACCGTTGCCGAGATAATGCAGATATTCCGTGCTGAATTTGAAGACTAACAACAGAAAATAAGGGGTTATATAAATGGCAGAAATCAGAATAAACAAACTGATGAGGCAGTTCAACGTCGGCCTCGGCGACCTGGTGGAATTCTTGCGCAAACAGGGAGTTGAGGTGGACGAGAATCCGAACGCCAAGGTGTCGGACGAGTATATGCCGGCACTTGAAAAACATTTCGACAAGGATATAAAGGCCAAGGAGGCGGCAGAGAAGGTCGATGTGCATCTCACGGAGATTCTCGAGAAGAGCGGCCGCAAGGGCGGTGTGAAGGAAGAAGAGGAGGAGGAAGAGTATGACGCAAGAGCGGAAATCCGCATAAAGAGCAATACTCTGTCTTCGTCCCGCCCGACGCCCGCGCCTGCCC